>ULTW01033047.1_pt1 | contig 16997 bp, 12 predicted proteins | sample 1957961 | NCBI WGS metagenome assembly ULTW01 (sample SAMEA4835744, study PRJEB28245) | human gut metagenome | biome: gut microbiome; material: fecal sample | place: Denmark | collected 2008 | reverse complement strand
CTTTTGGGCTTTCAGCCCGACTTCGGCTGCCATCATCTAAATTTATGACACACCCTCATTTTTTTGCAGTAAGACATTTGTCTTAACTCCTTTGACTCCTTTGACTCCTTTAACTCCTTTAACTTCCGAACTAAAGGAATCCCTGCTGTTTGAGAGCATCGAGGAATCCGATGCTCATGGCTTCGCAATCCTTCTTGGTATATCGGATATCGGTGAAAACCTGGGCTAATGTTTCTACGTTGTTGATGCGTACAAACTCCTGGTTCTCTTCCAGTGCTTCTTTCTCGGCATAGAAGTCATCAATCTTTTCTGGGGTATAATCCTCGAAATGCTCGTTGTGGATGATGCTTTTCAATGGCAGACGGTCGCTCTGGGCAGGCTGCTCATCCGGCCATCCGATGGTAAGGGTAGCCACTGGCATCACTAGTTTCGGCAACTTCAGGGTGTTGATGATCATCTTCGGCATATACACTGTGGTGCCCAGGAAGCAGGTGCCTAGACCCGCCTCTTCTGCTAGATTGGTGAAGGTCTGGGTAAAGAGCAGGGCATCGGTAGCCGCATTCATAAACGAGAGGATGTTGTCGTATCCCGGGGTTCCCTTGCGGTTTTCTGCCCAGAGGGTGGTGCGGCGGTAGTCGGCGCAGATGGTGAGTACCACAGGAGCGCCTGTTACCATCGGCTGGTTGAAGTGGGCAGGAGCCAAAGCCTTCTTTCCCTCTTCGCTGCGGGTTACCACTACGCTGTAGAGCTGCAGGTTTCCCATGGTAGGAGTGCGCATCGCCTCTTCCAGCAACTGGTTCAAAAGTTCATCTGTTACCTCTCTGTCTGCATATTTGCGAATCGAGGTTCTTTTCTTGATTGATTCCATATCTAGTTTCTTTTTTATATTTCTCTATGTTTAAATCCTTTGCAAAGATAATGAAAGTTTCCCAAAAAGAACACGGTTCTTTTACATTTTTCGCTTCATTATGAACTTTTCGTGTGTTTTTTGATGAAATATCTGCTCAAACGTTTCATATTTTAGAAATATTGTTTTAATTTTGCAGCTAATTATTAAACGTTTGATATGGAATATACTGAAAATATGACTTTCGAAGAGGCGAGCCACGCCTTGATGAAAGATTTGAAGACCCGATTGGATGCCCTACACGAGCATTTTGATGCTCAGAATGTTGATTGGGATAAGCTCCACCTGCCATTGGCGAAACTCGTTTCCGAAGAAACACAGAAATCGCTCTGTAGCCTGGAAGTAGTAGAGGTTCGACCTAAGGAATTGGAGTGCGATGTGGTAAGATACCAGAACAATAAGGAGAAATGGGTGGCTTTGGTCGGATTACTCAATGGTCATCCCTACGAGATTTTCACCGGCTTGCAGGATGAGGATGAAGGAATTATGCTCCCCAAGTCTGTCACCAAGGGCAAGATCATCAAGACGGTTCTCCCGGAGGGTCAGAAAAGATATGATTTCCAGTTTGTCAACAAGCGTGGCTACAAGATTACCGTCGAAGGATTGAGCGAGAAGTTCAATCCCGAATATTGGAACTACGCCAAGCTCATCTCTGGAGTCCTGCGCTATCGCATGCCGGTTGCTCACGTCATCAAACTGGTCAATCAGCTGCAGCTCACCTCCGAAACCCTCAACACCTGGCGGGTAGGCGTGGAAAGAGCCTTGAAAAAGTATCTCTCCGAAGAAAACGGAATAGAAAACAAGGAAAACGAAATAGATAATAAGGAGATAGAAGATGAAATTGATGAGCAGTAAGATATACCTCAGGAATGTGCGCTTCCACGCTTTTCATGGCGTATTGCCGCAGGAGGGAATCGTAGGCAACGATTACCTCGTCAACCTGGTGCTGGATTATGACTTCTCTTCTGCCCTGAAGACCGATGATCTTCAGGGAACCCTCAATTATGCCGAGGTCTATCAGAAGGTAAGAGAAGAAATGGCTGTGCCAAGCAAGCTCCTGGAGTATGTGGCAGGTAGAATCGCCCATAGACTCTTTTCCGATTTCCCGGAAATCCAGAAACTCCAACTCTCTATCACCAAGGTAAATCCTCCGATGGGGGCCGATAGCGACGGCGCTGGGGTAGAGGTTGTATTAACAAATGATAAAACTTATAGTTAGAATTAGGTTTTCTGATAATAAAGTAGTAATTTTGCAAAATCATCAGAAAGTATGTGTAAGAAAGTAACACTGATATGGATCTTCTTGTGTGTGTTGGTAATGAATGCGTTCGCTGCCAATAAGCGATTCACGTTGGTCATCGACCCCGGTCATGGTGGTCACGATGCCGGAGCACTCGGAGCCATATCCAAGGAAAAGAATATCAATCTTGCCGTTGCCTTGCGCTTCGGTAAGTATGTGGAGCAGAATCTCCCGGAGGTAAGAGTCATCTATACCCGCAAGACGGATGTCTTCATCCCGCTCAGTGAGCGTGCGAATATCGCCAATCGTGCCAACGCCGATCTATTTATCTCCGTGCACACCAATGCCTTGCCGGCAGGAAAGATAGCTCGTGGCTTCGAGACCTATACCCTCGGTATGCACCGTGCCAAGGACAATCTCGATGTGGCGATGCGAGAGAACTCCGTCATCTCGATGGAGAAGGACTATCAGCAGAGGTATCAGGGATTCGATCCCCGCTCTTCTGAGAGCTATATCATCTTCGAGTTCATCCAGGGCAAGAACATGGAGCGCAGCGTAGAGCTGGCCCGAATGATTCAGCGAGGTGTCTGCGATGGTGCCAATCGTCCCGATAAGGGCGTGCATCAGGCGGGATTCCTGGTCTTGAGAGAGACTTCCATGCCGGGATGCCTCATAGAACTGGGTTTCATCACCACTCCTGATGAAGAGCGCCTGCTCAACAACGACAGCAGGGTGGATGATATCGCCCGTGGCATCTACGAGGCTTTCGCTAAATACAAGAATAAGTACGATAAATCGGTTTCCGTTCCTTATCGTGCCTCGGATTCCGAGAAAGTGAATCTCCCGAAGATTGTTCCGGATCAGGAACCTGCGCCTAAGACTCGTGTCGTAACGAGGGGAGAGCAGCCGAAGCGTGAAGAGATAATGCCTGAACAGCCAAAGCAGGAGGTGAAGGAAGTGAAGAAGCCTGAGCCAAAGCGGGAGGTGAAGAAGCCGGAACCGAAGAAAGATGTGAAGAAGGAACCGAAGAAGGAAGTGAAGAAGGCTGAAGTAGCTGATGTACCTGTCTTCAAGCTTCAGATTTTCGTGGGTAGTAGAACCCTTCGTAAGGGTGATGCTCATTTCAAGGGCGAAACCGATTACGACAGCTTCCAGGAAGGTAATCTGGTGAAATACACCCTGGGGGCATCCACCAATTACAACGAGATCTATCGCCTGCGCAAGGAAAAGCTGGATAAGTTTCCGGAGGCTTTCATCATCGCCTTCAAGAACGGACAGAAATATGACGTGAACCAGGCTATCCGGGAGTTCAAGCAGAACCGCAACCGGTAGTTCATCCACTTCCCGGGCAACCGGTAGTGCCCTTTTCTGGCAGCCTGTGATTCGCTCTATATAAAAATAGGTATAATAAAAAGAACAAAAATAGATAAATATGAAACTGACAAAGGAAATTAGGATAGCGTTGGTCGCTATTGTAGGTATCTTGGTGATGTATTTCGGAATCAACTTTCTGAAAGGCATCAACTTGTTCTCTACCAATGACACCTACTATATGACGTTTGATGACATCCAGGGGATGGGTGCTTCTACCCCAATCTATGCCGATGGCTACAAGGTGGGTACCGTGGATCAGCTGGATTTCGACTATTCCGGAAAGGGTCCCATCAAGGTCAAGGTGGATATCAACAAGGATCTGAGAATCCCTGCAGGTAGTACCGCAGAGATTGCTAAGGATATCATGGGAAATCTCCAGGTGAGTCTCCTGCTTGCCAACAATCCTCGTGAGCGTATCGAACCGGGCGGCATCATCCCTGGCAGCGTGAATAACGGTATGATGGGCAAGGCTGCCGAAATGATTCCGGTTGTTGAGAAGATGCTGCCTAAGCTGGATTCCATCCTCGCCAGTGTGAATGCACTCCTGGCTGATCCTGCCCTGGCTGCTTCCCTCCACAATGTGGAGACCATCACCAGCAACCTCACCGTTTCCACCCGTGAGCTGAATACCCTGATGGCTGGCTTGAACAAGCAGGTTCCGGGTATGATGAAGAAGGCGAATGGCGTTCTCGACAATACCAACCGACTCACCTCTAATCTGGCGAGCCTCGATGTGCAGGGCACACTCGATCGTGTGAATGCCACCCTCGATGGTGCACAGAAGTTTACCGAGCAGTTGAACAGCGGAAAAGGTAGTCTGGGTCTCCTCATGAACGATACCCGTCTCTATGAGAATCTGAACTCTACCATGTCGCATGCCGATTCTCTCGTCATCGATCTCAAGGCACATCCAAAGCGCTATGTTCACTTCTCAATTTTTGGCAGGAAAGACAAGTAAACCCTCGAAAATGCCGTTTTCATCGCATGAATAGAGGAAAAATCAAAATAAATTTTGTCTAAATAACGAAGGCAATGTTTCACGCCCCGGAATAGCTACAGAACTTGTTGTTTTTTAGCTATTTCGGGGTGTTTCAAAATTGTTTCACTGCCCCTAAAATGCAATTGTGGATAACTTTCTTAGTTGCTTGATTATGAGATAGTTATCTAGGTAGTCTTAAAATATTATAAATAGCCCGATTTGCTACTTTGGGCTTTTTTTTGTAATTTTGCAGTCGATTTGCATCAAATGGTGCAATCTGATGTAGTGTTAAGGTAAAAAATCAATTTAATAAGTAGTAAATAGTGTCAATGTTAGCAAGTCCAAAAGCGCTTTGGGACAATAGTCTTTTGCTTATAAAGGATAATGTGTCAGAGCAGCAATATAATACATGGTTTCGACCAATAGTCTTTGAGTCGTACAAGCCTTCGACCAAGACTTTGTTGGTTCAAGTTCCAAGTCCATTCGTATATGAGTACTTGGAACAGAATTATGTTGGCTTGTTGAGCAAGGTCCTTCATCGCAATTTCGGCGATGGCATCCGTCTCACTTATCGGGTGGTAACGGATAAGGAGCACAGGTTGACCCAGGATGTGGAAGCTGATCCGGCTGATATCGATGAGGCTGAGCGCAAGAGATTGGCACAGCAGACACAGGCTAACCCGGCAGAACCACAGCAGCCTGAAGACATTGACACCCAACTTGATCCGAAACTCACCTTCAATAATTATATGGAGGGTGACAGCAACAAGCTGCCACGTTCGGTGGGATTGTCTATCGCTGAGCATCCGAATACCACGCAGTTCAACCCGATGTTCATCTATGGTCCTTCTGGTAGCGGAAAGACTCACCTGGTGAATGCCATCGGTCTGAAAACCAAGCAGATGTATCCACAGAAGCGTGTGCTCTATGTCAGTGCCCGCCTCTTCCAGACACAATATACCGATGCGGTGCTGCATAATGCAAGTAATGATTTCATCAATTTCTACCAGTCTATCGATGTGCTCATCGTGGATGATGTACAGGATTGGGCAGGCAAGGCGAAGACCTTGAATACCTTCTTCCACATCTTCAATCACCTCTTCCGAAATGGAAAGCGTATCATTCTGGCAAGCGATAGACCTCCGGTTGAACTCAAGGATATGCCAGACCGACTCATCACCCGTTTCTCTTGTGGACTGGTGGCGGAGTTGGAGAAGCCGAATGTGGAACTCTGCGTGGATATCGTGAGCAACAAGGTACGCAAGGATGGACTGAAGATTCCGAAGGATGTGGTTTCCTTTATCGCACATACCTGCAACGGCAGTGTGCGTGATCTCCAGGGTGCCATCAATGGTTTGCTGGCTTACAGTATCGTATATAACAGCAATATTGATATCCGCCTGGCGGAGCGTGTCATCAAGCGTGCCGTCAAGGTTGAGGAGAGCAACAAGGTGCTCACCCTCGATGAAATCGTGGAGGCGGTCTGCAATCATTATAAGGTAACGGTGGCTGCAGTCAACAGTAAGAGCCGCAAGCGTGAGTACGTGGAGGCGCGTCAGGTGGCGATGTTCATGGCTCAGAAACTCATCAAGATGCCTGCTTCCAGAGTGGGCAAACTCATTGGTAATCGCGATCATAGCACGGTTATCCACAGTTGTGCCAAGGTAGAGGAGCGACTGAAGATTGATGCCGAGTTCTTCGATGAACTCTCTAGCATCGAGAATGGATTGAGAGTGAGGAAATAATTAACATAGATAAGCACGGAACCTTGGTATAGTGGTTCTCGTTTATATAAATGAAACAAAAGGAAGCCGGATAAGTTTGTATTTGTCTTGGCTTCCTTTTTCCTTTTTCCTTTTTTTCGAAAGATTTTTTGGAAAAAGGGATTTTATATCATTCTTTTTTATTATATTTGCAGTCGAAATAGATTTGAACCTAAACTAAACGCAGATATAGTTATGGAACAGAACTTAAAAGTTATATTATATGCCGTGGGTGCGATGATTCTTGCACCTCATACCCTCCATGCCCAGTCAGAAAATATCAAAGGTTTGGACTCTTTGCGCTTATACGGTTCGGTGAGCGTGGTAGAGCCTGAACTGCTGAAGAAGGGAGTACTCAATAATGCCCTTGATGCCTTGAATGGACAGACGGCAGGTGTGAACGTCACTACCAATGGTCTTGACCGTATTGCCATGCTGAACTCAGTGCGGGTTCGTGGTACCACTTCTATCATGGGCGGCAACGACCCATTGGTCATCATCGATGGTGTAACCTCGGATGTAGCAACGCTTGCTACGATCTATCCTGCTGATATCGAAAGCTTTACCGTGTTGAAGAATGCCAGTGAAACCGCTCTTTATGGTTCTCGTGGTGCTTCGGGCGTTATCCAGGTGAAGACCAAGAAGGGAACGGGTAAGGGATTCCAGATTTCTTACGAGGGCAACTATGGCATCGAGGCGATGTTCAAGAGTATGGAGATGCTGAATGCCGCCGAATACATAGCTGCTGCGCAGAAGTTTGGGCTGGAATATAACAATAAGGGATTTGATACCAATTTCAGCAAGGCCATCACCCGAACCGGAAATGTGCAGAACCATTATCTCGCCTTCAGCGGGGGTAATCCGCAGAGCAACTATCGGGCTTCCTTCGGCTATATCGACCATAACACCATCATCCGGAGCAAGGGATATCGCAACCTGGTGGCTAAGATTGATGTCACCCAGAAGGCGTTTGGCGATAAACTGACGGGAGATTTCGGCGTGTTCGGTTCGTCTTTCAAGAACAATGATATCTTCGACAGTCAGATGCTTTTCTATTCTGCCGATGCCATGAATCCTACCTATCCTTTTGATAGGCTGAATGGTAGTTGGGTGAAGAATGGGGCTGCTTCGCAGGTGAATCCTCCCGGTGCCCTGCTCGAAGAGCGCAGGGATACGAAGAACATGAACTTCAATGCCCATCTGAAACTGAACTATGATATTTTGAGCAACCTGAGCATTTCTGCCTTCGGGGCATACAGCTATACTTCCAACGAGAACAACCAGTTCTGTCCTACCTGGGTGTGGGCGCAGGGTAATCTCTATCGTGGGGAGTTCAAGAGCGAGGAATGGCTTGCCAATGTTTCCTTGAACTATCAGCGGGTGTGGGGCATTCACAGCCTTAAGGCGATGGCAGGTGCTGAGTATCAGAAGGATATCCGTACGGGATTCTGGACTTCTGCCAAGGGATTCTCCAACAATAGTATGTATTACCACAATATCGGTGCTGCCGCTTCCCGACCTTTCGGCGGTACAGACAGCAACTACGAAGACCAGGCGCTGGCTTCCGTGATGGGCAACATCGACTATACCTTATATAATAAGTACAGTCTTTCGGTTTCCATGCGTGGCGACGGTTCTTCTTTGGTGGGCGACGACCATACCTGGGGATTCTTCCCATCCGTTTCCTTATCCTGGGATATGAAGCAGGAAGAATGGCTTCGCCAGCTCAAGGCGATTACGATGCTCAAGTTGCGTACGGGTTATGGACGTTCGGGTAATCTGGGCGGCATCTCTGCCTATACCACCATGAACACAGTGAGACAGAACGGCATCGTTTCGGTGAACAGTTCGCCTGTGGTAACGATGGGCATGATTCGCAACAACAATCCCGACCTGAAGTGGGAGACGCGTGCCACCTGGAACTTGGGTGCCGACCTGGGTTTGTGGAACAACCGTCTGGTGCTGACGGCGGAGTATTACTATTCCAAGACCACCGATATGCTCTATGCCTACGATGTGCCGGTGCCACCTTTCGCCTACGATAAACTCTTGGCAAACATCGGTTCGATGAGCAACCAGGGATTGGAGGTGGGCTTCTCCATCACGCCTATACAGAAGAAGGATATGGAGTTGAACATCAATATGAATCTGGCTTGGCAGAAGAACAAACTCCTCTCGCTCAGTGGTGAATATGATGGCATGCAGATGTCGGCGGCGGATATTACGGCGATGGGTGCCTTATCGGGTGCCGGTCAGCATGGCGGCTATAACAATGTGGTCTATCAGATTGTGGGACAGCCGCTGGGTGTCTTCTATCTACCTCATTGTAAGGGACTTGTAGAAGATGGTAACGGGCATTATCGCTATGATATAGAAGATTTGGATAAGAACGGAACCGTGGATTTGAGCGATGGCGGTGACAGATATATCGCCGGACAGGCTACGCCAAAGGTGACGCTTGGCTCAAACATCAGTTTCCGTTATCGCGACTGGTATCTCTCCTTGCAGATGAATGGGGCTTTTGGGCATAAGATTTTCAACGGAACGGGGCTGGCATATACCAACATGTCGAGTTTCCCGGATTACAATGTGCTGAAGGGTGCCCCGGAGAAGAACATCGTTGACCAGAATGTATCCGATTATTGGCTGGAGAAAGGCGATTATCTGAACTTCGAGTATCTCACCCTGGGTTATGATATTCCAATCCGCAAGGGGGTGGTGCAGTCGCTCAGGGTGTCGGCAAGCGTGAACAATCTTGCCACTATCAGCAGCTATAGCGGACTGACGCCGATGATCAACAGTTATGTGGTGAACAGTACGATGGGTATCGACGACAAGCGGACCTATCCGCTTTACCGCACCTTCTCGCTGGGTTTGAGTGTTCAATTCTAAATGCAGAACTTTAAATGCGGAATTCTAAATGCTGAACTTTAAATGCAGAAATATATGAAACGATATAGACTATACTTTTTCCTGATAGCAGCCTTGATGATGACATCGCTGACGATGACATCCTGCTTGGATGAGCATCCGAAGGACCAGCTCGAGGAGGAAGCCATTTATGGCTCTGCCTTAGATATTTATACCAACGCCGTGGCTTCACTCTATAATTATATCGGCGGCACCAACGAGAGTGAGGGTATTCAGGGCACCTGCCGTGGCATCTACGACTACAACACGCTGACTACCGATGAGGCGATGATTCCGATTCGTGGCGGCGACTGGTATGACGGTGGGTTATGGAATGCCATGTACCGGCATGACTGGACGGCTGCTGATGAGCCGCTTTATGATACCTGGAAGTATCTCTATAAGGTGATAGTTCTGGCAAACAAGTCGCTCGACATCATTGAAGCCAAGTCGTCTCTGCTCACAGCAAACCAGAAAGACCAGTTCCAGGCAGAGGTACGTGCCTTAAGAGCATTGATGTATTATGAGGCGATGGATATGTTTGGCAGGATTCCGGTTATTCTGTCTTCGGGAGAAGCTGCCCTTTATGCGAATGCTGGGGGAGCTGATGCCACTCTTCCTTCTGTCACAGGTGCTGCTCTTCCTTCTCAAAGCGAGCGGAGCGAGGTGTTCCACTTCGTTTTCAGCGAGTTGCAGCAGGTGCTGCCTTATCTTCCCGATGAGCATAGCAACAAGGAGGGCAATTACTATGGCCGCATCACGCAGCCTGTGGTTAACTTCCTGCTGGCAAAATTGGCGCTGAATGCCGAGATTTACATGTTTGATGATTGGACCAAGGGGTATGCGAAGCGACCTAAGGGCAAGGATATCTATTTCATGGTGCAGACTGCCGATGGAGCCTCTCTGCTCAATGGCGGCAAGGCGAGTGCGAACCGCAGCAAGAAGTTGAATGCCTGGGAAACCTGCATTTACTATTGCGATAAACTTGCCGGAGAGGGGTATGACCTGGAGGCAGATGATGCCTTCAATTTCTCTACGCACAATGAGACATCGAAGGAGAACATCTTTACCATTCCAATGGATAAGAACATCTATACCAATCAGTTTCATTATCTTTTCCGCTCTTACCATTATACGCATGGTGGTGCCTTGGGATGGGGTAGTGAGAATGGTACCTGTGCTACGATTGCTACGATGAAGGCCAACCGTTATGGCGAAGCAGACGAGGACACCCGTTGCAAGATGAACTTTGTGGCAGGTGTAGTGAAGGTTGATGGCAAGGAGCTGCTGATGGATAATGGCAAGCCTCTGGAGTATCAGCCTTTTGAGGTGGCTCAGAACCTGACTGGCAGCAAGTATATCAAGACGGCTGGAGCGAGAATGGCGAAATATGAGGTGGATAGAACCTCGTATATGGATGGCAAGTTGCAGAGCAACGACATCGTGCTTTTCCGTTATGCCGATGTGCTGCTGATGAAGGCGGAAGCCAAGGTTCGCCAGGGTGAGAATGGCGATGTGGAACTGAACAGGATCCGTGCCCGTGTAGGCATGCCGAATCGCAAGGCAACGCTTGCCAACATCCTGGAAGAGCGATTGCTGGAACTGGTATGGGAAGGTTGGCGCCGCCAGGACCTCATCCGTTTCGGCAAGTTTACCGCAGCTTATGATCTCCGCACCCCACTTCAGGGCGAGGAATCTGGCTATACCACCGTCTTCCCGATACCGCAGAAATGCATTGATTTGAATAAGAAACTGGAGCAGAATAAGGGGTATGAGAAGAAATCATAAAGGGCATAAGTAAACTCCATGCACCCTTTCCGATCCTAGTTTCTTGTCTCCATACGCCCTTTCCGATCCTAGTTTCTTGTCTCCATACGCCCTGAAAGGGCAGAAGCTCCTAGCCCAGGGCATCCGCCCTGGGTAATTATGGATGCAAGCCTGCCGCCCTGTAAGGGCAAAAGCTTGCAAATTACAGCTGATAGAACTTGGTGAAAGCCTTCACGCAGTATTCGTGATCCATCACGCTGCCGGTTTCACGGCAACTGTGCATGGCGAGGATGGCATTACCCATATCTACGCCCTTCAATGGAATGGAAGAGGCGAGGATATTGCCCAAAGTGCTTCCACCAGCCACATCACTGTGATTCACGAAACGCTGACAAGGCACACCGGCTGCCTCACAGATATTCGCGAAGATGGCTGCAGATACCGCATCACTCGCATACTTCTGTGCCGCATTGAACTTGATGACCGGGCCACCACCCAGCATCGGATGATTCGTTGGGTCAAACTTCTCGCTGTAGTTAGGATGCCATGCATGCGCATTGTCCGCAGAAATCATGAAGGCACGCTCCACTGCCTGATAATACGCCTCCTCCGTTCCGCTCTGTGCAAGAGCGATGCGCTGCAGCATATAAGAGAGAAAAGGACTTCCCGCACCCTGCTTAGTCTGCGAACCCGTCTCCTCATTGTCGAAAATCGCCAGCACCTGAGTCGTATCCTGGGTATCAGCCGCCGTCAGAGCCTCTACGCCCGCCCAGCACATCGACAAATCATCGAGTCTTCCCGAAGAGATAAACTCATCGTGTACACCGAAGGTGCAGGCAGGAGTGGCATCAGCCAGATAGAGGTCGAAGTCGAGGATATCCTCCTTCAGGATATTCAGTTCGCCGGTAATCACGTTCATCAGCAGATTACCCTTCTCCAGTTCATCATTGATGATGCCGAGAATAGGGAGCACATCCTTCTGCTTGCTCAGCTTCACGCCATCGTTCACCTGACGGTTGAAGTGGATAGCGAGATTGCTGATCTGCAGCAGAGGTCGCTGGATATGGAGTAGGAGAGTCTTCGGATGCATCGCATCCTCGCCCTTTACGATTACTCTACCCGCCAGAGTGAGTGGACGGTCGAACCAGGTTGACATAATCGGACCGCCATAAACCTCGGTATTCAGTTTCACGATACCGCCCTCGCAAGTCATCTCAGCGTTAGGCTTGATGCGGAAGGTAGGAGAGTCGCAGTGCGCGCAGATCATGTGGAAACCGGCATCCGCCAGCGCCTTCTTTCCGATTTGGAAAGCATAGATAGAAGAGTCGTTCTTGGTAACGAAGAACTTGTCACCAGCCACAACCTTGCCCAGCGGCTCCTGAGGGGTCAATCGTCTGAACCCCTTCTTCTCCAATTCCTCGGAGATATTCTTCACAGCCAGGAAGTTCACTGGCGAAGCGTCTAAAAAGGATAATAATCTTTTGATCATAGTCTATATCTTAATTTTGTTTCTATTGTTTTCTTCAATTTCAATTGCCTTTGCAAAGATAATGCAAATTTTTCATTTAATCACCTGTTTTCCCCTGTTTTTTCTTTTTTTTGATGAGTTTTAGAAGAGAAGAAGCCCTTCCCGTTCCAGGCGATTCCCTCGCCTGTCCAAAAGTTAAATATCTACAACATTCCCCTCAAACATTTGGTATTACGTTTTAAAAATATTATTTTTGCAAAACATAATTATTACAAACTGAACTTTCGCATGTGGTTCAAGAACGGGCTGAAGGCACAAAAGCTCCTAGCCCAGGGCATCGCCCTGGGTATAATGGCAATCAGCAAGGCGCCCTGAAAGGGCAAAAGCTTTAAAATACTGGGCAATATAAAAAGCTTTTGCCCTTTCAGGGCGACAGGCTTGCACACGTTATACCCAGGGCGATGCCCTGGGCTAGGAGCTTCTGCCCTTTCAGGGCGTGTGGGGCTTAAATGCGAAACTTGAGTTACAAATTTATAGAATCATATTAAATAAGATCATGGAGATAATAATTGGAATTATAGTGGGTCTTGCCATCGGATTCTTCGTTGGCAAACTGATGGAAGCCAAGAAGGCGGGAGAGGAGAAAACGCAGCTTGTTGCGAAGGCGCAGGTGCTGCAGGCTAACATTGAACAGAGCAACCAGCATCATGCTTCTGAGGTTCAATCCTTGAAACAATCTCATGCTTCTGAGGTTCAATCCTTAAAAGCTCAGATGGAGAACGAGCGGCAGTATGCCGCCAAACTCAGGGCGGAAAGCGACCAGCAGTGGGCGCAGAAACTCGAAACCCTGAAACAGGAGATGCATCGCATGACCATCGAACAGCAGAAAGCTGCTGCCGAACAGCTCGCTGCCAAGCAGTCAGCCCTCCAGGAAAACAACCGGCTCCAGATGGATGAACTCCTGAAACCTATCAAGGAGCAATTCGCTGATTTCAAGAAATCGGTAGAAGAAAGCAAGACCCAGAACGAAGTGAACAAGAAGGAACTCCAGAGTACCTTCGAGGCAACGATGAAGCTCTTCCAGCAGGAACAGCAGCAGGCTGTAACGAGTCTGAAGGAGCAGACCTCGAAGATAGGTTCCGATGCCGCTAACCTTACCAAGGCATTGAAGGGAGACAGCAAAATGCAGGGCGACTGGGGCGAGATGGTGTTGGAAACCATCCTGGAGAACAGCGGTTTGCGAAAGGACGAGGAGTTCTTTATCCAGGAGAACACCAAGGATGAGAACGGCAAGAACTTCCGCCCCGATGTCATTGTGCGATTCCCGGAAGGCAGGAGCGTGGTGATAGATAGCAAGGTATCTCTCACCGCCTATACCGATGCCTTGGCGGCAGAGACAGATGAGGAGCGAGATCGTTTGATGAAGTCGCATGCCCAGAGTGTGCGCAAGCACATCGATGAGTTAGCGGAGAAAGATTATTCCAAGTTGGTAGAGGATGCCATCGGCTTCGTCCTGATGTTCATCCCTAACGAAACCAGTTATATCGCAGCCATGAAGCAGCAGCCGGATTTGAGTCGCTATGCCTATCAGAAGAAGATTATCATCATATCTCCGAGCAATCTCCTGATGGCGTTGCAGCTGGCATATAATCTCTGGCAGTATGACCGTCAGAACAAGAATGTGGAGAAAATCGTGAAGACGGCTGCGGATCTTTACGACAAGGTAGTAGGTTTTGAGGACACCTTCACGAGCATAGGTGAACTCCTCTCCCGCCTCTCCGGCACCTATGATAAAGCCCGCAAGCAGCTCTATGATGGAGCTGGCAATGTAATGAGAAGGGTAGAGAGCCTGAAGAATCTGGGAGTAACTCCCAAAAAGCAGATCAAGGCATTAGAGGAGTAATTGATGTCCCATAGATTTTTGCGTAGGAAATAAACCCTCTAATATGCATTCTTATCCCTCCATACCATACACCTTATATTCAGCAGGATAATACGGATGTCGAGCCAGAACGACCAGTTCTCTATATACCAGATATCACGCCGGATACGCTCTTCCATTTGCCAAAGCTCCTTCGTCTCACCACGATAACCCGTAACCTGCGACCAGCCCGTAATGCCAGGCTTAGAGAAATGTCTCACCATATACTTGTCTATCAGGTTGCCGTACACCTCGGTATGGAGCAGCATGTGAGGTCTAGGTCCCACGATGCTCATGTCGCCCTTCAGTACATTCCAGAACTGCGGAAACTCATCTATGTTCATTCTTCTCATGAAGTCACCGAATGCAAACTTCCTCGGATCATCTTTCGTCGCCTGCTCCCTGTCTGCATTCCCGTTCACATGCATCGAACGGAACTTCAGGCACATGAAGGTATCACCGTTCAGACCCGTTCTTGCCTGGCGGAAGAAGATAGGACCCGGACTCTGGATCTTGATGATCAGGGCGATGATTGGGATGAAAGGCAGCCCCAGAAGACAGATTACGCCACTCACGGCGATATCAAAAGTCCGCTTGATCATGCGGTTCGAAATATTGTCGAGCGGAGCGATATGATTCGTATAAACCGTCTGTCCCATGAATTCCTGGGCATCCAAATGCAGCCTGTATTCACCGAACACGCGCGGCAGGAAGTAGAAATGCACCACATTCTTGTCGCAGAACCGCATGATCTTCACAATCTCGTCCGACTGCTTGCGCGATAGGCAGCAGAAAAGTTCATCCATCGGCTTGGGAGTACCATTGATGGTATCATTGATGGTAGAAGAGAGAAGGCGGTCCAGATCCTTGATCCTGCCCAGCTTCTTTAATCCTTCGGGAGCTCCTACGATATCTTCATCGGCATAATAGCCCATCACGATATAACCCGCCGACGGCACCTCTGTCATCTTGATGAACATTTCCAGTACGGCAGGGTCGCTGCCCACGAATACCACCTTGCGGCAGTTTCTTCCTCTTACACGGTGATGCCTCAGAATCCTGAGTTCCAGGAGTCTCGACAGTACCAGCGCCAGATAGAGCGTGATGAAGAAGATGATGTAGAAGCTGAAAACCTGCTCGCTGTGCTTGAAGAATTTGCCGAATACAAGAAACCAGAAGATGGTGCATAGCGTGAGATAGAAGGTACGTTTCAGCACCTGCGTGAATCTTACCCTTCTTACATGGATGATGGTGTAATACTTGTACTCACCCAGAAACAAGGCTACGTTGGCTATGAAAAAGGTGAGCTTCGTGGCAAGATTGAAGTTCGTGGGAAGATAAAGGGCATCTATGCAGATAAAGGCAAAAATCAGCCCGTTCAGAATGATGAAATCGGTAAGGATCACCAGTCTTCTTATCAGTATGCTGCCATTATAGCTGTTCTTTTCCATATTGTTAGCGTTTAATAGAATATGGCAGCAAAGATAATAATAATAGTTGGACTAACAAAATAAATTCGCATATATTTTTAAAAAAGGATGTAGGTTTTATGCCAGATTGTATGTCCCCAACTATAGGTGGTTGCTGCCGCCAATTGGTTTTATGAGGGGGGCCAAAAAGCCCCCCTACAGAAAACCAATTGTTAAAAAAAAAAATAGACCAAAAAATTTGTTTAAATCAGGGAAAAAGCGTAATTTTGCAACTAGATAAGGATTCTCTTTTAAGAACGTTTGTAAATAAGAACGAAATGAGAAAACCTGTCGCTGGAAAATGGTAGATGTGTAACGTCTTGAAACTAAAATAGTTATATAATGTTGTAGGGAGCTAAAATTGTGCCGTTTTCTGAAATTAATGTTAATAAAAACGAATAAATAGATGATTTTGGAAAGGTCTGATGAAGCCCCTCTCTGGTATGCCATGAGTGCCCCATACCGCGAAATGAAGGTAGTGACGCATCTCAAGACCAACCAGGATATCAAGGTGTTCCTTCCTTTGGAACGCTGCGAGCGTATGGTGGGGCAGCACATACGCAAGCGAGTCATTTCCTATCGCCCCGTAGTCCGCAATCTCCTTTTTGTGAAGGCAACGCCAGGCAGGATGCGGAATCTCAAGCAGATTTACAATTCTATGCTTCAGTTCAAGATCCGTCCCATGGATGGACATTCTGAAGTCATCACCATCCCCGACAAGGAAATGGAGGATTTCATGGCGCTCTACGAAAACGTGGAGGATGCCAACAAGCACTTCTTCCTTCCCGGGGAAATCGATCTGCGCCCTGAAGCAAGGGTGAGGATAGAGGATGGTGTCTTTGCCGGACTCGAAGGATATTACCAGAAGGTGAAGGGATGCAAGAACGAGAAGGGAAAGGCGGAAAAGTGCTTCGTGGTCAAGATAGAAGGTTTCCTCTCCTGTGCAGCCTTCCTTACCGAATGCAATTTCGTAAGCCTCGCCGGGAAGAAGGAGAAGAAGTAAAAGATTAAAACTGCATTATCTAGATAAAAAGAATGAAATTTAGTAAACTTGTGTTGTCAGGAGTGCTGGGTATAGCACTCCTGTCCGCTACGTCTTGCGGTACCCCGAAGAACGTAGCCTATTTTCAGGATTTGAACAATAATCCTGATACTGTCATTACCCTGCAGAACAGAGTGATAACCGTAAAGCCTACCGA
>ULTW01060596.1_pt1 | contig 17119 bp, 18 predicted proteins | sample 1957961 | NCBI WGS metagenome assembly ULTW01 (sample SAMEA4835744, study PRJEB28245) | human gut metagenome | biome: gut microbiome; material: fecal sample | place: Denmark | collected 2008 | reverse complement strand
TTGTTTTACTTCACGCTTCGGATGAACATCGCGTCGCCAAAACTGAAAAAGCGGTACTTCTGTTCCACAGCGACCTTGTATGCAGCCATGGTCTTTTCGTAGCCGTAGAGCGCCGATATCAGCATGATGAGGGTGCTTTCGGGCAGGTGGAAGTTGGTGATGAGGCCGTCGATGCAGTGGAACTGGACACCGGGATACAGGAAGATGGACGTGTTGCCGCTGCAGGCTTTGATCTCGCCGTACTTGGCGGCGACAGCTTCCAGGGTGCGGCAGCTGGTGGTGCCGACGGCGATGACGCGGTGCCCGGCGGCCTTGGTTTCCCGGATGCGCTGGGCGGTCTCCTCGCTGATGGAGTACCACTCGCTGTGCATCTTGTGGTCGGTGATCTCATCCTCCATCACGGGGCGGAAGGTGCCGAGGCCCACATGCAGGGTCACTTCGGCGATGCCGACCCCCTTGGCGCGGATGGTGTCCATCAGCTCCGGGGTAAAGTGGAGGCCTGCCGTGGGGGCGGCGGCGCTGCCCAGCTCCTTGGCATAGACGGTCTGGTACTGGCTCTGGTCATCCAGCTGCTTGGTGATGTAGGGCGGCAGAGGCATTTTGCCAAATTCGTCCAGCTTTTCATAAAGGGTCTCGGTGTCATAATAGAATGTAACGAACTTGTTGCCGTCTTCCAGCGTCTCGTCCACCACGGCGGTCAGGGTGCCGTCGCCGAAGCTGACCTTTGTGCCCGGCTGCATCCGCTTGCCGGGCTTGGCCAGGCATTCCCACTGGTCGCCCTTGACCTGGCGGAGCAGTAGTAGCTCACAGACTGCGCCGGTGGGCTGCTTGACGCCCACGATGCGGGCAGGCAGGACCTTGGAATTGTTTACGACCAGCAGGTCGCCGGGCTCCAGATATTCCGGCAGGTCGCGGAAGATCCGGTGCTGGATGCTGTCGTCTTTCTGGCTCAGGACCATGAGGCGCGCGGCATCACGAGGGTCCGCAGGCTCCTGTGCAATGAGCTCTTTGGGTAAATCGTACCAAAAATCTTTTTTTAACATGCTTCGCATTTGCCTTTCCGATGATTGACACGAAGGTCGTATCAATGTTATCATAAAATCTGTATAAGCGGTATCTATTATATTGCATGGGCGTCCGGTTTGCAAGCCTGCGCCCTGTGTGAATTTCGTTTTTTTTGAAAGGAAAGGTGCTGGAAATGGAAAAACAGTATAAAGTTGGCGTTGTCGGTGCGACTGGCATGGTCGGTCAGCGCTTCATCACACTGCTGGAGAATCACCCCTGGTTCAAACTGACCACCCTGGCCGCATCCGGCCGCAGTGCAGGCAAGACCTATGAGCAAGCTGTCGGTTCCCGCTGGGCCATGACCACCCCGATGCCCGAAAGCGTGAAGAAGATGGTCGTGCTGGACGCTTCCAAGGTGGAAGAGGTCGCTTCGCAGGTGGACTTCATCTTCTGCGCCGTCAATATGCCCAAGGCCGAGATCAAGGCGCTTGAGGAGGCTTATGCCAAGGCAGAGTGCCCGGTCGTCTCCAACAACAGCGCCAACCGCGGCACCCCGGATGTCCCGATGGTGGTGCCGGAGATCAATGCCGACCACATTGAGATCATCCCGGCCCAGCGCAAGCGTCTGGGCACCAAGCGCGGCTTCATCGCCGTCAAGTCCAACTGCAGCCTGCAGAGCTATGTACCGGCCCTGCATCCTCTGATGAAGGATTTCGGCGTCAGCAAGGCGCTGGTCTGCACCTACCAGGCCATCTCCGGTGCGGGCAAGACCTTTGACCGGATGCCGGAGATCGTGGACAATGTCATCCCCTACATCGGCGGCGAGGAAGAGAAGAGCGAGCAGGAGCCGCTGAAGCTGTGGGGCCACATCGAGGGCGACCGGATCGTCAATGCCGAGAAGCCCGTCATCACCGCACAGTGCTTCCGTGTTCCCGTCTCCGACGGCCACACCGCTGCGGTCTTCGTGAGCTTTGACAAGAAGCCCACCAAGGAGCAGATCCTTGCAGCATGGGCTAACTTCCGCGGCCCTGCGCAGGAGCTGGAGCTGCCCAGCGCACCCAAGCAGTTCCTGCACTACTTCACCGAGAACGACCGTCCTCAGCCCAAGCTGGACCGCAACACCGAGCACGGCATGGCCGTCTGCCTGGGCCGTCTGCGGGAGGACACCCTGTTCGATTACAAGTTCGCCTGCATGAGCCACAACACCCTGCGCGGTGCGGCAGGCGGTGCGGTCCTGCTGGCAGAGCTGCTGGCCGCCAAGGGCTATTTTGACTGATCTGCGTTCCCAAACACAGCAAAAGGAGATCTTACACTATGAAAAATCCTGTCTTTACCGGCGCGGGCGTAGCGATCATCACCCCGATGTACGAGGATGGCAGCGTCAACTTTGACGAACTGGGCCGCATCATCGAGGACCAGATCGCGCGCGGCACCGATGCCATCGTCATCTGCGGAACCACCGGTGAGTGCTCCACCATGACCGATGAAGAGCAGCTGGCTGCCATCAAGTTCACCGTTGATACCGTCAACCACCGGGTGCCCGTCATCGCGGGTGCCGGTTCCAACGACACCGACCACGGCTGCGCACTGGCTGCAAAGTCTGCCGAGTGCGGTGCCGATGCCCTGCTGCTGGTCACCCCGTACTACAACAAGACCACCCAGGCAGGCCTGATCGCGCACTTCACCGCCATGGCCGATGCGGCTGGGATCCCGGTCATCCTCTACAACGTGCCCTCCCGTACCGGCCTGAACATTGCCCCGGAGACGGCTCTGGAGCTGAGCAAGCACCCGCTCATCAATGGCATCAAGGAAGCGTCCGGCAACATTTCACAGGTGGCGAAGATCGCACAGCTGTGCGGCGATGAACTGAACATCTACTCCGGCAACGACGACCAGGTGGTCCCCCTGCTGTCTCTCGGCGGCAAAGGCGTCATCAGCGTCGTCTCCAACGTCAAGCCGGAGCTGATGCACGACTGCTGCAAGGCCTGGTTCGACGGCGACACCCGGAAGGCCTGCCAGCTGCAGCTGGAGATCCTGCCGCTGGCAGACGCTCTCTTCTGCGAGGTCAACCCCATCCCGGTCAAGTACGCCATGAACGTGCTGGGCTGGAACGCCGGTGCCTGCCGCCTGCCTCTGGTGGAGCCCAGCGACGCGCACAAGGAGAAGATCGAACAGGCGCTTGCCGCAGAAGGCCTCCTGAAATAACAACAGAACAACGCACAAATGCCCGGTGGAACGTTCTTCCGGGCATTTGGCCTTTTCGGAAAATCAAAGAACGAGGTAAGATCAAATGACGGATATTATCATTCAGGGCATCGGCGGCCGGATGGGACATGTGCTGTGCGAGATGATCGCCCAGCGGGAGGACTGCCGTGTCATTGCCGGTATTGATGTGAAGGACGGCGAGCAGAACGGCATCCCCGTTTACGACAGCCTGGAAAAGCTGGACGGCAAGGGCGATGTAGTCATCGACTTCAGCTCCCCCGCTGCCGTGGAAAAGGCCCTGCCCTATTGCGAGGCCCACAAGCTGCCCATCGTGGTCTGCACCACCGGTCTGTCCGAAGAGCTGCAGCTCAAGGTCGTGCAGCTGTCCCGCACGGTGCCCGTGTTCAAGAGCGCCAACATGTCCATCGGCATCAATGTGCTGTCCGAGCTGTGCAAACGCGCTTCGGCCATTCTGGGTGCTGCGTATGACGTGGAGATCGTGGAGCAGCACCACCACAACAAGCTGGATGCCCCCAGCGGCACGGCTTTGATGCTGGCCGATGCCATCAACGAAGAGAACGACGGTGCATATCACTACGTTTACGACCGCTCCTCCGTCCGCCAGAAGCGCGACCCTAAGGAAATTGGCATCAGCTCGGTGCGCGGCGGCAGCATCGTGGGCGACCACGAGGTGCTGTTCTGCGGCCCGGACGAGGTCATCACCCTCAAGCATACCGCCTATTCCCGCAGCATTTTTGCAAACGGTGCCATCAATGCCGCTGTTTATCTTGCAAAAAAGGAGCCGGGACTGTACAATATGGGTAACATGATTGCAGAAATGTGATCCTGCCGGATCTTGCAGCCCGTATGGGCAGAATGGAGTGTTTACTATGTACGGTGTTTCGAAGATCAACATTGAACCCAGTCTGATGATGATCAGCGTCCAGGATGTCGAGTTCAAGGGCAACAGTCTGGCACGGTATCTGCAGATTTTTGCGGATACCGGCGTCGTGGTGGATATGATCAGCCAGAGCGCACCCCATGGCACCACCATGGATTTCAGCTTTACGGCCTCGGCCAGCGACCTGCCCCTCGTGATGAAAGCCATCTCGGCCGCTAACCTCGACAAGGATGCCAAGGCCTCCCCGCTCATCAGCGTGGGCTACTCCAAGCTGAACCTCTTCGGTGAAGAGATGGTCACCAGCTGCGGTGTGGCAGCCCGTGCCCTGAACGCTCTGGCCATGGCAGACATCGAAGTGCTGCTCATCACCACCAGCGATCTGGATATTTCCCTTCTGGTTCGCGCAGAAAACGAAGATGCTGCCTATGATGTGCTGAAGAAGGCATTCGAGCTGTAAAAAAGCCCGATCGATCCTGGAATATTTCAACGTGCAACAAGAGCCGCCCGCTTCTCGGTTTTGAGAAGCGGGCGGCTCTTAATGTTATGGGTGGTTTGCTGCGTTTTGCAAAAGCGCTTTACAGTGTGACCTTGTGGTAGATCTTCTTGCCCTTCTTGATGACGATGCCATTGGCCAGCTGCTCTGCCGTGAAGCTGACGGTGGGAGCGGCGACCTTCTCACCATCGACGAGGACGCCTCCCTGGGTAACCAGACGGCGGGCCTCACCGTTGGAGGCGGCCAGACCAGCCTTGACCATCACGGTCAGGATGCCAATGGAGCCGTCCGTCAGGTCTGCCTCGGTCAGCTGGGTGGTGGGCATGTGCTCGGTATCGGCTGCACCACTGAACAGGGCGCGGGCGGCGTTCTGGGCTTTATCGGCCTCTTCCTTGCCGTGGACCATGCTGGTCAGCTCGTAGGCCAGGATCTCCTTTGCCTCGTTCAGTCGCTGATCCTTCCAGGTGGCCATCTCGTCGATCTGCTCCAGCGGCAGGAAGGTCAGCATCCGGATGCACTTCATGACATCGGCATCGCCGACATTGCGCCAGTACTGGTAGAACTCGAAGGGGCTGGTCTTGTTGGGGTCGAGCCAGACGGCGTTGCCAGCGGTCTTGCCCATCTTCTTGCCCTGGGAGTCGGTCAGCAGGGTGATGGTCATGGCGTAGGCGTCCTTGCCCAGCTTGCGGCGGATGAGCTCAGTGCCGCCCAGCATGTTGCTCCACTGGTCGTCGCCGCCGAACTGCATGTTGCAGCCGTAGTGCTGGAACATGTAGTAGAAGTCGTAGCTCTGCATGATCATGTAGTTGAATTCGAGGAAGGACAGGCCCTTCTCCATCCGCTGCTCGTAGCACTTGGCGCGCAGCATGTTGTTGACCGAGAAGCAGGCACCCACATCACGCAGCAGCTCGACGTAGTTCAGGTTCAGCAGCCAGTCGGCGTTGTTCAGCATCAAGGCCTTGTCATCGGAGAAGTCGATGAACTTTTCCATCTGCTTTTTAAAGCAGGCGGCATTGTGGGCGATGTCCTCTTTGGTCAGCATCTTGCGCATATCGGTGCGGCCGGAGGGATCGCCGATCATGGTGGTGCCGCCGCCGATCAGAGCGATGGGCTTGTTGCCAGCCATCTGCAGGCGCTTCATCAGGGTCAGCGCCATAAAATGGCCTGCGGTCAGGCTGTCGGCAGTGCAGTCGAAGCCGATGTAGAAGGTTGCCTTGCCGTTGTTGATGAGGTCGATGATCTCCTCGTCGGTGATCTGCGCCACCAGGCCGCGGGCCTTGAGTTCTTCGTACAGAGTCATGAGTTTTTTCCTCCTGTTTTGTGGGCAGAGGGATAAAAAAACGCCCCCTGCCAAAATAAATTTGGCAGAGGGCGAGAAATGTTCGCGGTACCACCTCTGTTTGCCGTTCCCTCACGGAAGCGGCCTCACGAGTGCATGCCCCAGAGTAGGACGACACTCCTGCGTTTGTAACGCTCGCACGCGGCACAGCCTACTAGAGAGTTCTCTCATTCAGCTTACAGCTCCGGGAGGTATTTCCCCCGCTGCTCTGCACGCCCCTTGCACCGACCGGGACCTCTCTGGGCAGAGCGCTTCAGGGTACTTGTTCCCTTCATCGCCTTTCAACAAAAGCCAGTGTAGCACAATTCCAGAAACTTGTCAATCACGAGTTTCGCTCTCGGCAAGGCCCAGCATTTCCCGCGCGTTGGCACGGGAAAGTTCGGTGACATGGTCGCCGGAAATGATGTGCGCCAGAGCGTCCACCCGGCCCTCCTGATCCAGCGGATGGATCTCGGTATAGGTGCGCTCGTTTGCAACATTTTTCTGGATGAGCAGATGGCAGTCGGCCAGAGCGGCGATCTGTGCCGTATGCGTGATGCAGAGGATCTGATGATCCTGCGCGCTCTGCTTGAGCACCTCGCCGATGCGGCTGGCCGCCTTGCCCGAAACGCCGCTGTCGATCTCATCGTAGATGACGGTGGGCACGGCGTCTTTATCGGCCATCGCGTTCTTGATGGCCAGTGTGATGCGGCTCAGCTCGCCGCCGGACGCGATCTTTGCCAGAGGCTTCGGGGCCTCACCGGGGTTGGTGGAAATATAAAATTCCACGCTGTCCTGTCCATGGCTGGCCAGCGGGCCGCGCGCATGGCGGAGCGTCATCCGGACACCGGGCATGTTGAGGAAATCCAGCGTACCGGAGATGCGTCTATTCAGCTCCTCAAAGGCCCGCAGGCGGGTCTGGGTAAGAACCTCGGCCTTGTCCCGCGCCAGAACATACAGGCGGTGCTTTTCCGCTTGCAGATGTTCGGCCCGCTCCTGCGAAAACTGGATGCGATCCAGCTCCTCCCGCGCGGTCTTTCCAAAGGCGATGATGTCTTCCACCGTGTCGCCATACTTGCGCTTGAGCTTGTAGATGAGGTCGATGCGCTGCTCGATCTCGTCCAGCTCTGCATCATTTGTATCATATCCGTCCAGCCGCCCGATGAGGTCCGCCGAGACGTCTTTGGCTGTATAGTAGAGGTCGAGCAGCTGCCCGGCGGCATCCGAAAGTGTGTTGTCCACCTGCGCCGCTGCGTCGATTGCGTTGGAGGCTTCGCCCAGCAGATCCACTGCGCCGGGCGTCTCATCATCGCCGGAAAGAAGCGCATAGCACTGAGAGATCCGCTCCCGGATGGTGGAGGCGTTCGCCAGCACCTTGCGGCGGGCGTTCAGCGTCTCCTCCTCGCCTTCGGTCAGGGCGGCATCCTCGATCTCCTGCACCTGATAGCTCAACAGGTCAATCTTCCGCTGCTTTTCGGTCTCATCGGTGATGATGGCATCCAGCTCTTTTTTGACCTTGATCAGCTCCCGGTAAACGGTATAGTACGCCTGAAATGCGGCACCATTCTGCGCATAGGCATCCAAAATCCCCTCGTGATGGGCCGGGTTCAGCAGGCCGACGGAGTCGTGCTGGCCGTTGATGTTGATCAGCCCGCCACACAGCTCCCGCAGGATGGCGGCTGTGGCAGGCATCCCATTGATGCGGCAGGTGCTTTTGCCCTCGGCTGTGATCTCACGGCTCAGGGTCAGGGCATCGGAGCGCTCATATCCGGCCTTTTCCAGGCTGTCCAGCACGGCACCCGGCACGTCATCAAAGGCGGCACGGATGACCGCTTTGGCCGCCCCGGTTCGCACAAGGTCTTTGGACGTCCGGTTGCCGAGAATGGCATTGATGGAGTCGATCAAAATCGACTTGCCCGCGCCCGTCTCGCCGGTGAGGACGTTCAGACCCTTTTCAAAATGCACGTCGGCTTTCTGGATGACTGCAACATTTTCAATTTGCAGGCTGCTCAGCATGGTAATTTCTCCCGCATTATTTCTGTCCGATGTGGTGGGTCAGCTCCGAGCAGATGGTCTTTGCATCGCGCTCCGAGCGGGCCACGATCAGGAAGGTATCGTCGCCGGACAAGGTTCCGACAACATTTTTCCATTTCAGGGCGTCAAACACCTCACAGGCGGCATTCGCCATGCCGGAGTAGCATTTGACCAGAACGACGTGTCCGGCAAAATCCACCCCCAGAACAGACTCGTGGAAGATCGTCTCAAAACGGCCCTGGATCTTCGGGTTCAGCGCCTCGTTGTGGCTGGAAACATACCGGTAGCCGGTGCTCGTGGCCGCTTTGACCAGGCTGAGCTCCCGGATATCGCGGGAGATCGTGGCCTGTGTGGCATCGAATCCCTCATTTCGCAGGTGGTCGAGCAGGGACTCCTGACGGCTGATCGGATGCTCCTGGATCAGCCGCAGAATCGTCTGCTGACGCTCCCGCTTGCTTTTGGCATCGCCTCGGCTGCTGGCCATATCGGTTCCCCTTTCTGTCAAAACTTACCGTCTGCCGCGCAGTTTCTGGTCGATGGCCTGAAACTGGTCGGCTTTGCTGAAGGTGATGAGCTGCACGATCTGGTCACTCAGCCGCACTTCGGCGGTGGCACCGGCATGCAGAGAATAGCCTGCCGCACCATCGCAGCTGACGAAGACTTCCTCGTCCGCGACCTGACCGACGCAGATGTTGATCTTGCGTTCCTGCGCAAACACCATGGCCGGGCTGGCCAGACTGTGCGGGCAGATGGGCGTGACGACCACGCCCTTGGTCTGCGAGTCCAGGATTGGCCCGCCGGCTGCCAGCGAATAGGCTGTGGAGCCGGTTGGCGTAGCCACGATCACACCATCTCCGCGGTAATGCTCGACCAGGATGTCATCGCAGTAGATGCTGAAATCAATGGCCTGCTGCAAACGGCCCTTGGTGATGACGACATCGTTGAGGGCGTGGCCCTCCCAGCTGTCGTCGCCCAGAACGCGGACGTAAAGCAGCATCCGGTTGTCCAGCAGATAATCTCCCCGCGCAACGGCAGAGAGCTTCTGTTCCATCTCGTTGATCTCACAGGTGGCCAGAAAGCCGCAGCGCCCCAGGTTGATGCCGAGGATGGGCTTCCGGTATTCCAGCGAGAGGTTGGCCTCATGCAGGATGGTGCCATCCCCGCCGATGGTCAGGATGACATCCGTTTTTTCGAGGCATTCCTCCTGCGGCAGATACTCCACGCCCATCGTGTCGCATTCGGCCTTGAGGTCGGTCTGCATCAGCACCCTGGCACCGTGGGTCAGCAGGATCTGCGCGGCCCGCTGCGAGATGCCGTAGGCCATCGCTTTGCCGGGGTTGGGTGAAATATAAACAGTCACACCCAGCACCTTCTTTCTGCTCTCAGTGGTCCAGCGTCGAATGGCTGGCTTCCACGACCTGTTTTGCCACGCTGTCGTCCAGCACGGCGGGCTCTGCGCTCTTCTGCACGAACATCAGGTACTCGATGTTGCCCTCCGGGCCTTTGACGGGGCTGAAATCCAGCCCGCGCACGGCGAAGCCGTTGGCCGCTGCGTAGCCCATCGCATTGTGCAGCACCTCGCAATGGGTGGCCGGGTCGCGCACGACGCCGTTCTTGCCGACCTTTTCGCGGCCGGCCTCGAACTGCGGCTTGACCAGACAGACGCCCATGGCGTCTGGTGTGGTGATCGCCTGCGCCACCGGGAAGATGTGATGCAGCGAGATGAACGAGACATCCACACTGAAAAATTCAATGGGTTCGCCCAGCTGGTCGGGGGTGACGCTGCGGATGTTGGTGCGCTCCATGTTCACGACCCGCTCGTCGGTGCGCAGTTTCCAGGCCAGCTGGCCGTAGCCGACATCGACGGCATAGACCTTGACCGCACCATTTTGGAGCATGCAGTCGGTGAAGCCACCGGTGGACGCACCGATGTCCATGCAGACCTTGCCGTTGGGGGTCAGCGGGAAACACTGCATTGCTTTTTCCAGCTTCAGACCACCGCGGCTGACATAACCGATGTCGTGGCCGCGCACCTCGACTTTGGCGTCTTCCTTGATCATCTCACCGGCCTTGTCCACCTTCTGCTCGTTGACGAAGACGACGCCGGACATGATCATGGCTTTGGCACGTTCACGGCTCTGGATCAGGCCATGCTGAACCAGATATTGATCCAATCGGATTTTCAAGATGCAGTTTCTCCTTTCCTGTGCTCACGGACTGCCTGTGCCAGATGGGCAGCGTCCAGACCGGTCGCCTCCTTGATCTGCGGGACGGTCGCGTGGGGCAGACGAACGTTTTCAACGGCCCGGTGGATGTAAGTTCCCTTCCAGCCTGCCTGATACAGTGCGGCTTCGAGGTGCTCGCCGATGCCGCCGCAGGCGACACACTCTTCGGCAAACAAAACGACCGGATAACGACGGATTTCATCAATGAGATCATCTGTAAAGGGGAACACCTTTACAAGCTTATAAACGTCGCAGGGCAGGTTTTCCTCCCCCAGAATCTGAGCTGCCTGGAGCACATCCTCCACTTCGTCGGCGTAGCTGACCAGTGCGACCTGCGCGCCGGGTGCCGTGTGCATCCGGTCGTACGCTTTGCCCGAACAGCCGTAAGCCGCCAGCACCGCGCTTTCGCCGCCGCGCGGATAGCGGATGGCACGAGGGCCTTTTTGGTCCTTGTCCAGCAGGACCGGCAGCCAGTGCCGCAGCTCTGCATAGTTCGACGGCGAATAGATGGGGATGCCGACTTGGCTCAGGAAAGCCGGGTCAAAGATGCCCTGATGGGTCTCACCATCGGCTGGAACAAAACCGGCACGGTCGATGGCGAAGACGACGTTCTCATTGAGCAGGTTGACGTCGTGGATGATCTGGTCATAGGAGCGCTGTAAAAAGGTGGAATAAATGCAGACTACCGGCAGCATTCCCTGGCTGGCAAGACCGGCGGCAAAGGTCACTGCATGCTGCTCGGCCATGCCCACATCAAAGAACCGCTCCGGGTGCGTGTGTGCAAAGAATTGCAGACCGGTGCCGTACTTCATCGCTGCCGTGATGGCGCAGATGGTTTTGTTCGCTGCTCCCTCCTGATTCAGCAGGTTGCCGAATACGGTCGAGAACGATTCCTTCGGGGCGACCTCCGGGTCCGGGATGCTGTCGACGAGGTCGAACTTCGAGACGCCGTGGAAGTTGCCGGGGTTGCTCTCGGCGGGCGCGTAACCCTTGCCCTTTTTCGTGACGACATGCAGGAAGTGCGGGCCGGGCTGCTTATGGATGCTGCGCAGGATCCGCTCGACTTCCTGTTCATTGTTGCCGTCAAAGGGGCCGTAGTAATGGAAACCCATATCCTCAAACATGGTGGAGTGGTACATGGCACGGCGCACCATGGCCTTGCTGTTCTGGATGGTCACCTTGAGCGGTGTGCCGACCACGGGCACGTGGTCCAGAAAGCTGCGCACGTTCTCCTTGGCATCGAAGTAGCGGTTGGTGGTGCGCAGACGCTTGAGGTAGCGGGACAGTGCACCCACATTTTTGGAGATGGACATCTTGTTGTCGTTCAGAACGACGAGCAGATTGTCCAGGCCGCCGATGTTGTTCATCCCCTCGTAGACCATGCCGCCGGTAAAGGCACCGTCGCCGATGAGCACGATCACCTGCCCCGGCTCCCCCCGCAGCTTTTTGGCCCACGCAATGCCGATGCCGACCGACAGCGCGGTGTTGCCGTGGCCGGAAATGAAGGCGTCGTGTTCACTCTCGTTGGGGTTCGGGAAACCGGACAGGCCATCGAGCTGGCGGAGCTTTGCAAAGCCCTCGCGGCGGCCGGTCAGCAGCTTGTGCGTATAACACTGGTGGCCCACATCGAACACGATCTCGTCCTGCGGGGTCGCAAAGACGCGGTGCAGCGCTACCGTCAGCTCCACAGCCCCCAGGTTGGAGGCCAGATGGCCACCGGTCTTGGATACGTTTTCCAATAAAAATTCGCGGATGTCCGCACAAAGCTGCTCGACCTGCTGGCCGGAGAGCTTTTTGAGATCGCTGGGCTGCGAGATTTTTTCCAGCAAAGGCGAATTCATAGATTCACGTCCTTCTCACAATTTGGAATCGGCGGGACTGCCCGCCAGAAATCGACTCAGAGTGCCATCGGGTACAGCGCCCCGACCACGCAGCCGACCACAAAACCGGCCAGGACCTGCAGCGGCGTGTGGCCGACCATTTCCTTCAGGTGCATGTTCTGGAGGAAGGGGGCGTTCTTTTCCGTTACGTCGATCCACTGCTCGATCATCTTGTTCAGCACCTTGGCCTGTTCGCCGGTCTCGCGGCGGACACCCATGGCGTCGTGCATCGTGATGATGGCGACGACTGCGGCCACCGCAAAGATTGCCGAGCTGAAGCCCTCGCTCCGGGCCGTGGCGATGACCATGGCGCAGACGGTCGCGCTGTGGGCGCTGGGCATACCGCCGTCTCCCCACATCCGCTCCAGCTGGAACTTGCCCAGCAGGATAAAATTGATGAGGGTCTTCAATACCTGCGCGACGAACCACGCCAGAAGCGCCACCGTCAGGATCGGATTCAGGTTCAAAACATCGCGGATCAGTTGCATGTTATGCTCTCTTTCTTTTTGTTTGTTCAGCTGCGGCGGACCAGCAGTTCCCTGGCAAGTTGCTCCAGGAAGGCGCTCTTTTCGCCAAATTCTGCGCGCAGAGACGCGCAGGTCTGCTCGTTCAGCTTGCGGGCCAGCTCCATCGCACCCTCGGTGCCGTAGAGGGTGACGAAGGTGGTCTTGCCGTTCTCGCTGTCGCTGCCGATGGGCTTGCCCAGCTGCTCCTGCGAGCCGATGACATCCAGCACATCGTCCACGATCTGGAACACCAGTCCGATACCGTAGGCGTAGCCCTCCAGCTCCCGGCACTGGGTCTCGTTGGCCTGCGCAGCGGCAGCGCCCATCTGGACGGCTGCGTTGATGAGCGCGCCGGTCTTGTTGCGGTGGATGAGGCGCAGCTGTTCTTCGGTCGCAGCCAGAGCCTCATATTTCAGATCCAGCTCCTGGCCGTAGACCATGCCGTGGCTGCCCGCACCGGCTCCCAGCGCTCTGGCTGCCCGCACATTGACGATGGCAGGGGCTTCGACGTTGGCGATGACATCAAACGCCTCGGTCAGCAGGACATCACCGGCCAGCATGGCCGTGGCCTCGCCAAATGCCTTGTGGCAGGAGGGCTTGCCCCGGCGCAGGTCGTCGTTGTCCATGCAGGGCAGGTCGTCGTGGATCAGCGAATAGCAGTGCAGCATCTCCACGGCGGCGGCAAACTGGTCGGCAGCGGCGGCATCACCGTTCAGCATATCGCAGACGGCCAGCACCAGCACGGCACGGATGCGCTTTCCGCCGCCCAGCAGGCTGTAGCGGGCTGCACGGCAGACGTCCGACTCTTCGGGCAGATAGGTGTTACAGGCAGTCTCCAGCGCAGCATTGACCCGCACCAGATACTCCTGATACTGCTTTGCGTAATCCATTGATAGATCCTCCTTAGTTGTCTGCTTCCGGCTGCGGGGCGGCGGTGCGCTTGGCATCGATCTCGTCCAGCTGCAGCGAAGCTTTTTCCAACGTCGTGCGGCAGTAATCGGTCAGGGATGCGGCCTCCGCATAGAGCTTGACCGATTCCGCCAGCGTCGTTTCCGGCTGCTGCATCTGGTCAAGGATGCCTTCCAGCCGGTCCATTCCTTCTTCAAAGCTCTTGGGTGCTCTCATTGGGTCCCTCCACGGCATCCACGGTACAATGGATGCGGTTCACTGCGCCGCAGAGCGTCATCTTCTGCCCTTCGCGAAGGGCATCCGGCGCACAGATGCGGCCTTTTTCGTCCTGCACGAGCGCATAGCCCCGCGCGAGGACGCCATACGGGTTCAGCGTTGCAGCCAGCGCAGCCGCATGGCGCAGACGCAGCCCGGCGTCCTGCTGCTTTTCCCGTGCGGCCGTTTGCAGCTGCCCGGAAACTGCCTCCACCTGCTGCTGGCGGCCTGCAAGCTGCGCCTGCATGTTCTGCCGGGAAAGCGGCTGCACCGTTTCGTCCAGCCTATTATAGCATAAACTCAGCCTGTTTTGGATAGAAATGTGAATATTTTCTTCCAAATTGCATAATTTTCGTGAAAATTCGGCCCGGTCGGGCACGGCAAGTTCTGCCGCCGCCGAGGGGGTCGGGGCGCGCTGGTCTGCCACAAAGTCCAGGATCGTAAAGTCGATCTCGTGACCGATGGCGCTGATGAGCGGTGTTTTGCAGCGGGATGCGGCCCGCGCGATGCGCTCAGCATTGAAGACCCAGAGGTCTTCCCGGCTTCCGCCGCCGCGCGCCACGATGATCTCGTCCACCTGACCGGACTTGTCCAGCCGGTCGATGGCTGCGGCGATCTCGTCAGCCGCTTCAAATCCCTGCACACTGACCGGGCAGAGCAGCAGCCGCACGGCGGGCCACCGCCGCCCGATGACGTTCCGGATATCCTGCAGCGCGGCCCCCGTCTTGCTGGTGACAAGGCCGATGCACTTCGGGAACCGGGGCAGCGGCTTTTTGCGTTCGGCGGCAAACAGGCCTTCCCGGTCAAGTTTCGCTTTCAGCTGCTCAAAGGCGAGCTGCGCCGAACCGATGCCGTCCGGGAACATGTCGTTGACGTAGACTTGGAACGCACCGTCTCGTTCGTACAGGGTGGCGCGGCAGCGGACGATGACCTTCATTCCCTCTTCGGGGCGGAAACCGAGCCGCCGCGCGTCCGACCGGAACATCACCGCTTTGACGCTGCTCGTCTCGTCCCGCAGCGAGAAATAACAGTGTCCGCTGCGGGCATTCTGAACAAAGTTCGCGATCTCGCCCCGGAGAGCAAGGTCGAACAGGAGGTCGTTGGCATCCAGCAGGGTCTTGACGTATTGGTTCAGCGCCGAGACGGAGATCACTTCAGCCATAATCCGGCCTCCCGTGCGGCAAGGATGGACACACCGATGGCGTTGTCGCTGGAATACAGACCCGGCACGAAATACACCTGCGGCAGGCGCTGCTGCACCCACACGCGGATGATATCGCTGCTCATGACGCCGCCTGCGCAGACCACCGGCAGGCCGGGATATTCCTTCTGCGCCGCCTTCGTCATCCGGACGACGGTATCGGCCACGCAGAGCAGGCAGTATTTGCAGACGTACTCCGGGCTTTTTCCGGCTTGCAGCAGCGCATTGCACTGGTTTTCCAGACCGGAGAGACTGCACGTCATCCCTTTGACGCTGGACTTTGGCCGGATGGGCTCTTCGCACAGCGCTGCCAGGCGGGAGACCTCGGCACCTGCCGGGAACGGAAAGCCCAGCTTGACGCCTACGCGGTCCACGGCCTGCCCGGCATAGAGATCGCTGCTGGTGCCCAGCGTCGTGATCTGCCTGACCTCGTCGCAGAGCAGCAGGTCGGTAGTGCCGCCGGAAATGTGGAAGAGCAGCACCTTCTGGCGGAACAGCTCCTCCCCTTTGGCGGCGAACAGAGCAGCGGCGGCATGCCCCTGCTGATGGGTCGTGTGGACGAGCGGGATGCCCCGCGCTCTGGCAAAAGCCGTGGCTGCACTGACGCCCGCCAGGAAGCAGGGCATGTAGCTTCCCTCCACGGGGCGGGGCTTCTGCGAAACGCCCACCGCCGCGATCTGCGTCAGGTCGAACTCCCGGCTCAGTTCCTCCAGCATTTCGGGCAGAGCGGTGGTGTGGTGGAACAGCGCATCGCTCTGGCGGAGGCCCAGCTGGCCCTCCTTGACCGGAAGAAACCGTTTCTTTGCACAAACAACCTCTCCGGCTGTGTCAAAAACTGCCAGAGAGGTTGCATAATTGCTTGTGTCGATGCCCAGTGTATAGCGGCTCACAGCTCTTCGGACGCTGCATCTTCGGCAGTGTCCAGACCCTGCTCCCGCGCGACGGTGCCCAGCAGGCCGTTGACGAACTGGTAATCCTCATCTGCTCCGTATTTCTTGGTCAGTTCGACCGCCTCGTTGATGACGACGCCAACCTTTTTCTCGTCGCCGTACAGCATCTCTGCCAGAGCCAGGCGCAGCACCGTCAGGCTCACGCGGGGCAGACGGGACATGGTCCAGTTGTGCAGATGGCTGCTGATGAGGTCGTCCACCTCAGCAGAATGGTCATAGTAAGCGTTCAGCAACCGCTTGCCGAACACATCCACGGGGTGCTCTTCATCCTCGGTGTTGTTGAGCAGAGCCTCCCGCAGGGGCACGTCACCAAACGTCTGCGAAAAAGCCAGCAGAAACGCATTCTCGCGGGCTTCACGACGGGGCAAAATATTTTCCATAGTATTCCTCTCACCTTATTCCTGTTCTTCGGCCGCAACACCCGCAATGACCAGATTGATGCGGCTCACGGTCACGTTGGTCATATTCTGAACAGCAGTCTTCACGTTTTCCTGTACTTTTTCGGCCACGGCCGGGATGCGCGCACCAAAAGCGACCACCAGATTCAGGGTCAGCTCTGCAGTGCCGTCCCGCATTTCCACGGTAACGGCCGGCTGGATGCTGGCGGCTTCCAGCAAGTCCTTCACTTTTTTGTTCTGCTTGCCGCAGGAAACCTCGGACACACCGTCCACTTCCAGTGCAGCGCAGCGCGCGATCTTGCCAATGACCTCGGTGGAAATCTGCAGGGTCCCGCCGTTAAGATCCATATTCTGTAAATCCATTCTATGGTCCTCCATCTGAAATGAGCGTTCGCTCATTCTTTTTATTTCCATCTTTGCAGGGAGCGTTCCCTGCCATTGAATGCTTATGCTTATTATATCATCTTTCGGCCCGATTCACAACTGTTTCTTTTGGTTCCGGGTCTGGCTTTTGCAAAAGGCGGGTCAGCTGGCAGACGGCAAGGCAGCACACAAAGAACACCAGCAGCAGGCAGTCCGTCGGCAGACGGCGCATCGGGACCACCTGCGGCGGCAGGGTGCTGAAGACGCTCTGCTCCCCCTGCGGCAAAAGCAGCCAGAACAGCCCCACCGAAAGCGGCAGGTGGAGCAGCCGCCCCACAAGCAGGGGCCGCAGAGTCATTTCGGGCGGGCAGAGCGCACGGACCTGCAGCAGGACCGAAAGCCCCTGCACGCTGAGGGCAGCGCAGCAGAGCAGACTGCCCCACGGCCCGGTGCGGGCGGCAAGGTCGCAGCCGGAG
>ULTW01013037.1_pt1 | contig 17154 bp, 10 predicted proteins | sample 1957961 | NCBI WGS metagenome assembly ULTW01 (sample SAMEA4835744, study PRJEB28245) | human gut metagenome | biome: gut microbiome; material: fecal sample | place: Denmark | collected 2008 | reverse complement strand
CTTTAAGCGATGAAAGAAATCAGCGAGCAAAGGGTTGCGACATTTCGAAGGTACAGTCATAGGGGCAAGTTGTTGTATCAAGCGTCCATCAAACATACCGTCTGGGAAACGACAACTATAAATCAAGAGTGCAAATAAAACTATGATAAACTACTTTTATTTAGCTTGACATAGCTCTATTTACACTCTCTACTTGATATGTTGTATCCTTCTACGGAAGCAATAAAATCTCTTGCTCTGAAAACCAACCTTTGTTTATGGCCTGATTTTTGACCTTTTCAGAATCACTTGTATACATAACAATTGCAAGTGATTCTTTTGCACGCGTGCAAGTTACATAAAATAGCCTTTGTGTTCTATCAACCGAAGATTCTTCTCCTGCTTCAATGTGCATCTTATCCGTTTTTGTCAGTTCCTTCACACCAAACAGTTTATCATAACTGAACATGAATCCTTTAGCCTCTGAATCGTCAACAATAACCATTACCCTATCAAATTCCAATCCTTTCACGCCCTGATGAGTGTCAAAGCATGTACGCTGATTCACATAATCATCATAGCCTCGAACCATATTAATTGGTAAGTCCATAACCATTACCCATGCTTGCAAATCTTCCTCCATCTCCTCGGCTATATCTGCTGCAACCAGGCTACTGGCTTGCCTTATAACCTCTGGTACTGTTAAAAGTTGAGAATTACATATGGACTTCACTACTTCACGGATTGTTTGGTTTTTATTAACCATGGTTGCTACTTTTACTGCCTCTTCCCTACATCTCAGATAAAAATCGTATGGTTTTTCAGTATTCTGCTTACTCAACAAAGGAGAATATGCCTTCAATACTTCAAGAGCAACCCGTCCATCTTCTTTTATGGAATCTGCTATAGGCAGAATCTCTTTTGTAAAGAATTCTAGTTCGGAGACCGTGCCTTGCAAAAAAGTCATTTGATACTTAGTTACCCTTGACAATGGCCCAAAGAACAGATCAAATCCCAAACGTCTTGCTGCCATCATGTGTTCCAAAGTTAATATTTTGACATCAGAATCTTTTCCGAACCATTTTTCATCAGCAGTATGGTCACTCATAATTTTCATGACCGTTTGCTCTACCTCATCCTTATTAATACCTTCTTGTTGCTGAACTACGAATAATCTTATTAATCCATCACTGGCATCTTCTCTTGGAGTCTGCTCTGCATGTATATCCAAGTCTATACCTATTGTATTCGCCAATTTTATTATTCGCTTGGCGCAACGATAGTTCATCTTCTTAACAGGCTGTTCCCACTCTACAGGGATGAAGTTCGCCATGTTCTCCTTTCCATCGGTATAAATTCGTTGCTTTTGATCGCCCAAAAGCCCAAGCGTAAACTCTTCATTAAAATTCTCTTGTATTTTAAAGAACGCATCTACAAGTTCCTTCTTTGTGTCTTGACTTTCATCTATCAAAATAATCGGGTAGCGCTGAGCAATGATGCGTTGAAGTATCATGCTATCCAAAATCATTTGTGCAGATATTTTTATAACCTCTGCATGTTTAAGAGCATTATATTCTGGATTGCTACCATTGGGGTTATACACGAACTTTTCTATTGTCTTCGCTTTTTCCAGTTGCTCTTTCAGCTGCTCTATCTTTTCAGCATTAGAAAGATATGTCTTTGTTGTCTTGCTCTTTGCTTTTTCCAGTTTCTCATACAACACCCGAATATCTTCTTGAATATACTGACAATACAGACGCTTTATGTCAGTCTGATAATACTTTATAACATCCCATACAAAGCTATGAATGGTAGATATATGAAAAACAGGGCTGTAATCCAAGCGATTGACAATCTCATCAGTAGCAGCATTCGTAAATGTGATGACAGCCACATTTTTGCCCTGCAATAGTAAATCTTTACCAATACTATTGCGTATTTTTTTTAAGAGTAGTACTAGAGAATATGTCTTCCCCGAGCCAGCACCAGCAAAGAGAAAGAAGCTCTTTCTTGGAGACGACAGAATGCACTTCTCTAAGGTTTCATCAACCTGTAAATCCATATTATTTACCATCACTTATACCATTTGTGTCCAAACATTTTTTCATCCACTCCAAACCCTCTTGGATATATTTAGGAGCTGCTATCTCGTAAAAGTCCTTCTTATACAAAAGCGAAATTGCGAAATCTGCTTTTTTAAAACTGCCTTTGCTTTCCAGTTTAGCAAATATCGCTTTTTGCAAATCAACAGCAGAAGTGTATTTCTTTAGAAGATTTGCAATAGTTGTTATAGTCCCCATCTTTTTTAGATCATCTTGTCTGAACAGTTCAAGGTTGGTAAAAATCAAAGCATCCTCGAACGTGTATGGGTAAATTTCTGTGTATTCTTCCTTTTCTTTATTCCACTTCACACTGATCGGTGTCTGAAAAGCTATTCTAACGTTATCTACAGTCTTCTCTTTTCCATCAAGTGCCATAAGATCATCAATCAACACCTTACCAGGTAACCAATTCTGTACCGATGGATTGCCAGTCTTATACCCCTTTCCTTTAGCTGTAATCACGGACACTTGCTTTTCTTTCCCATCATTAGCAATAGTTTCCGTGGCGTCAATGTCTGTCACTATTAATGTGGGGATTCCTATCTTATAAATCAAATTACGGAAACTATGTGCATGACGCCCATTCACCTCGATAACAGAAATATAATAAGAATCCAAGTCTGCTTTGGTGAGGAAACTCGGAACAAGAATCTTTTCTGCTGGCCCCTCTACCAATATTACAGCATCAGCAAAGAATATATCACAATGCGTTAGACGTATATATCTTGTAACGAATTGTTCAGTTTCATCATTAGGCCCAAATGTACTTGACAAATTAATTACGTTGGAAACAGGAATCTTATCACCTGCATCCGTCACTCGTCGGAAGTAACGCATGCAGTTCAAGTCGAGTTCGTTGACCACATGGTTAGAGTGCGTACTTAGAACCAGTTGGGTTTTAAGCCACGGATGATCCTTGATTACCTGGTTATTACATAGGGCCTCAAATGCTTTCTTCACAAAAACTTGTTGCGCCTGTGCATGGAGATGTGCTTCTGGTTCTTCTACAAAAACCAAATGGATAGGTTCTATATTCTTTTCTTCGCTTAACGTCTTTAACCACTTCTCCCTAAAGTCCATCAACTTCAGGTATATGGAAATCAGATTCCGATAACCTAATCCATTATATTTCTCAGGCAAAGCCAATTCATCCATACCTTGAATAGCGAACTGCACTGCTGAGTCATGTTTAATGGCCTCCTCAATTTGAATCTTACTGCGTATCTTAATTTCTGGGTTTTGAAATCCGGGATAATTGATGTTCTTCAGTTCTTTGACTGGCATTTCAAAAGTCTTAGTCAGTTTCGCATCGTAAGTTTCGTTTGCCTTTGCAATTCCGCTTACCAGTTCTAAATCACTCGGCGTCAAAACTTCCTCTTCCGAATTTGAGTTAGAATAATACTTCTGAAACTGCTTCGACAATGTATCAATATCGCTATCGGATTGACCTTCTGGATCAGAGAAATCCCTTGAGGCTAAAATGGTATCCACTCTTATTAGTTCCTCCAAAGGATTCTTATCGAGAGCTTTGTCAGGAGTTGGCTGAACCTTATCCTCGTCAGCAGGTTCTATAGCAGGATCAATAATATAGTATTTTACATCGAAGTAATCTCTGAGATTGGAACCTTTACCCAAGAAATCACATAGATTTATTGGATACAAATTTGGTGAAGATGCTTTTTCCCATTCTTCTGTTGCTTGTAGAGCAAGCGCTTTCCTTTTTGCCTCTTTGTATGCAGAATATAACGTAGTTACATCCTTGGGTACATATTGTCCACGGACACCGACTTTTTTGCCATCCCAAGTACTAAGCGATGGAATTAAGTGATTAACTCTGTATTGCTCTCCATCTGCAATGCTAATCCATATATCCATTGAGGGCACTATATCATCCCATTTATGCGGATTCAATAAGGTTTCATCTACAGGGTCTTTAGCCAACCATTTATCACCAAGTTCATCAATCAATGCCCAGTTGGTAGCAGTAAATTCCTTTAGTGTAAACTTCTCGTTGTTTTTTAAAAACCATACGATTGCACTAATAGCAGAAGTTTTTCCACTATTGTTAGCACCTACAAATACAGTTTCTTTATCACCAAAGTCTATACGACAGTTCTTTAGTTTTCGGAAATTCTTAATATGTATCGATTGTATCTTCATATGATATAATATCAAATAGAATAAATTCTACAAATCAAATTACTTTTTCTCTCCAAACAACAGTTTCAATTGCTTATCAAAGTCGCTCATAATCTCACGGTCTTGAATGACACGGAACTTGTCATATTCAGTAAGTGCCTTTTCTACCGCCTGTTCGTGAGTCACACGCCCTGCATCTGGAAGTAACGGACGGTTGTTCAAATCCATATAGCGCTGTAGTAGAGCCGACCAGTCTGCCATTGTCATCAAGATATGATCTTCTGCACGTTGCTCAGCAATGTCAATGAAGGCATTACTCAATCTGTTCAAAGAATCAATTTCCTTTTCGCTGAGATAGTTCTTGGCCACAGTAACATCCGATTTCACAACTCTTCCGTCTGGCGCATTCTTCCAGCTGGTCAATCCCATGTGAGGGCGTTCAGCATCCGCACGGTCATAGATAATCTCGGCAGCGGTCTGTTTTGTTACGGCATAATGCATTATGTTCTGCACCGTCTTAAAGAATAACTGCGTTTGTTCTGAATCTTTATCGTAATCAGAACTACACTCGCTATAGATGTCTGTAATCTTCTGATAATAACGTCGTTCGCTGATACGTATCTCTCGGATGCGGTCAAGCAAATCATCGAAGTAGTCTGCCCCGAATACGTTCTTTCCCTTCAGTCGCTCATCATCCAACACAAAGCCTTTTGTAAGGTATTCTTTCAGAACTTGTGTTGCCCATATACGGAACTGAGTAGCCTCATAGCTATTCACACGATAACCCACGGCAATGACCACATCAAGGTTATACATCATCACCTCGCCAGACCATTTGTCCGAAGGTATCCTAATTTTTCGGATAGTGTCGGACAAATGTATCTCTCCGCTTTCATCTATTTGTTTAAGATGATAATTAACTGTACGAACGTCGATACCAAATAACTCTGCCATTCTCTGTTGTGAAAGCCAGAAAGTATTGGTGTCGAAGATAACTTGAACCTGTACTTTCCCATGTCCACTTCTATACATGAGTACTGAAGACTCCATGCTTCTCACAGCAACATCTGGAGTCATGGTCGCACTGAAATATTGCTGAGCTGCCTTCACCATCTCTTTCTTTTGGTCAGCATCCATAGCCACAGCCATACAGGCAGCACGCGAAAGACGGATGCTTGTCACCTCTCTGACTGCGCCATTGCCTAGTTCTGCCATCTCTGTTATCTCTACAAAATGATCACTAAGATGGTAGCCTTTTTGCGAAGTCCATGCCTGTGCCTTGGCTATGACACGTTCAAAGTTCCAGTACTTGCCATAGCCCATTACTCGCGCTAATTTGCGCGAGTTCCACCATTCCTTGCCATCAGCATCAACCTCTCTTAACTGTTCGAAAGGAGATTGGAGCTCCGGGGTGTTGTAAGTATTTTGTATATTACTCATTTCTTATGAATTTTGTTTTCTTGTCGGATTAACTCGTATTCCATCATCTTTTAGAGATGTCGTAGAGATAAAATGTAGACTTTGTAACTGATTCAGCAATGCAATATTTTCTTCATTTTTGTCTATTAGTGGGTGTTTTTTACGCTCAGCTACTTCAACATACTTGCCACCCAAAGACACTAGTAATGAAGAAATCTCCTCTACGGAATATTGATTTACATTTAGCATTTTTGTTACTAGCAATATCTTATTCCGCAGGATCGTTGAGTGTTGAAGCAATCCAGTAAGTATTGACTCCTTTATGGATATGTTATTTGAATTCAACAAAAGTTCTGTAACTTTATCAGCAAGAGAAGACAATACTAGGATGTTTTCATCTGTAACATCTATGATTTGACGCTTTTCTTGTATTGTAAATCTGTTACTATTCAAAAGAGTGAGTACTATTTCTGCATTTAATTGATATGATGCATCCAAAGTATTAATGAACTCATGCGAATAGTGAATCAAATATTTCGAATAGATATCGGTTCCCATCAAAATATTAGTGTTCTCTTTTGAAAAAACAATTTTCCCATCTTCAAGAAGTATCATCAGCCTTTCTCGTTCAACATTCCCTAATGATTTTTTATTGTCGAACTGCAAGTCAAAAGCTAAGCAAATAGAACGGAAAGCCTCTATGTTCAATACATCAGAACATAGTAATCCTTCAAAAAGAATTTCTTTTGAAGGAATTTCATCTTGACATTTCGCTTCTAATTCGCTGTGATAATGTTCTATGAATTTTATTAAATCATCGGTCAGTTTACCTTTTTTGCTATAGTATACATCAACATTATTCCAAGTTGGTTGTATAACAAATGATTTGATGGCGATTTCCCACGATGTTTCATTAATTCCATCAAAAGAAGAAAGAAGTTCATTTTGACCGGTTAAATATGTTATTTTTTTGTCAAAAACGACATCTTCTGAGTTCAGTATGTAAATTATACTTTCGACAGATTCATCCTTAGATGTTGAAGAGAAACATTCAAAGGTCTCTTTGAAATTATCTTTTATACAATTTTCAAATTCTTCATTATTTGTTTCCGTAATTCTAGTTAAATTCAAGTTTTCAGATGATGCTACAGACTCGCTTCTAAGATGATTTAATATTAGGCACAAATTGCCCACGTTAATATTATAATGCCATTGCTCTATTACATAGTCCAAAAGATTGTTGTTATCGTCATTCAACTCTGTGAACATACAATTATCAACAAGTATTTTGCATTGTTCCATGCTAATAACATCAACTCGATCAGCCAAGAATGCATAATTACTACTTAACCATGATTCTTGCTCTGATGTAGTGTTGTCAGTGTATTTTAGCCATGCTTCTCGGAGTATTTGTTGCTCATCTACGTTTGCGTGGCTCGATATCATTTGCCATGAGAGTTCGTTGTTCCAATTTACGAACTCTGTGAATACATCCTTCTGCCTTTTACCTAATTGATAATACTGCGCCAAGAAATCTAATGGAGATTCATCCTTTTCTATTCTTCTCATTATTTGCAAGAATAACGGACTTCCCTTTTTTCTTGCAGCATAATCAAGTAGGTCGTTGTTCAGAATGGCATCACTTTCAAACATATAATCTTTCAATTCCTTCACGAAATTCTCAATCTTATCAATATGATAAGTGTATGCTTGCTTGATTTCTCGCTTCATGGATAACAAAAGATCCCTATCGGCTAAGGAGACCATTCCTGGATAAAAATACGAAATGTAGTCATAGTAATCTTCATCAATATATCCACGACGAATAAATACATCCATCAACGGAGAAAGATGCAGGTTTCTATAAAGTTCTGTGCTACCTAAATTGTACTTTTTTATAAGTACATTCAGTTTCAATGATTGTATTTTTAGTTCCTCCTTTTTGAACTCTTTTTCTTCTTTTATAATAGTATTTTCTGTTGTTTTTATAGCTGCCATTCTGCTCTCAAATTTCATTTTATTATTGATAGCATTTACATTTATTTGTGCAGATTGATTTTGCAGCCCATAATAAGGGGCATTATACTGATAATTTATAGATGTCAGATTACATAGATTATTAAATAAGTTACTATTTTGTGCAATTTGCTTCAGAGTATAATTTTGATTGTTTATCGTTATTGTTTGCATGAATCCATTTACACTTTCACGCAACTCTTGCAAAAACAGATAGCGTAAATCAGTTTCTTTTAGGTGATTATTCTCAGCAATTAGTTTTTTCTTTTCTTCAAACTTGTTTTTCTTGCCTTCAAGTTCTTTTAATGCTTCATCTATAAACATATTTTTAGAAGTAAGACAAGAGTATACCAACCCATCTCGTTTATGTAGTTGGGCAAAGTCCTTTGGAAAATAGTTTTTGTAAACAATCATGGCAAGTAGTTTTGTCCTACTTAGATTGTTTTTATCCGGATTATACAACTTACAGCGATATTGGCTATACTCATTAGCAATGTTTGTAAGAATACGCATATCTTGAATGAAGAAAGCCATCTCAGACAAATTCTCATTAGGAATTTCATTATCATCGAATCCTCTGTCTTTCAAAGCCACCTTTAGTTTTGCTTTTGAGTTGGATGGATTAATAACGGGAATAACAGTTGATATATAATCGAAAAATTTGGTCCTTGCTTCATCTACAAAGACATCATCTTTTATTGCATAAAGGAATACAATATGACGGCCGACTATTTTTGATTCGTTTACCAGTTGGCACAATTCCCTCAATTTCAAATATATCTTTTCTGTTTCGAATCGATCCAAATCCTCTATGACAACAACATTGTATTGCGTTACTTGAAAGAAGTATAAAATTTCATCTAGGTGCTTATTGAATATAGAGCTTTCCTCTTTCATTTCAATATCACCATCTTTAAGGTTTAGTTTATTAAGTTTAGAATTCGCATACGATTTAATAAAATATGTGCATAATTTGTAGAGTACATATAAAAGACACAAAGAGGAGATAATATCAAATATGATATTCCATTTCCCAAAATTCAAGAAATTATATATCGTATCTACTTTTGCATACGATGGTTCAAAAACAATAAGGAAAGCCAACAAGAAACCAACACATCCCAATGAATACTGAATCAATTCATTGTGCTCTATATGCACAATTCTTCTAAATCTTGAATTTGGTACTGTCTTAGCTTTTTCTCTGTAGATCAACTGCTGGAGAATGCTATACTCAATTTTCCTATTCAGTGTTTCCGTCCACCTCTCATCTTGTTTATCATTCTTACCATCATTGTCTCTACAGCCATCTTCTTCGTCCGCTTGTAGAGTAGCCAAGGAAATTGGAAGATAATGAACCCCTTCTGATTCACCAAATTCGTCCATTAACGTTTGTATGATAGAACTTTTTCCCGAGCCATAAGGACCCGTTAAGGCAACATTTTTTATATCCCCTTTGTCAATGGCATGTCTTAACACCTCAGCCAGTTCTTTTACTGTCTGATATGATGCATCATCCTTATTTAATTTAACTGGTAATAATGGCTGTAACATATCCTTTGTTTAAAAACTAATTCTATCTAATCTGAAAACTCTACACTCTATCAACAACATTCTCCAAGTTACTTAACTTGACAAGCATGAATGCCATACGTTCGTTTCCCCAATACTTATTAGGGATGTATCGGACGTTAATTTGTAACTTTTGCAATTTGGCATCCGTTTCACTTGGCTTCCTTATTCGAATCATGAAATAGGCCGAATGGCTTGGAGAATCAGGATAGTTTTCATTCTCCAACTTCTCCTTTGTCCATACATCATGTTTTGTGCGGACAATCTTGCAGAGATTGCCAACAAACTTCTCTCCCTTGACATATAAGAGTAGATACTTTGCTTGATTCCAAGGAGAATCGGCAACTTTATCCAAAGGTATGTTGTACCAAAGATTGTCAAATGTCCATTGGCGTTTCTCTTCACTACCCGCAATTGCTACCATCACCAAATCATCAGGCAACATTCCTGCCTTTTCATCTTCGGTAACATATGCTAATGTGCGTTGTGGCTTGGCTTTCGCCACATGGGTATCAGTTGTCGAATATTTCATCAAGATGTCATTCAGATGCTCTCGCAATAAGGTATCGCTGTTGGGCAGCAATGGAAATGCACCAATATTCACGCTCTCCACACTCGCACTGTAATAACGCTTCTTGATATATTCATCGCTGCCACGACCTGGAAAGAGAATGTAGCCACCGATTATCTCCTTCGAGCGGTATGGCTCATGCTCTTTGCTGTAATAGATAGCGTCACGGTAACGGTGCATCTGGTTGATGGCATCTGTAGGCGGATAGTCACCGCCAGGCATGCCTGCATTCTCGGCAATATCCTGCTGTTCAAAATCCTTGTCAAGCTTCTTGTCGTTGATAACACGATACTTCGCATCATACAAGTATGTCAGTACGATTTCTCCAGATGCCTTGCGGATGTTGAGGACAATGTCGGGACGTTGCTCCGTTGTCGCGGTGTTGATGCCCATACCATATTCGTCCTTGCCGCTTGTGCGGTTGAACGTGTGCTGATAGTGAAGCGTGACCACGTCTGCCTCATGTGCTGCAAGTTGCGCCTTGCGTTCGTCCGTGTCATTCTCCTCCGCTTTCGGATAATGATATTCTACAATGTGTTCCAAAGAGGAATCGGTAAACGGGTTGAGCAGAGAACCCTTAGGTTCGGTTATCAGTTGCTCATGTGACGGTTTGTTATGGTCAATGCCCATAGCGTCAGCCACAAGTCTCTTCATCTTGATGAAGCACCACAACTCATATATTTCCCATATCTGCAAAGTACCAATGTTTGCCGCTCCATTATAAAGGTCGATACCTCGCTTCAGTTTGAGCCAGTCTTTGTATATCTGTTGGTAGCCTAATCGGCTTTGCAGCACAAGGCTCTCCTGCTTCATTCCGTCAAAGCGCCCCACAGTTTTGAAGAACGGATGTTTCGACAGCCTTCTTAGTGAGTCTTGATAGTCAGTCCACATCTGTCTGTGGCGTTCTGACAGTTCTTCTTGAGAGGAGTCGAGTATGGTCGCTATTATTGAAGAAAGCCGACGCCCGATGCTTTGGAGGGTATGTTTCACGAAGCGATTTTCCATCGTGTCGTGTGTGGAACGCACTTCGTCAAAGCCGAAGTAATGCTCTTCCAGTTTGCCTTCCTTCTCAATTTCTCCATATCGCTCCTCCATTGCAGGTGTCCAGAACTTGATTTGCTCCGCTTTTCTTGATGTGCGGAAGTTTACAATCTGCGAATGTGGATTCTGTATCACACGCTTCACGTTCTTCACATAGTTGTCCACCACGCTTTGGAATGCAGCCATCCATGTAGCATCGGTATTAATCTTGCCTCGGCTGAATTGTTGAAGCGTGATGCTAAGATAGCGATAGATTACGTTTTCGTATTCCTCGTTGACCTCTCGCAGAAGCGACTTGTAATCGTTCTTGGTGTCGAGTTTTGGCGATACCACGTCAAACGTGACAAAACTTTCCTTACGGATTCCATTTTTATGATACGAAAAGTCGAGTTTGAACACTCCTGGCTCATTCAAGAAATCCAATTCTCCCGTAAGAGATTTCTCCTCCCTTCCGTTCAATTCCTCATCTACGAAGAAACTTTCCTCCACATCTTTGCGCACATGGCGTATTTCCGGCACAGAGTCTTTATCCACTCCGTGGAAGAGCAGACGAACCTGATATTTGCAAGTCTCATAGACCACTGGCCATAGACCATTCCATGCCTTTCCGCTTTCAAGTCTTGTTTCCTCTTCATCGTCAGTATTCTTTCCTGTTATCGGACTGTAAAGGCAAAGCCTACACTCGTCTTTCGAGGTATAACGGCAATATGACTCTGGCGCATCAATATCGGGATTGTCTCTCCTTGCATAATTGATGCGCCCCTTGAAGCGTTCCCACGAATAGCCGATGTCCAGTGTGCGGACAATTACTTCATAGTCGGGGTGTACGAACCTTAAAACCTCTGTCTGCATAAGCCTGTCCTATACGATTATGGCCAGAAGCGAGTGAACTCCTGATTGTTCAGTCGGTCAATCATTTCCTGTATTTTCTCTTTCGCTGTTTGTTGGCACTCTTTGACATTTCCTGTTTTTTCTTCTGTATCGTCATTCTCAGATGCGGCTTCAGCCGATGATTCTTTGATGTCTGGCGCAATATCTTTCAACCATTCCAGTCGATTGTCATACGATACGCCAGCTTTTGCCTTATATTCTCTTGATATAGCGAACATTTCCGCATCGCCTTCAACACGTGGCAAAATCTTCATCAACAGAATGTTGTTTACGGATGCAGCGATGGCTTCGTCCAAGCCCATGCCTTCATCGAGCATAACACCAACCATTATGGTCAGCTCGTTCAGCACACGATAACTGACCATGAAGGGAGTTCCCTTCAATGCCAAGTTGATTTCTTCCAGCTTTGTCGGAAGTTTCTCCATCAGTTCTTCTGCCACATCTGGATGTGCATCCAAAACCTCGTCAGCACTCACATATCTACGAGTGAACGCATTCTGCCATTTCTTCTGCTCTGATTCAGCAAGGTATTCCAAGTTCTTGCTGCCGCCAAACATATTGCGCAGATTGCCGCCATTCATCTCAATGGTCATGGCACGATCAATCACCTTGCGAGAGAACTGGTGCGTGGTGTCATCCATATTGACAGTACCAATGATTACGACATTGTCTGGCAGCTGAAGACCTTCAGTCGTTAAGTCCGTGCGATTGCCCACCTTTTTATCAATATCGCTTTCGGTATCCATACCGAAGAGCTTCAGATAGATGTCCCTGTCTGTCAGATTGCTGCTGAAAGACTCTCCCGTCTGTGTATTCTTGACATGAGGCATTTCCGCCAATTCACGGAAATACTGTGCGTCGATTATCGGCTCTGTCTTGACCGTCTCCATATCCACCTCGCCTGTTTCAACATTCTTCGGATGCTTGCGGGTTTCTAATATGCTCAGTATCTCTGCGAAATACTGTTCCACTGGTGCCAGGTTCATCTCGTCAAGGCATACGAAGAATGGAACGTTCGGGAACATCTTTGCCTTCACCAAGAACTTCACGAACTTCGTGAACTGATAGCCTGCCTTGCCCAGTCGACTGTAATATCCTAACAGCTCCGTTGAGTCGTGCCAGTTAGGTTTCACCTCTATCATGCAGTAGTTGCCTGGGGTAGTGCCAGCCTTGTCCTGTAAATACTTGGGACATGACTTAAAAGCAAACTCTCGCACGATGCGGCTCTTACCTGTGCCAGAGATGCCGGCAAGGAGAAGGAAGGGCTTTACTTGGACAACCGAAAGATAATCCTTGTATTTTCCAGAATAAGAAGCATCTATGTTTTTGCGTCGGAGACTTAACCTTGTCATTAATGATTTCAAGAATGGCAAAGGGTCTTCTATTCCTGAATATTCCGCAGGGTACTCTTTAGCCAACAATATCATTATCTGCTTCGTTGCATTAACACAATCCTCGTAATTAAAAGAGGCTTTTCCTAAATAAATGTCAGAGAACGAGTTTATATACTGTCCTAGCTCCTCGGGTAGCCGTTCTGCATTTTCTGATAACGAGATAATATCCTGTATACGCTTTTCTGCTTCAAGCTTAAAATATCTACCATTACCTTGCTTGTCTTTATTGCAGCCACCACAAAAAACAAAGTCTTTTGGAAGCAAATAGACCCGTTTGGACGCATCGGGAATATCACATTTTAGCCACATCGACTGTAACCAAAAATTGTTTGATGACAAAATTGAGACATCCAAATTAGCAGGATTTTTAATAGCACAAGTTGAAGGCAACATAAAAAAGGAAGAAATCAATTTACTAGGACTTTCCAATTTCGTGCCAACACTAAGTTTCATAGAGGAACTACCAGTTCCACGCGGCTTGATTTCGTATTTGCCATTAATGTCATCCAAAAGAATCCCAATCTCTTTTCCATTTGCATTATTGTATACAATTTTAAATATACCTACACACCCATCTAATATTGTCGGTGATGAGAGTTTCCCCTTATCATTGGAAAACATACCACCCAAAAACGATTGCCCACCACCACTGTTCGCATTGTAACTAAAATGAAAATCAGCTTCTGCATTCGCATATGTCTGATATTCAGTAATCTCGATAAAGTATGTCATAATTGACTCCTTTCTTTATTTGTTTCTTGAAATAAAATAATACTTTTGGCAATATATTTTGCTAAAGCCGGAGGGACGGCATTGCCTATTGCCAATTCTACATCTGTTTTCACACCTGGAAATGAAAAAGAATCAGGAAAAGTTTGTAAATATCCTCGTTCTCTCGTTGTTAAAGCCCTTACTCCGTCAGATATATCTGCTTTGTCAGCAGGATGCTTTTTATAATTATTTGGAATTGGTCTATTGATACCACGAATTGTCGCAGAGGGTTCATCTATTGAAAAAACCGCTCTTCTATTATAACTTCTTGGGTGCATATAATAGAATTGGGTTTGTAATGCGTCACCTAGATAATCCCTTACTGTCATTGGAGCATTAGACATATTTGCAACAAATGCGTCATCAAAAAAGCCATTTATAGCATTCAACTTTCCGACAAGGAAGAATCGTTTCCTTTTTTGTGGGACACCGCATAAACTTGCATCCAATACTTTGGTCGAAATTCCATACCCTGCGTTCATAAGAATATCCTTCAATTGTGGCAATGTGGGGAAACGTTCAATATTATAAACATTTTCAAACACCACCCAAGTAGGCTTTACTTGTGATACGATTTCTCCAAATTTAATAGTAAGATTTGCCCTTTTCCCCATTTCTCTTTTCCCTGCTATAGAGTAATCCTGACATGGAGGGCCACCGACTATCAAATCGGGATTAAGCTCTTTAATAGTTTGAATGTAATCAGCATTGCTTAAATCTGCCTTATATATTGGATGTTTAAAATTTGCCTTGTATATTTCAACGGCAGCATCCCAATTGTCAAAAGCCCCCACAATATCAAATCCTGCTTCCTTGAAACCTAAGGACATACCTCCACATCCAGAAAATAAATCAACAACTCTCATTATTTTATTTTGTATTTTCAATGTATCTTAATAAAGATTCTCCGACATATTTAGCCAAATTTACAGGAACAGCATTTCCTATCATAGTATTCATGTCTGATTTTCCTCCGAAGAAATTAAATTCTTTAGGAAAAGTCTGAATATAGCTCCTTTCTTTAGGCGTTAAATTGCGTGTCGTGTTAACAGGTGCAGAGTCAAGGGGGTGACCTTTGTATCCACTTGGAATAGGTCTATCAACACCGCGAATAGTCATAGATGGTTCATATATGCTATACACAGCACGTCTATTGTAATTAGTCGGCACACGAAAATAATGCTCAATGCCTAATGAATTCCCCAAATAATCATATATAGACATTGGCTTATCCGAGAGGTTCTTTTCTATTTCTTCTTTTAGAAAATCGTCAACGGAATTTATCTCACCAATTACAAACATTCGTTTCCTAATTTGCGGTACTCCACAAAGAGAAGCATCTAATGTTTTCATTGTAAGTCCATATCCGGCTTTTCTGAAATTATTTATTGCTAATTTAAACGATTTCGTATTATGGATAGCAGCGACGTTTTCCATAATAAAAAAGCGTGGTTTAATACTGCATATTATTTCTGAATAACAAACGGAAAGGATAGCTCTGCCTCTACTTTCATCTTGGTGTCCAGCCGTAGAGAAATCTTGACAAGGCGGTCCTCCGACTATTATATCAGGAGAATATTTTGAAATTTCTTTAACAGACGATTTAACATCAGACAAATCTAATTGTATAACAGGATGTTTGAAATTAGCCTTATAGACATCTATGGCAGGCTTCCAAATGTCGAAACCTGCAAGCACATTATACCCAGCCTTTTCCATACCCAACGTCATTCCTCCGCAACCACAGAAAAGGTCAACTATTTTATACTTCTTTTTTGCCATATTATTTTCAGTCCTCACTTTTAAAGTTTTCTCGCTACCGACAGAAAGTCTATTTTGTCAGCAAGAATATTCTTATTCATCGTTATCTTCTAAATTAGGCAGATAATCACTGGCTTTAGCCTGTGTTATCACCCCATGTCCCAACTTCGACTCCAACTGTGTACGTGCAGCCTTCGCAACGCTACCACCATCCTTAGCCACTTGCTTCTGCTGATGGAATCCGTTAGGGTTGCGCTGTTTGGACAGCTCCGTGGCAGATGCCTCGGCAAGCATATTGAGGGCTATTTCCATGTTGGTCATGTTGTCGCGCAGACTTTCTTTCTTCAAACCTTTGAAACTCTTGTACTGTTTGGTTGTCATTCCGCTCCACTCGCGGGTAATGATGTCGGTAAGAGAAGCATATTGCAGACCTTGCTGCACCCCAGTGCGTGCCCATTCATCGGTGAGTTCCTTCCTGATTTCTATAGACTTGATGCGCTGGTTTATCCAAGCATCTGAATATCCCAAACGCTTGTAGTCAACGATGGCTTGGTCTATGCTCTTTTCCGGATCCTGCATCTGTTCCAAACGAGAGCTTGCCACCTGTGCCATCCAAACCTTGAAAGGCTCTGCCTTTGGTGAAGGAATCGACTGAATAATGCGGAAAAGCTGCTCAGTATCAGCAACGTCTGTCATGCGCAATTTGCCGTCAGAGGCACGAAGTTTCAACCCGTGACAATTTGTCACGGTTTCATTACCTTCTTTTTTGAGTCTCTGCTTCAGCTTTCTCCAATAAGAATTGGCATCTTTGCTATCAGTCAGCACACCGCACACATCCACAATGGAGAAATACCACTTCTCCTCTTTATCGTCCCATACGGTGCGCACCTTCTTTTCTTCAAACAGTTGAAGAGATTCCTTCTTCGTCATATTGTTCTTTTTCTATTTCATTATCTTATTGTCAATCAATATTATCCTCTCTAAGAAGATCTGTAACCTCCACTTCAAGCAGTTTTGCTGTTTTCATTAGGCTGCCCAAGTCAGGCTGACAGGTGTTTGTACACCATTTTGAAATGGTTGTCTTGTCCTTTCCCAGTTGTTCACCAAGCCATTTATTGGTCTTCTTCTTTTCTGCAAGGACCACTTTTAGCCTGTTCAATTCTCTATTTGCCATATTCAAATATATGTTTTGCTTACAAAGGTAGCTATAAAACACGACAATCGTGAAGAAATTATATAATATTTTATGATTATTCACCAACTTGGTGAGAAAATTTCACTGTAAGGTAAGACGCTTCTGGTTTATCAAAAGAAACAATAACGATATTGAATAGAAGAGTAAGAAGATGATAAACCGATTCTCTATTTGTCTATCCTTCCCAGCTTTTACCTATCATTATAAGTGTTCATATTTGTACCAAGAAACACTAACACACTGATATTCAGTACGGTTTATTTTCGAGGAGGTTAAGTAAGTATAGATAACTACCGAAAGGTA
>ULTW01067221.1_pt1 | contig 17314 bp, 13 predicted proteins | sample 1957961 | NCBI WGS metagenome assembly ULTW01 (sample SAMEA4835744, study PRJEB28245) | human gut metagenome | biome: gut microbiome; material: fecal sample | place: Denmark | collected 2008 | reverse complement strand
ATAAGTGCTTGGTATTCAGCCCTAATATTCCTCTGGAATGATGACGAATATTAAAAGTCGATGATAGGGCTGTTCTCTTACCAGGGGGCAGCCTTTTTCATCTTTCTGATGTTTCTCTTCCGACTATACCTTATTAATATATAATAATCCCGGCGATTTATAATATTTCGCCCGCTTTTACGTTATTACATTGTGTTAAGACGAATCATCATATTAGTTTTTTTGCTGACAGGAGTGCTCGTTTCCAGAGCACAGTATGATCCTTCCTTCAGTCATTATTTCGACATGGAACCATCCTACAATCCTGCGGCAGTGGGTAAGCAGGCAAAGCTCAACGTAACGGCTGCTTACGCATTGGATATGGCCGGATTCGAACATAATCCTAGAACCATGTATCTGGCAGCCGACCTGCCTTTCTATGCGCTGAAGAATTATCACGGCGTGGGTGCTACGATGATGAACGACCAGATAGGACTCTTCACCCATCAGCGACTCAACCTGCAGTATGCCTACAAGACCAAACTCTTCGGAGGAACGATGAGCGTGGGCCTGCAAGCCGGATTCCTCAGCGAGAGTTTCGACGGCAGCAAAGTGGATGCTGGAGAATCGGGCGACCCTGCACTCGCCACATCTGAAGTGAAGGGTAGCGGATTTGATGCGGGAGCCGGACTCTACTATCTGCATGGCAACTGGTATGTGGGACTTTCCGCACAGCATCTTACCTCTCCAACCATCGAGCTGGGAGAAACCAATGAGCTTAAGATTGACGCAACGTATTATTTGACTGGCGGATACAATATTAAGCTCCGAAATCCGTTTTTAACTATAAAGTCGTCTGCCCTCGTGAAGTATGACGGAACGGCATGGCGAGGCGACGTTACCGGGCGATTGGTTTACCAATACGACAAGCGTCTGCTCTATGGCGGCTTGACCTACAGTCCTGACAATTCCGTAACTTTCCTGGTGGGCGGTTCCTTCCATGGCGTCATTCTGGGTTACAGTTATGAATGGTACACCTCGAAGCTGAGCTTTGGCAACGGAAGCCATGAGCTTTACATCGGATACCAGATGGATCTGAACCTGGTAAAGAAAGGTAGAAACAAACATCAAAGTGTAAGAATACTCTAAGAAGAATATCAAGAATATGAACCGTAATATGAAGAAAAGTATAATGCTCCTCAGCTCGCTGGTGGCTCTCCTGACCCTCAGCGGTTGTTTCGGTGCCAAGTCTAGCTCGATGGCAGGCAGAGGCGGTGAGGTGGTTGGAGTTGGCGGAAGAAGTTTCGCCGAACCTGCCCCATACGGCATGGTGAAGGTGAACCGAGGATTCCTGAAGATGGGTCTGGAAACCCAGGATTCTTTGTGGGGACAGAAGACGCCTCGCAAGGATGTTTCCGTGGATGGCTTCTGGATGGATGATACGGAAATCACCAACTCAGAATACAAGCAGTTTATCGCCTACGTGCGCGATTCCATCCTCCGTACCCGTCTGGCTGACCCTGCCTATGGCGGCGACGAGACTTACATGATTACCGAGGATAAGAACGGCGACCCTGTAACTCCACAGATTAACTGGAAGAAGCAGTTGCCTAGAAAGCCAAACGAGGATGAGAAGAGAGCGATGGAAAGTCTCTATACTTCCAATCCTGTGACTGGCGAAAAGCTGATTGACTGGCGACAGCTGAACTACAAATACGAGATTTACGATTATACCGCTGCGGCACTCCGCAGAAACCGTCTGAACCCGCAGGAGCGCAACCTGAATACCGATGAGCAGGTGAATGCCAACGAGGTGGTGATGATTTCTAAGGATACTGCCTATGTGGATGATGAGGGACGAATCATCAGCGAAACCATCAATCGCCCGTTGAGCGGACCATGGGACTTCCTTAATACCTACATCGTGAATGTGTATCCAGACACCACCTGCTGGGTGAATGATTTCCGCAATTCAGACAACGAGGCTTACTTGAGAAGTTATTTCAGTAATCCGGCATACAATGATTATCCGGTGGTGGGCGTTACTTGGGAGCAGGCAAATGCTTTCTGCGCCTGGCGTACTGACTATCTGCTGAAAGGTCTGGGACCTGAAGCCCGATTCGTGCAGCGTTATCGCTTGCCTACTGAGGCAGAATGGGAGTATGCGGCAAGAGGCAAGAACCAGAACGAGTTCCCTTGGGAGAACCAGGACGTGAAGAACGGAGACGGATGCTTCTATGCCAACTTCAAGCCAGATCGCGGTAATTATACCAAGGACGGCAATCTGATAACCAGCAAGGTGGGCATCTACTCGCCAAACTCAAACGGACTTTATGATATGGCAGGTAACGTGGCAGAATGGACCAGTACCATCTATACCGAGGCTGGTGTGGATGCCATGAACGACCTGAACCCTGAGTTGAAATACAATGCAGCGAAGGAAGACCCTTACCGCTTGAAGAAGAAGAGCGTGAGAGGCGGTTCCTGGAAAGATCCGGAATCGTTCATCCGTTCGGCATGGCGCTCCTGGGAATACCAGAACCAGCCACGTTCGTATATCGGATTCCGCTGTGTGCGCAGTCTTGCCACCACATCGAGTGCAAAACAGAAACCATCAAAGAACAAGAATAGGAGATAATAAAAATGGGCGAATATAGTAAGTTTAACATCGTATATCATCTGCAGAAATGGATGGACAGTGTGCCTGGACAGACCTTTCTGAACTATGCTTATAGCTGGGGTGCATCTATCGTTATCCTGGGTGCCCTCTTTAAGTTGACCCACTTGCCGGGAGCCAATTTCATGTTGTTTGCCGGTATGGGTACTGAGGCGTTCGTGTTCTTCCTTTCAGCCTTCGACCGTCCTTTTGACAAGACAGCCGATGGCAGAGATATTCCTACTCATGTTACTGAGGAATACTTGGAGACTGGAAAGGTTACTTATGGGGAGGCTGAAGAAGCAGCGGCATCTGCTGCATCCGGTTCTGCAACTGTAGCTGGTTCATCTTCTGCTGCTTCTGTTTCAGGAACTCCTGTTTCTGGTGGTCAGACCATCATTATCGGCGGTGGAAGCTTTAGCGGAGGTGCTGGTGTATCTGCATCTTCTTCTGTTCCTGGAAGCGAGAGCGAAGGCGCTGAGCAGATTGACGAGAGTGTTGCAGCGGCCGTAGCTCCAGGAGCAGGATTCTCGGAGAATGGTGAAGCCGTAGCCGGTGCCATTATGACTGGTGGTTCTGTGGCCGGTGGCTCTGTTGCAGGCGGTAATGCCGCTTGGGTAGCTGGTCAGCAGGGTGTTACCCCAGAGATGGCTGATGCACAGAACAATTATGTTGAGGAATTGAAGAAGCTTGTTGAAACCCTTGAAAAGGTGAATGAGCAGAGTACCCGTTTGACCCGTGACAGCGAGGAGATGGAGAACCTGAACCGTACGCTCACAGGTATCAGCAAGGTTTATGAGATGCAGTTGAAGGGTGCCAGTCAGCAGATTGGAACTATCGACCAGATTAACGAGCAGAGCCGCAAGATGGCCCAGCAGATTGAGCAGTTGAACAAGATTTACGCACGTATGATAGAGGCGATGACCGTAAACATGCGTGCTGCAGCTCCTCAGGTAAAGAGTGAAGAGTAAAGAAAAGTATTGAATTTAGCAAATTAATATAAATGGCTATAAAGAAAAGACCCGTTTCACCACGCCAGAAGATGATTAACCTGATGTACGTCGTCCTGATGGCTATGCTTGCGTTGAACGTCTCTACGGAGGTGCTCGACGGATTCTCTATTGTGGAAGACAGTCTGAATCGAACCACAGCCAACTCTTCCGCAGAGAACAATGCAATCTATAGTGACTTTGCCGATCAGATGAAGCAAAACCCTACCAAGGTGAGGGAATGGTTCGAGAAGGCTAAGCAGGTAAAGGACATGAGTGATGCGCTCTATAACTTTGCCCAGGAACTGAAGGTTGCTATCGTAAAAGAGGCTGACGGCAAGGATGGCGACGTGAGCAATATCAAGAACAAGGAAAACCTGGAGGCTGCCGGCATCGTGATGCTTGCACCGGGTACGGGCAAGGGAAAGAAACTCTATAGGGAGCTGAATCGCTACCGCGACCGCATCCTGGAGCTGGTGACCGATGAGCATCAGAAGAAAATCATCGCCAGCAACTTCTCTACCCAGGTGCCTAAGAGCGAGAAATATCTGGGTAAGAATTGGCAGGAATACATGTTTGAGAATATGCCGGTGGCTGCTGCCGTAACCCTGCTCTCGAAGATTCAGAGCGATGTGCGCTATGCTGAGGGAGAAGTGCTGCACAACCTGGTGGCGAATATCGACATGAAGGATATCCGTGTGAACAAACTCGATGCCTTCGTGATTCCTGAGAAGACTACGCTTTATCCGGGCGAAAGATTCAATGCCAACATCGTGATGGCTGCCGTGGATACTACCCAGCAGCCGGAAATCTACGTGAATGGCATGAGAGTGAACAGCGCCCGTGGACAGTATAGTTTCACGGCAGGTGGAGTGGGAGAACATCAGTTCTCCGGCTACATTCTGATGAACAATGCCAAGGGCGACGTGATGAAGCGCAACTTCATCCAGAAATACAGCGTGATTCCGGCACCTAACACCGCAACTGTGGCGGCAGACCTGATGAACGTGCTCTATGCAGGTTTTCAGAATCCTATCAGTATCAGTGTGCCGGGCGTGCCAGCCAATGCCATCTCTGCATCGATGACTGGCGGTTCGTTCATATCGAAGGGCAACGGCCATTTCGTGGCAACCCCAGCGGCTGTGGGCAAGGATGTAACCATCCGTGTAACGGCACGCGACAAGGGGCAGACCCGCACGATGCCTCCATTCGTATTCCATGTAAGAAAGTTGCCAGATCCAACGGCTTACCTGGCATTGGGAACCACCCGCTTCCGTGGCGGCGGTCTGGCGAAGGCATCTCTGATGGGAGCTACAGGCATCCATGCAGCCATCGACGACGGATTGCTGGATATACCTTTCAAGGTGTTGAGTTTCGAGACCGTCTTCTTCGACAACATGGGTAACGCCATCCCATTGGCATCAGCAGGCTCCAACTTCTCCGACCGTCAGAGAAACGAATTCAGAAAGCTTTCTCGCAGTCGCCGTTTCTATATTTCGCATATCAAGGCTGTGGGGCCGGATGGCATCACCAGAAATCTGCCTACTGCGATGGAAGTAATCGTGAAATAAATTAGTAAAATTTCAAAGTTCAAAATAATGAAAAAGATATTGTTCATATTCATGCTCTTGGGAATGGTGCAGGGCATCGTGGCTCAACCTCAGGCACGCCGTAAGCAGGCGGCAAAGGAGGCGGCTGCGAAGAAATCGAATGCCGGCAACATTACCACCCGTGCACAAATCTCTTTCCCTACTGCTGCTCCTATGGAGGAGGACGTGGTATGGAGAAGAGACATCTATCGTGAGCTGAGTCTTACCGATAATGCCAATGCCGGACTGTATTATCCTGTGGAGCCTATGGGCAACCAGATGAACCTCTTTACCAACATCTTCAGATTGATGATGACCGGTAAGGTGGCGGTGTTCCAATATCGTCTGGATGGTAACGAGAGTTTTACGGCAGCAGACAGGGTTGACCCGAAGTCTTTCCTGGACAACTATCATATCTATTATGAAAAGAAGGCAAACGGAAGAATCTCGCTCGACAACAGCGACATTCCTTCCAGAGAAGTGAAGGCATATTATATTAAGGAGTCAACCTATTTCGACCAGCGAACTTCCACCTTCCATACCAAGGTGTTGGCACTTTGTCCTATCATGACCCGTGATGATGACTTCGGTGATGGCGGAACCAAGTATCCGCTTTTCTGGGTGCGCTACGACGACCTGGCTCCATATCTTGCCAAGCAGCAGATAATGACCAGCAATCTGAACAATGCGGCGGTGATGAGTGTGGATGATTACTTTGTGAGAAATCAGTATAAAGGAAAAATCTACAAGACCAACAACATGTTGGGACAAACCTTGGCGCAGTATTGCCACTCCGATTCGGCTCTGGTAAAGGAGCAGAAGCGAATTGAGGGCGAACTGGCTACCTTTGAGAAGAATCTCTGGGGAAACCAGGAGAAGAAGGATTCGCTCGACAGTATTGCCAAGGCGGACAAGAACGTAAAGGGCAAGGTGAAGAAGGAGAAGAAGAGCAATCGCCGTGGCGGTTCATCTTCCAGAAGAGAGGCTAAGGTGAAGGAGAAGCGCAGCAACAGCAGTTCTTCTTCTGCATCCAGCGGTTCGGCACGAGTAACCGTGCGCCGCCAGAGACATTAGAAAATGAATCACAACGTGTGTGATATGTGTGATAATAGAAAATAGAATTTTAATTTTAAAAGGTAGAAAAAATGAAGAAGATTTTATCTCTTGTATTTTTGGTAGCGGCAATGATGTTTGCTACTAGCGCTAACGCCCAGGTAAAGTTCGGTTTGAAGGGCGGTTTGAATGTGACAAGTATGTCGTTTAGCGAGGATGTATTCGATGCTTCCAACAAGACAGGTTTCTTTGTAGGTCCTATGGTTAAGTTCACTGTGCCTATCGTGGGCTTGAGCTTTGATGCTGCAGCCTTGTACGACCAGAAGGAGGCTGACGTTAAGTATGCCGATACTGATGGTGAACTGGGTAAAGTCAACGTGAAGCAGCAGTCTATCAACATCCCTGTGAACGTGCGTTATGGCTTCGGCTTGAGCAGTTTGGCAAATGCCTTTGTTTTTGCTGGTCCACAGTGGGGTATCAATGTAGGTGACAAGAACTTCAAGTGGAATGAGACAAGCAGCTATTCTCTGAAGAAGTCAAACTTCAGCGTAAACGTAGGTGCTGGTGTTACCCTGTTGAGCCATCTTCAGATTTCAGCCAACTACAACATCGCTTGTGGCAAGTCGGCTGATGCCAGCCTTGTCAAGGCTGCCGAGGCACTTACCAATGCAGGCAAGGACAAGAGCCGCAACAACTCTTGGCAGATTGCCTTGGGTTACTGGTTCTAATGAGAAGTTAGACAGTATACTTCACAAGTTTATACATTAAAATATATAAAAGCAGGTACCCCTAGTTGGGTATCTGCTTTTTTTTTGCTATCTTTGCAAAACTTTAGATCGTAAAAAGAAAAGGAGAACGTTATAACATGAGATACGTAGATGTGATATTGCCCCTTCCGCTCGACGGAACCTTTACCTATTCTATCCCTGAAGGGATGGAAGAGAAGGTTGTGCCCAACATGCGCGTGCTTGTTCCATTGGGCAAGAGCAAGAAGTATATCGCGATGGTTGCTGATGTGCATTCGGAAAAGCCGGAATTCACCTGCAAGCCCATCGAGGCGGTGCTCGACGAATATCCGTCGCTCCTTCCCCAGCAGATGCGTCTCTGGCAATGGATCAGCGAATACTACATGGCTCCCCTGGGCGATGTTTTTGGTGCTGCCATGCCATCGGGCATGAAATCTATAGAGAAATTCAAGCCGAAGATGGAGCTTTATGTGGAGTTGGCTAGCAGTTACCGCAATGAACAGGCTCTGCACGTGGCACTCAATATGGTGCAGCGTGCCCTGAAGCAATCGAAGACCTTAACCACCTTCCTTGCTCTTTCCCATTGGGACAGTCTGGAGGGTGATACGCCCAGGGAAGGTATCAAGAAGGTGACCAAGGAGGAACTGATGAACGAGGCACGATGCACGGCTGCAGCTGTCAAGGCGCTCATCGACCGAGGCATCCTCTTTACCTATGAACTGGAGGTGGGCAGACTGAACACATCGGGCGAATCGCATTTCGAACTCATCAAACCGCTTTCCGAAGCCCAGCAGGATGCCTACAATCAGATACTCCTGAAGATGATGAGTAAGAACGTGGTGCTTCTGCATGGTGTGACTTCGAGTGGAAAGACTGAAATCTACATCCATCTTATCAGGAAAGCCATCGAGGAACATAAGCAGGTGCTTTATCTGCTGCCCGAAATCGCCCTCACCGTTCAGATTATGGAGCGACTGCACAAGGTGTTTGGCGACCGGCTCGGCATCTTCCATTCTAAATACAGCGATGCAGAGCGCGTTGAAATCTGGCAGAAGCAGCTATCGGGACATCCCTATGATGTAATCCTGGGAGCGAGAAGTGCCGTCTTCCTGCCTTTCCAGCAACTGGGACTCGTCATCATCGACGAGGAGCACGAGAACTCATTCAAGCAGCAGGACCCATCGCCACGCTATCATGCCCGAAGTGCCGCCATCGTACTTGCCAGCATGTATCCAGAGGCAAAGGTGCTGCTGGGAACGGCTACGCCATCAATGGAGAGTTATTATAATGCGCAGCAGGGCAAGTATGGACTGGTGGAACTGAAGACGAGATTCAAGGACATCCAGTTGCCGGAGATTCAGGTGGTGGATGTGAAGGACCTTCGCCATAGAAAGATGATGACGGGGGCTTATTCGCCACAGTTGCTGGCAGCGGTGAGGGAGGCGTTGAAGAATGGTGAGCAAGCCATTCTCTTCCAAAACCGAAGGGGATTTGCACCGATGATAGAGTGCAAGGTGTGCGGATGGGTTCCGAAATGCAAGAACTGTGATGTTTCGCTCACCCTGCATAAGAGCATCAACCTGCTGACCTGCCATTATTGCGGATTCACCTATCCAGTGCCTACAGTATGCCCAAACTGCGGTAGTACGGAACTGATGGGACGAGGTATCGGAACGGAACGCATAGAAGACCAGATAGCCGAGATTTTCCCTGAGGCACGTATCGCCCGCATGGATCTGGATACCACCCGTACGCGCAATGCCTACGAGCGACTGATCGGCGATTTCTCATCGGGAAAGACCAATCTTCTGATAGGTACGCAGATGATATCCAAAGGTCTTGACTTTGACAAAGTGAGGGTTGTGGGTATTCTGAATGCCGACTCGATGCTGAACTATCCTGACTTCAGAGCCTACGAGCATGCCTTCATGATGATGGCGCAGGTGAGCGGAAGAGCCGGAAGAAAGGGCAAGCGGGGACTCGTGATTCTGCAGACCAAGAATCCTACGCTTCCTATCATCAGTCAGGTGGTGCACAATGATTATGAAGCCCTCTTCAAGGGCATTCTGGAGGAGAGAAGGATGTTTCATTATCCGCCGTTCTTCCATCTTATCAACGTGTTCCTGAAACATAAGAACGAGAAGGTTTGCCAGCAGGCAAGTCTGGAACTCGGCAAGACGCTGAGAAGCTGGTTTGGCGAAAGAGTGCTCGGACCGGATAAGCCGGCTGTGGCACGTGTAAAGACAATGAATATCCGCAAGATTGTCATCAAGCTGGAGAATGGTATCGACCAGAAGAAGGTGCGCGAATATCTGAAGTATGCCCAGCAGATGATGACAAAAGATCCGAGGTATGGAGCTTTGCAGATATATTATGATGTGGATCCGCAATAATCAGACAGACGATTGCTGCTACAAAATAAAAAAATGGCTATCCCAATCGAAGGAAAGGGATAGCCTTTTTTGCATGTTTGTAGTTATGAATTGATCTATTATGTTTAGGAAACATAAGTCTAATTCTACTTTTTTCAACCTCTTCTTTAGAAGTTGATATCGAGACCCACCGCAAACACGTTGTTGTTACGGGTGTAGTCAGAGGTGTAGTTGATGCTCTTGTCTGCACTGAGCTGAACATTCTCTGAGGTCTTCTTATGCTGATAGAATGTGTGGAAGTAAGCCACGTTCAAATCCATCTTCTTGTTGATGTGGTAAACACCGCCGATAGCAGCAGAGTTAGAACCAACAACGAATGACTTGTCATCCATATACTCATCGCTCAAGCCATAGTTGGTGTTCTGCCAACCTGTACTCAAGGTAATCTTCTTGTTGACATCCACCTCAACACCTGCGTTGTACTCCAAGGTACCACGGTCCAATTTCTCCTGACGGTTGTTGTATGATGTAGCGTGCTTGTCGTCGAACCAGTGAAAACCTACGTTTACGCGTACGGCATTTACAGGGCTGTAACCTACACCAAGTGCCAGGTATGCAGGAATATCGCCTGCAATCTTCTTACCATCTGCGTATTCGCCGATAGCCTTATCGAGCTTGGTGTCGAACTGGGTCTTCAACTGACCCATTGCTCCCTGGATGGTGGCGTTATTCAAGATAGCATCAGCAGCCTGCTCAGGTACACCGCCTGCGATGTAAGCATTGCGGAGGTTGTCAGGAAGGTTACCGATACTAGGCACCTGGTTTACTGACTTGTTCTTCAAGCGAATGCGAGTCTTGAACTCGTATTTAGCTGCGAAGTTCCACTTGCCAGTCTTGAAATCCACACCAATAATAGGAGTAAAGCCCACACCGCTCTGGTCACAGCTCAACTCAATGTTGGCAGCTGTTTCCTTGGTTGGGTCGAGCACCTTATAGAGAGGCATGTTGCCAACCTTGATATCTTCTACATATCCGTAGTAGTTAGTAGATGCATAGATACCACGTACACCTGCGAATGCGCTGAAGTTGTCGCTGAACTTATAGGCTGCACCCAGAGAGAGACCATAGTAGTACTGGCGACCGTGCATATAGCTGTTGTAGCTATATTTGCCTTCCTTTCCGAAGTTCTTATCCCTGGTGAAAACGGCAGGAATACCATACTGCGCTGCAACCTGATCAACAGCACCTGCTAACTGGCAGGCAGCCAAGGCAGTTTCGGCAACAATCTTCTCGAAAGAGCCCAATCCATCATCGAAGGTACACTTTCCGCCGCCACCTGTAAGGGCGAAGCCTGCCTGGAGTGACCATCTGCCTTTATTATAAGCATACTGGAAAGAAGGGATGACAGGCGCAAACGCCTTACCCTTGAACTCGCGTGGAGTAGTAGGATTGTTCACATTGTTAGTGAACAATGGATAATCATTTTCAATGCTACGTGTCTGGTAAGCCAACTGCCAGTTGATGGCAAGATGCTTTCCTTCACCCATGAATACAACGCCGGCAGGATTGTAGTAAACGCCGTCAATACCGATAGAAGCCTCACGGCTCATCATTCTGTTGAATGCAACATGCTGGTTGGTATTAGTGAGCAAACCACCTGCAAAAGAAGGTGCTGCACAAGCCATCGCAATGGCTAAACTAACTAATTTTACTTTCTTCATTTTAATAATATTAAATAAAAACGTCCGCAAAGGTAATTATAATGTTCTATTTCTCTATTAAAACGGGAGTTTATTTAAAATATATTAACGCAAAAACTCCTTTTTCTTGCACAATCTATTAAAACTGTGCAGGAAAAAGGAGTTTTTGAGATGTAAAATAGGGCAAGGCTAAGTGCTTAGCTTTCCGCCTTTTCTATCATTTTTTCCTCGTTTTGAGCTTCCTCCTGTTCAGGAGTGTCACTCTTTGCATTTTTCTCAGCCTTCGTATTCATGTGAGGGTAAGAGATGCGGGTATGATAGATGGCCTTGAGTCGCTCAGTCAATACAAGCTTGGCGAGGGCGATGTCGCGGAAGGTGATAGGACATTCCTTGAAGAAGCCCTCTGCCACCTGTCCGTCGATGAGTTTGTTTACCAGGTTGCTGATGCTCTCTTCTGTGTATTCATTGAGCGAGCGGGAAGCTGCTTCCACGGTATCAGCCATCATCAGAATGGCCTGTTCGCGGGTGAATGGGTTCTGTCCCGGATACTGGAATAGTGATTTGTCCACCACCTCAGTAGGGTGCTCATTGCAATAATTTACATAGAAATACTTGGTCAGGCCTGTGCCGTGATGGGTGGTGATGAAATCCTTGATGATGCCCGGAAGTCCCACCTTTTCTGCCATTTTCAGACCCTCGGTTACGTGGCTGATGATGATCTGGGCACTCTCCAGGTCGCTCAACTGGTCGTGCGGATTCACGCCCGCCTGGTTCTCCGTGAAGAACACAGGGTTGGTCATCTTTCCGATGTCGTGATAGAGTGCGCCCGTACGTACCAGCAGACTGTTGGCACCGATGCGGTTGGCAATCTCTGCTGCCAGATTACCCACCGTGATGGAATGCTGGAAGGTGCCCGGTGCAATCTCGCTCAGGTTGCGGAGCAATCCCTTGTTGGTGTTAGACAGCTCGAAGAGGGTGACATTAGAGGTGAATCCGAAAGTCTTCTCGATGATATACATGAGCGGATAGGACAGCAGCAGGAAGATGCCATTCACGGTGAAATAGGTGTACATGCTGCGGTCGATGTTGAACACCTGGTTGTCCTGCATCAGCTGGAGTGCGAGATAGACTATGCCGCTGCTCAGGGTGACCAGCAGGGCTGTGATGAATATCTGCGAACGTTTGGAAAGTTCACGCAGGCTGTAGATGGCAACCAGACCTGATGCCAGCTGTACGATGATAAACTCGTACTGGTATTTCACCGCTGCCGCACAGATGAGGATCATCGTGACATGGGTGATGAATGCCGTTCGGGAATCCATGAACACGCGCACAAAGATAGGGGCCATGGCGAATGGGATGATGTAGACGCTGAAGAAATTGTGCTTCATGATGAGTGACACGAAGATAGGGAACAGCGTAATCATCGCATAGAGCATGGTGATGCTGCGAGGCTTGTCGAAGTAATCCTTGCGGAACAGCGTGAGATAGCTGGTGAACATGATGACGAGGAGGAAGATAAAAAGTACCTGGCCGATGATGGTGGTGGTAAGTTCATCCTCGGTGGAACTGCGGCGCTTCGTCTCTTTTTCAAAGGATGTGAGCACCCGATAGTTGGAAGGGGTGATGACTTCACCACGGTCGATGATTTTCTGACCGCTCATCACCATACCGCTTGCCAGCGGAATGCTGCTCAGCAAATCGGTCTTCTCCGTCTCCGAGCGTTCCTTGTCGTATATCAGGTTAGGCTCCACGTAGTCGTTCAGGTTGCAGCGTGATAGAATCTGTCGCTGTTCGGCAATCTGCTGATTGAAGAAAATGCGTTCGTATGCAGCAATGGTAGAGTAGAACGTACCGATGGGTACGCTCTTTACGTTCTTGCCGCTGATGATGCGGATCATGCTTGTTGAATCCTTGTAGATGCGATTGTACTCGGGGGTACTTACGATTCCCGTCTGGTAAACATGATGCAGCTGCTGGGCAACAAGCCCCACAAATTCCTTCGGCAATCCCGGGATGCCCTGGCTGAAGTCGTGGAGGAATCGCTTAACCTGTTCGTCACCCACGGTGGTGTTCACCGTATAGTAAGGTTGGAACTGCTTGAGCAGCGAATCCTGTTCGTGCTTGATCGACTCGTCAGTCTTGTAGATAGGGAAGTCGAAGGTGGCAATGACAGAACCATACATCCACGGTTTGCCTACATCGTAGCGGAACTGTCTGCCCTCATTGCGTGGCAGGAACCATACAATGATGGAAACGGTGAAGAGGATGAGGACGACCTTGGTGATGAAGTTGCGCCAGAAGTTCTCCTCCGGATTGTTAAATATGCTCATATTGTATCGCTTTGTTTAGTCGTGAATACTCTTGTTGTCTAACTTCTGATATGGGGTGAAATAGCTGCTCATTTTCCTCTGTTTTGAGCAAAAAAGCCACTTTTCTACGATTAATTCCCATTCACAGTGCGAAAATACGAAAAAAAACTATTATAATCGCAAAAAAAGATGTAAATTTGCAGAAAAATTTAAAATTAGCTATAAAATAAGACATGACAGATAGAAAAGTAAGAGTGCGTTTTGCCCCAAGTCCAACGGGTGCATTGCATATCGGTGGTGTTCGTACTGCCCTTTATAATTATTTGTTTGCCCGCCAGCATGGTGGTGAACTCGTGTTCCGTATCGAGGATACTGACTCTCATCGTTTCGTTCCTGGAGCCGAGGAATACATCCTGGAATCCTTCAAGTGGCTGGGCATCCAGTTTGATGAGGGTGTGAGCTTCGGTGGTGAGCATGGTCCTTACCGCCAGAGCGAGCGTCGCGACATCTATAAGAAGTATGTGCAGCAGCTTTTGGACAATGGCAAGGCTTACATCGCTTTCGATACTCCTGAGGAGTTGGAGGCTAAGCGTGCCGAAATTCAGAACTTCCAGTATGATGCTCATACCCGTATGCAGATGCGCAACTCCCTGACTCTCTCTAAGGAGGAGGTGGATCAGCTGATAGCCGATGGCAAGCAGTACACCGTTCGCTTCAAGATTGAGCCAGGACAGGAAATCCACGTCAACGATATGATTCGTGGCGACGTGAAGGTGATGAGCGACATCTTGGATGACAAGGTACTCTATAAGAGCGCAGACGAATTGCCAACCTATCACTTGGCCAACATCGTAGACGACCACCTGATGGAAATCTCTCACGTAATCCGTGGTGAGGAGTGGTTGCCTAGTGCTCCATTGCACGTTCTTCTTTATCAGGCATTCGGATGGGAGGACACCATGCCTCGCTTCGCCCACCTGCCTTTGCTCCTCAAGCCAGAGGGTAAGGGTAAGCTCTCTAAGCGTGATGGCGACCGCCTTGGTTTCCCTGTATTCCCATTGGAGTGGCACGACCCTAAGACGGGTGAGGTTTCTTCCGGTTATCGTGAGAGTGGCTACTTCCCAGAGGCAGTGGTCAACTTCCTGGCGCTCCTCGGCTGGAACCCAGGTACAGAGCAGGAAATCTTCTCTCTCGACGAGTTGGTGAAGGCATTCGATATCTCCCGCTGCTCTAAGGCTGGCGCCAAGTTCGACTTCAAGAAGGGTATCTGGTTCAACCACGAGTACATTCTCAAGAAGAGTGATGATGAGATTGCCAACCTCTTTGCACCAATTGTTGCCAACAATGGTGTAGAGGAGACTTTGGATAGAGTAAAGCAGGTGGTACACATGATGAAGGACCGTGTGAACTTCGTCTATGAGTTGTGGCCATTGTGCTCATTCTTCTTCATCCCTCCTACAGAGTATGATGCCAAGACCGCCAAGAAGCGTTGGAAGGAGTATTCTGCACAGCAGATGACCGAACTCGCTGAGGTGCTCGAGGGCATTGAGGACTTCTCTATCGAGGGTCAGGAGCCAATCGTATTGAAGTGGGTAGAGGACAAGGGCTATAAGCTCGGTGACGTGATGAACGCCTTCCGCTTGACTCTCGTTGGTGAGGGTAAGGGCCCTGGCATGTTCGACATCTCTGCCTTCCTTGGTAAGGAGGAGACATTGCGTCGTCTTCGCAAGGCAATCGAAGTTCTGGGTTAATTTTCAGATATAAATATCTCTCTGGGGAAATGGCTGGCAGACGATGCGGCATTTTCCTCAGAGAGTTCACGTATTTATAGATAGTAACCAATATAAAGAAATATCATGATCTATAATATCGTAATCTATTTCGTCCTTTGGGGCATAGCCGTCGCCAGCTTGTTTAATGAAAAGGTGCGCAAGATGTGGCGTGGCGAGCGTGAGGCTTTCAAGATATTAAAGCAGAAGGTGGATCCCAATGCCAAGTATATCTGGTTTCATGCGGCTTCGCTCGGCGAGTTTGAGCAGGGACGACCATTGATGGAGCAAATCCGCAAGGATTATCCTCAGTATAAGATTTTGCTCACCTTCTATTCTCCTTCGGGTTATGAGGTGCGCAAGAACTATGAGGGGGCTGATATCATCTGCTACATGCCTGTGGATACCCGCCTGAATGCCATCCGCTTCCTTCGTCTGGTACATCCGGTGATGGCTTTCTTCATCAAGTATGAATTCTGGTCTAACTTCCTTCATATCCTGAAGCATCGCAATATTCCTACCTATAGTGTGAGCAGCATCTTCCGTGAGGATCAGGTGTTCTTCAAGTGGTATGGCAGAAGCTATGCGAATGTTCTGAAATGCTTCACCCGTTTCTTCGTGCAGAACGAGGAGAGCAAGCGATTGCTTGAAGGCATCGGTATCAAGGAGGTGGATGTGGTAGGCGATACCCGCTTCGACCGTGTGCTGCAGATTAAGCAGGCGGCTAAGCATCTGCCTATCTGCGAGGCGTTTAGAAGTGGGGTGGCGACGCCGGAAGGAAATGCTTCGGCTTCTTCTGATTCTTCTTCGGAGAATGCAGTTCATCCTGACTATAAGGTATTCGTTGCTGGTAGTTCCTGGCCTCCTGATGAGGAAATCTTTATCCGCTTCTTCAATGAGCATAAGGACTGGCGACTGCTGATTGCACCTCATGTGATTGCTGAGGAGCATCTGAAACTGATTCTCTCCTTGCTGAAGGATAAGAAGGTGGTGCGCTATACGCAGACTACTCCTGAGGAGGCTGCCAAGGCTGATGTGCTGATTATCGATTGCTTCGGATTGCTGAGCAGCATGTATAATTATGGTGATGTGGCTTATATCGGCGGTGGTTTCGGTGTGGGTATTCATAATACCCTGGAGGCTGCTGTATGGAATATGCCGGTAATCTTTGGTCCGAACAACAAGAAATTCCAGGAAGCTCAGGGCTTGCTGAAGTCGGGTGGCGGTTTTGAAATCAATACCTATGAGGACTTCGATGGGCTGATGAGTTCCATGATGAACGATGAGGCTTTCCTGAAGCAGGCAGGCGATAAGGCTGGAGCCTTCGTGGCGAGCCTTTCGGGTGCCACCGGTAAGGTTCTGGCAAAGATTGAATTATAATATATAAAAGGATTACATTATATTATATATAGTATCTTATATATAAAAATAAAAGGTCTCATGGTTTTCAAAATCCATGAGACCTTTTTTTGATGTTTGGCATAGAATTCCATTTGTTTCATTCCATGCTTGTATTATGCTTTTCCTATTTGATGATGCGGTAGTAATCCTCCTTGCGAGGCTTCACGGTGTGAGGATGAGCTGAAGCATAACCCAATGCCAGGGCACCTACACCCATCAGACCTTCCGGGAGATTCCAATCCTTCATCAGCTTCTTGCCTTCTTCTGAAGCGAACATGCCGTCTTCACGGTTGATCCAGCAGGAAGAAAGACCGATAGAGTGGGCGGCAAGCATCATGTTGCCCAAGATGAGGCTGCCATCCTTTACTCCGTTCACATTGCTTTCTGGAGCCAGGACGATGACGATGGTTGGTGCTCCGTAGTAAGGATCGCTCTCTACGCCCATAATGTCTGCGTTCATCTTGCGAAGCTTTGCGCAAACCTCAGGGTTCTGAACGGCAATGATGAAAGGCTCCTGGGTTCCATGTCCTGTAGCTGCCCATGTGCCGGCCTCCAATACAGTCTTCAATTCTTCGTCGGTAATCTGGTCAGCCTTGAAGCGACGAATGCTTCTTCTCTCCTTGATGGCTTTTAAAACTTCATTTTCCATGTTATCTTGTTTTAAACATTGTATTTAGAAATCTTTTCTCTTTTTTATGTAGGGCATCCGCTCTTTTATGCAGGGCATCCGCTCAAATCCTCTTCATCC
>ULTW01013382.1_pt1 | contig 17486 bp, 15 predicted proteins | sample 1957961 | NCBI WGS metagenome assembly ULTW01 (sample SAMEA4835744, study PRJEB28245) | human gut metagenome | biome: gut microbiome; material: fecal sample | place: Denmark | collected 2008 | reverse complement strand
ATAATGATATCCGGCCTGAAATATTTTATTAATTTGATTTACGGTCTGCTGGTTGACACCGTTGGGAGAAATATCCAAATTGTATTTTCCGATATTGGCCAGAAAACGCCGCAGAATATTGTAAGCCCCTTCTTTTTCCGGACTGCTCGCCAGACGGATAGCGCCACGCTTTATACTTTCAACCGCCCCGTATTTATCAATTATCTTATTTTCAATTTTTTGATTTCTTTTCTTGAAGCGGGCATATATTTTTTCAATATTAAAAATTCCGTTATCTTCCGGATCCATACAGGAAAAATCAATTTGTCCCAGCTGCGGGTGGTTGATAACGACATAAATATTGTGCGTCCGCATAACCTCGGAAATTTGGAATTTCTGTCTATCAAGATTCTGCAAAGCTTCATAAAAATCATCTTGATCTTTTACGCATATATCATAATCGCTGATTTTCGGATTTTCTTTAATCAAGGGATCCAAGACCGCGCCCCCAAATAAAAACGCTTCGTTAATCCCGGCATTCTCCATAAAATAGGCGATATCCGAGGAAACTTTTTTGGTACATTCCATTTGTTTTGTTCCTTGCTTGTTTGATTGGATATCGCCTGATGTTAGCACAAAATAAAAAATTTGTCAAAAGCTAATTACTCCATTTTCGCAAAAATTGCACAAAAAAAACGGTATTGACTGGAAAATCAATACCGTTTTTACTTACTAAGCCGTCAGATAATTCAGATGAGAGATATTATACAAACTTGTAACAATCCGCTTTGCAAGTTCCGAACAATGTCCGAGCAGACGTTTTTTTGTATTTTTCACCTCATTGCAATCTAACTCTCTTGGACAGCTTTGGCTATTTCTATACCACTTACAAAAGTCGCATACTTCTTTAGGAATCGACGCGGCTCCCATATACCATTGCGGCGGCGTATCGCGGAGAGTTTTAGACCGCCCTCTCAAGGCCTGCGGATAATATCGGCGAAGCTCTTTCAAATCCTGCTCTATTGCAGACATATCCGCTTCTGCAGCGCCATATTGCACCGCACGGCGAATTAACTCGTCAAAGTCAATCCCAAAGTTTTTTACATAGCTGTCTCGTATTTGCTCCTCAGCCCGGAAAAACAATTCCGGTTCATATTCTACCGCGATTTTTCCGTGTTCTTGAATAAAATTTTCCAGAAACATCGGATTTTCCAGCGATATACCAATCAGCACCGGCACGTCGTCTGCCGACCAAGGGCGGCTTTGACGCCGTATCTCCGGCAAAACATATTCCTTGAACACCGCAGGATTGGAAACTTTGATATATACCAAAGCTTTTTTGCTTTGCTCCACAAACTTGAGCTGTTCATCTTCATTGAGGATGATTTCTTTGCCGTATTTGACAAGATATTGTTCAACCTCGCTGGGATAATGTTTATACATCATCAGAAAACCAAACTCATTCTCATGGTTCCGGAATTGGCGCTGTTCAACATATTCAAACAAAAAGCTTCTGTTTTCGGGATCCAGCACAAACGCTTCAGCCCGAACGCACAAACCTTCCAAGCACAAACTGAACCGAATGTCATTTTGCAGCAGGTTTATTTGTTCATCTTCGCTGAGATTGAGTTCTTTACCGTATTTCTGTATATATTCCGTCACTTCCCGGGGGTAGCGGCCGTAATATTTCAGAAAACGGATTTTATGATTCCGAAACAGGATACAGTTACCCTGCGCACAAGATAACAGCACTTTTTCATATTCTGATTCAAAAATCCCTTTTTCCGCAGTTTCCGTGACCCTATAATTCCCCGTTTTCGGCATACATGCTTCAAGATAACGGCAATAGCCCTTCGGTTCAGAAAAAACAAAGTCGTTATGTTCCTGACAATAATGCTTTATCAGTTGCCAGCTTCTTTTTTCCAACAGATAATGCTGAAACGGTTTCGGAAGTTCATTATGTTTCAGATAGACCTTGACAATTTCAATATCCGTCCGATTATATTCCAGAAATTCCGCAAACAGCGGCAGTTCTTCAATCAGAAATTTCCGATGTTTCAAAATACAAGCGTTAACGCAATCCCAACGTTTCATTTTCTGCAAATGAAGCTGCTGTTTTTCGTACAACGGTTTGTCATCTGTGTCGATGTATTGCTTAAACGTTTCCAATGAATTGCGGCTGACAAATTCTTCAAAACGCAGCATATTGCTATCTCCAAGCCGCATTTTTTCAGGATACCACGAAGTGAATGTCAAAATCTGTTCGTCTTTGTCATTTTTCAAAATACGATCAATAAATTGACTTTTAATGGTATCACAGAAATGTTGGTACATTTCTTGGAATGCAGTTTGCGCTTCAGGAAATTTATCAGCAATTTCAAGAAACTTTTCCATCACATCATACAAGCCATCTTCAGCACCGCCGTATTCACTAAAATTTTTAATAAATTCAGAGGCCAAATCAGGATGTTTTTCAATGTGGTAAATAAAAAGCAGATTATTATTGCTCAAAAAAACTTTGTATTTAGCCAAGTGGGCTTTAAGAAAGTTTTCCAATCCTTCGGGATACATAATTAATATGGCTTCCGCGGATTTATCCAAACGATAATGCTTGCTGAAAATTTGAAGTTTCTTCAATTCCTTTTTTTGAATCAACTCGATTTGCCGAGCCGAATCCGGTTTTCCGATTAGAATATTTCCGATAAACATAAGCTTAAAAATTAAATCCGGTATACATTGAACTTCTTGACGGGCCGGAAGTATCCCGCGCAGCAAAATGCCGGGCTTCTTCCATACGCTTCTGCGCTGTTGCCAGATACGTTCTTCCGTCATGAACTTTTTCCGCCATTTCCCGTTCTTCTTTTTCGACTTTATCCAATTCGCGTTTGATTATTATTTCCAACTCTTCCGCTTCGACAATTTTTTGTTTTTGACCGTTGCGGGCAAAAATATTAATTTGTCTTTTGTCATAGCGCAATTTATTGATTTTATTATAATAATCATTCGCGGCCTCCTTATCGAACTGGAAAGTACGTCCGGCATGAATAACCTCTAGTTCCTGAGCAGTAAACGGCTGTCCCCAACTGCGGTAAACCGAAGGCGGAACACAGATTTTGATATTTTGGCCGTCTTTTTCCGCAAACCGGTTGATATCCGTATCATCATCAACATAAGTGCCGTCAATGAGAAGCGTAAAATTTTCTTTGCCCTTGATACCTTCTTTTATATAAATTTTTCGGATTTCCGAAGCGCTATTATCCGCCGCCAGGCTCATCGCCTGAAGATAGGGATAATTTCCGCCGCTCATAAGGCAAATTTTACTGTTCAGATATTCAAGTTCGTGCTGATGTTCAGGGTTACAAAAAGCCAAGCCGCGCCCGGCTTCGATTTCACGCGCGACATATTGAAATGTCGCCCGCAGATTTCCCAAATAAAAAGCAACAGACTTAATATCCGTATCAACAGCATTGAAACTGAAACCGATTTCTCCTTCTTCCTGATTGGCGATACGAATTTTATCGGCATCGGGAGAGCATAGGAACTTGGTTTCCGCCGGCAATTTTTCAAATATGTCCAGATATTGAGGAAATAAGTTTTCGGCCTGTTTAATATCAATCAGACTGTAACAGGAAAATTTGGCATCTGTATTATAAACCGATACATTATGCGGAACTACCCGGCGGCTGCCGTCGGAATAATATTGGACCTTGGCCGGAGAATAAATTTCACACATTTGATCGGTTTTGGCAACAGCCAAAACAGAGGCAAAAGAACAACTGTCAATATTGACAAACTGCATTACGCCGCAACGTACACCCCAGATGTATTCTTCAAGAATGATCGAAGCCTCCTTCTTGGGCGTATCCCATTTTGAAAATTCAATGCTCAGCTCTTTTTCAATTTTACCGGAAGGCAAAGTTTTCGTCTGCTGAATTAACGCTCCAATCTCCTGTTCGTGCATACGCTCGAACCAGAATTGCAGCATCAGTCTAGTAATCAAGAAATAATTTTGATTTTGCTTAGTTAAATTACTCATGATAATAAAAATTTTAATAGGTTTGACATAATTACTTAATATTGAATATGATAAAATCATATTTTGCCAAATTTGTCAACTATTCTCAAAATAAATTTCAAATCAGGATATTTCTCGCCCGGAATATTAAAATGATAAAAAAACACTTGCAAAAATATTTCTTTTGGCTTAGATATAAGAGCAAGATTGAATAATGTCTGCCATATTTACTTAACTGCAAGGAACTTGCATGCAGTTATTTTGTTGGGGTGTCGCCAAGTGGTAAGGCATCGGCTTTTGGTGCCGACATTCGTTGGTTCGAATCCAGCCACCCCAGCCATTATTTGTTTAAGTCTTTTATTTTCAAAGATTTTCACGCAAAACACAAGTCAATAAGTTGGCATCTGCTAATGGCAGGGGCTAATTTTTTTTGCAAAAATTGCTAATGTTTCGCCCCTAAATTAGTCTTTGGAAAAGGACTGATATGAAACTTTACAATCGAGGAAGCTCTTATTATACTATCATTACTATTCCCAGGTGCTTGATTTCCGAATATGGTAAAAAACAGATATGGAGATCGTTAAAAACCAAGGATTATAAACTGGCGAAACTGCGAGCGGAATTTGAAACCATGGCTATTCGGCGTAAATTATTAAATGACGTAGAAAGCAAAATAAAGGCTAAAGCCTCTATACCTGACCTTATTGATGATGAGGAGGAGGAAACAGACGATATTCAAACGGCGGATCAAATGGATTTTAGCCAATTTACCGATCAGGACTTTTTAAATGCCAATACCGCAACAATCAGCCTCATGGGAACCGATACCCTTCATAAGTATAACGCAATTAAATTTGCATATAATAAAAAAGCAGCTAAAATTAACCATATTCGCAATTCAGCCTATAATTATGAGCAACAAGAAGCCGATGAACTGGCATATGACTGGCTGCTGACCAAAACCAAACATGAAACGAAACGCCTGCAAAATACGACAAATAAAACAGAGGAACGTAAATATTACCAAGACCTGCTAAACGCATTTGAGTATAAATATACGCAGTGGGATTATCAGGAAATTGAAAACGAAGTCAAAACTTACTTCCATGAACACGTTATTGCCCAACCGACTTCCGAAAGCAAAGATATTGTGCTGAATGCCTTTATGCGGGCAAAAATTCAGTTTCTGCGGTATATTATCGAATATATTAAAGGTTATCGCGGTGAAATTGATCCCCAGTTAATTAATACGGTTTATTATAATCAATTAGAAATCAATGCCCGACTAAAAGAAGAAATGAACCGCAAGCCCGATGTAACCCTAATGCAAGTTGTCGAATATTACAACAACACACCCAAACGCGACAATACATCTCCCGAAACCAAAGAAAGAGTTGCCGCCAAAATGAACATAATGGCGGATTTATTGGGAGCTGACAAACCGATTCGCAAAATTACCTCTGATGACATTCAAGAACTTTTATATACTGTTTCTTACATTCCCAAACATTTTGGTATTGGCAAAACCAATGGGAAAACCATTCAAGAAGCCGTTAAAATGGCTCGTGCCGATGATACCCTTCCCCGCATATCAGTAAAAACTCAGGGTGATTATGTTCAAACTCTCAGCTCTGTTTTCAAATGGGCTTTAGCTAAAGAATTTATAGATAAAAACCCAATGATCGCGGCAGAGGTTCCCGCTCAGGATATTAAAGCACAAAAAGGAGAAAAATATTTACCGTTCAATACTGCCCAACTGCAAGCAATATTTAACCTTCCTGTTTACCGCGGTTGTTTAAATGAAAAAAGAGGACGTTTCAAACCCGGCAAAAGGATTATTCGGGATACTTTCTTTTGGATTCCGTTAATTGCCTTATATACCGGAGCCAGACTTAACGAAATTTGCCAGATGACCACAGATGATATAATCACCAAAGAAGGCGTTGATTGCTTTAGTATCAATGACAATGCCGGTAAAAGAGTCAAAACCTTTGCCGGTATAAGAATTGTCCCCATTCACCCTGCCCTCAAAAAAATGGGATTTCTTAAATATGTTGAACAACGCCGCTTAGATAAACACAATAAAGCACAAACCTTATTTCCCCAATTTAATGACAACAAACGCGACGGTTTGTCCGGATATTTTTCAAAATGGTTTAACCGAACACTGGATAAGGTTAATGAAACAATTTCCAATCCCGATGATAAACTCCAAAAACATCACGTTTTTCATAGTTTTCGCCATACAGTACGAACCGAATACCGGAATCATGGCACAGCGGAAGAACGCGTAGAAATATTATGCGGTTGGGAACGTGACACCAAGAGCCTGTCAAAACACTATGGCAGCATATCAGTCAAAGAGCTCTATAAAACCATTTCCAAAGATTTAACCTATACCGGATTAGATTTAAGTTATCTTTATATATAAGGAGAAAAACATGCAAGAAAGTTATTTTGAGATTCCCTATTTATCTTTGAAAAAAGATTTTATTGATATGTATTCCGATGAATTAACAGAAAATTTATTTCTTCATTTATTACCCTATATTGCCGCACGACCACAAGAATTAAATTTATATAAAATGCTCATCTCTTTTGATATCAAAGATACTATTTTATATAACCAGCCTGACGACATAAAAGCCAAATTTTTATCCGCCAGTGCACAACACAAAAAATCAATTCACGTCGGAAACAATACCATAAAAGACTATTATAAGATTTATTTTGCCGAACACACCGCATACGAAAAATATTGCAAATTAAACAATGAAGAAGGAATCGCATACGGTCTTACTTATAAAGACTTAGATAATTTCATGGATAGAAAGTATCATTTGTTACTTACCATTTATTTCACAGTACAAAACTTAATCCGACTAGCCGATTATAACCCTAAATTGTATAGTTTAGATAACGCACAAATTCTTTCAGATATTACGGCAGAAAATAATGATCAAAGTAAACTACTCACAAAGAGATGGCTGAAAACAGCTTGGGATAATCACAGGGAAAATGCTTTGTTCATTTTTGGTTTCGTGCAAGTGTTATTGGATAAAAATGGTTTGGCTGATATTTTCAAAATAAAAAAGTTTCTTACCACTGACGAAATTACTAAGCTTAATCTCCTGATTAAAGAGAAACAAAATCTGCCAAGTCTATTTAACGATTATATGAATTATCAAGAGAATATTAAAGATATTTTGAGTTATGCTTTATATGCCCAAGATAAATTAAAACCACACAAAAGTAGTAATGCTAATACTCCATTACAATTTACCTCTTTATCCAAACTTTTGATAAATAAACATTCACTCACCCCCAAAACGATTGAATTCAATCAAATCACCCCTGATGAAAAAACTCAACTAATCGAAAAAAATTGTAAATAAACCACATTTTCGACCACATAACCGACTACATTTTAAATGTAGTCGGTTGTTTACTATATACAAAATTTATGTACTCGGTACAATTTTGTAACCATTTCTTTTTACATCATATTTTGAGAAAATAAAGGTATCAAGAAAAAAAACTTGATAATCAACCAAATCTTTATTTAGGAGAAAATTGATGACAAAGGAAAATAAAAGGTCTCTGAAGTCCTCCTTGAAAAAGACTTCAAAAATTTCAACTTCTGTAAAAAACACTAAGTTTGAAAAGTCATATATTGCTACAAAAAAGTTTGCAAATGTTAAAAAGACGATAATTAACTATTTAACGAATGCAGATTCTAATACAAAAAAAGCCGAGAAGCTAAAATTCCAAGGTAATGAGTGCAAACAAAAAGCTGTCGCAGATCTTTATATTTATTCGACTACAATCGTCACAAAAGAAGATTTGAAAAGCGAAATTTCAAATATTATAAAAAACATTTTTGCCGAAATTACGAATAAAAATATTCTTAGATTTCAACAAAAACTTACCCGAGCTCTACTTGTTATACATAACAAAAAAATCCCCCCCCAAAAAGTGTTGAATTTTATTCAAAAAAATAAATTGCGAAATCTTTATAACGGCAAAACTTTAAAGCAAGTTCAAAAAGAACAAGAGCTTAATAGCAGAAACAAAACCAAGTTAGATAAGTTATTTAAAAAAACTAATATTGCCATCATCAAAATTGATGATCAAAGTTACTTTATAGAAGATGATAAAGAACTGCAAAAGATAATTGCTTTAAAAAAATGTAAAAAAATCAAATAAACAGCTCCTCTTACGGGTACTGGTGTCTCAAACAAAACACCGGTACCTGCAGAGCTGTATACTCAACAATATAAACAACAATGACAGTATTGAAAGGATATGACAATGACAACCACCATTAAAAATAATAATGTTTTTTCCTCTAACTACGATAAAAATGTCGATTGGCAAATAAACCAGCTTCATAGAGCTATATGTTTATATGCAGAAGACTATAAAATAAAGAAAAAACTTTACAAATACATATTAAAGTCAAAAGAATTGAAATTGATGCAACCATTAGCTCTCAAACCATTCGCAAAGACAATATATAAGCATCTAAATAAAAACATAGCACCAAATATTGAAGGTAAATATATTATGTTTACCCTCGTTACAGGCTTCTATTTCGGTAAAAATAATTGGAATATGAATTTTCAACATCTTCAAAAAGAAACTAAAAAGTTATTAAAAGGCTATGATTATATTGCCACCGTTGCCCTAGATGAATTTCCTCGTGAAAAATATTTGGACCAAGGAACACTAATGTCATGGCACGTTCACGGAATTTTATTTGAAAAACCTTCTCGTTGGAACATTAGTCAAATAAATAAAAAAGTAAAACGTAAAGGGCATAATATAATACCTTTCAAAACATCATCTTACTCAAAACTTATTGATGCAATTTATTATGCTTTCAAAGCTCCATTTGGCGGGAAAGTTAAAAGAAGCGATAATAATTTCATGCGTACAAAACTACCTTTGTGTTCTTATTACGACAACCTTATCAAACTGCAAAATTATCCTATTTATTTTGGAATGTTTGCTGGAGGAAAGGGAAAGACAGTTTTAAACAATATTTTAGAGGAGATTACTAATGACAATGCTTAACTTACAACAAGAAATGGCAGTAAAAACCACGTCTCGCATTACTTATGTTAACGCAGGAGCTGGAACTGGAAAAACAACAACTCTGGAAACTAGAATTAAAGAATGCTTAAAATCAGGAGTAAAACCTTGGAATATTATTGTATTAGCTTTTAATAAAAACATTATAGAAGAGCTAAAAATCAAACTTACTAAAGAGTATGGAGTAAAAAAAACAAAATTATTAAAAATATACACAATACATGCTTATGCTCTTAGTATTGTTAAGAATAATAAAAATATACAAAAACCATTATTTGATGAAGAAACCTGTTTACAGTTCATAAAAGATACATGGACAAAATATAAACAACAAAAAAGAATAGAATCACATAATACTAAGGAGGCAAGAAAAAAAACAGATGACATTATTAATATGATAAAAAAATGCAGAGAAAATCATAAGTTATTATCTGAATACCCTGAACAATATCAAGAATATTATAAGTATTTTATAAAAGAGCTAAAACGATGCAACGCTTATGATTTTGCACGAATAATAAAAGTTGCTATTTCTTATTTTACTCAACATAGGGAAATTTTATATATCTTTGTAGATGAATTCCAAGATACGTCTCAAACACGTTTTAACTTTATAAAAGCCTTAGTCGGAAAAGCAAATTATCTTTTTGCGGTTGGTGATGAAGATCAACAAATATTAGAGTGGTCTGGTGTAAAAAATAATAATGTTAAAAAGCTAAAAAATCTTTATCCTAAAGAGTTTACAGAGTATAAACTTGAAGAAAGTTATCGCTTAACACCCCAAATAGCTCAAATATCCAACACCCTTCTCAACCTTTTGCCCGATCGAAAACCAAAAAATTTACGAGGTTGCAATAACAACCATGGCATTGTTAAAATAAAAAAATTCACAAATACAAAAACAGAAACTAATTGGTGTGTCAAATACATAAAAAAATTAATAAAAAAAGGTACACCTCCTCAAAATATAGGAGTATTAAGCAGAAAAAGTAATATGTTAGATGATGAAATAAAAAAGACAAAAGTTCATTGTTCAACCATCCACAAAGCTAAAGGTCTTGAATTTGATTATATTATATTGCTAGGATTAGAAGAAGGAACTTTTTCTTATTCAAATAATAATATTGAAGAAGAAATCAGACTTTTAAATGTTGCCATTACAAGAAGCAAAGGAAATCTAATAATAACATATATTCAAGATGGCTATAGAAACAACATGTATGTTAAAAAATCTCGTTTTCTAAATTATATCAAGAAAAGTCTACTGTAGACCTTTTATCGGTATGTGGTTTATTGATCACATACCGATTTTTTTACAAATAATTATAAACAGTTCTTCTTGATACTCCATATTGTTTGGCAACTTGGGTAATCGGTGTGCGGTTATTAATGAGGGCTTTGATTTCCTCAACTTGTTGGGCGGTTAGTTTAGGCTGACCGCCTTTATATTTACCGTGCATTTTTGCGATTGCTATTCCTTCTCTTTGCCGTTCCAATATTAAGTTCCGTTCAAGCTCTGCAACAGCCCCTAACATCGTCATCATCATTTTTTGGTACGGGTCTTGTTTATCAGGGGCGAAAGTCAAGTTTTCTTTGAGAAAGACAATTTTAGCTCCTTTATTGGTTATCTCCTCAACCAGATTTAACAAATCCTTTGTGTTACGGGCTAATCTGTCCATAGAATGCACATTTACCACATCACCGGCACGAATATTCAGTAACATCGCTTGCAATTCTGGTCTGTCGGTATTTTTACCGCTGATTTTTTCGATATAGGCACGGTCGCACGCAATATCTAAAAGTTGGCGTTCGGTGTTTTGGTCGGTGGTCGATACGCGTTTATAATTAAAAATCATATTTTTTACTCCTTATATGTGAAATTGATGTTTATGACTTTGGTTTACAGGTGTGCAATGAACCGTATTTTTGATGTAGATTGCACATTTTTTTGCCTGTGTATTCGGGGTATACTTCATTTACACAGCTCCAAAACATACATTTGCCTGATCAATAATTGATGTTTCGCAACATTTTTAATATGAGAGATTTGATTGAGCTTAATACTTGGCAAGCCGTCACTATCAAATAACCTCATTCGTTCATTACTCACACCATAAAATACAGAATAGTGATCAAACTCATTGCTCCGTATTCTCACAATAACCGACTTACCTTCTGATTGTTGTCGTTTCATATAGTCTAATAACGCCTCAAATGATAACTTTGTATTGTAAAATGGACGATGATAAGTTATCTCCGCATTGAAAACTGTTTTGACATACTCTTTTGCAAAAGACATTATTTGTTCAAGGCGTTTATAATCAGCCCCATTTTCTGCAGTGTCAAAAAATGAATTATAAAAATTTAATTGATCAATTATGTAGTCGTACATTGCCTGAGCTTTATTGTGTGGTAAATGAACGCCTAACAACTGCATGGAATTAAGCACGCTATAAACAGAACAAAAACGATCAAGATTTCCTTGGCGAAAGGCTCTCATTAATACTCCTCCGCAAACATAATCGTCAACACACGGTTAGTTTGTGTTTCATCATCCGGTTGCGGAGAATAAAACTCATAATTTAAATCATAAAGGTCGATTTTCCAGAAAATTTGTTTTCCCCGATAATCAAAACAACCGAAGTCATGTTCACCATAAGGATTATTATCTTCGGTAAAATCATTAAATTTTTTAACCTTATTAATAACTTCATTTTGTTGAACTAATGGTAGAGAAGCTATACCGCAAGTTAAAAGAACTTTTCCGCCACTAAATGACTTACGAAACGCGTCATTTAATTGTTTGATTTTTTCGATATTCATTTTTCACTCCTTTAAAATAAAAAAAGAGCCTCAATCCTAGTGATTGAAGCTCCGATGTGGAGTGAGATGTAACGGGCTCTAACCAACTTATTTTCAGTTTATCAGTATAGAGCCACATTTTACACCTCACTTTCAAACATACAAAACCTTATCCGCTCTGATGAAAAAGCGGCTTATATCGGTTGTATGTCGGTGATTTATATTTGAAATTAAAACGAATCGAATCAACTTCAAATATGATTTATTATAACATATTCTAATATAAATTGCAATAAATTAATTGAAATATTTTAAGCAAAATCAAACGCTTAATAATTTTGTTTATATGAAAAAACTTATTTTAAGGATCGCAAAAATGAATAACAAAGACGTTAAAGCAATTAAAGAAGCCTTGCAGAGGATTGTTAAAGATATGCAACGCCGCCAAGGTTTTATTTGTCAGTGGTGCGGACACAAAGAAATTTCTATAAAGAACGGCAGATATCATAAATGCCCCACTAGTCCTAATCATCACCACCAGTTTATTAAAACCAGTGTTGAAAACAAAAAAATGCCCCGTAACCAATAAGTCACGGAGCATTTTGTACCGGTTAGCTAATTATTAAAATTTATACTTAGCGTTAATCAAACCGGTGTGGTCTTGGTAATCCTCACGGAATTTACCCTCATAACCGAGTGAGAGTTCAACATTATCGTTGACTTCCGCCGTTACACCGGCACCAAATTCCATACCGAAACGGTCAAGAGCTTTACCCTCAACACTATAAGCCGAACCGTTGGCCAAGGTTACGACCGAATTAACATCATCGTTCATCAGGTCATAAGTCGCGGCAATACGTGCTTCCGGCTTGATGTTCATGCCATTTTCAAGTTCCCAAGACTTGCTGACTTTCGCTCCGATGACACCGGTTAAAATGTCACTGTCATTACCAGAAACGCGTTGGTCGGCAGAATCTTTATAAGCATCCTGTTTGATATGAACATAGCGCAAACCGGCTTCCGGTGTAAAACCAAAACCATTGACTTGCATATCATAACCGGTCATTGCCTGTAAACCAAAGGTTTCAACATCGTAGTCAGCCTTGACACCGACGCCGGCAACGTTTTTGTTTTCCTCATAATCAGACCAGCCATAAGTCGCGATACCGTTTACATACCAGTTACTCGGTTTGTACTCACCGTAAACAATCGCGGTATGTGTATCAACATCGGTTGAACGCATAAAGCCGTCAATATCAGTGTTTGTGTAAGCATAACCAACACCGACTTTGACATCATCGTTTACAAACTTTTCGGCACCGAAAGCAATACCGGAACTGTCTGCGTCAAAACCTTTGGCTTTTGAGGTGTCGTCTAGCTTGGATTTATTGAACAAGCCCTGAACCCACATCGCACCACGTTTGAAAATACTGTCACCGGAAGACATACCCTCACCACCGGTCGAAACAGTACCACCGGTTAAACGCGTACCGACCGCACCAAATACTTGGTTGGCGTTTTCGGACTGAGTTTGTTGAACCATTGGTGCAACTTCAGGAGCAACCGCGGTTAAAGCGGCAACATAAGCCTGCTCGTTGTTTTCGGACAAGTCTTTAAGTACGGCTGAAACTGCTTTGGCGTTAGCACTTGCAGTCGGAGATTGAACCAATTTATCCCAAGCCTCGGCTGTCTGTGCATTATTAACCGAACCACCGGCATCAGCAACCACATCGGAAGCCGTTGCGGTATAGGCAATATCATAAGTTTTACCGTCTTTGCTTGATACATTGTAGCGGTTATTTGACAATTCACTAACAAACTTATTATTAACCGTCCCCTCAAACAAAGTCAAACCAGTCAAAGTATCACCGACAGCCATTTGTTTGGTAACGTTTAAAGACAATTTCGCACCGTCATTACCGGTAATTTTGTTGGCTTTCAATGAACCGTGATTGTCGGTATCGGCAATTTCGATTTTCAAAGTTGAGCCGGAATTGAAAGTTGCGTCACCGTCAACAACCGCGTGATTCAGACCGACATTCATAACGCCGCCGTTGTTCATCGTAACATTACCGGCAATTTTAGCAGCATTGTTTTGGAAGTTGATATTACCGGTACTATTTACATGGCTGTTTAATGTACCGTCTAAGTTTAATGTCGCTTGAGAGCCTAAATTCATTATACTGTTATCGGTAATATCAGACCAGCCCAAACTTGAATTTTCAGCAATATTGACTGTGCCGCCGGAAATATCAACAGCATTTGCAGTTTCAAATGTTGTAGAATCTTTAACATTCAAAGTACCACCGGTCATTGAGATCTGGTCACCCCAAATGCGGTTACCATTACCGGACATATTAACTGTTCCGCCTTTGATTGACATAGTATTGCTGGCATAAAGCCCTTCTCCGCCGGAAATCACATTAACAGTACCGTTAGAAATAACAACATTTCCTTGTTCAGCTCCGATATCGGTTGCGGTAACTTCTCCACCGCTGATATTGACATTGCCTTTACCGTAGTTACCGATCTCTGTACCGGTGATTTTACCGCCTGATATATTGAGGTCTCCGGTATTTTTTTCGGTTAATGAAATGCGTGCACCGTCTTTCAAATTAATTTCACCGCCTGTAATATTGATATTACCGGTTGAAACGTGATATTGTGTTGTGTCAACATCATTTATGTTTAAGCCCGCTTTTTCAAAGTCCTCTGCAGTGACGTTCTCTCCCAACCATTTTCCGGTTTTTTCATGGAATTCTTCTTCACTCATTACCGTCTTGCCAGACTTGTCATAAATCCAATCACCGTCATAACCGCCGCGTTCAATTTTTGCAACTTTACCAGTTAAATTGATAACGCCGCCAGAAATATTAAGGTTCCCACTTTGACCTTCATGCAAAATACCACCGTCATGCTCATTGTCAGGTGTTTCTCCGGTATAATCCATGATAATATTGGCATTTCCACCAATGTTCATATCAGCTTTACCGACAAGAGTAATTTCACTGCCGTCCTTAACCGTAATGTTACCACCGGTAATATTCATATCTGCGGCTGTTGTATTATATTGACCATCAACGCCCTCGGCATAAATACCGGCACCGTTGCTGAAAATTAGTTCGCCGCCAGATATGGATAATGTCTTTTTATTACCGTCTGACAACTGAATTAATCCGGCATCACCGGAAGCTGTTATTTCTCCCCCTGTTACGGAAATATTACCGGTTGTTGCATAGTTAGCGGCATTGTCTTCGTTGATTGTAACATTTTCACTGATTGTAATGTCATCAGTAATGTGTTCATCTTCTGCATAAACATTAGTGGCGGCAGTCAACGCAACTAATGCGGTTGTCATTAATAAAGTTTTTCTCATATGATTTAATGTCCTTCTTCTTTAATTGCAATTAAAAGAAAACCACCTGTTTTATGAGGTGGTCGGAGAGTTCATCAATCATATCGTGTAAAATGATTCTCTTAACCTTTAGAGCCATATTCTTTCAGAGATAGAAATATGGTTCCTGAACATTCGCTAAAAGCTCCCCGACCATATTTCTATGTATCGGGGATATATTTATTGTCGGCTATGATGAGTAGCAGACAATATGACGATGTTATATCCTAACACCGTACACGATAAGAGGCGATGAAAGCCCGCACCACTTAAGGTACTAAACACGAAGTAAACTTCGTGCCTGACTGTATGTTATCGGGGGCGTGGTTAATTTGCAATTAAAAAATAAAATATTTCACCGAATAAAACCGCATTTTTTGATGATACGCGGCAATTTTCATAAAAAGTGATAAATCATGCGGTTTAAAGCGTTTTACTCATACATAAACTGAAAAAATACTGTTAAAACAGACAGCAAGTTAAAAATATTATTGTTATTTGAAATATTAGGGGGTATGGTCAACTTATGAAAAACTTGATTGAAATGTTTTTACTCGTCCTGTTTCTAACCGGTTGTTCCTCAATAACAGTACCGGCTGATTTTGCATATAAAGAAATTGAAACAAGAAATTTTACGATTGCAACGTGGCAAAAGGTTACCAACCCGACCGCTCCCTATAAAATATATATTGAGGGCGATGGTTATGCTTTTAATGCACGAGGTAAGGCAACACAAGACCCAACGCCTCGTGGAACTTTGGTAAGAGAACTTGCTTTTGGCGATAACAGCCCGAACGTTATTTACCTTGCCCGTCCGTGCCAATATGTCAAAAGTCCGATTTGTTCAAAAAGACATTGGACAACCGCCCGATTTGCACCGGAAATCATCAATGCCGAATATGAGGCGATAAAACAGATTGCTGGTGATGAACCGGTTATTTTGGTAGGATTTTCAGGCGGAGCTCAAGTCGCAGGGCTAATTGCAACAGCTAAACCAGGACTGAATGTGAAAAAGATTATAACGATTGCCGGAAATCTCGACCATCTGGCATGGACTCAATACCACAATTTACCGCCACTTAGTGAATCAATGAATTTAGAAAGTTACCACAAACAATTTGCACAAATACCGCAAATTTATTATGTCGGCAGTGATGATAAAGTAATGCCGCCGGTTTTAGTTCGGGAATTTGTCGGTAACAAAGATTTGATTGTTGAAGTCAAAGGAGCAACCCATAATACCGGTTGGAAAGTGATTTATAATAAAATCTGGAATGAAAAATGAGAAAACTTGCCTATTTATTAATATTTTTACTAATTGCAACACCGACTATTGCCGCAACTGATCAACCGGTTGTTATGAACGTTAAAACTTATATTTATCATAATCCTAACTGCAAATGGGCTAAAAAATGCACGAAAAACTGCGTCAAAACCACCAAACAAAAAGCCCAAACTCAAGGAGCAAGAGCTTGTAAAGTCTGCGGCGGTTAGTTATGTCGCGAATTTACAATGTCTGATAAATATACTTTTGATTTAAAATTAAGAGTCTTTCCCGTTAAAACCTCATCATAGTAATATCGACCAATTACCTTATCCGTATTTATAAATTTTGAATTTAAGACACTTGCCGATATAATAATCTGACACGAAACTGCACTATTTTCACAAAAATCATTAATAGAGTTCTGAATATTACAGATCCTATCATCTTCAATTCCTTTATCTTCTAGATTATCAAGTAACATAAACCGTGGTAATTTAAAAGTCGAATTTTCAACAGAAGCTTCCCATAAACCAATAGCAAAACAATTTTTTATATACCCCATTGTACTTGCAGCAAAATTCGTCCTCTCATCAATAAATAAACGATTTTTTTCAAAATTAATTTTTATATCTTTTATTTTTTTCAGATCTTTATCTGCACCAATATCATTTAATAACAATCGTTTTAGATTATCTGTAATCAATTGTAATGAATCATTTAATTTAGCTTCATTTTTTAAATGAATACTTTCTATCTTTTCTTTAGTTTTTGTAATTTTTTCATTTAATTCTTCTTTTGCTTCAATTTTAATTCTTAAATTTTCAGCCAAAGTACTTTGTTTTTCTAAATCCTCTATATCTCTTTTCAAATAACCAATTTCTTCGTTTAAATTTAAAAAATATATTTCATTTTGAAACACCGTTGAATTTTTCAAT
>ULTW01047128.1_pt1 | contig 17842 bp, 10 predicted proteins | sample 1957961 | NCBI WGS metagenome assembly ULTW01 (sample SAMEA4835744, study PRJEB28245) | human gut metagenome | biome: gut microbiome; material: fecal sample | place: Denmark | collected 2008 | reverse complement strand
CGACTTTATCCGCGACAAATTTCCCGCCGACACCACTCTGTGGGTGGCTGCCATCGACGACGAAGTCAACGAGCACAAATACATCGTGCCTGGACTCGGAGATGCCGGCGACCTCGCGTTCGGTGAAAAAGAAGGTTAACGGATTAAACCTTTTCCGCTCATCTTCGTTCTAAAAGATACCAACAAACAAAAACGAAGAATGATGAAGAGACTTTTTACAACAACCCTGCTCAGCATCGTGATGCTGCTTATCTGCGCCCCAGGCGCGGCAGCGTCAGACATAGCCATTGCCTATTACGACCTGCCTCTACGCGCACAGTCGTTTGTCAAAAAATATTTCAATCCGCACAAGGTGGTGCTCGTGAAGGAAGACCGCGGTTTCCGCGACACCGACTACGATGTGAAGTTTACCGACGGAAGCGAGATTGAGTTCAACGGCAGAGGCGAATGGACCGAGGTGAAATGCCCTAAAGGTTTGAAAAACGGCATCATACCAGTGCAGATAATGAACTTTATGAAACACCGCGGCTATCTGAAGCATGGCGTGAAGCCTGTGAAGATTGAATACAGCCGAAAGGGATATGAGGTGAAACTGAGCAACGGAACGGAGCTGGAATTCGACAACCGCTTCAATCTTGTCGACGTGGACCATTGAGGAATTTTCAAAAAAAAGTTTTGGCGTTTCAGAAAATTTGCCGTAACTTTGCGCCACTAAAACCTCGATACCCGGGTGGCGAAATTGGTAGACGCGCTAGTTTCAGGTTCTAGTGGTGTAACAACCTTGTCGGTTCGAGTCCGATCTCGGGTACACAGAATAGCTGATAATCTTTTGATTGTCAGCTATTTTTGTTTTATCAGCCAAAAACAAGCAATACTGCTATTTTTTAGATGCGGAAAATCCTCGCCACGGCGATTGCAGCCTTCACCATCCATAAAGGCAGACGGTCGGCGAGCAGAAAACACAGCCGGTAGACATACGGAATGTTGCTGAAACTCCAGATATGCGCATTGGTTTCGGGATAGGTCGACCGCCAACGCACAATGTCGCGGTGGCTGCCTCGGAGCATCTTTATCTTTGCCGTAAACCGTGCGAACAGAATGAATTGCGAATAGCGTTCGGCGTATGCCGGCGGCATCGAGGCAAACCAACGGTCCATCCCGTCGACAAACGCAAGATGGTCGGCAAGCACACGGTCCATTCGCTCGGTCGACAACGAGTCTGTCGTTTCTTTACGATAATGATAGAACGGACGGTTGTAAATCACTATGCGGCGCGTTGCAACAGCCACTCTGAACCACAGCCCTAAATCTTCCCAACAGTTGACCCCCTCAAAAAAGCGGATGCCGTTGTCGACAATCACGCTGCGGCGTATAATCTTGTTGCACAATGAGCAATGAAGCGTGTCGAGAGGCATATCGTTGAGCTGTGGATAGTCGAGCGAAGGGAAACCCACCGTGTCACAACGTCCCTTGCCCTTCTCCAAATAATACGGGGTGCACACCACGTCGGCGCCTGTGGAATCAGCCACGCGCAGCATCGTGCCATACATCTCGGCATCAACCCAGTCATCTGCGTCGCAATGGATTACGAATTCTCCGCTCGCCGCGTCAACACCGCGCTGCCGTGAATATGCGCTGCCTCGGTTGATGTCGTTGCGAAGCACCGTCACCTGGTCGCGCCGCTGCGGATAGCTCGAAACCACCGCCTGCAGCACCGCCTCGGAAGCATCGGTGCTGCTGTCGTTGACAAAAATAAACTCTATGCCGCCCGACAGCGACTGACGCATCAGCGAATGCACACAATCTCCGATATGCCGCTCCGCATTGTAGAATGGAACGACAACCGAGAGCCGTATGTCAGTTTTCGCAATGTCCATAGATACATACAAAGTTAGTGATTTCGCCGATAAAAAGAAATATATTAACTTTGTGTTATTAAAATTTATTGTTGTGGCAGAAAAAAAAATTGTTGAGACTCCGCTGATGAAGCAGTTTTTCGAGATGAAGAAAAAACATCCCGATGCAATCATGCTGTATCGTGTGGGCGACTTTTACGAAACATTTTCAACCGATGCCGTCACGGCTTCGGAAATATTGGGCATAACGCTCACAAAACGTGCCAACGGCCCGGGACAGCACATCGAACTTGCCGGGTTTCCCCACCATGCGCTCGACACATATCTGCCAAAACTGGTGCGCGCGGGAAAGCGCGTTGCAATCTGCGAGCAACTTGAAGACCCTAAACTGACAAAAAAACTCGTGAAGCGCGGCATCACCGAACTGGTGACTCCGGGAGTAGCCATCAACGGAAATATGCTCGACTACCGCGAGAATAACTTCCTCGGTGCGGTGCATTTCGGGAAAAACGCCTGCGGAGTGGCATTTCTCGACATCAGCACCGGTGAGTTTCTTACCGCCGAGGGCACAATCGACTATATTGACAAACTGCTCGCCAACTTCTCTCCGAAGGAGGTGCTGGTGGAGCGGTCGTGCAAAAAACGCTTCGACCAGTCGTTTACGGCTAAATATCTGACGTTTGAACTCGACGACTGGATGATGACCGGCGAGGCTGCTCACGACAGGCTGCTGAAGCAGTTTGAGACAAAAAATCTGAAAGGTTTCGGGGTCGACAAGATGCATAATGCAATTGTTGCTTCGGGAGCAATTCTGTTCTACCTCGACCTGACTCAGCACACTCAGATTTCACACATCACGTCGCTCGCTCGCATCGAGGAGGAGAAATTCGTGCGTCTCGACCGCTTTACGGTGCGCAACCTCGAGCTGGTGGAACCAATGTGCGAGGACGGCAAAAGCCTGCTCAACGTGATTGACCGCACCGTATGCCCTATGGGCGCGCGCCTGCTGCGACGATGGACTTTGTTCCCGCTGAAGTCGGTGAAGCAAATCAACGACCGGCTCGACGTGGTGGAGCATTTCTTCAAAGACCGCGAGGGACGGGAAATGATTCAACGCCAACTGGAACTGGTCGGCGACATGGAGAGGCTGGTGTCGAAAGTGGCGGTGGGAAGAATCTCGCCACGGGAGATGGTGCAGATGAAAAATGCGCTCAACGCGGTGGCGCCGATAAAGGCTTATTGCGAAGATGCCGACAATGCCGTGCTGCGGTCGTTCGGCGAGCAACTGAATGCATGCGCCTCCATACGCGACCGCATTGAACGGGAACTGAACCCCGACGCGCCAAACGCAACCAACAGGGGCAACGTGATCAGAACCGGCGTCAACGACGAACTCGACTCGCTGCGCGAGATTTCATATTCCGGAAAGGACTATCTGCTGAAAATACAACAACGTGAGAGCGAGCTGACGGGTATCCCAAGCCTGAAGGTGGCTTACAACAACGTGTTCGGATACTACATCGAGGTGCGCAACACGCACAAAGACAAGGTGCCGCCGGAATGGATCCGGAAGCAGACTCTTGTCAACGCCGAACGCTACGTCACTCAGGAGCTGAAGGAATATGAGGAGAAAATCCTCGGCGCTGAGGAGAAAATCCTTTCGCTGGAGACTCGACTGTTCAACGACCTGGTGGCTGCCGTGGCGACATACATCCCTGCAATCCAATTGAATGCGTCGCTCGTTGCCCGACTCGACTGCCTGATGTCGTTTACAAGGGTTTCTATCGAAAACCGATACAACAGGCCGGAAGTCAACGAGTCGCTCGACATCGACATCTCGGAGGGACGACACCCTGTCATCGAGAAGCAACTGCCGCCGGGAGAGTCATACATCGCCAACAACGTGACTCTCGGAAACGAGTCGCAGCAGATAATGATGATCACCGGTCCCAACATGGCGGGTAAGTCGGCGCTGCTGCGACAAACGGCTCTCATCGTGCTGATGGCACAGATTGGATGCTTCGTGCCTGCCGACGCCGCGAAAATCGGCATCGTCGACAAAATATTCACCCGCGTCGGCGCTTCCGACAACATTTCGCTCGGGGAGTCGACGTTTATGGTGGAAATGAACGAGGCGGCTTCAATCCTCAACAATCTGAGCGAACGAAGTCTTGTGCTGTTCGACGAGCTGGGACGGGGCACGAGCACATACGACGGAATATCTATAGCGTGGTCGATTGTGGAGTATATCCACGAGAACCCTCGGTTTCATGCAAAAACTCTCTTCGCCACTCACTATCACGAACTCAACGAAATGGCTAAAACGTTCAAACGAATAGCCAACTTCAATGTGTCGGTGCGCGAAATCGACGGAAAGGTTGTGTTCCTCCGAAAACTCGTGGAGGGAGGCAGCGAGCACAGCTTCGGTATACACGTGGCGAAACTCGCAGGACTGCCACCGGCAATCGTCACCCGCGCAAACGAGGTGCTTCACCATCTTGAATCGGCAAACTCTAAGGATGCCGCGGCGCAATGCCTCTCGGAAATGGACGAAGGCAGTGGTAAGGGTGTACAGCTGTCGTTCTTCCAACTCGACGACCCTGTTCTGAGCCAGGTGCGCGACGAAATCCTGAACACCGACATAAACAACCTTACGCCAATGGCGGCGCTCAACAAACTGAACGACATAAAGGCAATAATTACTGGCAAAAAGGGGTGATTTGAAAAAATCAGAAATTTTTTGTATCTTTGTATTACATGGCAAACTAAACTGAAAAACTGCTCGTGGAAAATATTGACTATAAATCCTTACATCTGACTCCGGAACAGGAGGACCAGAACATCGAAGCCGCCTTTCAGGACGTGCTCGACGGATACCTGCACAGCAACCACCGCAAAAAGGTGGAAATAATAAAGCGCGCATATTCATTCGCCAAGGAGGCGCACAAGGGCATACGCCGGCGGTCGGGAGAGCCTTACATCCTACACCCTATCGCCGTGGCGAAAATCGTGAGCCAGGAAATCGGTCTCGGATCTACGTCGATATGCGCTGCTCTGCTGCATGACGTGGTGGAGGACACGGAATACACTGTAGAGGATATCGAGATGAACTTCGGCAAAAAGATTGCTCTGATTGTCGACGGGCTGACAAAGATTTCAGGCGGTATTTTCGGCGACAGGGCTTCGGCTCAGGCGGAGAATTTCAGAAAACTGCTGCTGACAATGGCGGAGGACATACGCGTGATTCTTATCAAAATGGCTGACCGTCTGCACAACATGCGAACTCTCGGTTCGATGCTGCCGAGCAAGCAGTATAAAATTGCCGGCGAAACGCTCTACATCTACGCGCCGCTCGCTCACCGACTCGGTTTGTTTGCCATAAAAACCGAACTTGAGGACCTGAGTTTCAAATACCAGCACCCTGAACAATACAAGAAAATCGTAGCGGAAATCGAAAAAACAGACAAGGACCGACAGATGGTCTTTGAAAACTTCGCCGCTCCAATCCGCGAGAAACTCGATGAAATGGGGCTGAAATACTCGCTGTCAACCCGCGTGAAGTCGGCTTTCTCTATCTGGAACAAAATGGAAACCAAACACGTGCCGTTTGAGGAGGTCTACGACTTATACGCTGTGAGAATCGTGTTTGACTGCTGCGAATCCGACAACGAGAAGACGATTTGCTGGAGCATATACTCTGCAATTACCGATATTTACAAGCTACACCCTACCAGAACCCGCGACTGGGTAAGCACGCCGAAGGCCAACGGATACCGTGCGTTGCACCTGACAGTGATGGGCAACGACGGAAACTGGGTGGAGGTGCAGATCAGAAGCCAAAAGATGGACGACATCGCTGAACGCGGTTTTGCAGCCCACTGGAAATACAAAATCGGTGAAAGCGACGAGGAGTCGGAACTCGAAACGTGGCTGAAAACGATTACCGACCTGCTGAAGGAGCCGGGGCCGAATGCGGTCGACTTCCTCGACACTATAAAACTGAACCTGTTTGCCACCGAGATTATCGTGTTTACGCCTAAGGGCGACCTCGTGACGCTGCCAAAAGACGCTACGGTGCTCGACCTTGCATACAACCTGCACTCCGAAATCGGTTCGCACGCCATTGCGGGTAAGGTGAACCACAGGCTGGTGCCTATCTCTTACAAACTGCAAAGCGGTGACCAGGTGGAGGTGCTGACGTCAAAAACTCAGAAACCTGTCCCGGAATGGCAGTCGTTCATTTGCACTGCCAAAGCGAAAACAAGACTGGAGGCGGCACTAAGAAAGGAACGGAAGATGCTGATTGAGAAAGGCGAAAAAATGGCGAAAAAAGCAGTCGAGGGGGTGTCGCCGGAAGACTATGCGCAGTTCATATCAAAACTGATGGCGCATTTCCACATCACTACACGCGACGGTATGTATCTCGCTATCGGCTGCGGACACATCGAAATCAACGAGAGCATCGTGAAGTCGCTGTGCAAAAAGCAGAATCTGAAGTTGCTGAACCGCCTGTGGCCTTTCGGCAAAAAGCCTGCCGACGACTCTGCCCAACACGCTGCCGACCATTCCCATCAGAAAGAAATCGACACGAAAAAGGTATATGTGCTGCGCTCTGTGAACGGTGTGCATAACTACAAGATTGCTCAATGCTGCAACCCGATTCCGGGCGACGACGTGGTGGGATACATCGACGACGACAACAACGTGGTGGTTCACAAAATGGACTGCGAGACGGCGACAAGACTAAAGAGCAGTTTCGGAAACCGTCTGGTGGCTACCCAATGGGAGGAGTCGCCGCAAGTCACATCATTCATGGCTACAATCCACATCGAGGGAATCGACAGGATGGGCATCCTGCAGGAGCTGATACATGAGATTTCAATAAATATGTCTATCAACATCCGCAACCTCAACATCGAGGCAAACCAGGGCGTGTTCACGTGCAACCTTGTGGTGCGCGTGTCAGACGCTGCCATTGTTGTGAGGATGTGCCGCCAGATAAAGAAAATCAACGGTGTGAAATCAGCTGTAAGAACCAGTTAATAAAAAAACGAGTCTATGAAAGAACTGAAAAAAGTTTTCGCCAAAAAATTCTGGATTCACGTAGCGTTCTTTGTCGCTGCCGTGGCGGTTATCCTATATTTCGTGCCCGGACGCGCCCATAAGAAATTCGTTTACGAAGTGGGAAAGCCCTGGACGGCGCCGGCTCTCTACGCTCCTGCCCAGCTGGTCGTTGGACTCGACGCGGCTTCGGAAAAGGCGATAAAGGACAGCATAATCAATTCTTTCATACCGTTTTTCAAACACAACACGAACATCGAAGCGGAGATCCAATCGAAAATCAGCCGGACGCCTATGCTGATGCGTAGCGAAATCAGCAATGCCGTGCGCCAAGTGTATGCCGACGGAATCGTCGACAACAGAGTCTACGATTCTATTCAGAGCAACAAACTCCCAAGCCTGAAGGTGGTCGACAATGAAAACAGGGCGCAAACCCTGTCGACCGCAAAAATGAGGTCGGCAAAAGCGGCTTATGAATACATCGACAAGCAGGTGCATGGTGTGCTGTCGATGTCGACACTGAACCTCGCCGAACTACTAAAACCGAATTACGCGGAAGACTCGCAGAGAAACAAGGAATACCTGCAGGGCGAATATGCCCGCGCAAGCATTCGGGCGCCTATCGAAAAGGGTGAGCTGATTATTGCCAGAGGCGCCAAAGTGACGCCGCAAAACGCGCTGGCCATCGAGGCGTGCGAGAAAATCCTTGAAAGCGAGTCGACTGGAAAGTCGCACTATCCTATCGTGGGAAACACGATTGTGGTGCTGATGCTGTTCTTCCTTCTTTTCCTCTATTTCTTAATCTACCGCCGGCAGGCAATTCTCGAAAACAAGAGGAAACTGAGTTTCGTGCTGTCGCTGCTGACTGCCGTGACCATCGCATCCTACACGCTGATGCACCGCGTGGTCTACGGCCCGATGCTGATGCCTATCACGCTGATTCCTGTCATCGTGGTCACCTTCTTCGACTCGCGCACTGCCTTCTTCTTGTCGATTGTGCAGGTGCTCCTTTGCAGCCTGATCGAAGAGGGGGCGGCGCAAGGCAACTTCATCATTATGCACACGGTGGCTTGCATCGTTGCCATCGATACTCTGCAGGAACTCACAAAACGCTCGCAGCTTATACGCACTGCAATATGCGTGTTCCTGTCATACTCAATCATGTATGCCGCTTTGACAATAATCGAGGAGGGAAACATTACCGCAATCGACCTGCACACGTTTGCATGCTTCGCAATCAACGCGGTGATGCTGTCGTTTGCATATGTGATTATCTTCGTGTTCGAGCGTGTGTTCGGTTTTGTGTCGAAAGTAACGCTCGTTGAGCTGGCCGACATCAACAATCCTCTCCTGCAGGAACTGTCGGAAAAATGCCCGGGAACGTTCCAGCACTCCGTGCAATTGTCAAACCTCGTGGCGGAGGCGGCGCGCGAAATCGGGGCGAACTCTCAGTTGGCGCGTGCCGGAGCGCTGTACCACGACATCGGTAAAATGGACAACCCGGCTTTCTTCACCGAAAACCAGCACGATGTGAACCCTCACGAGGTGCTGACTCCGGAGCAAAGCGCGAAAATCGTTATCCGACACGTGACCGACGGACTGAAACGTGCCGAAAAGGAAAAACTGCCTATGGAAATCCGGAATTTCATCCTTGAGCACCACGGCAGAAACCTCGCAAAATATTTCTACACAACAGCCTGCAACAACAACGGCGGAAATCCGGTCGACCCGGATCCTTTCACATATCCTGGACCGAACCCGCGCAGCAAGGAGACGTCGTTGCTCATGATGGCTGACGCAACCGAGGCGGCTTCAAGAAGCCTGAAGGAATACAACGACGAGACAATATCAAACCTTGTCAACAAAATTATCGACGGGCAGATAGCGCAAGGCCTTATGAAGGAGTCGCCGCTGAGCTTCCGCGATGTGGAGGTGGTGAAAAAGGTGTTTATTTCGCGTCTGCGCACCATGTACCACACTCGCATCTCCTATCCAGAGTTGAAAAAACCTGCCGCCAAGCCCACCCAATAACTCCAATTCGCTTGGAAAAGTGTAATGAAAGTCGCAAACGCATTGTAGCTAAAGACTTTAGGCACACAGCCCATAGTGACAAGTGGAAACGGCTATCATTGACACGGTCTAAGAGTATAAGCTATTCAGACCGCGCGAGCGGTCACGCTTTTGCGTAACCCACGGCCGCGCCGTGGGAAGGCAGACAGCAGATATGCACCGCATAGCGGTTGCTCGCTGCATGGGTGGCGGAATCCACAGCATCGGCAGGCGAGGCTTTCGTGCCGGAGGCACGAGACTTACTCCTAACCCATTACGCGGAGCCTGCGGAGCGTGATGGGATTATACCGGTCAACACCATATGCGTGCCGGAGGTACGCCACTACGGCCTGCGGATATAGAGTGCGGCCGCAGGCTTCGCATGCGGTTCCCTCTTGTGGTCGGCGCTATGCGCCTAAGAATGCCATTGACACGGTCTAAGTGTATAGGCTATTCAGACCGCGGCCAATGGAGGGTTGGCAAGTCGTCACCATGCTAGTATATAGCAGTTTAGCGAAAGCTTTTTATAAAATAATAGTACAAATTTAATTCGTTAAATAAATAATTAGTATCTTTGCAAAACTTATGGCAATCTTAATCTCTTTGAATATTTTATTTAAAAAACATATAACTATGAAGAAATTAATTTTTTCTTTCATTGTTGTTGCTACAGCGATTCTTGTGTCATGTAATGAAGAATTTGAAGAATTAACCTCTGACTACACCCCACATGATCGCGATGGTATATACTCAGGCGACAATCTGACATTTACAGTAGATGGAGAACCCCGCACGGTAAATTCTGTTACGATTAGCTCTCGCCAAGTTGGCAATGACACCCTTTACTCGGAAACTCTAAAGAGACACTACTTAAGTCCAATTTATGTCACCAACGTTATAATCAAAGGTTTTCCAGGTAAGAAAGACCGCATCACCATACCCGCAATTTCCAGTGTAGATAAATTTAGAGGATGTATTGAAATATATCCCGAGTATTATGATTGCTTGGGAAAGTTTACTGGCAGTCCTCTTGACCGTCACGAATTTCAAGGGTTAGAACTCCAACTGATTTCTCGATGAATTTAAAGACATTACTAATAATGGCTGGGGTAACATTTTCTCCCGCCATTTTGCTTGGACAGAATGCCTCTGCGCAAAGCGACACTCTCAAGACGGTAAACCGGCTGAAGGAGGTCGTGGTGAGAGGCTATGGCGCCGAGCGAAATCTTAAAGCCCCGGAAATGGGCAGAGTGAGCCTAAGCAGCAATATGATCGCCAACCTGCCCGTGATGTTTGGCGAGCCTGACATCGTTAAGGCTTTACAGACTCTTCCTGGCGTATCGCAAGGAATGGAGGGCTTCACTGGGCTATACGTCAGAGGCGGCGACAACGACCAGAATCTCTTTCTGTATCAAAGGCTACCGCTCTACCACGTAAGCCATCTTGGAGGCATATTCTCGTCGTTCAACGTTGAGACAGTAGACCGCGTTGACTTCTACAAAGCATCGTTTCCAGCAAGATATGGCGGCAGGATATCGTCAATCACCGACATTGCAATGCGCGAGCCTGACTTCAACAAGTTTGGCGGGAAAGTGTCGGTCGGGCTTCTCAACGCCAACGTCTACGTGACAGGGCCTATCATCAAAGGACGCACGGCATTTTCAGCCGGCCTGCGCCGCTCGTGGATCGACTTGCTATCGGCTCCTACCCTTGCCATCGTAAACGCCATCACCAAAAAGAATGGCAAAAAGCATATACTTGGATACAGTTTCACTGACATGAACTTGAGGCTCGACCATAAAATCAATCGTGACATGTCGCTCCAGATTGTGGGATATTATGGCTACGACCGCCTTAAATTAGGACTTCGCGAATTTGATGCCAAAAGCTACGGCTCTACGACAGAATCGGATACGCACTTCTTCGACGAGAACTCAAACCGTTTGGCTTGGGGAAATTGGGGCGTGATTGGCAACTACGATTATAGACTGAATCGCGGTATGCTTAGTGCTGCGGTCTACTATTCAAAATATTCCTCCAATTATCGGCAAGAACGGGAATATCAAACCGACACGAGCGACCCATCAACCTACGAATACAGCAAAAGCCATACGTCAAATTCGATAGCCGACATCGGTGCGAAGGTGAGCTATATGGCCGACTTCAGCAAGGTCTACACGCTGCGTGCCGGAGTCGACTACGCAAACCACAACTACCTGCCGGAGGGGCTTGTAAACAGTTTTCTCACCGACGGCATCGAAACTGTCGAGAACAACAACAGCCCCCACGTCACGTCGAACGAGGTTGCAGCCTACGTCGACAACACTCTTAACTTCAACGACAAAGTTGCCTTCAGCGTAGGCGTCAGAGGCGTGGTCAACAGAGTGCAGGGCACTACGTTTGCCGACATTGAACCGCGCGCGTCGCTGAAAGTCGCTTTGGGCGACAACTTCAGCATCAAGGCTGGCTATGCCAGAATGCATCAATACGTCCAACAGGTGTCAACCAACTACATCGACCTGCCAACCGACCTTTGGCAACCTGTTTCCGCCAGATTCAAGCCTCTGCAAAGCGACCTATATTCAATTGGCGTTTATGGCAATCTGCCATGGAATATGTACTTCTCTGTTGAAGGATGGTATAAGGATATGGATAACCTGTTGGAGTACCGCGAGGGCGTCTCCGTGCTCAATCCCGACCTCGCATGGGAGGACAAACTCACATCGGGCAAAGGATGGTCCTACGGTGTGGACCTGAGCGTCACTCGCGAAGTAGGCAAAATCACGGGAACGGTCGGCTACGGCTTGCTGTGGAACTGGCGCAAATTTGACGACCTCAACCAGGGAGTGAAATTCCCGGCTAAATTCGACAACCGCCATAAAATCAACATCAACGCATCCTACAAGCTCAACGAAAAGATAGAGTTCAACGCCGGATGGACATTCACCACCGGCAACCGCATGACCCTCTCGACCTACAACTACGACGTGCCGGGCACAATGTTTCCCGACGCACCGTCGCCTGGACCTCCAGGGTGGGGAGACGACGACGAAGTGGAAGGCGTGGATTTATACTCGTCACGCAACAACGTACGCCTACCCGCAAACCATAGACTCGATCTCGGAATGACGATACACGTCCGCCACAAGAACGGGCATGCCGGGATGTGGAACATCAGCATTTACAATGCTTACTGCCATATGAACGCCATCACGATAAAGAAGGATAACATCAACGATGTGTTCTTCAATCCTGATAAAGAGAATTGGCACCGGACATTCAAAACGCTGAGTCTCATCCCTATTATTCCTTCTTTTTCTTACACTTATTATTTCTAAGCTTATGCATCTCCGAAAATACATTCTGGCAACGCTCCTAATCTTTGTCCTCGCCTCATGCTATCGGGAGCAGGACCTCGACCAATACAGAAACGACGAGCTGTCGAACATGCTCACGCTCAACTCGTTGGTCAGTGCGGATTCGACAGTGCAGGTGGCCGCCACAAAGCCCTACTTCTTCTCCGATGTGCATAAAGGCCGCACGTTCGTGACCGACCTCGACATTGCCGTAAGCATAAACGGCGAGGAAAAAGAGCACATGACGTATGACGCCGACCGACACCTCTACGTCTCCAACACGAAAGTGATTCCCGGCGAGAGCGTCACCGTCAGCACCCGCTACCGCGACAAGACAGTCAAGGCAACCGACGTGATGCCGGAGCCTGTCGTCATCGAAGGAATCACCGTAAGCCGACAAGGTCCGATGCAAATCTACACCGACGCCGACTGCGTGGTCTACTACAATCTGACGTTCACCGACAAGCCCGGCGACAGCTACTACTTCCTGCAATGGGACAACGCCGATGGCCTCCGAGGCTTCTCGATGGGCGAACGCAACTTCACGCACGAATACGTATTCCAACAGCTTGCCAACCAGATTCATTCTACGTTGCCTGGTTGGAAGCCATATTCGCCATACGGCCTGCCTTTCTCCGACAAGGGTTTCGACGGGCAAAAGCGCACCATCGAAGTGAGAGAGATTATACAACTGTCGTCAGGCACTTGGCGGCAAAAACGGATGGCGCGCAAGTTCTGGCTGTATGCTATATCAAAGCCATACTACGACTATCTTGTCAGCTCTATAATAAACCGCACCGACAACAAAGGCATACAAGGCGGACTCATTGACCTCGGATTGGCAGACCCTGTCAAAATATTCAGCAACGTCGACGGCGGAGTTGGCATCGTCGGATGCTACACTTCCGACAGCCAAACCATCGACGTGATTAAAGAGATTGGCCCGTTTCCGAAGTATTGAGTCTGCCGGATTTTGACAACGTAACGGAGAAACCCAACGATTTGAATGTTATATTCAAATTTTTAGTATTTTTTTGATTGGCAGAGGCGTTAAGTTTGGAAAAAACACTACATTTGTGACGTGAAAACAACATAATTTGCTGTTAGCAAAACAAACCTAAATAAAAATGTTAGAAAAGACAAACGTTAAGACCTTGGAGAATGTAGTGGTCCGCTTTTCGGGCGACTCTGGCGACGGTATGCAGCTCGCCGGCAACATTTTCTCTAACGTGTCGGCGGGCGTGGGCGACCAAATCTCCACTTTCCCCGACTATCCTGCTGAAATCCGCGCTCCGCAAGGCACTCTGAGCGGTGTCTCTGGATTTCAAGTGCACATTGGCAAGGGCGTGCATACGCCGGGCGACCTCGCCGACGTCCTGGTGGCTATGAACCCTGCGGCGCTGAAACGCCATGCCTGCTTCCTGAAAAAAGGAGGTGTCGCAATTGTCGACATCGACTCATTCAAGGAGTCTGACCTCAAAAAAGCGCTATACGAAACTCTCGAGCCTTTCCACGAAATCGGAATCGACAACACTGCACAAATCGTTGAAGTGCCGGTGACTTCGATGGTGAAAAACGCTCTCGCCGACTCTGGTCTCGACCTGAAGTCAATGCTGCGATGCCGCAACATCTTCGCGCTCGGATTGGTTTGCTGGCTGTTCGACCGCCCGCTTGAATCCGCTTTGCACCTCCTGAAAAACAAATTCGCAAAAAAGCCTGCTGTTTACGAGGCTAACGCTAAAGTGCTCAACGCTGGATATGACTATGGACACAATATCCATGCTTCTGTTTCAACATACCGTATCGAAACCGGCGACACTCGTCCTGGAACATACACCGATGTAAACGGAAACACGGCCACTGCTTGGGGACTTATATACGCTTCTGAAAAGTCGGGACGACCATTGTATCTCGGAAGCTACCCTATCACTCCTGCTACCGATATCCTTCACGAACTTGCAAAACGCAAGGACCTCGGGGTGAAGGCTTGCCAGATGGAGGACGAGATTGCAGGCGTCTGCTCTGCTATCGGCGCGGCTTTTGCCGGCGATTTGGCGGTGACGACAACATCAGGACCGGGTTTGGCACTGAAGAGCGAGGGTATAGTGCTGGCTGTGATGGCTGAACTTCCGCTTGTAATCGTCGACGTGCAGCGTGGTGGCCCGTCTACGGGTCTGCCTACAAAAACCGAACAGACCGACCTTCGTCAGGCTATCTACGGCCGCAACGGTGAATGCCCTATCGTGGTTTTGGCTGCCGCTTCTCCTGTCGACTGCTTCCACATGGCTTTTGAAGCCGCAAGAATTGCAATCGAGCACATGACGCCGGTTGTGCTTCTATCCGACGCTTTCATCGGAAACGGTTCGTCGGCATTCAGACTGCCGGAAGAGGGTGAATATCCTGAAATCAAACCGCGTTTCGTGCCGGAAGGCAAATCCGACTGGCATCCTTACGACCGCGACGAGAATACCAAAGCGCGCTACTGGGCTATTCCGGGAACTCCTGGCTTGACCCACCGCCTCGGAGGATTGGAGAAGGATTCCAAAACTGGTGCCATCTCGACCGACCCGGTAAACCACGAGAAAATGGTACTCCTGCGACAGGAGAAAGTAGACCGCGTGGCTCTCGACATTCCTGACGTAGAGCCTTACGGCGATGCTGACGCTGATACGCTTGTCATCGGATGGGGCGGCACGTTCGGTCATATCCATGAGGCTGTCGACGATCTGAGGGCTGCCGGCAAAAAAGTGGCTATGGCTCATTTCCGCTACATCAACCCGCTGCCTAAAAACACCGGTGAGGTGCTCGCCAGATACAAACACGTTGTCGTTGCCGAACTCAACCTCGGACAGTTTGCCGACTTCCTGCAGGCAAAATTCCCGAACGTTCTGATCAGACGCATCAACAAGGTGCAGGGACAACCGTTCCTTGTGCAGGAGCTTGTCGATGGTGTAACTAAAATTATGGAGGAATAAGAATCATGGAAGAAAAGAAATATCAAGCCTCTGATTTCAAGAGCGACCAATACGTGCGCTGGTGTCCCGGTTGCGGCGACCACGCCATTCTGAACGTGCTGCACAAAGCAATGGCGGAACTCGGCGTTGCTCCTGAAAAAACTGCCGTGATTTCTGGTATCGGCTGCAGCTCGCGTCTGCCTTACTATATGAACACCTACGGTTTCCACACCATCCACGGACGTGCGGCGGCTATCGCCACTGGTTTCAAAGTGGCACGCCCCGACATGACCGTTTGGCAAATCTCCGGCGACGGCGACGGTCTGGCAATCGGCGGAAACCACTTCATCCACGCTGTCAGACGAAACGTAAACATGAATATGATTCTGCTCAACAACCGTATCTACGGTTTGACAAAGGGTCAGTATTCGCCTACGTCTGAACGAGGATTCGTATCTAAGTCTTCGCCTTACGGCACTACGGAGGATCCGTTCATCCCGGCTGAACTCGTGTTTGGAGCGAGAGGCACTTTCTTCGGCAGAAGCCTCGACGTTGAATTGAAAACGTCGCAAGAGGTCTTGGTTGCAGCCGCACGCCATCGCGGCGCGTCGGTTGTTGAAATGCTCCAAAACTGCGTAATCTTCAATCAAGGCATCTACAGCTTTGTCAGCGACCGCGAATTGCGCCCTGACCACACCATCCACTTGCGCCACGGCGAGAAGATGCTGTTCGGCAAGGAGATGAACAAGGGCTTGGTTCAAGACGGATTCCTCTTGAAGGCTGTGACAATCGGCGAGGACGGATACACCATCGACGACGTGCTTACTCACGATGCTCACTGCCAGTCCAACTTCCTCCATCAGCAGCTTGCTATGATGGACGGAAAGTCGTTGCCTTTGGCAATCGGCGTTATACGCGACGTCGAAGCACCGGTCTATGAGGAAGAGGTCGACAAACAGACTCACAATGTCGAGGAGCGCAAACATTTCGGTTCGCTGCGCGACATGATTATGGCTGGTGAAACTTGGGAAGTGAAATAAAACAGACCTCATATCAATAAGAACAGGCGTGCTTCTAAACCACGCCTGTTTTTTTATCCCCCTTCGTCGCTCCGCGACGACACTCTGCAGCAACCCGGTACGCGCAGCGCAGCGTGCCGGGATCTCTGCCAGCATCCGCCATCAGCGTGCCGGAGGTACGCCACTCCCCCGAAAACTACGCTTTATTCAGCTAAATGTGTCTTTTTTTGATAGATTTAGCTGATTATACGGCAGTTTTGCTGGCCGACATAGCGACATTCCCTTCGCCGCGGAGCGCAGTAAGCCGTTTTGTGTCAGCAGATTTACGTCAGCGGCGCATTGCTCAATAATAACCCCACTCGCACGACGCGTCAGCGGAGGGCGCATGAAGACAGACGCTCGTCGCTGCTCTCGCGCTTCGAAGATGCGCTACTGACCAACAACTGCACATATCGTCGTGGAGCGACGAAACTCTGCAGTAACCCGGTACGCGGAGCGGAGCGCAGCGTGCCGGAGGTACGCCACTTCAACATCTCAAAAAAAAGACAGGCGCATTTCCGAAACGCGCCTGTCTTCTTATCTATATGTGTTTCTCTACAACACTTCCTCAACCGGTGTGTAAGGCAAGCCCCATGCGTCGGCAACGCCCTTATACACCACCTTGCCGTCAACAATGTTCAAACCCTCAAGAAGGTCTGGATTTTCCTTGCATGCCTGTTTCCAGCCCTTGTCGGCAAGTTTCAGCGCATAAGGAATTGTGGCGTTGGTGAGCGCGAACGTCGATGTGCGTGCCACGGCTCCCGGGATATTTGCCACAGCATAGTGAACTATGCCGTCAATCTCATACACTGGATCCTGATGGGTGGTAGGATGCGAGGTCTCGAAGCAGCCGCCCTGGTCGATAGCCACGTCTACAAGCACTGTGCCTTTCTTCATCAGCTTCAGCATATCGCGGGTGACGAGTTTAGGCGCTTTGGCGCCTGGGATAAGCACCGATCCGATAACAAGATCGGCGTCGGCAAGCTCCTGACGGATATTGTATTCATTGCTCATTAGCGTCTTGATGTTCTTGGGCATAACATCCGCAAGATACGTGAGGCGAGGTATCGAGATGTCGCAAATTGTAACATCGGCGCCTGTGCCGGCGGCGGTCATTGCGGCAGCTGTGCCGACAACGCCTCCTCCTATCACAAACACTTTCGCCGGCTTTACGCCTGGAACGCCGCCGAGAAGCACGCCTTTGCCTCCGTGCGGACGCTCAAGAAAATACATTCCTTCTTGTACCGACATTCGTCCTGCCACCTCCGACATCGGTATCAGCAACGGCAACGAGTTGTCGGGCATCCGGACGGTTTCGTAAGCAAGGCAGACGGCGCCGCTCTCTACCATTGCTTTGGTCAGTGGCTCGCTGCTGGCAAAGTGTAGATACGTGAACAGCAACTGTCCCTTGCGCACCAATTTGTACTCAGGTTCTATTGGTTCCTTTACTTTGATTATCATCTCCGCCTTGGCGTAGACATCCTCTATCGTTGGACTCATCACCGCGC
>ULTW01049475.1_pt1 | contig 18023 bp, 16 predicted proteins | sample 1957961 | NCBI WGS metagenome assembly ULTW01 (sample SAMEA4835744, study PRJEB28245) | human gut metagenome | biome: gut microbiome; material: fecal sample | place: Denmark | collected 2008 | reverse complement strand
ACGGAAACTCGACCTGACGGTCGTGGCGATCCCCCCTAAAGTTGGAGTACAGAGGCCCATAACAACAATTGGGTCAATGATTACGGTGCCAGCCCAATGACCGTAAGGCCAATGATTACGCGCAAGCCCAATGGCCGTAAGGCCAAATCCGTTTAAATTCCGTGCGTAATCCGCAGAGCAAGAATGTTCCGATTCCTCCGTGTAATCCGATGAAGAAAATCTATGAAAAAATCCAAGAGATTTATTCGATAATCGTATATTTTGCAAACTTCAGCAGAAGCTGCTTGGTGCCGGCATGAGCGAATGCCACTGTTGCCTTGGCATTCTCGCCAGAGCCTTCAAGCTTCAAAACTTCACCTATGCCGAAACGCTGATGCTCTATCTTGCATCCTTCTCGAAGAGAAGAAGAAGATGATGATGCAGGCTTCAATGAAGAAGAGGATGATGCAGCAGATGCAGGCTTTAATGATGAAGAGAATGATGCAGATGATGCAGTTGGCTTTGGCTTCGGCGATGTATAGGATGGTTTCGGATCTGCCTTAAACTGCGATGACACAGACTTAGAATCCCACGGCATTCTTCCGCCATAACCGCCATCTGAACCATAAGAATCTCTGCCGGAACTCCTATCTGAACCATAGGAACTTCTATCTGAACCATAGGAACTTCTTCTTCCATAGCCACCAAATGATGATCTCGACTTCATTCCCTCTTCCTCAATCAACTCAGGATCAATCTCTTCTATAAATCGGCTCGGATTGTCAAACTCCATTTTGCCATATCTGAACCGATTTTGCGCATTCGTCAGGATGCAATGCTTCTCGGCACGGGTTATCGCCACATACAGCAGGCGGCGCTCCTCCTCCAGCTCCCTCATCGTGGTAGCCGCAATCGGACTCGGGAAAATGTTCTCCTCCAAACCCACCACGAAAACCGTGGCAAACTCCAGGCCCTTCGCCGCATGAACCGTCATCAGCGAAACCCTCGGCTCATCCTTCTCGCCGTCACTGTCGGCATCCGTCAGCAACGCCACATCCTGCAGAAAATCCGCCAGGAAAGTCTCATCCATCCTGCCCTCCTCCTGGCGCTCAGCCACGAAGGTCTGCATACCGCTCAGGAACTCCACCAGGTTTTCCTGTCTTGCCAGGTCGTCGGCATCCTTGCCCTGCATGATATCCTCGCTGATTCTCGCCTCCTTGATGATGGCATCGCCCAGGGCATACACATCAAGCGTATGCGAACGGTCGATGAACGAACTGATCAGCAGTCGGAAATTCTCCAGCTTTGTCAAGGTACCCTTGTTCACGTTCAGCCCGTAATGCGCCGCCTCGCCTATCACCTCCCAGATGCTCACCTGGTTCTCGTGGGCGCAGGCAGCAACCTTTGCCACCGTGGTAGCACCGATGCCGCGCGCCGGATAATTGATGATTCGCTTAATCGCCTCCTCATCGTCAGGGTTCGCCACCAGTCGGAAATAAGCGATGATATCCTTGATTTCCTTGCGCTGGTAGAAGCTCAGTCCGCCATAGATGCGGTAAGGAATGCCCTGCTTTCTGAACTCCTCCTCGAAGCTTCGGCTCTGGGCATTGGTGCGGTAGAGAATGGCGAAATCATCATAGCCGCAATCGTCCTGTCGCTTGATGCGCTTGATGTCCTTCGCCACAATCAGCGCCTCCTCCTTGTCGCTGTAGGCTGGCTTATACTGTATCTTCTCGCCCTCGGCATTCCGGCTGAACACCTCCTTGGGAATCTGGTTGCGGTTGCGGCGAATCAGACTGTTTGCCGCCTCCACGATGGTCTGCGTGCTGCGGTAGTTCTGCTCCAGCTTGAAGAGACGGGTACCCGGCAACTGATGCTGGAAGTTGAGGATATTGTCGATGTTGGCACCACGGAAACTGTAGATGCTCTGCGAGTCATCGCCCACGGCACACACGCGCAACTTCTCCCTGCACAGCTGCATCACGATCGACATCTGCACATGGTTGGTATCCTGATACTCATCCACCAGGATAAAGTCAAACCTCTCGGCATACTTGCGTCTCACCTCCTCATGGTCTCTGAAAAGCTGGAAGGTAAGCACCAGCAGGTCGTCGAAATCCATGGCGTTCGCCTGCTTGCACCGCTGCACATACTCCCTGTACACCTCGCCCATCTTCTCCATATTGCTGCGCTTGTTCTGCATAAAGATGTCGGCATCGGCATCATAAGCCTCCGCACTCATCAGGTTGTTCTTCGCCTTCGAAATCTTGGCGTGCACGGCAGCCGGCTTGTAGGTTTTCTCGTCCAGCCCCTTCTCCTTCACAATCGCCTTGATGAGCGAACGGGAGTCGGATTCATCATAGATGGTGAAATTACTGTTGAATCCGATATGCTCCGCCTCGGCACGCAGGATGCGGGAGAAGATGCTGTGGAAGGTGCCCATGTAGAGATGCTGAGCCAGGTCGTTGCCCACCAGTTTTCCGATACGCTCCTTCATCTCGCGGGCCGCCTTGTTGGTAAAGGTGAGTGCCATAATGCTCCAGGGCTTCATACCCTGCTGCAGCAGATAGGCAATCTTATAAGTAAGCACACGCGTCTTTCCGGAACCTGCACCGGCTATCACCAGCGAAGGTCCATCTATATAACTCACAGCCTGTTGCTGCGCTTCGTTCAAGTCTTTCAGTAAATCCATGAATCAATATTTGAGACTAAAATCCATTTTAAGGTCACCCCTTATCAATTATTAATTATTAACTGAAGTTTCGCAAGTAGCATCCTTCCGTCCCCGAAGGGGGCGAATGTGAATAACCGCGGGTGGAATGACCGAAGGGAATGGAACCTGCGGATAGCAGACATACACTCTCTATCGTCCCCGAAGGGGGCGAACAGGAGCAAGACTGGATGCGGTTCGCCCCCTTTGGGGACGCTTTCTCCCTACTATTGGTTATCCGCAGGTTCCATGACCTTCGGTCATTCCACCAGCGGTTATTGAAAGTTGGCCCCCTTCGGGGACCGGAGGTTACTTGCGAAACTTGAATTATTAATTATCAATCACTTCCCCCTATATCCTCCCACGGCAGTACCCGGGTCGTAATCCTCGCCTTCGCGAGGGAAGGAAGGGATGAACTTCATCTGATGCTCTATCTGGCGCTGGCGCTTCTTCATGTAGGCGCTAGGATGCAGGGAGCTGAACTTGCGGGGATTAGGCAGCGTGGCCGCTATCAGGGCACATTCGCCACGAAACAGATCCTGTGCCTTCTTGTCGAAATGATACTCCGCCACGGCATCCACACCATAGATTCCGGGACCCATCTCGATGCTGTTGAGATAAACCTCCATGATGCGCTGCTTGCTCCACATCAGTTCAATGAGGAAGGTGAAATATACCTCGAAGCCCTTGCGCGTCCACGAACGCCCCGGCCAGAGGAACACGTTCTTCGCCGTCTGCTGACTGATAGTACTGGCACCATGCACCTTGCCGCCACGGGCATTGTTCTTCGCCGCATGCTCAATAGCATCAAAGTCGAAACCATGATGCTTCAGAAAACGGGCATCCTCGCTCGCCATCACCGCCACAGGCATGTGGGGCGAGATTTTCTCCATCGAAACCCAATGATGATGCAGTGTAATACTCTCGCCATCAGCCACTTGCTGAAAGCAGCGGATAATCATCAGCGGAGTGAGATACACCGGGATGAAACGGTAGGCTACTACAGCAAGAATGGTGGTGCTGAAAAACAGCACCACCACCCATTTGATTATATTTCTAACTTTTTTCAATACCATAGATTGAAAAACAAAAAATTTTAAAGTCGATTTATTACTTCTTTCCTAACTTCGAAGCGATGACAGATTCTTACTTCAAAGTACCGTTGTTGGCAGCGTTAACCATTGCCTGGCTAGCATAGAGATAAACCTCTACACGGCGGTTCTGGGCACATGCAGCCTTGGTAGCAACCACTGGGTTAGAAGAACCCAGACCCTGTACGCTCTTTACCTGACTTGCAGATACGCCGCAAGAAGAAAGATAGTTGTATACCGCCTTGGCACGGTTCTCACTCAGAGGAACGTTTACGGCGTCAGAACCTGTAGCATCAGTATAACCCTGGATAGCAACCTCACAGTCGCTGTTGTTCTTCAACACCTGAGCAAACTTAGCCAAATCGTTCTTGGCATTGGCGTTGAGAGTAGAACCGTTCAATGGGAAGAGGATACCAGAATCGAAGGTCACCTTTACGGCAGTCAGTCCGTTGGCATCAGTCACTGTGGATACCTGTGCATTCTTCACAGCCGCAGCCTCTGCCTTTACCTTATCCATGTGCTTTCCAATCAAGTTACCCGCAGTACCACCCACGGCAGCGCCGATGGCAGCACCCACTGCAGCACCTGTTCCACGATGGCTATTGTTCAGCAAACCGCCAACGAGAGCACCCAAAGCAGCACCAGAACCAGCACCAACGGCAGTACCTGTCTGCTGATTGGTTCCACAACTACCAAGAACAAGCAGCATAGAGAGCGCTGCTGCAGTTAAATTCATCTTTTTCATTTTAAAATTCTCCTATAATTATGTTATAATTGTTCAATAAACCTATTTTTTGGTGCAAAGATACTTATTTTTCCCCAAAAATGATAGGTTTCTAATATTTTTTTTGTAATTTTGCATGCAAATTTACATGTATTTGCCGAATTGAGGCAGGGAAAATGCCTATTTCCATGTAGGAAATCCCCTAAATGCCAATTTCGGGAGACTCAGGACGACCCTTCCATCAAGGTTTCTCCTTCTCCGCCCCAGGGTGCTATACATTATTATATATAAAGTGAAAATATAAAAAAAAAGAAATATAAATAGGAATATGGCTAAAGAACTTAAGAATTTGACCAAGCGCGCTGATAACTACAGTCAGTGGTACAACGACTTGGTTGTGAAGGCTGACCTCGCAGAGCTCTCGCCAGTTCGCGGATGTATGATCATCAAACCATACGGCTACGCTATCTGGGAGAAGATGCAGCAGCAGCTCGACAAGATGTTTAAGCAGACTGGTGTACAGAACGCATACTTCCCTCTCCTCATCCCGAAGAGCTTCTTCTCTCGTGAGGCTGAGCACGTGGCTGGTTTCGCCAAGGAGTGTGCCGTGGTTACACACTATCGCCTGCGCTCTACAGAGGATGGCACCGAGGTGAAGGTTGATCCAAATGCAAAGCTTGATGAGGAGCTCATCATCCGCCCTACTTCCGAGACCATCATCTGGAACACCTACAAGAACTGGATTCATTCCTGGCGCGACCTCCCTATCCTCTGCAACCAGTGGTGCAACGTGATGCGTTGGGAGATGCGTACCCGTCCGTTCCTCCGCACTTCAGAGTTCCTCTGGCAGGAGGGCCATACAGCCCACGCCACCAAGGAAGAGGCTGAGGCAAAGGCTCAGGAGATGCTGAAGGTATACGCTGAGTTCGCCGAGAAGTATATGGGCGTGCCTGTATTGCAGGGTGTGAAGAGCGAGACCGAGCGCTTCGCCGGTGCCCTGAACACTTATACCATCGAGGCTATGATGCAGGATGGAAAGGCACTGCAGAGTGGTACATCCCACTTCCTGGGCCAGAACTTCGCCAAGAGCTTCGACGTAACCTATCTGAACAAGGAGAACAAGCCTGAGTACGTTTGGGCTACTTCATGGGGTGTTTCTACCCGATTGATGGGTGCCCTCATCATGGTTCACAGCGATGACAACGGACTGGTATTGCCTCCAAAGCTGGCTCCAATCCAGGTGGTTATCATTCCTATCAACAAGGGCGATGAGCAGTTGGCTCAGATCACAGCCAAGTTGCAGCCGGTCATCGACCAGCTCCGCGAGCTGGGCATCAGCGTGAAATATGATGACAACACCGCTAAGCGTCCTGGCTTCAAGTTTGCCGACTATGAGCTGAAGGGTGTTCCAGTGCGTCTCGCCATGGGTGGCCGCGACTTGGAGAACAATACCATCGAGATTATGCGTCGTGATACATTGGAGAAGGAGAACGTCAGCTTCGATGGCATCGTAGAGCGCGTGAAGAACCTGCTCGACGAGATTCAGGAGAACATCTTCGAGAAAGCCCGTGCTTACCGTGATGCTCACGTATACGAGTGCGACAACTACGAGGAGTTCAAGGAGCGCGTGAAGAATGGCGGTTTCTTCCTCTGCCACTGGGACGGTACAGCCGAGACCGAGGCAAAGATCAAGGAGGAGACACAGGCAACTATCCGTTGCGTGCCATTCGCTTACGAGCAGACTCCTGGTGTAGATATGGTTAGCGGCAAGCCAGCCGTGGCCCGTGTCATCATCGCAAGAAGTTATTAAAAAATCTCTATAAGAAAAAAAGTGGGTTTTCAAAATCATAATTTAGGTTTTGGATAAAATTTAGATTTAGGTAATGATGAAGCAGCTGGTGCGATACATTCTTTTGATTGTATCCATGGTCTTAATAGGTCATGGCGATGTATCGGCTGCTTCTAATTTTGCTTCCGGAGCCCTCCCGAAGAAGGACGGCTTGGCGAAGGTAGAGCACCACGACCAGCAGCAGGAAGCCCAGTTGGAGAATGCCTCTTCACAGGCCTACAGGGCATGCAGCGAGCGTCCTCAGCGATTATTGCCGAGTGGCAATATTCATGGTGGCAATCAGGCAGCAAGTAGATTGCTCTTACATAGAATCCGTTTATTATCCACCCTTTTATCCGCCTTTTATGGTGGCATGGAGCCTGTCCGCCAGGAGAGTGCCCCTATCCACTTTGATGTCGCCAGCAAATATTATGTCATTTGCCTGCGGCGTCTCCTCTGCTAGTTTCCTTTTTTCATTTTTATTGATGAGCATATATATCGTATATCCATCTGATATCTGGTATCAGATTACAGGTATGCGATAAGGAATCGTACACCCCTATTAAAAAACTCAAGTTTCGCAAGTAACCTCCGGTCCCCGAAGGGGGCCAACTTTCAATAACCGCTGGTGGAATGACCGAAGGTCATGGAACCTGCGGACAACCAATAGTAGGGAGAAATCGTCCCCGAAGGGGGCGAACCACATCCAGCCTTGCTCCAGTTCGCCCCCTTCGGGGACGATTGGAGAGAGTAGTCTGACTATCCGCAGGTTCCATTCCCTTCGGTCATTCCACCAGCGGTTATTCACATTCGCCCCCTTCGGGGACGGCAGGATGCCACATGCAAAACTTCAATAAGAAAAAAACAGTTCAATTATATATATACAAAACAATTATATTTAGAAAAGGAAACATTATTATGGCAAAGATAAATCATTTGGAAATGACTGAGAATTTGATGGCACTCAACGACATCGAGGTAAAGAAAGGCTTCATGGGTTGGACTATGAAACTTGTTTACAAGCCAACCAACAGCGTGCTCAAGGTGAAGGAACAGGAGTACACCATAGAGGATGGCAGAAAACTGGAGAACATCCTCTCTTCTGCCCCTGAGAACATGGAGGAAGCCATCAGCAAATTCCCCGTTTCTACAGTAGGTATGGGCAACATGAAGTTAGAAGCATGCATCTCGCAGGATGGCCAGTTTGTTGCCGCCCAGCTTTTGAGCTTCAAGGACTTCAGCTACCAGCCAGTCACCGAAATGAAGGTATATACCGGTAAGACAGCCGAGGCATTCGCCAAGCTGTTCTAAGGAAAAGTTCCGCCAGGCGGAATCATTATAATATAAGGGCGTGCTTCAAGTGGAAATCCACCTGGTGGCACGCCCTCTTCTATTATACATCCATTATATGTCTATTATACTATGGTAAGCCAGATGGCCTCATCCCGCTCCTTCGCTTCCGAAATGCGCTGCATCAGGCGATGCAGCCAGATGCGGGAATTCACAACCATTCCCTTCACCTTGTTCTCACCCACCAGAATACACCCCTGCGTATCCTTCGGCTCATTACCCACATGAATGCGGATGCCCTCGAAACCGGGCACACCCTGCACATAGGGCAACCACTCATTAAATCTCGGCGACTTGGTAACCAGCACAGGGTAAGTGCCCTCGGGAATCGCCGTGGCGCCCTTCATCTTCTGCGCCTTCTTACCCGACACACGCCCCAATCGCACATTCTCCTCTTCGGGCTTCAACTCCACCCCCAGAAGATTGCGCCAAGTAGGCTCCAGGGTATCACAAAAACAGGACTCCCCGTTCAGCAACCCGTGGTCGAAGGTGCTTGTGAACCAACGCTTCAGGTGCGGGTTCATCATGGCACAATTCACCTTTCTCGTCACCTCCCCATCCTTCAGGATATACAGATGCCCAATGGTATAGGCATCCTTCCTGGCAATACGCTTCAAAATGATTTCCATAAAAAAGAACTATAAACTATAAACTATAAATTGTAAACTATAAACTATAAATCGTGTCTATACTTAAGCTTTCTAAAACTGTCACAACTGTAACTGTCACGCCCATCCTCGCCCTGCGGCTTGATTCGCTCGATATACTGTCGGTGAACCCACTGGCGGATGATGCCCTTGGTGCCCTTCTGCTCCAATCCATGTTCCAATCGGAGAGCCTCCAACTGCGACAGGGTGAACACATCGGGCAAAAGCTGCAGCAGATTCTCCGGTCCACGCTTCGAACTTCTCTCGGCACTGTTCATTTCCTTCGCAATCATATCACCAAAGAAACGCATCTTGCACCACAGGTCGTAACGCTCACTCCAGCGGATAAAGTCATCAATCTCAGGCTCCCACTTGAAACCATTCGCCACATAGAGCACGCATGCCTTGAGATAGGCTATCACGTTGGCACGAAAACTGAAATTCTCGTAGATGCGGTTCTGGGAGGTGCGGGCAAACTCGGCATTCTCGTTCTTCAGCACCGTGGCAAGCTGGAAGGCTTCCGGACAATCTACAAGTCCCGTGGCCATGCAGAGGTTCTCGATGTAAGGCTTCAAAGCCGTGCGATAAGCCTCGTCGTAGGTGCCGTAAACAGGAATGTCCTCGCCTATCTCCCTTTCGGGGATGGTGCAGAAATTGATGCGGCTCAGCGGTCCGTCTATCAGCACCTTCGAGAAATAGCGCTGACCCTTGTCGATGGTGGAAGACGCATTCCAGTTGAATCGGATGGTAACTCTTTCCGTAACACTCTGAACACCAACGCGCTGCTGACCAAAGGTATTTCCTGGATCAAAGGCGAGACACATGATACGGAACTGCTGGTTTCCCATTCCCCTGAGGGCGTCAAACTGGTCGAGCTCGTTCATGGAAGTATAGAGAAAGTGCTCCTGCGCCTCGGCAGTACGCATCACGAAAGCCGGATTGGTCATATCGGCATCAATCTCCTGGATGATAAGGTTTTCCGGACGTTTGCGCTTGTCCTTGTTGGCACCTTTTCGCACCATTTCATCCTTCCATTCCTTTTCACGGCGCATGTTTTCCTTATCACGCTTTCGGATATCCTCCATGATATAGTTGATGGGCATCTGCACGCATGATTTTCCGGCACCAGTACCGGCAAGCAGGCACACGGAAAGTGTTGCTTCATGCTCCACGTTGTCAATATATCTGAAGCGTGTTCGCCAGAGGTGCGTGGCGAGTGGCGGAAAGATGGCGCAAGCCACGGCTGGCTTGTAGATATCCGGAGTCTTGGATACCAGGAGTTCTACGAGCTTGGGCAGTTTCTCGGGCATGGGTGGCGGAGCAGGATATTCATCGTCTTCACTTTGAACATCGGAATTAAAGCCCGCCAGGCGCCCCGGGGATTTGCAATCCCCGGCAAGCAAGCTGTACCCAGCATCCCCCATAATAGTACCCCCAACCAAGCCGCTGGCAGCCTTCTCTGCCGTAGCATTGATACGGATTACATCACGTGAGAAAGGCTTCGAACTGTCTCCATATTTCGCATAGAAATCATGGATCAGCTGGTGGCAATCACGCTCCTCGTAATAGCTAGGCATCTTCTTCGCCACCACCTTCATCAGCTCCTCCTCGCTCATCACTCTAGATGCTCCTGCGCTCATGATGGCAAGCAGGGAAGAATGTCTCGACCCCACGGTATCAATCACCATCCCGCTCAATCCCGCAGCCTCCTTGAAGAGTTCGAAAGCTATGAGATTCTTCTCACTTGCGGGATTTTCTTCATCGATTTTCTTCATCGGATTTTCTTCATTGATTTTCTTCATCGGATTACACGGAGGAATCGGAACATTCTTGCTTCCCGGATTACGCACGGAATTTAAACGGATTTGGCCTTGCGGCCATTGGCTAGCGCCTTGAGTTCCTGTATCAGCCGAGCAACCATCCGCATCAGCAGAGCCACTCCCCCCACCTAAGGCGGCTAAGGTTCCGTTTAAATTCTGCGGCGAATAGCCTTCCGATAGAGCGGCTAAGGTTCCGTTTTTTCCGCGTAATTCCGATGAAGAAAAACCAGATGAAGAAGAACCAGATGAAGAAAAACCAGATGAAGAAGCTCTTCCGTCAATCGTCAGCCCCCTCTTCACGAAAGCCTCTCTTCTCAACGAAATCTCCTCTGCGGGCAGCACCCCATACCACTCCTTCGAACGATAAATCTCCGAATCCTTATCCGTGATGTAAATCATTCTCTCGGGCGATATGCAGCTCTCATCATAAGGCACGCCCAGCGCCTCGCAATACGCCTTCTGCGTCTCCTCGATGGTCATCCCCACCGGCATGCGGATATCGATATGCAGCTTCTTTCGGACGGAATACTCCAGATGCAGCAGCATCCCCTTCCAGATGGTGTCGCTGCAGTTCAGCTCTCTCGCACGCTCAATCGCCTGATCCACATACTCTTTATCATCCACATCCACGGTAGTCTGAAAGAGGAAAGCCGTAGGATCAGCATTATCCTGCGCCCTTCGATTCTTCAGAAAACGATAGTAATGCGCACAACGGAAAGGCAACTGCCCCTTGATTCTCTGTTGCGCCTTGGCGATCTTGGCCTCATCAGCCCTGTCCACGCTGCGAATGGACTTCTCGCCACGAATCTGCAGCACCATCTCGTGCAGCCAGGGCAGCGAGATGGTCTTGTCATACTCCGAGAGCGGCTGGCAGCTTGCGCTGCCCTTGTTGCCCCCTCGGAACCCATTGAATGCAATCAGATGTTGCATCGTTTCATTTTGTACACTCATGATTTTTAAATTTTCTTCATCGGATTACGCAGAGTTAACGGAACATTCTTGCGTCACGGATAATTTTCTTCATCCCAGACCGAGCAGGTCAAAAATCTGCGTCACATCTAAAGAAAAAGCAGCAAAGAAAAATCTGCGTCATCTGCGAAATCTGCGTCATCCCAGACCGAACAGGTCAAAAATCTGCGTCACATCTAAAGAAAAAGCAGCAAAGAAAAATCTGCGTCATCTGCGAAATCTGCGTGACCTAAAAAACAATCCGCGTGACCTAAAAAACAATCCGCGAGTAATCCGATGAATAAGATGAATAATAAATGATTAATAATTTACCCCAGATTCTTCACCTCATACATTTCTGCGAGTTCCCAGAAACGATGCACCAGGTCGTGGATAAACTTTCTGCCCTTCTCGGTCCATACCAAGTAAGTGTTCGTCACCACTTTGCCCACCTTACGCTTCGTTCCGTCGCCCGCAGGCGTCATAAAGGCACGATACTTGGTTCGGCTCTTCGCCAGCCCCATGTGCGCATACTCCGCATAGAGCATATACTGTCCGCTCTGGTAATACTGCACATGCAGCGAACAGAGCGAGCGGTTCAGCTCCTGCGCCGTGATGCCCAGCTCCTTCGCCACCTGGGTGGTGGTGAAGCACGAAACGGAATCCAGCACATTATCCGAATACATCGCCTTCGGCAGAAGTCCGTCCACCTGACGCTCCAGAGCCACCACATTCTGTCCCTGGATAGCCATGCGGACCATCTGGTCGTTCACCTCCTCGTTGAGGCGATGAATCTCCTCATCCTGCTCACCGATGAGTTTCTTGTCGAGTCCCATCTGCACTTCCTGCTGATGCAGTTTTGATTTCTGCTCCTCCATCAGAATCTTCTGCTCTTCCATGAGTATCTTCTGCTCTTCCAGCAGCTTCTTCTGTTTCTCCAGCAGGTTCTCCTTTTCCTTCAGGGTAGCACGGAGAATCTGTTCGGCATTGCGAATCATCTCCTCCTCGCTCTCCCCCTCGTTCACCGGAATATAACCGCCCGTCTTGCGAATCTGAGGCAACACCACCGAGGTAACCCAATCCTTAAACATCAGAGCCGATGGCAGTTTGGAACCCAACACCAGGGCATAGAATCCGCTCTCGTTGACGAAAATCATCTGCACAATCTGCATTTTACCCTCGCAAACACCAAAGCGATTTTTAGCAGGTCTAGCAACATAGCGTTTTACGATATCGCTAGACCTAACATGTTGACTTACAGCACTTGATGAATTTTTATATTCAAGTGCATCACACAAATCCTTAGCACAGAACCAAGGTTCGCCCTTCTCATCAGTAGCCATGCGAACCATTCCGAACTCCGGATTTTCAAACACACGCACAGGTGCCGCCGCCTTCTTATTTTTAGAAGACTGTGCACCACACTTGGCAGAGCCAGCAGCCTTGCTGCCCTCTGCCTTCTGATTCATTGATTTCATCATAACGAATAAAATTTAATGTAAATAACTCAAGTTTCGCAAGTAACCTCCGGTCCCCGAAGGGGGCGAACCTCATCCAGTCTTGCTCCTGTTCGCCCCCTTCGGGGACGACAAGAGAGTTTCTGTCACTATCCGCAGGTTCCATTCCCTTCGGTCATTCCACCCGCGGTTATTCACATTCGCCCCCTTCGGGGACGGTAGAATGCTACTTGCGAAACTTCAATAAATAAAAAATAGAAATTAAAAAATTGTATCAGCCTTGTCAAAGAACGATGGGCTGATACGCTGCGCCAACTACAACATGGCGCGAAATCCATGCCAGCACCCTGGCAATAGGAAACGGAAAAGCCCCGAATCCCAGAACACGGCTCGTTCTGAAATCCGGGGCAAAAGTACGGCTATTTTGTGAATAAAAAATAGTTCGAACTAGTACACCATACTAGTACTAGTACTTGTTTATCTTCTTGTTATATTCTTTGGTTTGCTTGGTATTCTGACCATTCACAAACCCCATTCTCAACTTATCTTTCTTGATATTCCACAACAAGGAAAAGTCCATCCAGCAGCAAGAAAGATTCAGCTCATACTGAGCCTTCATAACGATGCAACCCATCTGAGCAACAGTCAGTTCCGAAACAGGCTGATAATTCTCATCCAACTCACCAGCATTCTGCATTTTATGCAGCCATGCAATCCCTTGAGGCGTAGAAAGTTCTCGGGGTATGACCGCAACCTTCGCTACCTCCTCCTTAGCAACCTCCTCCTTGACCATTTCTTCCGTGTCAGAATCCTCTTCATCCAGCACTTCAAAATCAGCCCCACACACATCAGCCTGTGAATCCTGATTTCTATTCAAATTAATAAAGTCATTTAAATTCTCAACACGATCAATACGAACCAATCTGGAATTGTCGTAGAAGTTATAAGTATCATTTGTCACCATCTTTCTCTTTCTTTTTGTCATTCAACTTTTTAAAACGGTTATGATTACCTGGAATCTGCACGAGGATACTATTGTCGCGCATATTCACGTTAACTACAATGGTAATTAATCTCATCTGGGCGAGCTTAATCAACGCTTTATATATATATTTAGTCATTTTCTTCTTATAATTTAGTTTAATGACCAAACAACTTGCCTCACTTCTTGGGGAGGAGGGGAGCCCTTACGTGTTTCGCAAAGTGACGGATGCTAGAGGGGACATGATACGGCATGAAGCTCAGACATGCCCCCAAAGACATAATGAATGTATCATTTGCTTTAATAGGTTTTGTTTGTTAATGTTTAATTATTACTCTCTTGTCGCTCTTAGTTAGCATAAGAGGACATGTTTTTGCTACTTACATCAATCATGGCTTCAAGCAAAGCCAAGACCTATGACATTGTTTCTGAACCCTGAGTCACGAAATGCGGCAAATCAATCTTTTTTTCGATTAATTTTTCCACATCCTTCGCCGACTCACCGTAAATTTTATGGTATGCTTCTTTCATTCTAAAGAGCTTTTCCAACCACAAATCCCGATCCTTAACATGCTTCTGATAGTTTTCCACCGCCTCTGTTTCCAGATGCAGATAGTATCCTATAATATAGCAGAATTTATTAAGTGTATTATGAGATACAGAAGAGTCCATACGTCTCAGTCTTTTGACGGTGGGATTTGAAATATCAAAATCCAATTCCAACGTTTTAAGAGAACAGATATCATCAAAGAGCATCTGTTCGAGAAGTGGTCCTACCCTCTCGATTTTCTTTACTCTCATATACCTGTCGGCGTATGATTTATCATATGCATTGCCTCTTGCCATAATCTACTTATTTAAATTTGAGTGCTAAGTTACTCTTAATTTTCTATATTTGCAAGAGTCGTGAAAACGCTTAATTTTCACAATGTATATGATTTATTTAATGATTCTCAGAAAAGTATACAAAAAAGGAGAGAAAGTGCGCATTTTTAGTGCTACACTTCCTCTCCTTACTTTTATGAATGGGTAGGTAATATCATGAGCTGCATTCTGCTCACTTCATACATTACTTTATTAAGACTTTGATGGTATCCATGCCGATTTTAGCAATAACCATCTTTTCTGATACGGCGCATGATGCAACACCGCCAATGGCAGAAGATGAACCCAGAAGTTTGCCATCAGCTGCATAGAACTTAACCACCTCGCCATTATCAAGGCCAGAAATGCTGACGATGCCATCATGGGCAGAAGCCACGATGCCACGAGTTTTAGCCAGGTTGATATTGGCAGTTTCCAGATTGGCGTTAATCCAATAAAGAGTAGCCTCCGCCTTTTCGGATGCAGTATAGCCATCAGCAGTAGCATATACAGATATGTTATAAGCAGCAGAAAGCGATACCTCTCCATTTTCATTCAGTGCATCAGATGTTATATCAGTATCAGCTATGGTATAATGATACTTTGCTCCAGCCGTTTCGCAAGCAAACTTCAATTTTCCGGATTCGTAAGAGACGGATGGAGTGGCGCAAGGAGTAACAGGCTTATCGCCATCGCCTGATTCATCAGGGTTCCAGGCATAGATATAATGATAATCTGTTCCAAAGGCATCCTTATAATCCTGAAGATATTCTGCCGGGACATTGATAACAGATGTAGAAGGTAAGGTTTCTGAAGAGTACATTTCAGGAACTTTACCTTTAAAACATACAGTTTTCAGAGCACTGCAACCATTGAAGCACCAATTCCCCAACGAAGTAACTGAAGAAGGAATGGTGATTGAGGTCAGACTACTGCAGTCTGAGAAGCAAGCATCACCCAAGGAAGTAACAGAGGAAGGGATGGTGACAGATGTTAAACTACTGCAACCCTCGAAACAAGCATCATCCAAAGAAGGAACAGAAGAAGGAATGGTGACTGAGGTCAGACCACTGCAACCAGAGAAACAAAAATTACCCAACGAAGTAACAGAAGAAGGAATGGTGATTGAGGTCAGACCTTCGCAACCAGAGAAGCAATAAGTACCCAATGAAGTAACAGTGGAAGGGATGGTGATTGAGGTCAGACCACTGCAACCGAAAAAGCATTCATCACCCAACGAAGTAACAGAAGAAGGGATGGTGATTGAGGTCAGACCGCTGCAACCAGAAAAGCATTTATCACCCAACGAAGTAACAGTGGATGGGATGGTGATTGAGGTCAGACCGCTGCAATATTCGAAGCAACCACTACCCAACGAAGTAACAGTGGATGGGATGGTAATTGAGGTCAGACTATTGCAACCGGAGAAGCAAGAGGATTTCAACGAAGTAACTGTGGATGGGATGGTAATTGAGGTTAAACCACTGCAACCGGAGAAGCAAGAGGATCCCAACGAAGTAACAGAAGAAGGAATGGTGATTGAGGTCAAACCACTGCATAAATGGAAGCAAGCATCACCCAAAGATGTAATAGAGGAAGGAATGGTGATTGAGGTCAGCTCCTCGCAATCTGTGAAGCAATAATCCCCCAATGAAGTAACATTATACTCCACCCCATTGCTGCTCTTAACCTTTTCAGGAACAACTATATTACCAGAATATTTTTCTTTTGTACTAGCAATTAGAGAAGCGGTCTTTGTGCCGGTGAACAACAAATAACGGAGTCCATCAATCACTTCAAATTTGGCATCTTGTGCCATAGCACTACTCGTAGTCATGATTATCATAACAACCATAACCATAAAACTCTTAAAAGAGCTTGGGACAAACAAGCCATTGCCTACCAGCCCCTTTTTAAATGTAAAATCTTTCATAATCAATATTTTACAAAAAATAATAATTTAATAATCTGCCACTCATGGCAATATTGCTGCAAAGATAAACAAATATATCGTAACAGAGGTTATCTGCACATCTATTAACGTTACTTTAACGTTGTCCATTATTAAATAAATGAAGCCCAATCTTCTCCTTCTTATTGAAGTAAAGCAATTTTTGGAGGAGAAATTAGGATGCACCGTTGATGTCATCAGAAATCATAGAAGAACTGCCTAGAAGGCGTTACGTTACAGATGTGACAGTTTTATTCGAAGGGGTAAACCTGTTTTTTTGAACTTTCAATCTGTAAGTAATATAAATTAACTTATATATAAATATATATAAGTTACTTCTAAAAACTGGCTATAAGGGGGTTGCGATAAAAACTGTCACATCTGTAACGTAACGCTTTTTGACAGGATGATGAATCCCTGCACCCCGAGTTACTTACAGAAACTCATAGTTTTCGGAAAATCATCTCGTAGAGTTCTCTCAAAAGAATCTATGAGTTTTTTTATTTAACGGAAAACGGCGCAAACGTTAATTCCGTTTAACACAACTGTGCTGGGTGATTTTTGGCGGTATCAGATAAAAGCCGTACCTTTGCACCGTCATTCAGAGAAACCACCCACCCTGGTTTTCTCGGAACGGCAAGAGTTAATCACAAATTTATTCATCACTAAAAATCACTAAAATTATGGGACAGGGAAATATTAAGTATCGCAAAGTGAAGCGCACTCCCCAGACGGGCGAGAACGCAGGTAAGGAACTCTGGTATGCCACCGTGGTGACCGACCGAGAGATGAACTTCGAGGAGTTCGTGGACCACATCTCATCTCACAACTCGCCCTACAGCCGAGGCACCGTACATGGTGTGATGATGGATATGCTCGACTGCCTGAAGGAGCTGATTCTCGACGGCAAGAGTGTTCGTCTCGGCGACCTCGGTCTCTTCTCCATCGGCATGAGTTCTCATGGCGAGGTGAGCCGTGACAAGGTTTCAGCCGCTAGCGTAGAGGGCATCCATTTGTTGGTAAAAAATACCAAAACTTGGAGCAATAACGAGCTGAAAAAGCTCTGCAAGATTACTGCCTACGACAGCTACGGAGCTGAGGAGACTGATGGCGGCGGAAGCAATCCGGGCGGCGGTTCGGGTAACACCAGCCAGGGCGGCAGTGGCAGCCAGGGTGGAACCGGCACCCAGGGCGGCGGAAGTGAGAACACGGGTCAGGGCGGCGGCTCCGATTCTGGCACGACCGGCGGCGGCGGAAGTGACGGCGACAGTACTGACGTAACCATCTAGAGCAAGCCCCTTCGGGGGCTTCTCTCCTCTCCTCTCCTATCACATCGCTAAGAATTAATCACTAATCAATAAAAATTAATCACTAAAAAAATAATCACTAAAAAAATTACTTGAAAATGAAGAAAGAAACTTGGAAAACCGTGATTCAGATTATAATCAGCATTCTCACTGCCATTGGCACTACGCTGGGCGTAACGAGCTGCATGAGTTAAGAAATAAGGGCTGCAAACGGCATGATGCCGTCTGCGGCCCTTTCTCATTATGTATATAATCCGAATCCTCAGATACAAATTTATTTAATCCGAATCCTCAGATTACAATCCCAAGACCGAGCAGGTCTGAAATCTGCGTGATTATCCTCCCATACCTCTTCTTTTTCTTCT
>ULTW01029052.1_pt1 | contig 18524 bp, 8 predicted proteins | sample 1957961 | NCBI WGS metagenome assembly ULTW01 (sample SAMEA4835744, study PRJEB28245) | human gut metagenome | biome: gut microbiome; material: fecal sample | place: Denmark | collected 2008 | reverse complement strand
TCTCAGATAGTAGGCATCGAGGGCGTGTTCGGCGCCTTCTTTGCGGGTCTTATATTAAATAGGTATATCCCTCACGTATCTCCGCTGATGAACCGACTGGAGTTTACGGGCAATGCCCTCTTCATCCCTTATTTCCTCATCGGTGTTGGTATGCTCATCAATGTGGGTCTGCTTTTCCAGGGCAGTCATATCCTTTGGGTCATCTTCTGCATCGTGTTCTTCGGAACCTTGGGAAAAGCCATCGCAGCCTATGCCGCCTGCTTCGGATTCCGGTTGCCGCTGTCATCGGGTCACATGATGTTTGGTCTTACTTCTGCCCATGCTGCTGGAAGTATTGCCATGGTGATGGTGGGTATGAACATCCTGGTAGGACCTAACACCTATCTGGTAAACGACGACATGCTGAATGGTGTGGTGATGATGATTCTCTGCACCTGCGTCATCTCTTCGCTGCTCACCGACTGGAGTTCCAGAAAGATTATCCTCCGCGACAAGGAGCTTCCAGATGCCGAGGATACCAAGAAGGTTAGCGACGAGAAGATTCTCATACCGGTGAAGTATCCGGAATATGCCGATAATCTGATGAGTCTCGCCTTCCTGGTGAGAAACCAGAAGCTGAACAGAGGACTGGTCTGCCTGAACGTGGTGTATGATGACAAGGATATGCGATACAAGCAGGAACAGGGCCGACAACTGCTGGATCATTGCAGTCAGCTGGCTGCAGCCACCGACGTGATGACGCAGACACAGGTTCGCATTGCAGCCAACATCGCCAACGGCATCAAGCATGCCTTCAACGAGTTCCAGTGTTCCGAAATCATCATCGGTATGCACATGCATCCGGAGGTTTCGCCTAAGTTCTGGGGAGAGTTTCATCAGAGTCTCTTCAATGGTCTGAGCCGTCAGATCATCATGGCACGCATCAAGCAGCCGCTCAATACCATTCGCCGAATACAGGTGGCAGTACCATCGAGGGCTGAGTTTGAACCGGGTTTCTACCGCTGGGTAGAGCGACTGGCGCGCCTGTCAGGCAATCTGGATTGCCGCATCCAGTTCCACGGCAGGGAGGAGACCCTGGCACTCATCAATGAGTACATCACCAACCGACATCAGGAAGTACGTGCCGAATACACCCTGATGCAGCATTGGAACGAGATGCCGCAACTTGCCTCCCACATGAGCAAGAACCATCTCTTTGTGGTGGTGACAGCCCGCAAGGGAACCGTTTCCCACAAGTCGGCATTAGAGCGATTGCCGGAAGAGCTTACCCGCTTCTTCTCGGGCACCAACCTGATGATCATCTTCCCTGACCAGCACGGAGATTCATCGGGCAATGTACTGACATTTGCCGAGCCTCAGCACCAGGAGGAAATCAGTGCCTACGTGGCATTCAACCAATGGTTCAAAAAGAAATTCAGAAAATAAAGAGAAAACAAAGGATACTAAAAAAGGTTGCCAAAATGCTGGCGACCTTTTTTAGTAGTATAAACTTCGTACACTTGCCTTAAACAGGAAAGAAACATCAAGGACACTACGGAAATAACTACGAGAACTTCCTCTGTAACTACGGAAACTATTCTAAAAATAATCTGCAATAATCCAAAAGTCACGGCAAAAGAAATTGCAACCGTATGTAGCATAACAGAAAATGGAGGTAGCCTATCATATTACAAACGGAAGAACGAACTTGGTATATCATGCCTCTTTCATAAAGGACATATTATAGCGGTTTTTTAGCGGAATTATAGCAAATTCGTCATTATTATAGCAGAAAATCATTTTGAATCCGTCAAAAATAACGAGATTTATAGCGAAAACAACAAATTATAGCGAATTGTATCGTTATGTTCGGCACAGACTATCCGATAGTAAATCTCCTTACGTTTGTACAACCTAACTTTGGCGGTAAAGTGATTTTTGTAGGCAATCCTGCGCAGTTGCTTCCAGTTGGTGAATCAATATTTAAAGCATTACGGGCTGAGTATTTTTCACCCAAAACTGGAAAAAATCACAAAGAAAATACATTTTCCTCCTGAAGATATCCCTATTTCCAAAGAAAAATATTATCTTTGTACCTGTTTAAAGATTAGCAAGTATGAATATAATTGAATTATACGAAAGCTTGAAAGGCAGCTACAAAAGTTACCTGGAAAGTTTTGTTGCCATAAAGGATGAACGAATCAAGGAAAAGGTCAGCGACTCCATCAAAAATGAAAAGCTGTGGCCAAAGGCTTTGATTCAATTCAATCCAAACTTCAAGAAGGGAATAGGTGTACAGGAACTTATTGCCAAGGGGCTCCCTATCCATAAAGATTTGGAATTTTTCTTCGACAAGCCATTTTACATGCATCAGCAAAAAGCTATAGAGTTAGGCTGTCAAGACAAAGAATTCATCGTGACTTCCGGCACAGGTTCAGGAAAATCACGTACATTCATGGCTACTATATTCAATTACGTTCTACTTCACGAAGAGGCATGCAAGGATAAGACTATAGCTATTATCGTTTATCCGATGAATGCCCTCATCAACTCACAAGCTGAAGAATTAAACCGATATAAAGCAGAGTTCGAAGAAAGAACAGACCGTTCTTGTCCTTTCACTTTCGGTAAATACACCGGACAGGAAAACGATGAAGCACGCAGAAAGATGCAGCAAACACCTCCTAACATCATATTAACCAACTATATGATGTTGGAATTACTCATGACTCGTGCTGGCAAAGAAGAAGACTTGCGCAAATGTTTCTTGGGAAACCTTCACTTCCTCGTATTCGATGAGTTGCATACTTATCGTGGAATGCAAGGAAGCGATGTTTCGTTCCTGATACGCAGAATCAAATCTTTGGCAACAGGTCAAGTACTTTGCTTCGGTACATCAGCCACAATGGTTGCAGATGACAGTATGACTTATAGTCAGCAAAGAGAAAAAGTTGCCGAAGTTGCATCATGCATATTCGGAAGTTCATACACAAAAGAACAGGTTATAGACGAAACTCTTGCAATAGGACTATCTGACGATGAACCTTCTGATGGTGAATTGCGCATTTGCATCAACAACCCGGTTCCACATTCAGCAGACATACATGATGCAATAAAATATCCTACAGCCATTTGGATAGAACAAAGTATTGCACTTGCTTACAACAGAAAAGAAAACAAATATTTCAGAGGGAAGCCTATCTCTATAGAGGATATGGCTAAACAACTGAGTATAAAAACTGGAGAAGAAGAAGGAAAGTGCCAGAAGCATATCATAGAAGTGCTTAACTGGTGCAATTTTCTGAACCAACAGAAAGGCGTATCTGTACTTCCGTATAAAGTTCATCAGTTCATTCCCCAAACAGGAAACGTGTATCTTACTATAGGCGAACAAGACAACCGCCAAATCACAGTAGAAGAAAAGCTCTATTGTGAAGAGCTATCACATGGCGACACAAAAGTCATGTTTTATCCCGTCGTGTTCAGCCGTCTAAGTGGTCACGAATTCTATGTCGTCAAAATCAATGGCAGTCTGATTATGCCAAGAAACTTTGATGGTTATGCATCAGGTGATGGCGATAGCGATATCAATGATGGCTACATCGTCCTTCCTCATAAAGGAGAAAATATAAATGATTATATCCTTGACGTAAATTCTGAGGAAATTCCATCAGATTGGTACACTACAAACAAAAAGGGAGTACGAAAGCTGAAGAAAACATACGAGTCACGTATTCCACAAAAGGTTTATGTAACTCAATCAGGCACCTACAGTCCTGCCGAACCACTCGATAACATGGGTTTCATCGAGGCTATTTTCGTACCATCTCCACTCATGTACGACCCAACAGCTCGTGTGGTTTACAAAGGTAAGCAATCAGAATATTCAAAATTGTCAAGAATCGGTGGTGAAGGTAGAAGCACTGCCACAACAGTATTGTCATACGAGGATATTATCCTCATGCAGAAAATGGGTATTGAGCAAAACGACAGAAAGGTATTAACCTTTGTCGATGCTCGCCAGGATGCCGCATTGCAAGCAGGTCATTTCAATGACTTTATCCGCATTGGTAAAATACGCTCTGCCATCTGGAATGCTATCAAAGATTCCGCTGAGCCTATAGACAATACAAGGATTGCCAGAATGGTGCTGGATAATCTTCATCTGGAAGTAAATGATTATTCTATACGACAAGGGCTCCGTGGTAGCCGTGCCAATGATATGAAGAATATCATGGAACGTTATCTCTCCACCATCATCTATGATGACCTTGCTGGAAACTGGACTGTGATTATGCCAAATCTTGAAGATTGCGCATTGCTGACCATCGACTACAAATATCTTCATGATGAGATTACAGGTGAAAACAATTCAGAACGTCTATATGATATACCTGAACTGGAAGGATTGGATGATGAGCAAAAAGAAGAGTTCATTACTCAAATCCTCGACTACCTTCGCCACAAACTTTGCATCTATAGCAGCGAAAGGACGATTCAAGCCGTAAAAGATACCAGCAAGGCAGTAAGAGAGAATCTGAAAGCCCCATGGACACTTGATGAAAGCGACACTATTGACGAAGCAAACGAGTTGTTTATCACCAATCCTCACAGACGCAATGCATATAATCTGGAAAGTGGAGGCTATAGAAGCAAGCTTGGTTTCTTTATTCGTGACTACATAGAGAAGAATACAGGACGTACCATCAAGAATGAGGAAGAGTACACGTATTATATGACAGGCTTATTCGAAGCTTTATCAAACTTCATCATACACGAAAACGGAACCTACCAGCTCGATTATGGCAGTATCCTATGGCAAGCTGGCGATAAGAAACATATACGCCGTGACCTGGTACGCTATCGCATCTTAGAGGGAGGCAATTGGCTTGATAAAGAACCCAACCATTACTTCCAGCAATTCTATCAAAACATACCTCTCAAAGATGTATGCCTAGAGGCTAAAGACCATACAGGACAGGTTTCCAAGGAAGATCGCGAAAATAGAGAACAGGAATTCCGCGAAGGAAAGTTCCCGATTCTCTACTGCTCTCCTACGATGGAGTTAGGTATCGATATCAAGGATTTATCTGTTGTAGGTATGCGCAATGTACCACCTACTCCTGCCAATTATACCCAGCGAGCAGGTCGAGCAGGTCGAAGTGGACAAGCTGCACTGGTTTACACCTATTGCCGTCCACGCAACTCACATGAGAATTATTACTTGAACCATCCAGAAAAGATGGTCAAAGGTGAAGTGAAGGCTCCAAGAATGGAATTGGTTAATGAAGAACTGTTCCGCACGCACCTTCACTCTACCATTCTCGCATTGTGCCCTATCAAAGAGCTGTCTGATGGCATTAAGGACTTGGTGGATTATGATGATATCAACAATATCACATTAAAAGATGAGGTTCGTATAGCCCTACAACTCACACCAGAGCGAAAGGAGCAAATCAAGCAGGCATTCAAACAAATCATGAGCGATACGTTCTTGAAAGAACGTATGAAAGATGAACAACCTATTTGGTTTACCGAACATTGGTTAGACAATATTCTTACGAATTATGAGTACGACTTCGACAGAGCTCTTGACCGTTGGCGTTCTCTCTACAAGCAAGCGCAAACTCAGATTGAGGAAGCAAACCTTGTCATCAAGAATCGTATCTATGGTGAGAACTCTAAAGAGAAGCGTGATGCACATATGAAACAACAGCGTGGAGAAAACCTTCGTGACTTATTGCTTGGAGGGAAACAACTCAAGAACAAGGAAGAAAGTGAGTTCTATCCTTACCGCTATCTCGCAAGTGAGGGCTTCTTACCAGGTTATAACTTCACCAAGTTGCCACAGCGAGCATTGCTGCAATACAAGTCTGATAAGGTGGAATACCTTAGTCGTCCAAAGCGTCTTGCTCTGAGCGAGTTCGGACCACAGAACATTATATATAATAATGGTGGTAAATTCCGTATCACCCGAATGCAGATGTTATCGGAAGTTCTTCCTCATAAGTTCTTCTACAATCCTAAGACAGGTGTTGTATATAAGGACGAGGAGAATGCCGAACATCATACAGACATCATTACAGGAGAATCTCTTGACAACAATGTCGAATTGATAAAAGGTATGTGTATCGAGGCACAAGATATGGTTGCTACAGAAACCGAGAAGATAACATGCCAAGAGGAGGAGCGTTCCCGTAAGTACTATCAGACCAAGACATTCTTCTCAAGTGACGATCCACGTTCCATAAGCGAGTGTGAGCTACTCTCCCCGCATGGTGAGCATTTGGCAAACATCCGTTATATTCCGTCTTGTCGTCTGACATACATCTTGGAATCTCGCAACGACAACAATGCCAATGGCTTTGCGTTCGACACAAAGACTGGCGACTGGATAAGCAATGAACGCCTTGCACGTATACAAGAAGAAGCAGATAAAAATCCAGAAGAGGCTGATCGCATTAAGTTTGTCAAGCTCTTTACGGAGACAACAGCCAACGCTATATACATACAACCCCTAAAAGCTCTGCTATTAGACAAGAAGGAAGCAGTTCGCACCTTCCTTTATGCTTTCAAACAGGCTATCGAAGATGTGTTCCAAATAGAAGGCAGCGAAATGGGTGCTGAGGTCATGGGAGAAGGTACTACGCCTAATATTCTCATCTACGAGAATGCAGAAGGCTCTCTCGGTGTATTAAGTCGTCTCGTCCATGAGCCTGATGCTTATCGGGAAGTTGTGCAAAGAGCATACGACATTTGTTACAACAAGCCTGAGTTGACGCAAGACGAGCTCAACGAATTGACTCCTGCCGATTACTCCAATCTGCTCAACTACTATAATCAGCCCTATCATCAGCAGATAGACATCCGTCTGATATACAGAACGCTCAAGTTGATGCAAGAGGCAAAAGTCGAACTTCATAGAGCAGGACAAACGCTCAGCTACGATGAGCAATATGCAGCATTAGAGGCGGCAAGAGACCACAACAGCTCTACGGAATATGAGTTTCTGAAATATCTGCACGACCATCACTTGCGCTTGCCAGACAAGGCACAGCCGATGTTCCCGGAAGAATATTACGTACAGCCCGACTTCATGTATGGCGAGCGTATCGTAGTATTCTGCGACGGCACCCCACACGATCGTCCTGAAATACAAGAGGATGACAGAGAGAAACGGGAAGTACTCGAAGATGCAGGATTCGTAGTCCTGGCTTGGCATTATGCAACGCCATTAGCAGACTTCATCAATCAATATTCAGATATATTCACCCCAGTAAAATAAACGATATGGATTACAAGACTGGTACACTGATTGAATTCAGAAATCGTCCTTGGGTTGTTCAGCAATCAGGAGAGGACGAACTTATGATAATAAAACCATTAGGAGGTACAGATGCCGAAACCATCGGTCTCTACCTTCCTCTCTATGGGGATGAACTACAGATTCATTCCTACAATTTTCGTCGGCCTACAGCTGATGACATCGGGAAAAACAGTTATAAGGCATCTGCAAAGGTGCTTTATAACGCTTGCCGTTTATCGTTCAGAGATATAGCTGGTCCATTCCAGTGTCTTGGAAAACTATCTTTCGAGCCACGTCCATATCAGATGGTTCCGCTGATTCTTGCACTCAAACAAGAAAAGATCAGACTGCTCATCTCTGATGACGTTGGTATTGGAAAGACCCTGGAATCATTATTGATTGCCAAAGAATTACTCGACCGCCACGAAATTAACCGTTTCGCAGTAGTATGCTTGCCACACCTTTGCGAGCAGTGGCAAAATGAAATCAAGGACAAGTTTGGCTTGGATGCAGAGATTATCCGTTCTTCTACCATCAGCCGTTTGGAGAAAAAACTGCGTCCAGACCAGAATGTGTTCCGTGACATCCCCTACCAGGTTATTTCCATTGATTATGTGAAACAAGGCAATAAGCGAAATATCTTCCTCGACCATTGCCCGGATTTCGTGATTGTTGATGAAGCCCATACTTGCGCCAAGCCAACTGGCGCCAACAAATACCAGCAACAGCGCTATCGCTTGTTAAGTGACTTGGCCAATAAACCTGAACAGCAACTGGTCTTGCTGACAGCTACTCCTCATAGCGGTCAAAGCGAAGAGTTTCAGTCCCTTATCGGATTATTGAATTCTAAGTTCGAGAACTACCAGCTTCAAACCGCTACAGAGCGCGAGGAACTGTCCCATTACTTCGTACAACGCCGCCGTGCCGACATCAAGCAGTATCTAGGCAATGAAATCGTCTTCCCTGAACGTGTCCGAATCGACAAGGATGAATACTCCTTCACTCCAGATTATCGCAATTTGTTGGGGCACCTGATAGAATATGTAAAACATGGCATCCAGAAGGTATCAGGAGCAGATAAACGCAAACAACGCTATATCTACTGGGATCTCCTGGCCTTGATGCGTGGAGTAATGTCAAGTCCTGATGCCGGTATCAGCATGTTGCAAAACAAGATAGACAAGAGAGAAGATTCGTCATCAGCAAATACTGAAGATGAATCCGAGCAAGTATATATATTCAATGATCCTCTGAAGGATTTGTTGAATGCCGACGATATCGTTCCTGAAGCATTAGAAACAACCAGTGCTACAGATAAGAAAGAGTTCCACAGCTTCATCAAGCAGTTGGAACACATCAAGGAAACGGATGGTGATGAAAAGGTGAAACAGGCTCTTGACATTGTGAAGTTCTCTCTTGACAGTGGCATGAACCCTATCGTATTCTGCCAGTATATCCAAACAGCAGAGTATGTTGGCAAATATATCACAGACCAGCTCGCCAGCAACAAGAAGTTCAAGAAGGTAATTGTGGGTGTGGTTACCAGCCGTTTGGCTGATGAGGAGCGCAAGATGAAGATTGATGCCTTGGCACAGGAAGACCGCCACGTATTGGTTTGTACCGACTGCCTCTCAGAAGGTGTCAACTTACAGCAAGGCTTTGAGGCTGTCATCCATTACGATCTTCCTTGGAACCCAAACCGAATGGAACAACGTAATGGTCGTATCGACCGCTTCGGACAAACTGCCGATGCTGTCCTTATATCCACGCTTCATGCTAAGAACAACCCGGTGGATGATATAGTGCTCAATGTTTTATACAAAAAGCTGGAAGAGATACGCAAGAAGCTGGGTGTCTATCTGCCTATCGCAGACAATGATGCTTCATTGATGGAAAACATCATGCAGCGAATTTTCGATGCCAAGGTTCCTACAAGAACCGACTATATGGAGCAGTCCCTGTTCGATAACGACCCGGAATGGAACAAGCTACAGGAAGAGGAACTTGAGATTCAACTCAAAAAGATGGAAGAGAACGAGAAGATTTCTCACACCTACTTCGCTCATAACAATAAGCAGATGGATCCAACCCGACTGACTGCATCCTTGGAAGAAGCCAAATCGGTAATTGGAGGTGTAGAAGATACCCGTGACTTTGTAATTGAGCAACTATTGCATGTCGGTGTAAACGTTCATACAGACGATATACCTTTATGTTACAGTTTCCAACTCCTGGAGTTACCTGCAAATCTGCGCCACTACTTCGCCGACAAGGCAACATCCAAAGGGCTTGTGCGCATATCTTTTGCTTCCCCAACTCCAAAGCATTATATGTATATAGGACGCAACCATACATTCGTAGAGGATTTGAGCCGTGCCGTTGTCAACGATTCCGTCAATGGTGGCGAATTGGGAGCATGCCGGGCTTTGGTAATGGAAACAGCAGAGGTGAAGAAGCGAACCACCATACTATTGATGCGTGTTCGTAGTGTTATCCGTGACAAAAAGATAGAGAACCGAGAACTGGTGGGTGAAGAAATGATATTTGTGGGCTATCGTGGAAAGATTGAAAACCACGATTTCCTTACACAAGAAGAAGCCAAACAGCTTTTCCTGCACTCAATGGCATCTGGCGATATGGACTTGCCTACACAGAAGACTCTTCTTACAAATGCCATCCGCTGGATAAACAATGAGACAGAACTTCGCCAACACACAGATGAGATAGCCCTGGAAAGAGCTTCACATCTGGTAGAAGCTTTCGCCAAATATCGCACCTACCTAAAGGCTTCAGAGTACCAAGTGGTAGAACCCGTATTGCCAATGGATGTGATTGCTGCTTATCTGTTTGTACCGAAAATAAATATTTAATTCATAATGGAATACATTGATTTCAAAAGACTGATAGATGCTTTGACTGCCAAGCCAAAAGAGACGGAGTGGTTAGAGTTCAAACATAATTTTCATTCTAAGGAAGAGATTGGCGAAAGAATCTCTGCCCTGTCAAATAGTGCCTACTTGAGCAATATGCCGTTTGGTTACATCGTATTTGGCATTGATGACGAAAGCCATAACGTTATTGGCACAGACTTATATGGTAAACAGAAAATGGTAGGCAACGAAGAATTGGAATCCTGGTTGTCAACCCGTCTGAATCCCCGTATTGACTTCGAAATAATCGATGATTTTGATTATGAAGCCAACGGGCATGTCTGCATCTTCAAAATACCAGCTACAACAAACCGACCTGTAAGTTTCCTGCATGAGTCTTATATCAGAGTGGGTACCATTACCCGAAAGTTGAAAGACTTTCCGGCTAAAGAAGCCAAGATATGGAAAGGTGGTCAGAAGCCATTGGAAAAGATAGTCTTGAAAAAGGGCTTGTCAGGACAGGATGTGTTTTCTTTTCTCAGTGCAGAAGTGTACTTTGACATGATGAACTTGCCACTTCCACAAGATATCAATGGTATCTTAGACCGATTCCTGTCAGAGAACCTGATTACCAAAGATGAAATAGGATATGGAATTACCGAACTGGGCGCTATCCTGTTTGCCAAACGTCTTTCCGACTTCGATGGATTGAAAAGAAAAATGGTTAGAGTCATTGTCTATAAAGGCAAAGGTAAAGTAGAGACTATCCGTGAACAATCTTTTGACAAAGGTTATGCCATCTGTTTTGAAGAAATGATTGCGTGGATAAATAGCCAACTTCCTGCCAATGAAGAAATTGGAATGGCATTAAGAAAAGATGCTCGAATGTATCCAGAAATTGCTATACGTGAGTTAGCGGCAAACATGATTATACATCAAGATTTTTCTGAGCAAGGATTCCCTATGATTGAAATCTATTCCGACCGCATTACACTCTCTAATCCGGGACAACCTCTGATAAGCATAGAGCGTTTCATTGACGAATATCAGTCTAGAAACGATTCTCTTGCCGATATTATGCGTAGAATGGGTATCTGCGAAGAGAAAGGAAGTGGTATGGATAAGACAATCTTCTATATAGAGTTATACCAACTTCCTCCTGTACGTCTTCAGCTTCAAGAAACAAGAACGGAAACAACTGTATTCTCTTATCGAAAATTTGCTGATCTTGATAAAACCGAAAGGGTAATGGCATGCTACCAACATGCTTGTCTAAGGTATGTTTCTAATGAGAAGATGAACAACCAATCCCTTAGAGGACGATTAGGAATTGAAGACAAAAACTATCCTATGGCATCAAGGATCATTAAGGATACCTTGGAGGCTAAACTCATCAAAGAGGAACATTCCGATGGTAACAGTAGGCATAATTATATTCCCTATTGGGCTTAAATATAGCTGAAATATAACTGACATGTAACTGGCATGTAACTGAGCTATACAAAAATAGCTCAGCTATTATCATAAAAGTCCCTGTTTATGGGGATTTGAACATATCATCGCCATGTAACTGGCATGTAACTGAATAAAATTTATGGACTATACAAGTATTCATATATATGGTCATCTCCTCTCTGATGACATCCTGCATAACATAGAGCGCGACAACACGCTCAACGGCAACCGTGACCAGGATTTCGGAATGGATATTTCCGTATCTTCGGCCATAGACTACGTATGGAGCAGTCTGCGCAACGATTGGAACTTCTACAAGGAACGTGCCAACAATGAGCGATTGGTCAACAAGGATCCATACGGAACCCGTCGTGCCCGTGATCTGATGGAACGACTGTTCCAAAGCTTAGGCTATTCACTCGACCGCCAGGCCACCAATATAGAAGTGGCTGGCACCAACTACGACATTAGCTATACCTGCCACGACCTGGGTAAAATGCCATTCATTATCATAGGTGAGGGTATCAGTGCCGACGGAAACATTGATACCCTGGACAAGTGTTCACTCGACTATCGTGCCAAAGGCGGCATGCGCAAGAAGTCGGCTCATGCCACTATGCTCGAATATCTCAACGCCACAGAGAATGTATATGGCATCATCAGCAACGGACAAATCCTGCGAATCATCCGCAACTCCGGACAGCTGGTGAAGCTCACTTATATAGAGTTTGACCTCCGCCGTATGCTGGAGGAAGACAAATACACCGAGTTTTGCCTGATGTTCCGTCTGCTTCACGCTTCCCGTTTCCGCACAAGTGGTGACGAGCCATGCGTGATGGAACGCTGGTTTAACATGAGCATCGAGTCAGGCAACCGCATTCGCAATGGTTTGTCTCGTGCCGTGCAAACCACGATGGAAACCATCGGAAATGCCGTATTGACATCAGAAGGTGAAGGTAATGACGCATTGCGCGAAGCCTTCGCCAATGGAACGATGGATGCAACCCAACTCAACAAGGAACTCATCCACTTCATCTACCGTCTCCTCTTCCTGTTTATCATTGAGGATAGAGGATTGGTTTATCAGATTCCCGATTCACCTGATGCTCCAGATTACAAGCAGTTATGCCAGTGGCAGGACATCTACAAGAAGTTCTATGCAGCAAGCCGTCTGCGCCATCTCTCGGAATTGGCGTACCTAAAACAACGCCAGTATTCCGACCTATGGCAGGGATTGATGGATACTTTCCATCTCTTCGAGCCAGATACTTTTGGCGAGAAACTGGGCATAAAGCCATTGGGTGGTGTACTCTTTGGCACAGAAACCCTGCATTGGCTGAAACAATGCCAGGTAAGCAACAAGGATTTGCTCGCTGCATTCTCTGCTCTCAACGAGTTTGAAGACGAGCGTCAACAGAAAGTAAAGATCAACTATTCCTCTCTCGACGTAGAAGAGTTTGGTTCTGTATATGAGGGCATTCTCGAAATGCGCCCATTCGTACAGCCGAGTGTTGCCGCTTCCGACTGGCAGTTTGGCTTCGTAGGCGGTTTAGACCGTCAAAGTACTTCTTCTTATTATACACGTCCAGACTTGGTACAGAATCTTATCAAGACTACACTCGAACCAGTCATCAAGGAAAAGATTGCTGCACAGACTACCACAGAAGAGAAGGCAAAGGCATTACTTAATATGAAGGTTTGTGATGCAGCAAGTGGCTCCGGACATATTGTATTGGCGATGGCTCGCACCATTGCCTGGTATATCTGTACCCTCCGCACAGGTGAGGACAACCCGGCTTCGCTGGATTATCGTCAGGCGCTTCGTGAGGTTATCTCCCGCTGTGTTTATGCCGTAGATTACAACCCCGATGCCGTAGAACTTTGCAAAGTAGTATTGTGGATTGAAGGTTATTGCGCAGGCAAGCCACTTTCATTCCTCGATCATCATATCCGTTGCGGTAATTCCGTATTGGGAGTTTCCGACTTGCAGATGCTGATAGATGGTGTACCAGACAAGGCTTTGACTGCAGATGACAAAGATACATTGAAGGCTTTGAAGAAGCTGAACCAGGAAGCCGTAAAAAAAATAAATAATCAAAATAGCGATGAGCCTTTATTGGGGTTAGAAGATACTTTCGGAGTAGTAAAACTTTCAGCAGCTCAAATTGGTTTGGCTGATAAGATTCGTTTTATCAACCACTTACCGGAAGATACTTTAGAGGAAGAAATCATCAAGCAGGAACGATGGAGAGAACTGATGGAATCTGCACGTGTAGATTGTCTACGACGTGCATGCGACATCTATACATATGCTTTCTATAAAACCGTAAAACACGATGAAATTCTTATCGACAATGAAAGTGTAAATGGAAAAATCAAATTAGAAGCAGAAGTACCATATACAAAGACAGTAACTCGAGCACTGCAAGAAATTGAAGCAATGGAATGTGCTGAAAAAGGCAAGACATTCCTAACTTACTATCGTGAACTCTCTAAAGACTTCAAATCTGAAGTAAAACGCATAGCCGAAGAACAGCGTTTCTTCCATTGGTGCGTAGAGTTTCCGGAGGTATTTGCTGCCAATAAGGGATTTGACGTCATGTGCGGTAATCCGCCATGGGATAAGATTAAGGTGGAAGACAAGAAATGGTTTGAGAGTCACAATCGTGCCGACATTGTAAATGCTGGCACAGCAAGCCAACGCAAAGAAGCGATAGAAGCCTTACAGACTTCAGACCCAACATTATATAAGGAATATGCCAAGGCTCTTGCAGATGCAGAAGCCCTTAGCCGCTTCGCCCGTTTAGCAGGCAGATTTGATTTGACTGCTACTGGAGACATAGACCTGTACCCTATGTTTGCAGAATTATGCCTCTCTTTCTCAAAAGAGGCATGGGGACTTGTTTTGCCTACGGGTATCGCAGTAAATGATAGCAACAAGGCATTCTTCTCGAAGTTGATTGATGAAAACAGATTGGTTTCATTATACGATTTTGAGAACAAGGAAGGCTTATTCGACATTCATCGAATGTTCAAATTCTGCCTGTTAGTAGCAAGTAAACCACAAGATAAACCTCGTATTGTAAAAGGCGGTTTCTACTTAAACCGTCTTGATCATTTGTTAGATTCTCGTCGCATATATTCTTTGCAGACGAGCGACTTTGCACGTCTTAATCCCAACACAAAAACTTGCCCAGTATTCCGTACAAGCCGTGACGCAAAACTGACGGCTAAGATTTACCGCAACTCCACTATTTTATATAATGAAGTTACGGGAGATAATCCTTGGAATGTAAAGTTTGGAAGCATGATTCATATGTCTAATGATTCCTATCTTTTCCGAACTTATACACAACTGACAGAACTTGGTGCAAGCTTGGATGGCGACACATTCACCACTGTTGACGGCGAGACATACGTGCCGCTTTACGAGGGCAAGATGATTTGGCACTACAACCATCACTATGGCACTTGGCCCACAGAAGGCGAACGCCCGAACTCCATTAACATGCCTTCTTTGGATGAACTTAGTAATCCTAACAGCCATATCATGCCATGGTATTGGGTACCATTGTCTGCTGTAAAAGACAGACAGGTGAAGAAGGACAAAGATGGAAATGTTGTGTGGGAGTGGAAGCATAAGTGGCTATTTGCCTTTAGAGATATCGCACGAGGTGTCGACATGCGCACATTTATAATTGCGCCTATTCCCGACGCCAAAGGCGTCGGGAATACAGCCACGCTCCTCTACGCGGAGCGTGGCTGTATGCCCGGGGCTTCGCTTTACGGAATGATGTCATCACTAATATTCGACTACTGCTCACGCCAAAAAATAGGAGGTACACATGCCAGCATCAATTACGTCAAACAATTTCCAGTCCTCACCCCCGACCAGATCCCATCCGCCACACAATGGCAGATTGTAAAGCGCGTAGCCGAGCTATGCTATTTCAATCACGACATGGACGGCTGGGCTTCGGAATTGTGGGAAGAAATGAACGAAGAGCAGCGAGCAGAGCTGCCACAGTTGGGAGCACAGCAGCCTTGGATTTACAATCCTGAGCGCAGAGCCATCCTTCAAGCCGAGCTTGATGCCATCTTCGCCCACCTCTATGGCCTCAACACTGAAGATCTCCGCTATATCCTAGACCCAGAAGATGTCTGTGGTAAAGGCTGCATCAACGAGACCTTCCGTGTGCTAAAAGACAACGAGATACGCCAATATGGTGAATATCGTACAAAACGTCTCGTTCTCGAAGTATGGAATAAATTTGGGTATAACAATTAAAATAGGAATCTTATGGACAACGTGATAGTTTTAGGCAATGGATTTGATATTGATTTAGGATTAAAAACTTCTTTCAAAAGATTTGTTGAATCATTTGAATTTCTATCGATTCCAGATATACCTTTAATCAAAAAGATCAAAGAAAGATCTGTTGAAAATTGGTATGATTTAGAAGGGTTACTCCGCAATGAACTTATTGCTTACTCACTATCACCATCAGTTGAATGTGCCGAAGATGTAAACAATGCATGGCTTATAATTACAAAGGCATGGGGAAGATACCTTCCTGAATTAACAGATTTGGATAAAATTACTATCAATAAGAATTCATGTGCTTATCATTTACTTTTAGTAGATGAAGCACATGAAAGTTCTTGGTATACATTTAACTATACCGATCCATGGTATCTTTGTAAAATGTACTCACAAAAGAAAGCCGTTTATATACATAACGAGAATATTCCATTAGACTGGGCAAAACATCATGGCTTTATGCATCAAACACCTACCAATTTGATTATAGGTGTAGACAATATGGTGCCTCCTTGTATAAGTTCAAGCACTCATCTATCACGCATCATCAAAACAAAGAATCCCTATTTCCAAAAAGGCATGAAGGAAAATGTCGTAGAAAGATTATTTACAGCAGACAATGTTGTGATATTTGGACAATCATTAGGCATCACTGACTCCGACTATTTTAAGCCATATTTCCGTGGCATTATTGAAGGCAAAATAAAAAGGCAGAATATTTTTATTGTTACGTATAATGAGGAGAGCTTTTCTAATATCTATTCAAATATGCAAGAATATGGCATAAAAATTGAAGAAATAAATAAAGCTAACGTCGACGTGCATTTAGTGTATACAATAAAAGGTCCACAATCAATGGAATTCATACAGATGCTTACAACTTTATATGGATGCATATTTTAAGAATTAACAATATGAGGACATTTAGTGATTTTGAAAAGGATGTTTTAAAGTTCATGGTATATAACCCTGAACCTCAAGACATGTGTGCAATTGCATTATTTGAAAAATTCTGCAATTGTTACCTTATAAGATGGACAGAAGATTTCTCAAAATTGATTCTCGTTTATGACAAAGGTGAAAATTTTGCTGATATTCGACAAAAAGTATTTGATATAGTTGTATTGCTTAACTATTTAGAAAAGAATTATTATATCGGAATATTTCCTTTAAATCTGCTAAAAAGCAAACAAATATTCAATCACAAAAAATATGAGTTGGATGATGTAAATGAACATTCTATAAGAATTTGGCAAATAGATAAATGCACAATACAAAGCAATCATCCCATATTAAAAGATTTTGGAGAATGCAACAGGAAGATACTTCTTGGTACAGAAACTCTGATTGAAAACACAACAATAGGTAAGCAAATTCAACAATATGCAAATGCGACCTATCATGTTACACAAACATTAAAGGATTTTGTAGATAATAATTTTCAGACTATAGACGATATAAAATATCAAAAGACATACTGTCAAGCTTGGATTGGCATTTTTATTGCAGGTATCTTAAGCATTATAAGTATCTGTCTTACAATATACTTTGGATATAAAAAATAAACTATATGAATACAGAACAACAAAAGATAGAATACAAGAGTCTGCAAAAATTCGAACTGGAGAGAAAGGATTCAAAGAACTCTCCACTACTTGTGTGGCTTTAGCCAATGCACAAGGAGGACAAATTATGATTGGCGTGGAAGACAAGACTAAGAAACCAGCTCCCAATCAGGTTATACTACAAGAATGTTCGACCTATTACTCCTTGGGATTTGCAATCCCGTCAACAAGCAAAAAAGAAGCGGATTTTAAATCCGCAAAATAAATTGGTCGAACATTTTTTAACGCCGGATTGCAAATCCGGGGGACGCCTGGCGGAAGACAATAGCAAGTAGAATACCTGATGTTGAAATCAAAGAAATTCGCAAGCTTGTTTACTCTATGGTCGAAACCGAAATAGCGAAGAAAGGCGCTCGCGTAGATTGTAGATACTATTTAATTTAATGGCTAATAAAAAAATAACCGAAAAATAATTTTTTGTTAATAGATTTACAATAATTTGATTATCAGATAGATACATTTTTCTTATCCTTTTATTTTTAGTTAAACACAGAAAATAATATGATAAGAAAAAGGCACAACCGATTTGCGTCAAATGGTTCTACAGTATCTCAGCAATGCAGGAGACGAAGGCGCCAAGCGAGATAGTATATACGAATATCTCAAATTTCGACGAAAAGCATTGTATTTCCGTCGAAAAATTAGCCAATCCGTCGAAACTATATCAGTTACGTCGAATTTCGACGGATATAGCGAATCTAAATATACTAAAAAAGGTCGCCAGCATTTTGGCGACCTTTTTAGTATCATATTTACTTCGTATTCAAAACCAGCTTCTTGGCTTTTATCTTTTCGCCAGCCACCGAAAGCTCTATCTTTCCTGGCTTATCGCCTGCTCTCAATATCACGAGAGCAGAACCCTGGAAGAGATTGCGCTGGATGGTCTTCTCCAACTGAGTTTTGCCGATATGGAGTTCATCCGAAGCGATGTTTCCATTATCCACCGCCACGATATTCGCATCGCCCTT
>ULTW01013861.1_pt1 | contig 18789 bp, 16 predicted proteins | sample 1957961 | NCBI WGS metagenome assembly ULTW01 (sample SAMEA4835744, study PRJEB28245) | human gut metagenome | biome: gut microbiome; material: fecal sample | place: Denmark | collected 2008 | reverse complement strand
TTTTTGGCTGCAAAGTTACAAAATCAAGTCCGTTTCATTGCTAAATACTGTATAAAAGACTATAAATCAACTGTTTCAAAGATCGAATTGCCTGTTTTTATTGGACACTAGTGATAACAATTCTTTAACTAGATGTAAAATTATGATAAAAAAAATAGCTTTTATAACAAAGGGCTTTACTGGTAGTATTCTTCCATTAGTGAAGAATTTTGTACTTAAGGGATATGATGTTGACATATATTTATTTAATTATATATGTATAACGGAATTGGAAGCATTTGATTGTAATTATCGTGCTGAAAAATATGGTGTTGAGGAAATTAATATAAAGAATTGGTCTAATACTTATGAGTATTTTAATACTAAAAGTTCAATTAGACTATTTTCATTAAAAATGCCTCGTCCTTATTCTTCGATTCCCGTGTTGTTTGATGTTATAAAACTTATAGATTTGCCTTACGTAATCCGTAGTTGTAAATTTATAAATGATCAAAAATATAATTTCGTTAATATTGTATGCGGTTATTATTCTTTTGAATATTTGCCTTTTCTAAAAAGGCTAAATTCAAAAATCATAGTTTCTCTTCATGAAGTTTGTAATCATTTTAGTCCTGATTTTAATAAGCCGAGTAAACTCCTCAAATATCTATTCAAAAATAAAATTGACTGTGTAATATATTCAGATAATAGTTTAATGGATATCTTGAAGTATAAGGACGTAAGTAAAAGTAATCTCTTTCGCGTGAACTTTGGCTTATTTGATTCATATAGGTCTATTGGTTATAAAGAATCTTTTAATTTACCAGCGGACTACATTTTGTTCTTTGGTTCTATTGTGAGTTATAAGGGATTGGGAATCTTATGTGAGGCAATTAAGCAGATAAACAATAATGTGCAATTCGTAATAGCTGGTAAAGGGGATGACCCTTCTTTAGAAGAGTTAGGGTTAATGAAAAATGTAACAATAATAAATCGCAGGCTTTCTAATTCAGAGTTGTGTGAAGTTATCTCCAAGTGTTCTTTAGTCGTTTGCCCTTATTTGACTATGTCTCAAAGTGGTATTCCTCAAACTGTATTTACATTTGGTAAACCTATTGTCGCATCAGATTTGTTTGGCTTTAAAGAAATTATCTCAAATGGCGAGAATGGCTTGTTGTTTAAATGTGGGGATTCTAGCAGTTTGGCAAGATGTATTAATGATTTTATTTCCAATGATGAACTTCGCAAAAAAATATATCATAATGTCAGACGCTTCGAATTCTTGCATAAAGATTATTCCTGGAATGAAATTGCTGATTTCTATGTAAATAACTTTGTTAAATAGGCAAATATTAATATGATATATTATCTTTTATTTTTTTTATTAGCTTTATGTGTAGTATTATCTGCTACAGCTTCAAAGAAACAGACTTTTTTTCTGACATTCATATCTTTTGTCTTAGTTGTTCTTTTTCAAGGGTTGCGATGGGAAAGAGGTACGGATTGGGAACCTTATTATTATATGTTTTATTTCCCCGCTGAACCAAAATGGTATTATGAGTATGGATGGTATCAATTAAATCATATTGTGTATGAGTTGACTGGATCTTTCACGGTACGATTGGTTGTAGAATCTGCTGTAATATTGCTTTTGTATCTTCGATTTGCAAAGTATATAGGCCTACACAATACTACCGCAATTGTTTTATCTTGTTTTGCGTCCTCTATTTTTCCTGTAAGATTTGCTTTGGCTTCAGGTATTGTGCTAAATAGTTATCAGTATCTTATAGATAAAAATATTTGGAAATTTGTATTACTAGTTCTATTGGCTTCTACTATACATATGGCATGCCTATTGGTTTTGCCTATTTATTTTTTCCCTCGTCGCTCTTTTCAATTAAAAACATTGTTAGTACTCTATTTGTTATCTATTATTTTTAGTTATGCATCCAAGACAGTTTTGTCTTATTTGGTGTGGTTTAATAGTGTGTTAGGAGCGGGTATGGATTCCGATATGCAAGATAAAGTAGGAGGATATTTAGAGGGAGGTATTTCTGATTATTCAGTACGTTCGGTTTTATCTATTTTATTATCATATCTGAATGCCGCTTTTTTCATTTGGTTATTTTGGTATTTTTTGAAAAAAATGAAGCGTAATAAGAAAATATCAAATACTATCAAAGGAAAACAAATGATAAATAGATACACCGTGTTACTTAACTTGTATGTATTTGGACTGTGCTTGAATCGTATTGTTCAATTCTCGGTTCCATATCTGTCTCGTATAGGAATTTTGATTTCTGCTGGATTTACTTGGATGTTACTTATTGGAATAGAAAAGTTATACACAAAACAAAAACGCTTACTATATTTTGTTTGGGTAATTTATATATTTATTATTTATTGTTCGATTCTAAATGGACAATATTATAAACTGTTTATACCATATAAATCAATAATTAATTAGTTTTTAGATGGAAAAAAATATATTGTTAGTCGGATATAGAGATAAATCTCATTCTTCTGCTGGGGGATATGACAGAATCATCAATAATCCAAATGTAGATTCTTTGCTGGGTGAAAATGTACCATTTGGCTTTATCCCTGTAAGTAAACGTGGTAAAATTTTAAATGTGTTTTTTTTAGATTTAATAGCACGTTTTAAAAGATTTAATTACAGAGTTGTTCATTTCTTTTATGGTGATACATTGTTGATGCCTTTCATAAAACTAAGACATCATAAAATTGTTGCTACAATTCATATGGATATAGATGACAATAAGCGGTTTAAAAAGCTGTTCTTATATGTTTTAAGACACATAGATGGTGTTGTTGTTTTAAGTTCCAATCAACAAAAGAAGCTAAAAGAGACATATCATATTGAATCAGTTTTTATACCTCATGGTTTTGCTAAGCCTGTTTTTAAAAAGGTAAATATGAATATTGATGATTCTAAAATCAACGTATCAATATTAGGTCAAAACTACCGTGACTATAGAGCTATAAAGGAAGCTGTAGAGTTCTGTCTTGAATATAATCGTCTTGTTCATTTTCATCTGATTGGTCAATCGGAAAACTTTAAAAATGAAATTCAATCTTTTGCTAATGTTACCTGTTATCCAAGATTGTCAGACGATGAATACTTTTCTGTATTAAGTTCATGTGATTATAATTATCTTCCAGTAACCTTTGCAACTGCTAATAATGCTTTATTGGAAGCTCAATTTTTAGGTATCCATAGTATCCTTCCAGCCATACCCGGAATAATGGATTATGCCGCTCCTAAACCATTAAATCTTTTTTATGACTCAATAGAAGAGATGAAAAAAATATTTGCTGGTTTAGAAAAAAAAAGCTACTCGAAAGATTTAGTTCTGTTTTCAAAACGATTTGAATGGGACTGTGTATATGAACAGCTCAATGCATATTATGATTATTTAATAGAAAAGAAAAAATGATTTCAGTTTGTATTGCTACTTATAATGGCGAGAAATATATTAAGGAAGAATTGGAAAGTATTCTTCCTCAGCTTGCAGATGACGATGAAGTTGTCATTTCTGATGATGGGTCTAAAGACCAAACAATATCTATAATTGAAGGGTTAAATGATAAGCGTATTAAAATATTCACGCATCAAAAACAGCCAGCAAAGTTCCGTTTTGATTATACCACACATAATTTTGAAAATGCATTAATGCATACTAAAGGAGATGTCATCTTTTTTGCTGATCAGGATGATGTGTGGTTGCCTAATAAATGTAAGGTTATGATGGAGGCTCTTGAAACAGCTGATATTGCAGTGTCAAATTGTTCTGTTGTTGATGAGAATTTAAATGAGCAAAAACTGTTATTTGATAGTAATGAAAAAAGAACATGTCGTATATTTCCTAATTTAATAAATCCTAATAATACGGGTTGCTGTATGGCATTTAAACGAAATGTTCTTAAAACAGTGTTGCCCTTTCCGAAGTATGGAGTTGCACAAGATGTTTGGGTCGCAGTATTTGGAGGATTATATCATAAATTAAGATATATAGATACACCACTGATTTTGTTTAGAAGACATAGTGATAATGTTTCTGCTAGCGCGGGGAAAAGTAAAGATAGTCTTATTTATAAAATCGGTTACAGATGGAATACTTTATGTGCTTTGATAAAAAGAGCTGGTCTCTTTAAAGTATTAATTAATTTGTGATGTTATGAAGAGCAAGTATAAGTTAATCCGCACCTCTACTGTTTCTACTTCTTTAGTCTCTTTTCTTGAGCCATCCATAGAAATTCTTAAGTCTAAATATAATTTAGTTTTGTTATCTTCACCTGACAAGGATTTGGATTATCTTGGAGATAAATACGATGTTGTTGTATATGGAGTTGCTATGCATCGTCGAATGTCACCAATTCAAGATTTAATATCATTGCTGAAACTAATTAAAGTGTTTCGTAAAGAAAAACCATATATGGTTCATTCGATGACTCCAAAGGCTGGACTTTTGTGTATGCTTGCGGCTTGGATTACTAGAGTTCCGCGAAGAGTCCATACGTTTACGGGGTTGGTTTGGCCAACAGCGACAGGTTTGACTCGTAAGATTCTAATGGCTACAGACTGGCTAACATGTGCTTGTGCAACACATATTATACCCGAAGGTAAAGGAGTAATGAATGATCTCCAACAACATATTACTCATAAACCGATGAAAGTTTTAGGATATGGGAATGTAAGGGGTATAGACATGAATTATTGGAGAAAAACGAACGCATCATCCAATAAGCTTAGAGAGATAAAGCGGGATGATGTATTTACTTTCATCTTTGTCGGACGTATTGTTAGAGATAAAGGCATTAATGAGTTGATTGCAGCCTTTGATAAATTATCTCAAGAACATAAGGTCCGTCTTTTGCTTGTTGGTACGTTTGAAGATGCTCTTGATCCTGTATCTGAATCAACTAAGAAAATCATTGAAGGTAATTCTTCTATTGAGTATTTGGGGCCTCAATATGGTACAGATTTGCTAGCATGCTATGCTGCAAGTGATTGCTTTGCTTTTCCTAGTTATAGAGAGGGCTTCCCTAATACTGTTCTTGAAGCTGGAGCTATGGAATTACCTTCTATCGTAACTGATATCAACGGTTCACGAGAGATTATCGTTTGTAAGAATGAAGAAAATACATCTCCCATCAAGGATATGAAGCTTTGTGATAATGGTATCATTATTCCACCAAGAAATGAAGAGTTGCTCTTTAAGGCAATGGAAGAAGTTTTCAAGAACGATGATCTGAGATCAGCTATGGCTACACTAGCTCGTAAAATGGTAGCTTCTAGATTTGAGCAAAGTTTTGTTCAGAAGTGCCTTATTGAATTCTATAATGAAATAATATAAATATGTATAGTCGTTTTTTTAAGAGATTCTTTGATTTCTGGATTTCGCTAATTGCATTAATCTGTATTAGCCCAATCCTGATAGTAGTAACTATCTGGTTGCATTTCGCCAATAAGGGTGCTGGTGCATTCTTCTTTCAGGAACGTCCAGGAAAAAATGGTAAGATTATTAAGGTAATCAAGTATAAGAGTATGACAGACGAAAGAGATGCTAATGGCAATCTGCTGCCTGACGCTGATCGTTTAACTAAAGTTGGAAAGTTTGTCCGTTCTACTTCTATCGATGAGTTGCCACAGTTAATTAATGTACTGAAAGGAGATATGGCCTTAATTGGTCCCCGTCCACTGTTGGTGAAATATCTCCCATATTATTCTGAACGTGAGCAATTGCGCCATATGGTAAGACCAGGTATTACTGGCTGGGCTCAAGTTCATGGGCGCAATCATGTTTTATGGGAAGAGCGTTTTGAGTATGATGCATATTATGCAGAGCATCTTTCTTTTGCTTTAGATATTAAAATCATCTTTATGACAATTAAGAATGTGCTTCAAAGAAAAGATATTGAAGTAGCTCCAAACTTAATGGATTTCGATGAGTATAGAAAGCAACAAATGGAAGGAAAAGTCTTCCGTTCTGTAGCTGATGCAACAATATAAAAATTTACTTATTAATGATTATAAATTATGAATATTCTATTTACTTGTGCGGGAAGACGCACATATCTTTTGAAATATTTCAAGGAGAATATGGAAGCAGGCGATAAGGTTGTTGCTACCGATATGCAATTATCTGCTCCTGCATTACAAGTTGCGGATGTCAAGATCCAAGTTCCAGCTGTTTATGACCCTAAGTATGTTGATCTTACTTTGGAGATTTGTAAAGAGCAGAAGATTGATGCTTTGTTGTCTCTTAACGACTTGGAGCTACCAATACTTGCAGAAAACAAGGCTCGTTTTGAAGAGATTGGTGTCAAGCTTATTGTAAGCGACCTTTCTGTTATCGACATAGCATTTGATAAATATAAGACTGCTCAATGGGTGGAATCTTTGGGACTTAAGTCTCCTAAGACATTTGTTAGATTGTCAGATGCCAAGAAGGCATTGGAAACTGGCGAATTACATTTCCCATTATTTATGAAACCTCGTTGGGGATCTGGCTCAATTGGTTTGGAATCTATCGCCGATATGGAAGAGTTGGATATCTACTATCATCTGTTGATGAAGAAGATCAAGAAGACAATCTTGGCAACAGCTTCTGTAGGTGATGAGTACATCATGATTCAGGAGAAATTGACCGGCAAGGAGTTCGGACTGGATATCATGAATGACTTGGATGGTAACAATGTTGCAGTCAGTGTGAAGCAGAAACTTGCGATGCGAGCTGGCGAGACTGATAAGGCTATTACTTTGGATTTACCTGAAGTACGTGAAATTGGCAAGAAGATTGGTTCGGCATTGAAGCATATAGGTAATCTTGATGTTGATGTCATGCAGAATGAAAATGGCGAATACTGTGTCTTGGAATTGAATCCTCGTTTTGGTGGTGGTTTCCCATTTAGTTACGAAGCTGGTGTAAATATGCCGAAGGCGATTATTGAATGGGTAAAGGGCAATAAGGTTGATGCTGCCATTCTGCAGCCTAAATATGGTAAAATGTTTGCTAAGAACGACTATTTGATGGAAATCAAATAACTACTCCTTTTTTGCTTTATTATTATATTGGCGTAAGTTTTCTTGGGTAAAGTTTAGTGCTTCATGGATGAAATTTACGAATGGCTGAATCCTCGGATTCCTGTGGAGTATGTGCTCATCTCCTTTCTTGTGCTTTCTGTTGCAATCGTGATTGGAATGCTGGGGATGAAGGGGAGTAGGGCGAAGAGATTCGTGCTAGGGGCTTTGCTTGCGGAATATTACTTCCTGGTGCTTTGCTCTACCGTGATTTGTAGAGCAAGTCATGGGGAACGGCATATTGAGTTGACTCCATTTTGGAACTATCTTGATATTTGGAATCGGGTGGATTATCCTGCTGACTTGATTGAAGTGCTGTTGAATATCGCACTCTTCGTGCCGATAGGATTGCTGCTTGGAGGACTTGGTTTTAAAACCAAGAAGATTCTCTTATCGGGAATCTGCTTATCGGGGATCATTGAGGTTTCACAATTCGCCTTTTGCAAAGGGCTTTGTGAAACGGATGATGTAATGCATAATAGTGTGGGGGCATTCCTAGGATATCTGGGATTCCTAGGAATTCTTAAAGGGAAAAGAAGGTTGTTTTCTTGTATAATAACATGATTTTTTCGACCCTCCTGTCCCTCCCTTGCGAAGGGAGGGTCCTTAACCCACTCCCAAGCCCTCGCCCTTTCCAAAAGGGCAAGGGATGTAACCGCCCTCCGGTGCTCAGAACCGCTTCGCTATAAGGTTGGCGGACCATCAAAGGTCTGCGCCATGTTGTGCGGGCTGGGACCGCCTGAGGATAATGTGTTGCTTGATGGGACAGATTGGAGACGCCTAGGGATAGTGGGGGGAATTTGTTAATGAATAAACTTTAAATACAATATACAAATGGAAGAAAGAAAGACTATTTATCTTTGTCTGGCTCACATGAGCGAGACTGGTGAGGAACAGAAATACGTGAAGGAGGCTTTTGATACCAACTGGGTGGTGCCTCTGGGTCCTAACGTGAATGGTTTTGAGGATGATCTCAAGGCTTTCGTTTCTAAGAATAGCGATGGCTCTGAGTTGTCTCGTGAGGTGGTGGCGCTGAGCGCTGGTACTGCTGCCGTTCACTTGGGTTTGCTGGCTAGTGGCGTAGGTCCTGGTGATGAGGTTTGTGTGCAGAGCTTTACTTTCTGTGCTTCTTCTCATCCTATTACTTATCTTGGTGCTACTCCTGTATTCATTGATTCTGAACCTGATTCATGGAATATGGATCCGGAATTGCTGGAGAAGGCGATTATCGACCGTAAGGAGAAGACGGGTAAGTATCCTAAGGCGATTGTTCCTGTTGCTCTCTATGGTATGCCTTATGATTGCGATAAAATCATGGCGATAGCTGATAAATATGGTATCCCTGTAGTGGAGGATGCTGCTGAGGGCTGTGGTTCCAGATGGAAAGGTCAGGTTCTGGGTACATTCGGTAAGTTTGGCGTGTTGTCATTCAATGGTAACAAGATGATTACTACTTCTGGTGGTGGTGCCTTGATTTGTCAGGATGCCGAGAGCAAGAACAACGTGATGTGGTATGCTACCCAGGCTCGTGATGCTTATCCTTACTACCAGCATACTGCCATCGGTTACAACTATCGTATGAGTAATGTCTGTGCGGGTATCGGTCGTGGTCAGATGACTGTATTGGAGGATCACATCGCTCATCATAAGCATGTGCAGGAGTTGTATAAGGAACTCTTGAAGGATGTTGAGGGTGTAACCTTGCATGAGGCGCCTAATGCCGACTATGATTCCAACTACTGGCTCTGCACTATTACGCTTGATCCGAAGTTGAAGATTCAAGGTCAGGAGAATGCGTATAAGGAGGTTGTGAAAACTGCCGTTGGTGGTGCAGCTGGTGTGATTCACATGGTGGATTCTCCTACTACTGATTGTCAGCCAAATGAGAATGTGGAGGCATTGCGTGTCTTTATGTTGAGCAAGAAGATTGAGGCAAGACCAGTGTGGAAGCCTATGCATAAGCAGCCTGTTTATCAGAATGCTCCTGCATACGTGAATGGTGTAAGTGAGGCTATCTTCAAGGTGGGTGTCTGCTTACCGGCGGGTCCGATGGTAACGGATGATGATGTTCGTTACATTGTAGAAAGTATTAAAGAGGCGATTGTGTAATCGCCCTATAGTGCTGTATTTGCCCCACCTGTCCCTCCCCAGCGGGAGGGTCCTTAACCCACTCCCAAGCCCTCGCCCTTTCCAAAAGGGCAAGGGATGTAACCGCCCTCCGGTGCTCGGAACCGCTTCGCTCTAAGGTTGGCGGGGCATCAAAGCCCTCGCCAAGTTTGTGCGGGATGGGACCGCCTGGGGAAAGGTGGAGACCAGATTAACTTCAAAGCCCCTCGCCATGTTGTGCTGGCTGGGACCGCCTGGAGGAAGAGAGTTCATTGCATTATCACATTATCAAAGAGAATCCTCGATTCGTTTCATAATCTCCTTTGTAGGAAGGCGATGGTTGGATTCCAGCAGGGCTTTAAGCTTGGTTATATATTCTTCTTTCGATAGAATATCATAGTCAAGAAGTTCGTCCATCACATAGATTATTCCCGAAACTTGAAGCCCATGCCGTTCTGCTATTACTCGAAGATTGCGGTCGCCAGTCAAGAGCTTATAATCACCATTTAATGCGTAATACAAAACTGTGCAGTCTTGGAATGAGAGATTCTTGTCTTGAAGTGACATTATCTCTGCATACTCATTGCTTTTGAAAGTTTTGATTGTGATTTTTCCTTCTTGGTGTAATTGAGCAATCGCATCTTTAACACCTTGTGTCTTTAGCTCACCGATAATAAAGTCGGTGGTGTGGATAGACAAAGGAAGTTCACAGAAACGTTCCAAAAGTCCAATATTCCATAAGTCTATGAATATATTGGTATCGCTGATTACTATTTCCATTAGGCAAGAACGAAATTATGTAATACTTCCTCTGTCGTTTTGTTGAGTAAGACGGCTGCCTTGGATTCTGTAATCAAGCCACTTGACAGGGCACGATAGATAAGGTTCTCGAATCTGGTGCTGTGCTCGTCATCAATGATGCTCTTCTCTACCTGTGATTTGAAATTGGAATCGAAATTTTTCTTCTTCCAATAGGTTGTATAGCGATTTTCTGATATGACATCAAGATATCTTGCCTTATACATCAAGGCATCAACGGATATTCCAAATTCTGATTGAAGGTTTTTCAACTCTACTAAAGCTATGTCGTGGCGTTTCTCACCAATAGACTGAAAGAAAGTTTGTCTTGGCATCAAAACTTCATTGGCAAAAATATTGCAGTATTGTTCTTCCATCTTTTCATCCATGTCTTCTGGAAAATGAAGCAATGCATGACCTAATTCATGAAGCGCAGTGAAACGCTTACGCTCGGTGCTCATCTGTTTGTTAATGACGATGACAGGAGTTCCATTTCCCAATGTGCCATTGAGACCAGAGAAAGCGTCAGAAGCTTCTACTTCTACCACAATGATACCATTGGTCTCTAAGATGTTGATGACGTTTGTAATGGCTGCATTGCCAATATTCCAATCGGTGCGGAGTTTGGTTGCTGCGCTGAAAACATCATTTAAAGACTTAACTTGGCAAGTGAAGGAGGAAGCATCAAAATGTCTTTCGATGCCACAAATGTCTTCTATTTCATGGATGCGTTCAATGTTATCTTCCACCATGAGATTGATGGATTTCTCTTCCTTAGCACTCAGGCGAGTTAGTTTGCGGTAATGGACATTATTGAGAGCTGAACGATTTTCACGAAAAAGATAGTCGGGGGTAATGTTCAGGGCTTTGCATAATGCGATGAGAATGGTACTATCTGGCATACTCTCGCCGCGTTCGTATTTGGACACAGATTGTTTGGTGACAATATCATTCATCATCACACAGAGTTGTTGCATGGACAAGCCTCGCATCAGGCGTGCGTTGCGCAGCCGCTTAGAAAATATCTCTTTTAGTTCCATAATTAATCATTTGTTCTATTGGTTGACAAAGATAGTAAAAATAGTTGGAGTAGTCAACCGGCAAGGCGAAAATATAACAATATTTAATTATAATTTGAAAATATGAATGTAATGACCTTGATAAAGCTATCAAGGATATCGAGAATCTATTGAAGAAATAATTTCTTTTGATGAAGAAAATCAAGCTATTTGATTACCAGCAGAAGATGCTGGAGGACATTATCAACGTGCTGACCACCGATTCTACCAGTACATTCTATAATGAGAATGGGAAAAAGGAGAGGATAGGCAGCTCGGTGATGGTGCAGATGCCGACCGGTACGGGAAAAACCTACGTGATGGCGGCGGTGGTGAAATGGTTTCTTGATAACCATGACACGGACGAAGTGTGGATTGTGGCGCACCGCCGTGAACTGGTGGAACAGATGCAGCAGACGCTCGACAGATTCTGTCTGGTCTATGGGGAGAAGGAAATGGAGATGAAAGCGAAAGTAAGGATAAGAGTGCTCTCCATTCAATGGTTGAACAGACATATCGACGAACTGGAAGGGGCTGGATGTACGCCGGGACTCATCGTCGTGGATGAGGCGCACCACGCCATTGCTGACTCCTATCAGGACCTGTTTGACAGGTACAGGAAGGCTCTGAAACTCGGCATGACTGCCACCCCATGCCGCATGAACAAGAAATCCTTTGGCAGGATGTTCGAAATGTTGCTGAAATCTCCTTGTACCAACGACTTCATCCTGCGTGGTTATCTGGCACCTTATGATTATGTGGTAATCGGCAAGTACTCCAACGACCAGATGACCGTGAACCAGCTGAAAGGACGAGGCAGCGATGGCGACTATGCCATCAAGGAGATGGACGAGAAACTGAACATTCCGCAGACGATCCAACGCCTCTACGACAGCGTGAAGAAATATGCTGACGGCAAGAAGGGTATCGTATATGCCATTGACATTGTGCATGCCCAGGCGATAGCCGCATGCTACAATGCCCTCGGTATGAAAACCGTGGCGCTGGACAGCAAGACGCCTGCTAAGAAACGCAAGGAGATGGTGGAGGCTTTCAGGCGTAGCGAGATAGACTGTCTGGTGAACGTGAACCTCTTCGACGAGGGGTTTGACTGTCCTGACGTGGAGTTTATCCAGATGGCCCGTCCTACGCTGTCGCTTGCCAAGTATCTGCAGATGGTGGGGCGCGGGTTGCGTATTAACCATGATAACAAGGATAAGGTGTGCATGATCATCGACAACGTAGGTAACTACCGCAAGTTCGGCTTGCCCGACAAGCCTCGCAACTGGGAGAGTATGTTTGCGGGGTTGAGAGCTGGCAAGGGTATCATTCCTACCTATGTGAAGAAGGTGCAGAACATCATTGCCGTGAATGATGAGATGATAACGGTGAAGAAGGCGAATACGGTAAAGAAGAAGATGACTGCCAAGCAACTGAAGGAATATCTGAAGAATGTTGAGCCTTTCCAGCAGGATGGCAGATGGGGACTGAGGGTGATGAACGACATCATCGTGAAACCCATTTACACGCATATCTCTAACTTCCGAGGTGATTATGCACAATGTATGATAGGAATACAGAAATGTTTGTTTGGTCTTTTGGACCGGAGAGGTAACATCATCCTGCCTCCGGAATATAAATACATATACAGGTGGAATGAACATGAGGCTGAAGTTAAAGGTAACGATGGTTACAGCAGAACCATAGAATTGTAACCGTAAACGGAATACGGTGATGGAGCAGAAGAATAATAGAAAAGCCCCTGATGCATATCTCGCATCAGGGGCTTTTCTATTATTGCTCTGCCAGTTCCTTCATGGCATCATTCAATGTATTGAACAGTACATTGATGTTTTCCTCCTGGTTCCTGCACGCCTCCTTGAAGAGAGCGACAGGATCTTCCGGATCGCCCTTCAGCGGAGCCTCGTTCAGAAGGATATTCACATTGTTCAACAGCATACCGTGCAGGGTAGGCATGTGGAGCTGATGCTGGGTGCCCTCCTTGCTGCCACATTTCAGTCCGGCAGCGTATGCCTTCACGATGATGCGTACCAGCAGATGGATAGCCATCGGTTCGTCGGCAAGACTGATGAGCACACCATGGGTATAATCGCGTACGTGCTCCTCTATGCTTGTAAACTTACCCTGCAGGAGCCAGGTGAAGTTGCGCTTGTATTCAGCTTCCATAGCCTTGTAAAGCTGGTTCGATTTGCAGGCGATGCGCAGATAGTCGAGCATGGTTGGCTCGAAGGTAGGATCGGTCTTCTTCATGCTCTCGAAATTCTTCTGCATGCGCTCGTTAGCCTCTTCCGCACTCTTGTAGTTGAGTCGTACGAGGGTAGAGAACATGATGTCGAAGAAGTACTGGTTCACTTCTCCATAGTGTTCCAGCATCATCTGCTTCACCTCTTTCGGGTCGTTCTTCTTCTGGAAGTCATCGCCGCCAACCACAGCATCCATGATGCCGCGTGCGTATGCCTCGAAGAATCCTCTTACGAAAGAGGCTACAGCCTGATAACTATTGATTCTCTTGCTCATAATTTCAATCAAAAATCTTAAATTCGTATCCCTGTTCCATCAGCCATTCTATGGATTGTGGGAGCGCCGTCTTCAGCTTGTCGATGCTCTTCAGCGAATCGTGGAAGGTGATGATGCTGCCGTTGCGGGCATATTTCTTCACATTGTTCACCACATCTTCTGCCGTCATCCACTTGGAATAATCTCGGGTCACCACATCCCACATGATTACCTTGTAGGTGCGGTGCAGCCACCAGTACTCGCTCTGTCGCATCCAGCCGTGAGGTGGACGGAAGAGATGGGCATGGATGATGTCATTCGCCTTGTTGGTGTTGAGCACGTAGGAGATGACACGATGCTTGAAGGCACCGATATGATTGAAGGTATGGTTACCTATCTGATGACCCTCTGCTACAATCTGGTTGTAGAGATCGTGGTTGCGCAATACGTTTTCGCCCACCATGAAGAAGGTAGCCTTGATATTGTACTTTCTCAAGGTTTCCAGGATGAATGGGGTGGATTCGGGAATCGGACCATCATCGAATGTGAGATATACCGAATGGTCGTTCTTGTCCATTCTCCATATTGCCTTCGGATATAACCATCTGAGCCATTTGGCTGGTTGCTCTATGAACATAGGAATAACTTGATTAGGGGATGATACAAAAAGGGAGACCTAGCAAAAACGCCAGGTCTTCCTTGATATTCTTACTGATTGCCCTGTGGCATGCTGCCGCCTCTGCCGCGATAGAGTGTATAGAGGGCATTGAGCTGCTTCTCATAACTCTTCTGCAACTGAGGGCTTACCATACCAGCCACATCGCAGATGCTCTGCATAATCATAATCTGACGGATGCAGTCGTTCTGGCTCTGCAGGAAGCGGTCGTTGGACAATGAGAGGTAATAGTTGAGATACTGGTAAGCATTCTTCCAGATAGCCTCTACATATTCCTTACCCTTTGCCTTCTGACCGGTGAGCAGCCAGCCGCGAGCCATATCCAGACCACCGCTCATGTAATCGAGGGTGACATTGTATGCCGGAATCTCCACATCAGCCTTCTTCAGGATGTTGATAGCCTTCTGGTTCTTGCCGTCGGCGATGAGCTGGAGGGCTGTCTGGGCGAGCAGGCGACGGTGGGTATAGCACATACGCATGGTGGTCTCGTCGATATAGAGTCCCTTCTGCTTCAGGTTACCGAACTTGAATCGGGTCATGATGTTATGGTAGGTCTTCTCTGCATCGAAGTTTTTGGCACCTGGCTTGTTGGTGGTAAATGGAGTGATACGGTTGACAAGTCCCTCCTGTACGAAGTTGTCGCCAAGGTTCATGTAGTTCTCCTGTCCCACGGTAAGAGCCACGTAGATAGGACGTGTCCAGTTGCACTGTGAGAGCATTTCGAGCATCATCAGGTCGCCCTTGTAGAGAGCATTCTTGCCTGTGAGCGAAATCACCATCTTGTCTGGGATGGTATCAGAAGCCATCATCATGCCGCTCTTCTTCACAGCCTCCTTGTCGATTGTTACATAGACGGTGTCTGTAGGGATGAAGTGCATGTCTGAGTTCTTGCTGCGTACCCAGTTCTTCAGGATGTTCTTGAGCTCGAAAGGCTCATCGCCAAACTGCTTTTTGGCATTCACTGGATCCTGCTTGTAGAAGTCGAGAATCTGCTGCTTAGCCTCTGGCTGGATAGAAACATACTCGTTGGTACCCGAACAGAAGTCGAGACGTGGCCAGGTGATTGGCACGGATGGTGAGTTGTATGCAGGACGCATCATCTGGTCGATATACCAGTCGGTCTGCAGATAGCTCAGGTTACATACGCGGGCATCTGTACCTACGCCTTCTACCTCCTGGTTGTACCAGAGTGGGAAGGTATCGTTATCACCATTGGTGAAGATAATAGGGTTGCCCTTCTCCTGGAGCGACATCAGATAGTTCTGACCGAAGTCGCGGCAGGTGTAACGTCCTGAACGGTCGTGGTCATCCCAGGTCTGTGATGCCATCTGGATAGGAACGAGCAGGGTTACCACAGCCACGATAGCTGTTACGGCAGTACCGCTGAGCTTCATCTTCTGCTTCAGAAGGTCGATGATGGCGAGAACGCCAAGACCGCACCAGATAGCGTATGCATAGAATGAACCGGCGTAGGCATAGTCACGCTCACGTGGCTGCATAGGAGTCTGGTTCAGATAGAGCACGATGGCAAGACCTGTCATGAAGAACAGGAAGAATACCACCCAGAACTGCTGGATACCTACAGGGAGAATCTCCTCTGTCTCCACGCCGTTCTTGATGACCTTGCGCTTGCGGGTGTACCAAGCCTGCCAGAAGAGACCGATGAGACCGAGAATCAGCGGCATGCAGTAGAACACGTTGTGTCCCTTGTTTGCCTTCAGGTCGTCTGGCATTTTGCTCTGGTCGCCATAGAGTGCGTCATCGATGAATGAGAAACCGGTAATCCAGTTACCGTGCTCAGGCTCGCCGTTGCCCTGGATATCGTTCTGACGTCCGGCAAAGTTCCACATAAAGTAGCGCCAGTACATGAAGTTGCACTGATAGGAGAGGAAGAAGCGGATATTCTCCATCTGTGTAGGAACCTTCACCATCATGTTCTCGCCACAACGGTCGTAAGGCACCTGGTTACCCTCTACGCCACCCATCCAGTCTTCGTATGCCTGGGCATGAGCCGAACTGTGCATACGTGGGAAGAGCATATTCTGTGCATATACATACTTGTTCTTATGGCTTACAACGAAGTAAGAGTCCTTCTCATCGGCAGAAGCCTTCTCCTTGCGCTGATAAACAGGTGCACCTTCCTTCGTCACAGGCTTGCACATGTTGCCGTCAGCTTCGAGAGCCACCTGAGAAGTGTAAGCCTGACCATAGAGCAATGGAGTATCGCCATACTGGTCGCGGCTCAGATAACTGCCCAGGGTGAAGATATCCTCAGGAGAGTTCTGGTCCATAGGAGGGTTGGCGGACGAACGGATTACGATGAGCGCATAGCTTGAGTAACCGATCATCAGCATCAGCATGCAGAGCAATGCTGTGTTCTTGATGCGTGCAGAGATGAGAGGCAGCAGCTGCATCTTCTTCTTCTCGATGCCTGTAGCCTGGTCAACGCCGGTTACTACTTCCTTCTTGCGCTTGTAGTTGAGTACAAACCAGAGGATAGCCAGGATGATGATGCCGGTGATGACTGCGCTCCATCCATATCCGAAGAATGGGATGCCGAGCATACCGAAACCGAGAACGAAGGCGATGTTCTGCTTCTTCTCGTTCTTCTCTGATGCATTGTAAGTCTCGTAGATACCCCAGATAACAGAGGCTACGAGGCAGATGATATATACGATTTCACCGGTATTGAATGGGCAGCCGAGTGTGTTGACGAAGAACAGCTCAAACCATCCGCCTACGGTGATGATGCCTGGAACCACACCATAAAGTACGGCTACTACCACCAGGAATGAAAGGAAGAGCGCCATGAGTGAACCCTTCAGGTTGGCATGAGGCACCTTCTTGTAGTAATATACCAGTACGATGGCTGGGATGCAGAGCAGGTTGAGCAGGTGCACACCGATACTCAGACCGGTCATATAGGCGATGAGCACGAGCCATCGGTCGCTATGAGGTTCGTCGGCATGGTCTTCCCACTTCAGAATCAGCCAGAATACCACAGCGGTGAAGGCAGAAGAGAAGGCGTAAACCTCACCCTCTACAGCAGAGAACCAGAAGGTATCGCTGAAGGTGTAGATGAGTGCGCCCACCATACCTGATGCCTCGATGGCAATCAGCTTGCTGGTGGTCATCTCCTTCCAGTCGCCGATGATGAGCTTGCGTGCCAGATGGGTGATGGTCCAGAAGAGGAACATGATGCAGACGGCACTGAGGAGTGCGCTCATCGTATTCACCATCTTGGCTACCTGCGTGGTATCACTGGCGAAATGTGTGAAGAAATTGCCCATGAGCATGAAGAATGGTGCCCCAGGTGGGTGACCGATCTCCTGCTTGTAGGCAGTTGTAATAAACTCAGGACAGTCCCAGAAGCTGGCTGTCGGTTCAATTGTGGAGCAATATACGAATGCCGCAATGATGAATGCGACCCATCCGAAGATATTGTCCACTAATCTGTACTGTTTCATTATTGTTTAAACTTTAATGTATTATATTTCTATGTTTCCTATTTATATAATGTGTATAAAACGTTGCAAAGATACTAAAAAGTAAAGAGATAGCGTAGGATTGCTTCTCTTTTTTAGGTTATATTAAATTTAAATAGGCGATGTTTTATAAAAAACACATTAAACATTCAGGAAATGCTCTTCCAGTTTTTCTCTTGGCATATCTGCCGTATCGTGATAATGCAGGTGCTGGTTTACACAGGCGATGTGCTTCACGTTATTGAGCACTTCGGCTACATCGTGACTGACGATGATGATGGCGCACTCCTTGTTGATCTGCTCCAGCATCTCGTACATCTGCTTTTGGAATCGGCGGTCGATGTAGGTGTTAGGCTCATCGAGAATCACGACATCGGGTTTGGATACGATGGCACGGGCGAGGAGCACTCGCTGAAGCTGACCGCCGCTGAGGGCAGCGATGTGTCGGTCTTTGAATTCCGTCAGCTGCATGCGTTCCAGGGTATCGAGTACCTGCTGGTGCTGTGCCTGGGTGTATCGTGAAAAGAGACCTTTGGTCTTGCTGAGTCCGGCAAGTACAACTTCATATACAGAGATAGGAAACTGCTTGTCGAGCTGGTTGTATTGTGGGAGATAGCCCATCGAAATCTCCTTTGTTTCTTCAACTTTTGCTTTGCCGTTTTCGTCAAGAACTATATTTCCGTTCTCATCTTTTACTTTTCGGAAGTATCTGATGGTTCCTTCCGTAGGCTTCATCAGTCCCAGAATGAGGCGCATGAGGGTAGTCTTGCCACCACCGTTTGGTCCGATGATGCCAAGATAATCGTCTTGATATACGGTGAGATTTACGTCGCTGAGTACCTGCTTGCCGTCATATCCGGCAGATAAGTGCTCGATTTCGATTAACTTTGAACTTTGAACTTTGAACATTGAACTTTATGATTAGTTATTGTTCTTTATACTTTTTATAAAATGTTGGCGGGCTTACTTCCCAACCACGATTTCTTTGCCCTGTACTGCGGCGGCTGCTTCCTGCATCGCCCGATTCCAGTCGCCCTGCAATGGATTGATATTCATTGGCTTGGT
>ULTW01040622.1_pt1 | contig 18922 bp, 18 predicted proteins | sample 1957961 | NCBI WGS metagenome assembly ULTW01 (sample SAMEA4835744, study PRJEB28245) | human gut metagenome | biome: gut microbiome; material: fecal sample | place: Denmark | collected 2008 | reverse complement strand
CTTTCATTTTAGCCTTGACTTTTTATTTGCAGGCTGTGTTACTGGGGAAGATTTTCACGGGCTTGTACCATTCTTTTGCCCCGTCATACGCATAAATGCCTACAAAGCTGTCATCCTCTCTGTAAACACGCACCCACTCTCCCACAGGATAAGTAGTCTGCTCCATGGTCTGTCCCGGATAAAAAGCGTTCCCGTTATCGATCAATTTCCGCCATTTTTCCTCTACATGCACTGCATTAAAATCCGCAAAAATACGGTCGGTGGGAAGCAGTGCCTCCTCTAATCTTCCCGTATCCCGAAGTTCCTGCAGCTGTGTCAGTGTCAGGGCATCTGTAAGCCGGAATTCTCCGACTCTGGTGCGGACGAGGCTCTGCATGGTGCCACCGCAGCCAAGCTTCCCGCCGATATCGGCACAAAGACTGCGGATATAGGTTCCCTTGGAGCATTCCACACGGAATTTCACCACCGGAAGCCGGATCTCCAGGATCTCGATCGCCGGCAGATCCACGTGTCTTGCCTGCCGTTCCACTTCTTTACCTGCCCTGGCCAGTTCATAAAGCTTCTTTCCGTTGACCTTCAGCGCGGAATACATAGGCGGGATCTGGTCATAACCGCCGACAAAGCTTCCGATCACTTCACGTACCTGTGCCTCATCCACCGCTACTTCCCGCTCTTCCAAAACGGTTCCCGTGGTATCCTGGGTATCTGTGATCTTCCCCAGCAAAAGTTCTGCCACATATTCTTTGGTCCTGTCTGTCAGCATTTCGCATGCTCTGGTAGCACTCCCCAGACATACAGGAAGCACACCGGTAGCCTGTGGATCCAGTGTACCTGTGTGCCCTATCTTTTTCTGCCGGCAGATCCCACGAAGCTTGGCTACCACATCATGAGAGGTAAAACCTGCTTCCTTGTATACATTGATGATGCCGTCCATTAATCCTGTTCTCCCCGCAATTGCTTATCTATGTGCAGTGACAAATTATTGACGCAGTCATGGAAAGTTCCCTTCATGGTGCAGCCTGCGGCACGTACATGTCCGCCACCTCCAAAGAAAGATGCCACCTTCGCCACATCAACATTCTCATTGGAACGCATGCTGACCTTGTACTCCAGTACACCGGTCTCATACATGAAAATCGCACAGTCGATTCCCTTAATATTGCGCAGCTGGTTTACAATGCCATCCAGATCTCCCGGTACCGCATTGTAGAAATCCATGGTCTTGCGGTCCACCATGCTCACGATACAGCGACCGTCCATGAAGCGTATGCTCTCCATCAGGGCTCTGCCCATGATCTGTGTCTGCAGATATGTCTTCTGATAAAAGCTTTCCTCGATCAGCTTGGGAAAATTGAATCCGAAAGAGATCAAAAATGCTGCTGCCTGCAATGTCTCCGGTGTCGTATTGGAATACTGGAATACGCCGGTATCGTGGATGATGCCGGTATACAGTGCTTCCGCAATATCTCTGTCAATAAGTTCGGCATCCATGATGTGATACAGTACCTCACAGGCACTGCCCACCTCGGGACGGACGAGATTTACATCACCGCAGCCGGAATTGCTGATGTGATGATCGATGTTGATCTTCTTTTTCGCATTCTGAAAATATTTCTCTGCGTCTCCCAGTCGGTCTCCACTGCAATCCAGCGCAAAATATATATCAAAAGGATCCTGCTCCAGACATTCGGTCTGAATCTCATCGTATCCCTTCAGATAAGAAAACTCTTCGGAAGGCTTCTGTAAATATACAGTAACTTCTGCTTCCGGAAGGAGTTTACGCAGGTACATCCGTAAGGACAGACATACACCCACGCAGTCTCCGTCGGGACGAATATGTCCGCTGATGCCGATCTTTTTTGCACCACGACATTCTTCACGCAAATCCATTATTCGTCACCTTCCTCTGTCTCTTCCATAACTTCATTTTCCGGCTTCTGTGCCTGTTCGTCCGCAGCAATGACCTCATCGATCTTATGGGACATATTGACACCGTATTCAATGGACTGGTCCATCACAAAAGTGATGTCCGGAGTGTTGCGCAGATTGATGGTACGAGCCAGCTCTCTGCGGATATAGCCTTCGGCGCTCTTTAAGCCCTGTATGGTAGACTTTCTGACTTCCTCGTCTCCCAACACACTGATCCATGCCTTACAGCTTTTTAAATCCGGTGCCACTTCCACAGCGACCACACTGGTCCAGGGACTGATCCGGGGGTCCTTAAGACCGCCCCGGATGATCTCTGCCAGAACACGCTGCACTTCCCCGTTCACACGGGTATTTTTTACACTATTTTTTCTCATTCTTATTCCTTCTTACTTCAAACCTAAACCATGATATACCGGAAGCTTCGCTTTGTACCACACCGGAAGTTTCGCTTCGTACCACACTGGAAGTTTCGCTTCGTATCACACTGGAAGTTTCGCTTCGTACCACACTGGAAGTTTCGCTTCGTACCACACTGGAAGCTTCGCTTTGTACCACACCGGAAGTTTCGCTTCGCGAAACTTCCCGGCAGGGTCTAGTTATTCTTAGATTACGTATTTTGTAATCTTAGAATAACTCCCTACCGTGGTACCTCGACCATGATATAGGCTTCTACGATATCCAGCTCCTGCATCTTATCAAAGCCTTCGAATACGAGACCACACTCATATCCTGCCTTAACTTCCTTCACATCATCCTTGAATCTCTTCAGGGAAGCCAGGTTGCCCTCAAAGATCTGCTCTCCCTCACGGGTGATACGAACCTTACAGCCTCTCTGGAATACACCGTCTAAGACATAGGAACCGGCAATGTTACCGATAGCGGATGCCTTGAAGATCTGACGAACCTCTGCATGACCGATCACCTTCTCCTCGTATACGGGATCCAGCATACCCTTCATGGCAGCTTCGATATCTTCGATGGCCTGGTAGATGACCTTGTACAGACGTACATCCACGCCCTCTCTCTCTGCGGTTGCCTTGGCAGTCGCATCGGGACGGACGTTGAATCCGATGATGATTGCGTTGGACGCACTTGCCAGGGATACGTCGGACTCGTTGATGGCACCTACGCCGCCGTGGATACATTTTACGACTACTTCTTCATTGGACAGCTTCATCAGGGACTGTTTTACTGCCTCTACACTACCCTGTACGTCGGCTTTGACGATCAGGTTCAGTTCCTTCAGATTGCCTTCCTGGATCTGGCTGAACAGATCATCTAAGGACATTCTGCCCTTGGTCTCTTCCAGCATCTTTTCCTTATTCTGTGCCAGGTAGGTCTCCGCATAGGATTTTGCTGTCTTATCATTATCATGTGCCAGGAATACTTCGCCGGCACTGGGAACATCTGACAGACCCAGGATCTCTACGGGAGTAGAAGGTCCTGCTTCCTTGACTCTGCGTCCCTTGTCATCGATCATGGCTCTTACCTTACCATGAGCCACACCTGCGGAAATAAAATCTCCCACATGCAGGGTACCCTTCTGTACCAGTACGGTAGCCACAGGTCCGCGTCCCTTATCCAGCTCTGCCTCGATGACCAGGCCTCTTGCCTTTCTCTTGGGGTTCGCCTTCAGTTCCATGATGTCTGCGGTCAGCAGGATCATGTCAAGCAGCTGGTCGATGCCCTCGCCGCTTTTTGCGGATACGGGTGCAAATACGGTGCTTCCACCCCAATCCTCGGGGATCAGCTCATACTCAGCCAGCTCCTGCTTTACACGATCAATGTTTGCAGAAGGCTTATCGATCTTGTTCACTGCTACGATGATCTCAACGCCTGCTGCCTTTGCATGGTTGATAGCCTCTACGGTTTGGGGCATTACGCCGTCATCCGCTGCTACTACCAGGATAGCAATATCGGTCGCATTGGCACCACGCATACGCATGGCAGTAAATGCTTCATGTCCGGGAGTATCTAAGAAGGTGATCTTGCGATCTCCCACATTTACAGTATAAGCACCAATGTGCTGGGTGATACCACCTGCCTCGCGATCGGTTACGTTGGTCTTACGAATAGCGTCTAACAGGGAAGTCTTACCATGGTCAACGTGACCCATAACACAGATTACGGGAGGTCTTTCCACCAGATCTTCCTCTTTCTCTTCGTCTTCCTTCAGCAGCTCTTCGATGACATCAACCTTGACCTCTTTTTCACAGAGAATGTCATATTCCATGGCGATGTTCTCTGCATCTTCATAGGAGATCTCCTGGTTCACGGTTACGACCTTACCTTCCAGGAACAGCTTCTTGATGATGGCTGCGGGCTGTAACTTCATCTTCTCAGCCAGTTCTTTGATGGTGATGGATTCCGGCAGCACGATCACCTTGATCTGCTCTTCCTGTACCTCTTCCTTCTTCTTTTCCGGCTTGATGAAACGTCCGGGCTTGTTCTTCAGTGCGTCCTCGTCCTCGTAGATATGGTCCTTCTTGGAGCGCTTGTTGTCCTTCTCCTGGCTGAAACGTCTCTTTTCATCTTCGCGCTTCTTCTCCATATCTTTACCTGCAGGTTCCGGAGCGAAGCCCTTATTCTGTCTGTTATCTCCGAATCGATTACCCGATCCGCCATTGCCTCTCTGGTCGCGGCCGTTATTGCCGTAACCGCGCTCACCGTTGCCGTTATTTCTGCGATCACCCTGGCCGCCTTCCATACCCGGACGACCCTGTCTGTTAAATCCGCCTCCCTGAGGTCTGCCATTGCCCATACCTCCTCTGTTTGCGTTCTGTCCGCCCTGGCGGTTGCCCTGACCATAGCCACCCTGACGATTATCACGATTGCCATCTCTGTTATCACGATTATAACCGCCTTGACCACGATCGTTCTGTCCACGATTATCACGGTTCTGTCCGTAATTATTCTGACCGTAACCACCCTGACGGTTGTCGCGATTATTGTTCTGCGGTCTGTCCGCAGGTCTTGCCTGTGCAGTATTCTGTGTATTCTGTGTATTCTGCGCTGTCTGCGTGGCTACGGTATTGGTACTCTGCGCTGCCTGTTCCTTTACAGGAGCCTGCGTGGCTGTGGTATTGTTTACAGGCTTTTTCGCAGGCTGCTGTCCCTTATTGCCGGGTACCATTGCCACACTGGGTGTGGGAGAAGGCGGGGTCAGCGGCTTGATGGGACGTACGGGAGTCTGTGCCTGCACACGGTTATTGTAAGAATTGTTCTGATAACCGTTGTTCTGGTATCTGTTATTCTGTCCCTGGTTCGGGCGCTGTCCGCCGGCATTTCTCTGTCCCTGTCCGTTCTGTCCGCCCTGACGCTGTCCGGGCATCTTGGAATTCTGAGGGTTGCTTACAAAGATGATCTTTTTCTTCTTTTTCGTCTCTTCGGGAGATTTTGTTTCCTCCTGCGCCTTTTCCTCAGCCGGCTTTGTATTTTCAGCCTTTGCGGGAGCCTCTTTTTCCGCAGCAGGTACTGCAGCCGCCTTCTTCTGTCCTAAGCTGTTACGTACCAGCGCTGCCGCATCCTCTTCCAGAGAGCTCTGTGCTGCTTTCGCCTCAATTCCTTTTTCCTGTAAAAAATTCAATATATCCTTACTCTGTAATTCTAATTCTTTTGCGAGTTCATGTACTTTGATTTTCGCCATGCTTTCCTCCATTCTGCCTAACCGGGCAAATTCGCTTCCAATTGCTTGATGAGTGCATCTGCCAGTCCCGCATCACACACACCTACCGAAGATCTTAAGTTCCGGCCGATCGCCCAGCCGAGCTCTTCTTTTGTGCCATATTCGTATACCGGGACTTCATAATAGGAACATTTGTCGTGAAACAACTTTTTCGTATTGGCGGATGCATCTTCTGCAACGATCACCAACATGGCAGAACCTTTTTTCACAGCGTCCTCCGTCTGGAATTCACCGCTTACCAGGTTACGCCCCCTCATCGCAAGTCCCAAAAGGGAATAAATCTTATTCTGTTTCAAGCTGATCAAACTCCTTTTCCAGCATATCATAACTTTCCGGAGAAATACTCATCTTGAAAGAACGCTCTAAGCCTTTATTCTTTCGGGCCTTCTGCAGACATTCCTTCTGTCTGCATATATATGCGCCGCGTCCGTTCTTTTTGCCCGTTGTATCTAAACAGATCTCTCCTTCCGGAGTCTTCAGAACACGCAGCATTTCTTTTTTGCCTTTCATTTCTCCGCAGCCTACGCACTGCCTCAGTGGAATCTTTTTTGCCATTGATTATTCCTGCTCTCCATCAAAATCGTCTTCGGTTTCGTCCTCGTAATCGTCCACATAATCCTCATAACGGAAGCCGGGAGCATCCTTGGCCTGTGTCTCGGATTTGATATCGATCTTGTAACCGGTCAGTCTTGCTGCCAGTCTTGCATTCTGACCTTCCTTACCGATCGCCAGAGACAGCTGATAATCGGGGACGACTACCTTTGCGGTCTTCTCATCGGGATCCGCAAATACTGCTACGATCTTGGCGGGAGAAAGTGCATTCTGGATCAGGTTACCGGGGTTCTCATCCCAGTTCACGATATCGATCTTCTCACCACGCAGCTCTTCTACGATAGCATTGACACGGGCACCGTTCATACCTACGCAGGCGCCGACTGCATCTACATTGGGGTTGTTGCTCCACACAGCGATCTTGGTACGGCTGCCGGCCTCTCTGGCAATGCTCTTGATCTCTACGGTGCCGTCCTTGATCTCGGTAACTTCAGACTCAAACAGTCTCTTTACCAGTTCCGGATGGGTACGGCTGACATTGATACGGGGTCCCTTCGGGGTGTTCTTCACTTCTACGATGTAGACCTTGATACGCTCGGTGGGTTTGAATACCTCACCCTTTACCTGCTCGTTCTCGGTCAGCATGGCATCTGCCTTACCCAGGTTGATGCTGATGTTTTTGCCGACATAGCGCTGTACCACGCCGGTGACAACATCCTTTTCCTTCTCGTAGTACTGATTGTAGATCACGCTTCTCTCTTCCTCGCGGATCTTCTGTAAGATCACGTTCTTGGCATTCTGGGTAGCGATACGTCCGAACTCTTTGGACTTGATCTCTACATGGATCATGTCACCGACCTGTGCCTTTTGGGAGATTTCCTGTGCATCCTCCAGAGCGATCTGTAAGCAGTCATCCTCTACATCGTCCTTGGTGGGTACGACTTCCTTCTCTGCATATACCAGGAAATCGCAGGTCTCTCTATTGATCTCCACATGGATATTGTCAGCCTTTCCAAAATGGTTCTTGCAGGCTGTCATCAGGGAGTTCTCGATGGCTTCAAACAAGGTTTCCTTGCTAATCTCCTTCTCCTTCTCCAGAACATCCAGTGCCTCCATTAATTCCTTATTCATCATTTCCTCCATTCCGGCTTTCGCCTTTTCTTAGTGTATGGTTTCTTCTTATTCTACAAGCTATAACTATCCTTCGCTCTTTGGCTCTGAATAGTATCAAAAGTCTAACGCCAGGCGGATCAGTGCGACGTCTGCTCTGGCAAAAGTCCTCGGGGTTCCTTCTTCTGTGATCGTAACAGTATCTGCATCAAAGCTATCCAGAATGCCTGAAAACTCCTTGCATTTGTCGATGGGTTTAAACAGTTTGATCTCCACCTCTTCGCCGATGCTCTTCTGTAAATGCTTATCCTTTTTCAGAGTTCTGCCCAGGCCCGGGCTGCTGACCTCCAAAATATACGCATCCGGAATGAAATCCGCCTTGTCGAGTGCTTCGGATAATGCTCTGCTGACATTTTCACAATCCAGAATGTTCACACCCTCCGGCTTGTCGATATAGGCTCTCAGATAGTAGTCACTGCCTTCCTTTACATACTCCACATCGTAGATCTCCACCTGATTTACTTCTGCGATAGGCGTAAGCAGTTCTTCGGTTCTGCTTTCGTAGTCCTCTCGTTTGGACATGTATGCCCTCCTTTACTGATATGAACTGTCGTCACAACAACAAGAAAGAGTGGCACGCGTCCACTCTTACTCTAGTAATCATCTTTAAACTATACACAGTATAGACCCTGTGTGGGAAAAAGTCAAGAAAATATTACCCGTATCGTGGTTCCTTTGCCGGGTTCGCTCTCGAGCTGCAGCTTGGCATGGCTCTTGGCGATGATGTGTTTTACGATGGCAAGCCCTAAACCGGTGCCTCCGGTGGACTTGGATCGGCTCTTGTCCACGCGGTAAAAACGCTCAAAGATCCTCTCCTGGTGTTCCTTGGAGATGCCGATTCCGGTGTCTTTTACCACGAGATTGGTATGTCCTTCTCTGGAGTAGGTCTGTACATTCACGCTTCCCCCGGGATTATTATACCGGATGGCGTTATCACACAGATTATACAGCAGTTCTTCCATCATCTGTCTGTTCGCCGTCACATAAGCATCTGTTCCGTCAAGCTGAATAGTCACATTGTGTTTCTCGGCACTCATGGAGAGCATTTCCACACAATTCTTCGCCATCTCATGGAGATTCAGAAGTTCAGTATCCGCTTCCTCTTCCGTGCCGTCCAACTCCGACAGGCGGATAATATCATTAATTAAAGTAAGCAGACGGTTTGCACTGTTATGAATTCCATGGGCAAAACGCACTGTATCCTGCTCCGAAGCCATTCCGGTCTCGATCAGTTCCGCATAACCGGAGATTGATGTAAGCGGTGTCTTTAATTCATGAGACACATTGGCACTGAATTCCTGCCGCATTCTGGCATTTTTCATAATATCCTCATGCTGCTTGCGGATCATGGACATGAACGGGGTCAACTCCTCATAGGTCTGCATCTCCGTACATTCCCCGATATTCTGTGCCAGTTTCTCGATGGGAGCCACTAACTTCGTAGTCAGCACTCTGGCTGCCACCATACACAACACCAGCAGCACCACGAAAATCCCCACCATCATCGGCAGCGCCTGGCTGAAGATGCTGTAAATGCTTCTGGCATCCTTGGACAGTCGTAAAATACTGCCATCCTCCAGGCGGATCGCATAATAAAAGGTGGACCGGGACAGAGTCTCGGAATTACGGACTGCTTCGCCTTCTCCGGACTGCATGGCCTCCCGGATCTCCGGGCGGGAGGAATGGTTCCCCATCGCCACAGAATCTGCCTCATTGTCATACAACACCTGTCCGTCACCGTTAATCAGGGTCAGTCTTAGATCCGATTCTACGGGTGCTCCGTTTGCCTCGATCTCTTCTACCGAAGAGCAGTTTTTCAACAGGGAGCCATAGCTTTTCAGATCCTCCAGCACCTGTTTTCTAAACAGATCATAATACACTACTGTGATCAGCACCATGGTAAGCAGGATCGTCACCGTGGCAATGAGGATCATCATTTTGTTAATCTTTTTCTTCATCTTCTGTTACGCTTTCTCACCGTTCATAATGTATCCCACATTACGTACCGTCTTGATCAGGCTGCCCTCTTCCTTCAGCTTCTGACGCAGAGTCTTGATATGCATATCCAACGTTCTGGACTCTCCCTCGAAATCAATCCCCCACACCCGGTCTAAGATCAGTTCTCTGGTAGTCACGATACCGGCATTCGTCATCAAAAGCTTTAACAGTTCATATTCCTTGTAAGTCAGTTCCACCGGCTCCTTACCTACCATCACGGAATGTTTCTCTCTGTCCAGCACAATATTGCCAAGCTTCAGCACCTTATCCTTCTCCTGAGTCTTCTGGCTTCTGCGAAGCATTGCCTTGACCCTGGAGATCAGTTCCATGACGCCGAAGGGCTTCGTGATATAATCGTCTGCGCCCAGATCCAGGCCTTTTACCTTGTCGATTTCCGTGGTCTTTGCCGTGACCATGATCACCGGCACCAGTACGGTATCCTGTCTGGCACGAAGCTTTTTCACGATACTCAGTCCATCCTCGTCCGGCAGCATGATATCTAACAGGATCAGATCCGGTGCTGTCTCGTTCAATGCTGCATAGAAATCTGTGGCGGAGTCAAATCCTTTTACCTCGTACCCAACATTTGCCAGGGCAAAGGTCTCGATCTCCTGAATATTTTTATCATCCTCTACTACATAGATCAATGCCATCTCACAGCACTCCTCTCTGACTGTGCTTTCTCTTCTTAACTATACCCCTGTAATTCCTTACTCCGCAAGTAATTTTGCATTCTTTTCCATAACACGTTCCTGCTTCGTGGGCGGTAACTGGTATTTTTCACGGCAAGCCATTACCTTGCCCTGGAAATCCAGATTATCCTCCTGCCGCAGTTCGTCCAGATAAGCATGCGTATCGAATTCATCTTCATTTACCTGTACCAGACATACCGCAATGTTGGAGCAGTGATCACTCACACGTTCAAAGTTCGTGATCACATCGGATAAAATGAATCCCAGTTCAATGGTACATTTTCCCTTACGGAGTCTGCGTACATGACGCTGCTTCACATCCAGGCTCAATCCGTCAATAACCTCTTCCATGGGTTCTACCTGTCTTGCCAGGTTCAGGTCTCCCTTTATAAAGCTGTTCATGGTAATATCCAAAATGTCATGTACCGCTCTTTCAAATACCTTCAGTTCTTCCTGTGCTTTATCGGAAAAATCCAGCTTTTTGTCATACATTTCCTGTGCAGCCTCTTTCACATTGCGGGCATGGTCGGAAATCCTCTCAAAATCACCGATGCAATGTAAAATAGTGTTCAGTGTCTCGCTGTCTTTACCGGACAGCTGTCTGGAGCTGAGCTTCACCAGATAAGTACCAAGCTCATCCTCAAAGCGGTCCACATCTGTCTCCATCTGTGCTACCTGCTCTGCTTTTGCCTCATCATACCCCTGCAGTAATTCCATGGCAAGATCCATTGCCTTGCGGGATTTGTCCGCCATAACAGACGCCACCTGTCTGCTCTGCTCTACCGCATAGGCAGGTGTATCCAGGAATCGGAAATCCAGAAGGCTCAGTGTCTTGTCTGTCTCAGACATTTCCTTCACATCTTCATGCGTAGGCAGTGTCAGGCAGGCAAGCTTTACCAGTCCATTGGAAAAAGGCAGCAATACCAGTGTGGCAGCAACATTAAAGCAGCTGTGGACCACTGCAATGCCGAAGGGGGTTGCCACTTCTCCCAAAAAAGCAAAGGGATGAATGGCATTCGCAGTATAAAAGATTCCAAGGAACAATACCGTTCCGATAATATTGAAATACAAGTGGATCAGTGCCGCACGCTTTGCGTTGCGGGAAGCACCGATACCGGAGATCATGGCGGTAACACAGGTACCGATATTCTGTCCCATGATAATGGGAACTGCTGCACCGAAGCTTACCGCTCCGGTCATGCACAGTGCCTGCAAAATACCTACGGATGCGGAAGAAGACTGGATCACCGCTGTGAGGATGAGTCCTGCCAGCACACCGAATACAGGATTTTGGAACTTGATCAGCAGATTGGTAAACTCCGGTACCTCTGCAAGAGGTGAAACTGCTGCGCTCATGGAATCCATGCCAAACATCAGAATTGCAAAGCCCACCAGGATGGTTGCCGCATTTTTTAATTTATCTTTATGGGAAAACAGCAAAATACCCACACCCACGATTGCCAGAATCGGCGAAAAAGAACTGGGTTTGAGCATACGGATCCAGAAAGCATCACTCTCAATGCCTGTAAGGCTTAAGATCCAGGAGGTCACCGTGGTACCGATATTGGCGCCCATGATGATGCCCACTGCCTGTTTCAGGCTCATAATGCCGGAATTGACAAAACCGACTACCATAACAGTAGTCGCGGAGGAAGACTGGATCACACCGGTGACCACCGCACCCATCAATACTGCCTTGATCGGATTGCTGGTCAGCTTCTCCAGGATACGCTCCAGACGTCCGCCGGATGCCTGGGACAATCCATCACCCAACAGATTCATTCCGTATAAAAACAGTGCAAGTCCTCCTACCATCTTCAGCAAATCAAAAAAGTCCATACTCTAATCCTCTCATTTTACATAACATACTTTACATTTTCGGTTTCTATCTACACTTTATCTTGCTTATGTAAAATGTGTTACCAGCAAATGTAAAATTTATGTAAAGTTGCAACGATGCAGAGCCATGAACCTTGCCGGATACTCGTCGAATGCTGGCATTCGTAAGAGTATATGGCAAAGGTTCTTTGGCGAGCACGCCTCAATGAGCAAAAGCAAAGCCTCGCAGAGGCGATTTTGCGAATTGGGCTCTGCATCGTTGCCGGGATTTTGCGAATTGCGGCTCTGCATCGTTGCCGGGATCGTCGAATCCTAGTATAATTTTACCCCTTCCATGTCTCCGGTCATACGGAAGATCGCCCACTGCGCAATATTTACTGCATGGTCACCTACCTTTTCAAGGTACTTTGCCATCATCAGATAATCCACCACACGGTCGGCATCCAGATTCTGTTCCCGGATGGCCTGCATCATTTCTTTTTTCATGTCGTTAAAGAGGGCATCCACCACATCGTCATGCTCCACAACTTTTTTGGCATTCGCTTCGTCTCCCTCCACGAAAGCCTCCACGGAATTATGGATCATATCCTTTGCCTCTTCCATCATTTCCAGAAGCAGTTTTTCCTGTTTTCCTTCGGAATTCATATTCCCCATCCGCAGATACAACTCCACCATATCTGCCACATGATCACCAATCCGCTCAATGTCTGTTACAACCTTCAGTGCTGCACTCACCAGCCGCATATCTCTCGCCACCGGCTGTTGTCTGGTCAGCAGACTTAAGCACATAGCTTCAATGCTTCTCTGCATATCCACCATCTTGTGATCCGTATCCACCAGAGTCTTTAAAATATCCTCTTTGTTCTCCCGGATTCCATATAACATATGGTCATAACTGATCTCCGCATGTTCTCCCATCTCCGATACTTTATTTTTCAAAGTCTCAAGATCCTGCTCAAATAATACTCTGGGTGACATCTCCCATTCCTCCTATCTTTTCATTCAAAATCAACCAAACCGTCCGGTGATATAGTCTTCTGTCCGTTTATCTTTAGGTCTTGCAAAGATCTCTGAGGTTGCATTCTTCTCGACCACTTCTCCTACCAGGAAAAATGCGGTGTCATCCGACACACGGGCTGCCTGCTGCATATTGTGGGTTACGATGACCACGGTGTACTTTTTCTTCAGGGTCTCCATCAGTTCCTCGATCTTTAACGTAGAGATCGGGTCCAGGGCGGAAGTGGGTTCATCCATCAGAAGCACCTCCGGGGATACTGCAAGTGCTCTGGCAATACACAGTCTCTGCTGCTGTCCGCCGGACAGACCCAGTGCGGATTTGTGCAGACGGTCCTTTACTTCTTCGAAGATAGCAGCACCCTGCAGGGAACGTTCCACGATCTCATCCAGTTCCTTTTTATTCTTGATGCCATGCAGTCTTGGCCCATAGGCGATATTGTCATAGATAGACATAGGGAAAGGATTAGGCTGTTGGAATACCATACCCACCTTTTTACGAAGCAATGTGGTATCTACCCGCTTATCGTAAATGTCCTCTCCGTCCAGGATCACTTTTCCTTCGACTCTGCAGCCGTCCACCAGATCATTCATCCGGTTCAGGCAGCGCAGGAAAGTGGATTTGCCGCAGCCGCTGGGACCGATAAATGCGGTAATGGCATGGTCTGCAATCTCCATATTTACATTTTTCAGTGCGTGGTTCTCTCCGTAATGGAGATTTAAGCTTTCCACGGTTATTTTACTGTTATCCATAAGGTTACTCCTTCTTGTGATTTCTCTTACTCTCGTCTCAATTTATTTGCTGCCAGCCTGGTCAGCAGGTTCAGGATCAACACGATAATGATCAGAACGCAGCCGATACCGAAGGCGTTGTCATACTGGCCCTTCTGCATCTGCAAATACAGTTCGATCGTCAAGGTACCGCCGGACTCCATTGCCTTGTGGGCCAGCTTCGCCAGATTGTCCCCGAAAGCTCCGGTGAACTTTGGCAGCTTATAGTCGCTTCCTGCGGTAAATAAGAGTGCTGCGGATTCTCCTACAATTCGTCCCAGTGCCAGGATGATGCCGGTCACGATACCCGGCATGGAGGACGGCAGAAGGATGGTACGGATCATATGCCATTTCGTGGATCCCATTCCCAAAGCACCGGTACGATAGCTGTCCGGTACGGTACGCAGTGCTTCCTGCGTATTTCTGGTGATCAGGGGCAGCACCATCAGTACCAGGGTAAAAGAACCGGTGAGCAGCGAGTAACCAAATCCCAAAGTCTCTCCGAAGAAGATCATACCGAACAGGCCGAAAATGATAGAAGGAATACCGGACAGGGTCTCGGTGGTAAATTCAATGAGGGAGACCAGCTTGCCTGGCTTGGCATATTCATTCAGGTAAATAGCACTTCCCACGCCAATGGGTGTCGCGATCAACAGAGTGATCACGATGATGTACAGGGTATTTAACAGGTTGCCTGCAATACCCGTGGTCTGTTTTCTGGCACTGGTCACAGTCGTTAAAAAAGCCCAGTTCACGGTGTGAATGCCTTTTACAAAGACATACAGGATAATTCCCAGCAAAAGTGCCACCGCCAGTGTGGCGGAGATGTAAATCGCTGCCAGTAACAGCATGTCCGTGGGGCGTTTTCTTTTTACATATAAGGTGTCTTTATTCATTGTCGTCCGCCCCCTTTTTCAATATTTTATTGAGTACTACATTAATGATCATAATGAATACAAACAGCACCAGTCCGATGGTGAACAACACCTGTCTGTGCAGTCCGGAAGAATATCCCATCTCGCTGACAATAGCTGTGGTCAGGAATCGCACGGAGTTAAAGGGCAGGGGCACATTCACACTGCTGCCGGATACCAGCGTGATAGCCATAGCCTCACCGATAGCTCGTCCCACACCCAGAACGATAGCGGTCACAATACCGGATTTGGCTGCCGGAAGGATGGACCGGAAAATGGTCTGCACATGAGAAGCTCCCAGTGCCAGAGAGGACGATTTTATTCCGGCGGGAACGGCGCGTATGGAAGTCTCGCTGATATTGATCACCGTGGGCAGTATCATGATCGCCAGTACGATCACGGCAGACAACAGGTTCGCGCCTCCGGTGAACTGGTGTGTCGTGGATCCTTGGAAGATCAGTCTTTCTAATTTATACATGAGAGGATTTAATAAATAGATTCCCAACAGTCCGTAGATGACGGAAGGGATGCCGGCCAGCAGTTCTACCGCAGGCTTTACAATGGCAGCTAAGGTCTTAGGTGCCACCTCTGCCAGAAATACAGCTGTCAGTACGCCGATGGGCACACCCAATAAAATTGCCAGAGTCGTACCGATGATGGATGTCAGAATGACCCACAGAATACCGAATTTTGGATCTGCAGCCGTCGGCATCCATTCCGTGCCGAACAGGATCTCTCCCAGACCCACTTTTAAGATCGCGGGGGTACCGCTGATGATCATATATAAGGTAATGGAAACTACCGCCAGTACGGCGAAGAAGGCACAAATCGTAAATACTATTTGTGCCACAGTTTCCACAACCGCTTTATTTTTTCTGTTTCCCATTACGGAAGCGTGTATTCCACTATTCATCGCTTTTTTCCTTTTTCTGTGTCAGGCTATTACTTTACAGTGATCAGACCAACTTCGGAAGCAACCTGCTGTCCTTCGTCACCCAGTACAAAGTCGAACCATGCCCGTACCAGATCGTTCTGCTCGGAGATCTCACCCTTGGTAGCCATTACGAAAGGTCTGCTTAAGAAGTAGTTACCGGCCTTGATGTTCTCTGCGGTAGCTTCTACACCTTCCAGGGAAAGTGCCTTAACACTATCATCCAGTGCATCCAGGGAAGCATATCCGATAGCTCCGGGAGTAGATGCTACTTTAGCGATTACTGCACCGGTGCTGTCCAGTTCGTTTGCATATTTGCAGGCATCCTTCAGGTCAACCAGCTCTTCAAAAGCTCCTCTGGTACCGGAACCTGCCTCACGGCCGATTACGATGATAGGCTCATCTGCGCCGCCGACTTCTTTCCAGTTGGTAACTGTACCATTATAGATATTAGTCAGCTGCTCTTTGGTCAGATCTGCTACTTCGTTAGCGGGGTCTACACATACGGCAATACCGTCGATTGCTACTATGTTCTCTACAACGCCTGCTGCCTTTTCCTCATCCTTTAAGCTTCTGGAAGAGTTACCGATATCTGCGGTTCCGTTGGTAACAGCTTCGATGCCTGCGCCGGATCCTACGAACTCAGCAGTTACGGTTACATCAGGATATTCTTCCATGAAAGCTTCGCTCAATGCATTGGCTAACTTCTCCATAGAAGTACTTCCTACCATGGAAATGCTGCCGGACAGATCTGCGGTGGTTTCGGCAGGAGCTGCTTCACTGCTTGCTGCCACAGTGCTTTCTGCTGCGCTGCTCTCTACTGCGGAAGGCTGTGCTGTGGTTGCATCACCGTTACCGCATGCAACCAATGTGGTTACTGCTAATATTCCTGCTCCGATCAGAGCTAATAATTTGCTGTGTCTTACTCTCATAATAATGTCCTCCATGTGTTTGTTTTTCTTTCTCTTGATTACGCAATCATACTAACATGGAGGAAATTCACATAATATCACAGTCCGGTAATTTATTTGTAAGAATTAGGTAAAATCAGATGCTCTCTAAGATTCCGTCGGCAATAGCCCGGGCGATCTCGTCAAACCGGCTGTCAAAGAGTTCGTTGTCCGCATCCGTATTGATAAATCCCACTTCTATCAGCACAGCCGGCATATTTGTGCTGTTGAGCACCACCAGATTCGGTCTTTCATTCACTCCCAGATTCACGAACCCCACCTGCTCCAGTCCGGCATTGATGTTGTACGCCATCCTGGCTGCCGCTCCATAGCGGTTGTAGACTAAGCTCTCCACTCCGCTATACTGGTTCGGATAAGGACTGGAATTGCGATGGATCGAGACAAAATAATCTCCTCCCACCTCATTTCCCTCCTGTGCCTTCTGATAGGGGGACTCATAGATATCTGTGGTCCGGGTGTAATACACATCCACTCCGTTTTCTTCTAAGATGCTTCCCACCGCCAGTGTCAGCTCCAGCGCATCCTCACTTTCTTTTCTTCCATTATAAGTGGCTCCGGGGTTCGCACCACCATGCCCCGCATCCAATACGATCAATGACATAAAAAAACTCCCGCATATCCTTTTGTTTCATGATATGCGGGAGTTTCCCCATTTAGATATTTTTTGCTTACTTTAAAATTGCTGCCGTCACTTCCTGCGGAATCACAAATTCCGGTGCTCCCATAGAACCGGGAGCCACTTCGTATTCGTCAAAGGCAATGACCAGTTCGTCTTTTTCATTAAAATAGAAGTTCGTCTGCTCCGTGATCCCCTGAAAATTGAATTCCGGCATATCGTCATTATCCAGGAAATAGATCACGCCTTCGTCCGCCGCCATCTGCTCCTGCATCTGGGTCTTAATGTTCTCGCTGATCGCGGAAATATAGTCGCTCCCTTCCACAAACAGATCTTCCAGTGTCACCACATTTCCCGTCTGTTTATCAATCGTATAAAACTGATTATGCTCGTAGCCGCTGGCTTCCGTCTCCAACACGCTTAATTTTACGGTGTAATACCTGGCATTGTCCGTAACAACCTCCTGTGTTACATGCAGACCATGATATCCTTCCTCGGATAAGGTATCCTCGAACTGACGGATCAGTTCCTCTACCGTAGCCTCCATATTCTGGTTGACCGCTTCCACACCGTCTTCCGACAGATTTGCTACCGCAGCCTCCTGTCCGTCACTGGCTCCTTCCACATTTCCGGCAGCTGTGCCCTCAGGAGCGGCTGCCACTTCTCCAACGGAAGCACCTTCTCCTGCGTCTTCTCCATAGTTGATCTGTGCAAGTTCTACTTCAGCATCATGGTTCTCGTCACTGTAATTGTACTGCCGCACTGTTACCAGCCTAAAAAAGCCACCCAGCAACGGAATATTTTCCATGGCATGGGCTATCTGTATATTGGTATTTGGCAGTGCGATCATCACGACTGCTGCAGCCGCCACTGCTGTCCATGCAGAACGCCTTCTGGCGTGCTCTGCTCTTTTTTTCTCCATCCGGGCTCTGTCGATACCTGCCTGCAGCCGTTCCCGTCCCGCTTCGGGTATTATCATATTCTCATACTCCTCTTTTAATTGTCTCAACTGTTCCTGTTCTGTCATATCTATTCTCCATCTGCCCGGTCGGTTCGGACCGGTCATGTTATCTCTTCCTATATCTTCCTATATCTCTTTGTCTGTATCTGTCTTATGGCCTGCATATATATGATGTCGGGGCAAAATCCCACGACTTTGACTACGGATTGCTCAGCCCATGCTACCCTCGAGGTTCAGCCGCAGTTTTTTCATCACCCGGTATAGCCTGCTCTTTACCGTACTCAGGTTCTCATCCAGGATCTTCGCGATCTCCTCCAGCTGCCTGTCCTCAAAAAATCGTAGGACTACGATGGCACGATCCTTTGGGTCAAGATTTTCTATTGCGCGCTTTAAATCAATATTTTCATAGATATCTTCACTTGCCGCCTGGATCTCCTCCACATCCACGCTCTCCTTCCGGCTGCGCAGGAAGCTGCACGCCTCGTTGATCACGATCCGGTACACCCAGGTCTCCACGTATTGCGGCTCCTTCAGGCTGTCACTTTTTAAAATAGCTTTATAGGCTGCTTCCTGTACAATATCCAGCGCGTCCGCTTCATTATGTACATAACTATAAGCAAGACGGTAATACTTCTCATACCCTTCCGTCAGGGCACGCTCCACCGCCTGTTCTTTTTTTCTGTCCGACATATATCCTTTCCTCACTTTTGAAAACTGCATGCAATTATTTTTCGGTATTTATTGTAACACATATTCTTTTGATATATTCTACTATTTTGACGCTGTATTCCCGCAAAAAGTTTCACCGGCAAAAAATATTCCAGACTGAGTTTTTTCCTACTCAATTGCCAAAGTAAATTCCGGCCGTTCCATCCCCAA
>ULTW01023870.1_pt1 | contig 19031 bp, 24 predicted proteins | sample 1957961 | NCBI WGS metagenome assembly ULTW01 (sample SAMEA4835744, study PRJEB28245) | human gut metagenome | biome: gut microbiome; material: fecal sample | place: Denmark | collected 2008 | reverse complement strand
AATAAAATATTCAATACAGATACGAATAAAGATGAAGAATTAAGAACATTAATAGATTATATAAGTAAATACAACGATGATTCAACAGAATTTTTTGATTTAGCATTTGATTATTTTGGAATGAGAGCATGCTATGAAATATTGTATGAGAATGATGATAATGAAATAGTATATACTAAACAAAGTGCATTAAATACAATAGGGATATTTGATTATTCAACACCAGTAAGACAAATAGGACAGTTAAGAAAATGGACAGAAAAGGACAAAAATGGTGCAGATATAACAATTGTAGAATTAACCACAATAAATGGCAAAAAATATTATTCTCCAACTCCTGATGATTATACAAGGTTACAGGAAGATAAAGCAAAAGCTGAAGAAGGAAAATGGAACATGCTTCCTTGTATAGCAATAGAAAATGAAATGGGACTATCAAGTTTTGAATTGGTAGTCTCTTTAATTTGTGCTTATGAAAGAGTAGTACAAAACAGTAGAAATACATTTCAATATAATGATGAAGCAAAATTAAAAATAACAGGATATGCTCCACAAAATGAATTAATGGTTACTAAGCTAGACAAAAATGGTGTTCCAGAGCTTGATGAGAATGGACAAGAAAAGCAAGTACTAAATAAAGCTAGAGAAGAAGAAGATAAAACACTATTAAAAATGGGAGTATTTTATACACCAGATAATACAGGAGATATAGCATGGGTAGAAAAAACAGTACAAGATACGGCTTTACAAAACCATAAAAAGACATTAATTGATTTAATTGCTATGATTAGTGGAGTACCAAATATAACAGATTTAGGATTTACAAATGCAGACAATGCAAGTGCATTAGACAGAAAATTCTTTGCATTAGAGCAAATGATAACTGATGCAGATAAACATTTTAAACAAGCAATGTTAAGAAGATGGGAAACAATAATAGACAGAATAAATAAAAGAAAACATAAATCTTATGATTTTAGAAGCATAAAAATAGATTTACAAAGAAATCTACCAACTGATAAAGATACAGAGACAACAAGAGCATTAAAGTTAAGAGGATTATTAAGTGACGCATCAATTATAGATATGTTACCAGATGACTTAGATAGTAATTCAGAATTAGAAAAAATAGATAAACAAAATGAAGAAAATATTCAAAAGAATTTACAACAAATGCAAATGATGGGACAAGTAGGAGTAGAGCAAGATAATAAGGAAAACAAACAAGATGATAAAGTAACGGATTTGACAGATACACAGAAAGCACAAAAACTAACAGCAGATAACAAGAAAGCACAAGAAAAAGAAGTTAATAAACAAGTTAGTAAAGAATAAAGGAGTTTTATATGTGGGAAAAACACGACAATTATATGAAGCAATTAAAACAACTATATACTAGAACATCGAAACAGACTCAAAATAGACTACAAGAACTATTTGATACATTTAATTTTACATCAGAGAATATCTATAGCATTGCAAATACAAAAACAAAACAAAGAATAAATACTATGATAGAAGAATGGAAAGATAAAAAAATATTAAGTGGGTATTTTGGTATGTTAGCCAGTAATATATATAGAAAAACAAGAGTTAAAAATAGTGAAATACTAGAATTATTAATTTACAGTGCATATATAGAAGAACAGAGCAAATTAGATGAATATGAGCATAATGTAATGTATGAAAATATGAATTACTATTATGAAGAACGGACAGAAAGAAGTATTAAATGTGCAAAAAAAGAAAAAAGATATATCGGTTTTAGATATGGCATTATTTCTAGCATTATTAGAGCAAATATCTTATAATGGCCTTACTATAGAGCAATATATACAAACTACAATAAGATATAATACAGAGCAAATATATAAACAAGCAATTATCAATTTACAGCAACAGAAAGATTTGAATATTGATTCTGATGAGTTTCAAAATATAATACATAGGCAAAACAGTCAAAAACTTAATATCAATGGAAACAAAATATCTGGTGCAGTAGATATGCAAATGATAGGATTGAATAATAAATCTAAAATAGAGGGAATAAAAAAACAAGATAACGGCGCAAAAGTAAAGTTTGTAGCAGTAGAAGATGATAAAACCACACTAATGTGTGATAGCTTGAACAATCAAGAGTTCTATATAAATAAAGAAAATACTTTTGACAGGTATTATGGAGAAACACAAAAAGAGCTAACAATGCAAAGAATTAGATGTAATGGATTAGTACTAGGCTTAAATCTTCCACCAATACAACATCATTTTCATTACTGTAGAAGTACGATAATGTATTTGCCACCAGTTGAAAAACAAGAAAAAACAGAGTATAATCTTGATATACCTAAAATAAGTAAAGATATTAAACAAGTATTAAGTAATACAAAATTAAATTCTAATGTAAAAAGATTATTTAATAGATATTTAACAAGGGATAACGCGAAAATAAACAACAGCTTAAATGTTCCAATGAGATATAGTATTGATGATGATAAGATATATATAAATCCAAACCATCCAGACTTTAAATATTATGATTTATCTGAAAGTTTAAGCCATGAAATTATACATATGATAGATATAAGGAATAATATATCTAATAAATTAAATATAGACAATGAATTAAGAAGAGCAAGATTACAAATAGATGTAGATGAAGATAAGTATATTAAAATATTGTCAAGTAGCAAATATGAAGATAATATGACATTAAGTGATATATTTTCTGCCATAACTAATGGAAAAATATCAGGAAACTATATGCATTCAAGTAAATACTGGATAGAGGATTCAACAAGAATAGAAAAGGAACTTTCAGCAAATATAATGTCAGCATATTTAAATAAAAACCAAGATACATTAAATCTTATAAATTCAATAAATGAGCTAAAACAAATTAAAGAAAAGGTAGTGAAGTTATACAATGATTATACCAGATGAAATAAAAGAATTAATTCATAAATATATAGAAAAGAATGGAAAAAGACCATTAGGTTTTAATTACGATGAATGGAATAGTTTAGAAGAGTATAAAGAATATTTAGAAAAAGAATTAGAAAAATAGCACTTACTAGCAAGTAGGTGCTTTTATTATGGAAAGAAGGTGGAAAAATATGCAGGGACCATTAATACCAACAGGAAAAGAAAACGTAAAGGAATCTATTATAGCAATAGGACAAGAACTAATAAAAAGAGCAAGCGATATAGCAAATGATTTAAAATTAGTTACTAATATTGAGATTTATGCAAAATTAACACCAGATGAAGTAACTAACTTTGATATAACGAAAAAATATGTAGCAACATTTGAAGAGAAGGAGGAAAAATAATATGTGGTTATTAGTTTTAATATTAAGTATTAAATTACAAATGCCAACTTGGTATTGGATTATATTTACTATAATTACAATATTAAGGCCATTAAATGGGTTGATCAAATATAGATTTAGTGAAAACTTTTTTGAAGAATACGGAGATAAATAAGTTATTAGAGTTAATTTATATAAATTAGGACGTGGACGCACGTCTATTTTTTATGCCTTTTTACTGAATGCAGGCTATAAAGAACAACAGAATACAAATTCGCAATGGCTGGGGCTTAGGCAATGGCTGGGGCAAAAGGAGTAGAAAATGGAAGGACAAGATAATAATCCAAATAACGCTAATACTGGGGCAAATAATGAACCAGCGGGAGCAAACAATTTAAATAATACAGGAACAAACAATAACCCTGTAACATTTGATGATTTCTTAAAAGATGGAAAAAATCAAGCGGAATTTGACAGAAGAGTTCAAAAAGCTATTCAAACAGCACAAGATAGTTGGAAAGCAAAAAATGATGCTGAAAAGTCAGAAGCTGAAAGATTAGCACAAATGAATGAAACTGAAAAATTACAATATCAATTGCAAAAACAACAAAAAGATTATGAAGCAATGCAAAGAAAGTTAAATGCTAGAGATTTAAAAGACGAAGCTTTAAAAATAGCAACAACTCAAGATACAGCATTTGACCCAGAATTTCTAAATTTGTTTGATTATGAAAATATGACAGCAGAGCAATTACAAGAAAAAACAAAACTTATAAAAACAATTCAAGACAGAATTGTAGAGAAAACAGTAAATGAGTGGTCAAAAGAAAAACCACCATATAACCCTGACCCATCAGGAAATAAGCCAAGCAATAATGATGCAATAGATAAGGCAATGGGATTAAAGTAAGAAAAGGAGTATGAAAAATGAACAATATTGAAATATCAACAATTTATTTACCAAAATTAGACCAAGTTTATAAAAATGAGGCTAAAACATCTATATTAGATGGAGATGAAACAACTGTACAAAAAGGATTAAATGGAGAAATAAAAGTAGCTAAACTAGACATGGATGGTTTAGGAGATTTCTCAAGAAATGATGGATACACAAAAGGTTCAACAAAATTTGTATGGGAAACAATTAAATATGATAAAGAAAGAAGTCAAGATTTAAGAATTGATAGATTAGATAATCAAGAAGCATTAGGAATGCCTTTTGCTAAATTATCAAGTGAATTTGTAAGAACTAAAGTAGTTCCAGAAACTGATGCTGCAAGAATTGCAAAAATATCAGGTACAGCAGGAATTTCACTAAAGAAAGAAACAATTTCTGATGGTGCAGGAGCTGTAACAGCATTAAGAGCATGTACAAACAAAATGGATGAAGATGAAGTTTCAACAGAAAACAGAATTTTATTTATAACACCTACATTAAAAGGAATGATTGATGATTTAGACACAACTAAATCTAAAAAGGTATTGGAAAGATTTTCAACAATAATTGAAGTTCCACAAACAAGAATGTATACAGCAGTAACATTAAACAGTGGAAAAGAAAACTATGGATATCAAAAGGCAAAAGATTCATATATTAAATCAAAAGATACAGCTGTTGTATCTGGTAAAAATTATTATACAGAATCTTCTGGTACATATTCAAAAGTAAGTTCTCCAACAGGAAACCCATCAACATCAGATTACTATGAAATGGTAGAAGGTGGAAAAGATATAAACTTCTTATGTGTAGAAAAATCAGCAGCTGTAACAGCTATGGATCAATACATAAAATATTTTACACCAGATGAAGACCAAAATGGCGATGACAATGTGTTTAAATATAGAAACAACAATTTATATGGACATGTATATGAAAACAAATTAGCTGGTGTATACTGTTCATACGAAGGATAGGAGGTAAACAAATGTCAACATTTATAGGACTAAAAATAAACAAAGCAGAAAAAGAAACTAAAAAAGAGTTAACAGTAAAAGAAATAAAAGAAATTCTAAAGGAAAATGGAATTGATTTTGAAGATAAAGCAAAAAAAGAAGAATTAATAGCTTTATTACCAAAAGAATAAGAAAGGGTGGCAATAGAATGAACGAAATAGAAGAAAAGGAATATATACATAGAATAGAAAATGATTTGTCTCTTAATTTTAGAGGAGATAGCGATGTTTTAAAAGATATATATGAAGAGGTAAGTTCTATTGCCTCTGATATTTCAAATAGACCTAAAAATGATGAAAAGTTATTTCCACATATAAAAAAAGCAGTGAAATCCATATACCTTTCAAGAGGAGCAGAAGGATTGACAAGTCGAAATGAAGGCTCTATTTCAACTTCATTTGATGATATCATAGAAAAATTGAAAAATGACATTATAAAAACTGGTTTAAGGAGGATAAGATAATGTTATTAAGAGATTTAACAAAGGTGTACATATCAGAGAGTGAAGAGATTAAAGAACATGGAGAACCTGAAAAGACATGGAAATATAAAGGAATTGCATATTTAAATATTCAACAAGATATAAATGAACTTGATAGAAATTCAGCAGGTGAAACAAATTATGATATACAAAAATGTAGAGCCGATAGAAGATATGACATAAAAAATGGAGATGGAATATCTGTTAAAGATATTAGAGGTAAAAGCAAAATAATTCCAGATTATAGAGTAATAGACCAAACAAAGATAGGCAATACAATGATTTATAGAATGGAGTCGTATAATGAAGATTGAGTTTGAAATTAAAGGTTTAGACAAGCTTGATAAAAAATTAAATGATTTTTGTAAGAGATTGCCAGAAACAATAAAGGAAAGTATTGAAGAAATTTCTAAAAACATACAGGGGTATGCAATAAGATTAGAAAAAGGAAAAAACAGTGAAGGCATATTGTGTGAAATGGTAAATATGTCTAACAAAGAAGTTGTAAGCAGAGTTTATGCAGACCCTAGTAAGTTTATGGCAGATAATAATCAATCTTATTTATGGTTTGAATATTTTGGTACGGGCCAATGGGCTGAACAAGAGCATATAGGAAAAACAAAACATTTTATAGAATCAGGGTATACGGAATGGTATATTCCAGTAAATAAAGTAGAAAAAGGTTTAAATTATCCTATTGTAACTATTAACAATCAACAATTCTATGTTGCCATTGGTTCAAAAGGAAATCATTTTTTAGAAGATGCAGAATTTAAATCAAGGAATGAAAATGTTGAAATAATAAAGAAAAAATTAGATGAAATGTTAAAGGAGATTTGCAAATGAAAGAGATAGACGAAAGAGAATTCTCTGATTTAGTATGTGAAGAACTTGAAAAAATTGGAGAAGAAGTATTATTAAATAATCCTTCAACAGATAGTAAATTTCCTTGTAGAGTAATAAATACTCCATTAAAATCTGTTGAAGAGACAGATGATGAAGGAAACCCAATAAAATTAAGATTCCAATGTACTATTCAACATTGGAATGGTTCACAAAGAGAATGTATGAATATGTCAAGTAAGACAGATAAACAGCTAAGAAAGAAAAATATAATAAGAACAAATACAAGCGAAATAATCAAAGATACAGTAACAAAAAAATATAGATTATTAGCGACATATGAAGTCAGATATAATTGCATATCTGATTCTTTTAATAAAATAAAATAAGAAAGGAAATGATAGAAAATGGCAGTAACAACATCACCACAAGTTGCTATGAAAATGAAAGTATCATACGCAACAACATTAACAGGAGATAAAATAGATATAGCTTATTGTACTAAAATAGGACAATTAAAAAGCCTAAAAGAAGGACAAGCATGGAGTTCTTTAGAGTTAGATGAAGAAAGAAATGCATCAGGAAAAAGAAAAGCAGAAACAACAGATGTAGAAATGTATTTCATACACGAACAACATAAATCATTAAAAGAATTGGCAGATGCAGATACAGAAATATATCTATTCTTCCAATGTCCTGAAACAACTGCATCAGAAAAGGGAAAACCATTAACATTTTCATTAAAAGGTACAATAGATATAGCAGGAAATGAAGTAGAAGATGGAGACTTTTTAAAAGACACTATGAGAATATTTAGAAATAGTGCTTTAGTAGAAACAGATGGATATCCAGTAGAGGGAGATTCAACTAAATTTTAATAAATGGAGGCTATCTGCCTCCAATTTTTTTATAAGAAAGAGGTTTTTTTATGATATTAAAAGTAAAAGATAAAGAAATAACAATATTTATTAGTACAAGAAAACTAGTAATAGTACAAGACAAAACAAGAACAGAAAATTTTGAAGAATTATATTTTAATGCTATGTCAAAATTAAACATAAAAACATTAGCAGAAATATTATTAGTATTTGCGGAAGATAAAGAAGGAAATGAAGCATTTAATAATATAGCAGAAGTATATGATTTTATAGATGAATATAAGAAAGAAAACAATAAAAGCTATTCAGATATATTTAAAGAATTAGCTGAGGTAATAAATAATGAGGGTTTTTTCAACAAAAAAATGACAAAGAAAGATATGGAACAAAAGATATTAGATCCATTATCAACGATGAAATTAAACGATATGATACAGCCTTCAATAGAAAAAGCAATAACAGAGATAGCGAGAAACGAAATAGCAGAGAACAAATTAAAAATGAAGGATTAAGTGCAATAACAAAAAAACTAGAAAAAAGTAAAACAATAAAAGAATCAGTATATGCATTAGAACCATTAGCATATTATTTTGATATTAAACCAAAAGAATTTTGGAATAGTAGTTATACTAGCATAATGAAGTATTGCCAAGTTAAATTAGCAAAAATAGTAGATGATTTTAAAAGGGAAATAAATTTACAAGAAGCTACGACAGACAAGCTAATACAAGCAAATCCATTATTATTTAAAGACCCAAAAGTTGAAAGATTAATAGAAGGTTTTAAAGAGTTATTTAAAGAAGAATTAGAAGAACAGAATAAAGAACAAACTCTTGAAGAACAAATTGCAATATTTAGAAGTATGAAATAATTTATTTCTTCGACAAGTTTCGACAAATAACAACAACAAAATGTAATATAATACATTTATATTGTCTTAGGAGGGATATTATGGGTTTTTTTACTAGTATGCAAAAAACAAATGCTTTAACGGTATATGATAAAGCTAAAAAATATTTAAAGCCAAAAGATGGAAATAAACATGTGATAATGATAAATAGTTTCAGCAAATGGCTTAATCAGACTTTTGAGTGTGAAGATAAGTATACAACACAAATAGATGAAATAGTTTCTAATATGCAAAACGATGGGTACGAAATAATAGACATAAAAATGAACTCTATTATAAATCAAGGATTAACAGGAGAAATGGAAGGTTTCCATACTTTAATTATTTATAAGTAAACTTAAGTGAAAAATAAAAAGAAAATCTGATAAGAAATTTTAAAGAGGGGAAAAAAATGGTTTTATTTGTAATAATAGTAATAATAGTAGCAATTGTAATCATAAAGAAAAAAAGAGATGAAAAATGGTATGATGAATTAAGCATAAATGAGAAAACTAAAATTAAGCAAATAGATATAAAGTTAAAAGAAGTAAATTCAAGAATAAAAAATGTTATGCCAAAAAAATATCGATTATATAGAATGTTAAGTGATTTGTCTAATTATTTAACAAAAGATGAAGAAATAGTGTATTTCACTAGATATTTAAATAGGGTTGAGAATGTATTAAAAAATACGGGGCCAGCAGGCTATATATATGTTACTAATAAAAGGATTCTTATTGTAGATTTACAATATAAAAATATACCATTAGAAAAAGTAAGTTCAATAAGTTCAGCGAACTCTCTTGCAAGAAATGGAATTATTATAAATGATAGTTCTACATCAGAAAAACTTTTAGGAATTAATAAAAATGATGTTAATAAATTAATAAAAGTAATAAATGAAGGAATGGAAAAACATAAAAATATAAGTATAAATATAAACCAAACAACAGAAAAAGATGTGTCTGATAAAATAGCAAGATTAAAAGCTTTATATGACGAAGGTATATTAACAGAATATGAATTCAATGTAAAGAAAATGGAATTATTAGAAAAAGTAAAATAATAACAACAAATGAAACACCAGTAATGCTGGTGTTTTTATTATGTAAGAAAGGAGGAAACAATGACTTTAGAAGAACTAGAAATTATTATAAAAGCTAAGATAGAAGAGGTTAAACCTCAAATAACAAAAATGCTAAAAGATGTAAAAAATGCAGTTAACAGTTCAAAAGGAGAAATACAATCAGCTGTAAATGCAACATCTAAAGTAATGCAAGCAGTAAACACGCAAGGATTTGTAAGTAAAATAGCAAAAGCAGTTCAAACGGTAAAAGATAGAATAAGCAATCTAAATAAATTCACAGAAAACAACGAAACAGAATTGAAAGTAAATAATAAAAATGCAAGTCAACAAATAACGCAACTTGAGAAAGAAATAGATAGTTTGCAGAAAAAAATAAGTGCTCGACAAATGAAGTTAAGTATAATAAATCCGCAAATAGATAGTATAGTTGCTAATACTAAAAAAGATGTTATACCACAAGGAGTATCTAAAAATAATCCAGCAATGGATAAAGTAGTTAATAATTCTTTAGCATCAAACAAAGAATTTACATCCTTGAATAATCAGGCTAATAAATTATATACAGAAATAGAGATGTATTCAAAACAATTAGACACTGCAAAAACTAAAGCTTCACAACTAAAAAAAGAAGTTGGAAATACAGGAACTAGTCAAAATAAATTGACTAGTTTTTTTAGTACATTTAAAAATAAATTACAAGGTGCAGTAAGTAATGCGGGAGGACTAAAAAGAGTTTTTAATCAAATTCCTAAAATCACTCAAGAAGTAACAAACCATATTAAAAATATGGGAACAGGACTAAGTGGAGGCTTAAAAAATGTACTAAAATATGCTATGGCTCTATTTTCATTAAGAGGAGTATATAGTATATTAAGTAATTGTGCTAGTACTTGGTTGTCAAGTCAAAATTCAGCAGCAAAACAATTAAATGCTAATATAGAATATATGAAATATGCTATGGGATCTGCTTTAGCACCAGTTATACAATATGTAGTAAATTTAGTATATAAATTAATGAAAGCAATACAATCTGTTGTATATGCTTTAACAGGAGTAAACATATTTGCTAAAGCAAGTGCTAAATCATACAATGCAATGGCTAATAGTGCTAAGAAAGCAAAAAAAGAAACACAATCACTAGCTGATATAGATGAAATACATAATATTAAAGAAAATGCAGGAACTACTACACCTAATATTGATTTATCACAAGTAGATGGACAAATGGGTGAATTTGCTAGTAAATTATATGACTTTTTTAAACCGCTAGTAGAAAGTTGGAACAAATATGGGCCAAATCTAGTTAAACAAATAAAAACTACAGCAAGTCAAGTAACAGGTTTAATAAGTTCAGTATGGGAAAGTTTTGAAAAGATTATTACTAATGGAACAGTTTATACATCATTGGAATTAATTTTAGTTATTATAGGAAATATAGCAGAAGCCTTTTCAAATGCTTGGAATTATAATGGAAATGGAGATGCAATTGTACAAAATTTGGCAAATGCGTTTAATAATCTATTAACGGCAGTAAGAAATGTAGTACAAAGTCCAGGATTTCAGGAATGGTTAAAAAATTGTTCTGACAAATTTAGAGAGATATCAGAAAAGATAGCACAAATAGATTGGCAACCTTTAATGAATGCCTTATTTAAAATAGGTTCAACAATTGGAACAATGGCACTAAATATAATAAGTGGACTTGTGGACGTATTTAAATTTTTTATAGAGCACCCAGAATTAGCAGGTGTGATTTTAGGAATTGCAGTAGCAATAAAAACACTTTCTTTAGCATTTAGTGGAATTTCAGGATTAACCTCTTTTATTAAAACAATATCAGAGATAAAAAAGGTACTTAGCCCAATAATAAGTATTATTTCAAAAATAGGTCCAGCTCTAGGTGGAATAATATCAATAGTAATAGGAGCAGTTGCCGCTATTACTGGTTTTGTGGATATGCTGAAAAATGGATTTAGTTGGTTAAATGAAGTAATAATGGTTATTGGAATAGCATTAGTTGCAATTGGAGCTATTATATTAGGAGCACCAGCGTTAGTGGCAGGAATCATAGCAGCAATAGTAGCAGTTATTGCAACACTAGTGGTATTAATAAAACAACATTGGGAAGAAATTAAGGGATTTTTCTCAAATCTGTGGCAAGGAATAAAAAATGGAGTAACAATAGCATTCACAGCTATAAAAAATTCTATTGCAACAATATGGAACTCAATAAAGACGACTATTATAAAAGTAACGACAAACGTTAAAGATAAAGTGGTAGCTGTTTTTGATACAATGAAAAATAAAATAAAAAGTATAATGAGCGGTATTAAATCTACAATTAAAAGTATTTGGGATGGAATATGGGGAGCAATAAAAAAAGTTATTAATAGTATCTTAAGTGGAATTGAAAGAATGGCAAACGGAATTGTAAGAGGAATGAATAGAGTAATAGATGTGTTAAACAATCTAAAAGTTCATATTCCAGATTGGGTTCCATTGTTTGGAGGAAAAGATATTGGTTTTAGAATTAATAAAATGAGTCAAATCTCTATTCCAAAACTAGCAACTGGAACAAACTATATTCCAAAAGAAGGACTATATCATTTACATGAAGGAGAAGCGGTTGTTCCTAAAAGATACAATCCAAGTGCTGATAATAATTCAAGTACATCTAATAATAGCGTGGCAGATATTAAAATCACAAATGAATTAAAAATTGGAAATAAGACATTAGTTAGAGAAATAATACCAGATTTAAATTCAGAATTAAGACGACTTGGATATCAAGGTCTTTATGTAAGGGGGTAGGTATAAATGATAAAAGTAGATGGAGTAGAAATACCTACTCCAAGTGAATATAATCCATATCCAGAATTAAGAGAGAAAAGTTCAGAAAATTCTCTTGGAGATGTAAAAAGAAAAATCATAAGTTGCAGATGGAAACTAGAAATGAAGTGGGATTTATTAACAAAAGAACAATATGCACAACTAATTAAAATTAAATTTAAAAAAAGTTTTCAATGTGAATTTCCTTCATCAACAGGAAAAAGAGTAACAAAAACTATGTATGCGGGAGATCCAAAAGGAAATGCTTTTAAGTTAGATAAAAAGACTGATACTGTAAAGAATTGGACAAGTGTTAGTCTTAATTTTATACAATTGAAAGCTGATAAATATACAGGAGGTGCTTATTAATGATAGATACCTCAGAAGAACTAATTAACAATATGAGAGCTGATGTACAAACGACATCAGCTCGTGTTACTATTGTGTCTTATAAAGCAAGTACGATAAAACAGAAATCAAACAATGTGAATAAACATCTAAAAGAAGTAGGCATATGTGAGGATTTAGAGGAAGTAGAAGTGTACGAGAATTATAATATGCCACAATTAAAAAATTTAAAGATGCATGAAAATGGAAATTATGCAGTTTTTGAGGGAGACGGAATTCCATTATCAGGTGTACAGTGTATATCAAAAACCAATAATAATAATCAATTCGGCTGGTGGTCTGAATATTTGTCAGATGAAGATGGATATTTTAATCCATCAATTCCTAATGCATATCCAATATTAGAATGTGATATGAAAGAAATAGGACAAGATAAGCTTAACATAGTTTTTTCAAAAGAAAAAAACGAATACGCAGTAAAGTTTGATGTTGAAATTTCATATATGCTTGAGAGCACAGGAAAAGAAGAAACCAAAACATATAATATTGATAACAATAACAGCACCGTGTATACACTTGAAAATATACCTGATTCTGCAGACTTTTACGGTAACTTTGTTTCTATTGTAATAAAGATATATAAATGGTCTAAAGCAAATGCTAGAGCAAAAATATGTCAGATTTGCTTTGGAGATATTCTAGAGTATAAAGATGATAATATAGTATCTTTAAATGGAAAAAAGGGAGTAAGTCTAACAAATGAAAATACAGAATCAAAAGAACTAGATTTAACAATTCAAGATGAAGAAGAAGAGTACAATATTTTTGAACCAACTGGAAAATTGGTTAATTTAGACTCTGGCTCTGTATTAAGTTTAGAGTTAGGGTGTTTAATAGATGATTTTATTTATTATGTTAAAATAGATGAATTTAATTTGAGCAAACCAAAAAAAGAACAAAATTCTTTAGAAGTGAGTATAACGGGTAAAGGGTTTATTAATCAATGTAGTGATATTGATTTTGGAGCTAATTTCTATGATAAAACAGAACCTCAGTTAATACTTGATTCTGTATTTGGTTATGAAGAAGAAATATACTTTAATATTGATGAAGAAATAAAAAACGATGTTGAAGATGTTAGAACTGAGTATGGAACAGTAAAAATTCCAGAAGGAATAAACAAATTGGCTACTGCAATAAGGGCAAATGTAATTGAAACAATTGATAATAAGGTGCTTTTAACAAGAATAAAAGAAAAAGAACCAGTTGCAACAATAAGATTAGAACAGTGTATGGAATTGCCAACAATAGAAAAAGAAGATATACAATCAGAAATAAACATAAATATATACTCGCCTACTGACAAAGGAAATGAAACAATATACGAAGAAAATTTAAATTTAATTCAAGATGAATGGAATATATTTAAATACAATAAAGAGCATACAGCACCACCATATACAGCTAAAAGAACTCTTGATATTTCAGGAGAAGAAATGACTGTTGATATGCAAGGAGTAATTTTTCTTGAAGATAGAGCAGGGTGGAATCCAGCTTCTGGGGGATATAGCAAAATAACAATAACAGGGCATGTTGTAGAAATATCAAGTACAACACGTCAATTTTCTATGAATAAAAATGGAACAAGTAATCAAAGTATAGAAAATGAAAGCATAGGAACTACACAACAAGCAGAAAGAGTCTTTAAATGGTTAAAAGATAATTATAACAAATGTTTTAAGTATGAAGTGGAAATACAAGATACATTCACTTATGAGCTTGGAGATACAGTTTGGATTGAAACAGGAATATATGTTAATGGAATTCAAATAGTTAGAAAAGCTATCATTATAAATATAGAATATGAGTACAATGGAGCACTAACATACATTTTAACATTGAAAGGAGCTTAACATGTGGAACAAAAAAGGAATAAGAAACGTTAAAGTAGAAGCAAAAAAATATAAAATTTCATTATCGATTGACGGTAAAAGTACGCAAGTTACAAGAGATGGAAAGAATTTATTTAATTTAAGCAATGTTCCTGATGGTAGTTCTTATGTAATAAAAACCGAAACAGGGTTAAACTTAAATAAATGCTGGGTATCGGATGTGTTTGGTGTAAATGGTTCAGAAAAACTACTAGATACATTTAAGCCAAATACCACTTATACAATGAAAGCAAAAGCTAAGGTTGTGTCAAGACCTTCTACTATTATAAGTCATCAAAATGCTACTTTTTTATTATATAGATCATATAATAGTGAATTAAGTGGAGTTTTTCAAGCAGTATTAAATATGCCTGATAAAGAAACAATAGCATTAAATACTGAAAAAGAATATATAACGAGTTTTACTACACCAGCAGATATGACGAATGTTAGGTTTTTATCTTATTGCTTTTATGGAAATAATGATGGTTCTACAACAGGTGCTCCTCAAGGGGAAATAGATGTATCAGAAATAATGCTAGTAGAAGGAAAATATACAGCAGAAAATTTTCCAGATTTTGAATTATATGGCGTATCTCCATCACCAGATTATCCAAGTGAAATAAAAAGTATTGGGGATGATATTAATTTATTTGACAAAAATACTATGGTAATTGATGGGAGTTATGTAAGTGATGCAAGTGGTAAATTTATTAGTAATGCTACTTCTAAAAGAACGGATTATATAGAAATTAAGGAAAAGACATCTTATTATATATATAGTGATAAAACAGTAGGAAACTGGGGAGCTTGGTACAATAAAGATAAAAAATTTATTAGTGGCATAACATTAGGTGGTAAAAAAGAAGGCATCGCAAAATCTCCTACTAACGCAAAATATATGGCATTTACATTGTCTTATAATAATAATTTGTCAGATTTTTCAAATGTTAAGATAGCTAAAAGTGATAAAGAAGTGCCATATAGCGAATATGGGGAAGGCACATTAAGTATAGAACAGAGAGGGAAGAATATAATAAATCCTAATATATCTACAATCACAAATGCTGGAGTTACTATAAAGAATAATGGAGATGGAAGCTATACTGCTACTGGAACTTCTACTAGAGGATTTAGTATTCCATTAACAAAAGATTTATTTGTTTTAAAATCAGGTTTACCATATACTAACAGTATTGAAATTTTAGATGGAGATATGCCTAATAGGACTAGTATAGTTAGTACAGTAATTAATGATAATGGGGTCGAGTCTTTTAATTATATGATTTTACATTCTAATTTACTAAGTAATACTATAACTCCTAATGAAGATAAAACAGTAAAAAGATATGAATTATATTGTAATGCTGCTGGAATTAGTATAAATTTTACATTCAGAGTGCAATTAGAACAAAATAATAAAGCGACTGAATGGCAACCTTACTTCTATAATTCTTATATTTTACCATTATCAGAGCCATTGCGTAGTCTGCCAAACGGAGTAAAAGATACTTTGGAAGTTGATGGTATTCATAGAAGAGTTGAAAGTATTATTTTAGATGGTAGTGAAGATTGGAAGGGTTATACAAAAATAGGTAACAATGCTAGGGCATATTATATATATAATAGAATTAAAAAACAAAGTCAATGTTTAAGTAATTATTTTAACTACTCATCACTATTTGAAACTGATGAGACTGGCATCAACTTAAGTCCATATGAAACATCACTAATAGCTATTAAGATACCGCTAACAAAATTAGAAACAAAAGATATACAAGGAATTAAAAACTGGTTATCAACTCATAATACCGAAGTAATCTATGAATTGGCAACTGAAACAATAGAACCATACACAGACGAACAAAAAGAAATTATAAATTCTATGGTTACTGAAAAAGGGACTAATATATTTAATATAAATGAAGATACAGGAATTGAAATACAATATAAAGGTTTAGAAGAAGAATGGGATTCTACAGATATAATACCATTAAAAATTTTTAAAGAATTAATATGCAAAATACAAAAGTATTCTAATAAACTAGGAATAAAAAATAATCTTATTAATGAAAAAAACAATGGAGAGTTCTTATTTTCAGAAGAGGTAAATGAAATAGATAGATTGCTAGAAGTAATGAGTAATGTTTTATTGTTAGAATATAAAAGAAAATATTGGTACAACTTAACAACGTTTAACTATAAAGATTGGACAAAATTTGATGAACAGATAACTTTAATAGAAGAAAAAATCAAAAATACAGATATATATGTCTATAAAGATGATGTAATAGAAGACCAGAAAACATATAGAAATTTATTATATAAGGAGGTTTAAAATGGGACAAACTATAAATTATAAAATACCATATCCAGAGCAAGATGATCCTAGAAATATTCCAGAAGATATGAAGGGAATGGCAGAGAGTATAGATACTTTAATAAAAAATTTATCTACAGCAATATCAACGATAATAGAAACGGGTAGTAACAGTAATGGTTCTTGGATTAAATATGATAACGGAATAATGATATGTTATAAGAATTTTTCGGGAACTGCAAAAATAACACAAAGTTGGTACAATTTATATGAAACAAGTTCTGCGAATGCGTTAGATTTTGGAAATTATCCGCAAGAATTTAAAGAAACACCTTTATTATTTACACAATTTTATGGAGGAAACTCTCAATGGATTGATGCATGGCTAGATAATAGTAGAACAGCATCAAAAGTTGGAAAGGCTATTGTTTGCTCTGCATCTTCAAAAACAGCAGGGGCCTACTATAATATTTTAGCAATAGGTAGGTGGAAATAATGGAGATAGTAAAAATAATATTACAATGGGCGATACCGATTGCGTGTGCAACTGGTATCGCTTTTGTTAAAAAGCAATTAACTTTTAATAAAGCAATGAAAGAAGGAATATTAAGCATTATTAGAAGTCAATTAACAAGTAAATGTGAAACATATCTTGATAAAGGTTATTTGCCTGAATATGCAAGATATTGTTTAGAAGAATTGTTTAAAAATTATAAAACACTTGGAGGAAATCACGGAATGGAAATATTGGTTGAAAAGTGTTTTGAATTACCTACAAAAAAGGAGGAAAAATAAAATGGATAAAAGAAAAATAATAGTTGCAAGTGTTACTATAATTTTAGCAGTATTAGCAGGAATATTTGGATTTAATTACACAGATGAAGATGTTAACAAAATATCTGATGGGGTAGAAACAATAACAAATATTGTTGAAAATGTACAAATAGCTGAATTATCACAAGAAGATGAACAAGCTACAGAAGTACAAGAAGCTAATCTAGAGAACCAAACTTTTGAAGAGTTAGGAGAAGTTGCTTATAACGGAAGTGACAAAACACCTAATGTAGAGGTTGGAGAATACAAAGGACTAACATATTATTCACAAGCAGATAATAGATGGGCTAGTCATAAATATGGAAACAATAATATGTTAAATAGTGGTTGCGGTCCAACAGCAGCTGCAATGGTTGTATCTAGTATTAAAGGCGAAATAAGACCTGATACTATGGCTGATTTATATGTTAAGTATGGTTATCGTTCAGCAAATGCTGGTACATATTGGGCTGCAATGAAATGGACTGCAGATGTATTTGATATAGAGTTAAAAGAAACATCTAACTTTAATACAATGATAGACAAACTAGAAGATAATAACTATGTAATAGCAATATGTAGAAATGGATTATTCACATACGGGGGACATTTTATAGCAATAGTTGGAATAGATGGAGACACATTAAAGATATATGATCCATATTTATATAGTGGTAAGTTTAATACATCTACAAGAAGAAAAGCTAATGTGAAAGTATCAGGCAATACAGTATATGTATCAAAAAATAACTTTAAGAAATATGCTAATGCACAACATTTCTACTGTTATAAAAATACAAGAAATGATGGCAAAGTAAATGAAACCAAGATAGTAGAAACAAAAAGTAATAAAACTACAAAAAGTGTAAATTATAAAGTAAAAGTAACAGCAAGAGTAGGATTAAATATAAGAAAAGGTGCATCAACTAAATATAGTAAAGTGGGCAAATATTCTTATAATACTACAGTAACAGTAACAGCAAAATCAGGAAATTGGGGTAAAACATATAAAGGCTGGATATGTTTAGATTACACAAAGAAAATTAATACAACGATAACTTCAACAAAAAAAGTAGGTGCTAAAAAAGGATTAGTACTAAGAAAAACTGCAAATGGGAAGAAGATATTAACAATACCTTACAATAAAAAAGTAACAGTATTATCTCCAAAATATACAACTAAAAATGGATATGTTTGGAGTAAGGTTAAATATGGAAAATATACTGGTTATGTAGCAAAGAAATATTTGAAATAGGAGAGCTTCGGCTCTCTTATTTTTTTGCTTAAAATCACTAAAATCAAGGCATATAAGTACTTGACTAAAAAAATAAAAAGGCTTAAAATCAATTCT
>ULTW01060319.1_pt1 | contig 19092 bp, 16 predicted proteins | sample 1957961 | NCBI WGS metagenome assembly ULTW01 (sample SAMEA4835744, study PRJEB28245) | human gut metagenome | biome: gut microbiome; material: fecal sample | place: Denmark | collected 2008 | reverse complement strand
ATTTTTATTGTTGAGATGCAGCCTAACTTATCAAAAGTTAGCCTTAACACCACAAATTCTCATCGTGCACCGTCCGCCATCCGATCGGACACCGAACGCAACCCAATCGGGCGGCGGACGGAATCTGATCGGACGGCGGACGCAGAACGATGACTTATTGCGAAAGAAATCAGGCTATTATTATGCCTTATTTCCGAAACCTGCGTTGTTTTTTCCACCGTTTAATGCAAGAAGAATTTTTCCAGCACACGATACCAATAATCCCACGAATAGCCTACGGAAGGATGGTTCACCGCCTCGCCTCCACACGCCTGCCGTTGTTCAGGAGATAAGCGCCCGTCGCCGTACTGCACCCGTCCACTACTATCGGCTCGCCGTCCTGCCATCGCTCGCCCGGCATCTTATCCCAAAGGCGCTTGCCCCAAACGACGACATACTCGGGCTGATACTTGTCGAGCGCCTCGCATACCTCCGTCGGCATAATGCTTGCCGACGAAGGGCTGAAAGAATATGTTGTTTGCCATAAGTTAGAACCATGAACTAATCCAATCATAAACTATAGAACCCAAGCTGATAGATGGCTGGTAGATATCTGCAAAACAGAAGCTATCTACCAGCCTCTAACTCACTACCCAACAACGCGTTACACGCATGCTGGGAGATATGGTGGATTTTTTCGTTTACGGCAATTAAAATACTTGCATTGATGGTATCTTTTATTATGCTTACAGACTTTGTAAGTAATAATCTCTACAAACCTTCTCGCAAGAACTTGCGGAGATGAATGTGTGTTATGCCATCATCGTCATTCTTTGTAAGAAGCGGTGTCATAGAGATAACATACTTCGGATAGTTGTCCTTAATAGAACGCAGATTGCCAAATTCTCTTTCACGTGTAGCTTGCTCCGCTATAATGAACGAAGCCTGCACATAGATACGTTGTCCTTCTGGCTTTGTGCATACAAAGTCTATCTCACCAGCCTGTAGCTGTCCTACATAAACCTGATAACCAAGTCGGATGAGATGTTCATATATAATATTCTCTATAACCTTCTCAATATCTCCTTCCCTCGTACCACCAGCTATGGCATTTCTTACGCCATTGTCCTCAAAGTAAAACTTATCATTGTTCTCAAAGACGCGCTTACCGTGTATGTCATATCTGTTAACCTTATGCAAGATGTATGCTTCGCATAAGAAAGAAATGTAATTAATGACAACAGAAGAAGTGATTGACTCGCCTTGCGACTTCATATATTTTGCAATACTGTTAGCCGATATCAACTTTCCTATATTGTCAGCCAGAAAGCGTACCAAGTTCTCAAGGAAAGGAACGTTTCTTATCTGGTTCCTCATTATCACATCCTTCAGAAGCACGGTATGGTATATATCTATCTGATATTCTCTTGCATCATCCTCTTCCAAACCGATTTTTGCCAGACCAGGCATTCCTCCATATTGTATATACAAAGACAGCGACTCGTCATTGTCTGAAAGATTATGAAACTCCAAGAACTCATTGTAACTGAGAGACTGTATATAGATTTCTTTATATCTGCCTCCAATGAGTGTACTAAGTTCGTTGCTCAGCATACTGGCGTTACTACCCGTTATAATGATGTCCGTGTTTGGTTCAGTGCGAAAACTGCGTACGGAGCGTTCAAACTCCTCTATGTCTTGCACTTCGTCAATAAGGATATAATTGTACTTGTCGTTCGCCCAATGCTTTTCAATATATTCATTGAGATCCCGATAAGTCTGTATGGCATCATATTGCCACTTCTCCTTATCTATATAGATAACATTATTGTCTGAATCAGCCATCTTTTCATCACGTATCATTTTCAAGATACAGCTTTTACCAACACGACGCTGACCAACAAGCACTATTATCGTTTCCTTCCCAAGATATTTCTCAATCTTGTCAATGTATGATTGTCTCCTAATTGTTGCCATATTTATTCACTATAAAAGATATTTTCCGCAAAAATAGTAAATTTATCTTTTATAAAAGACAAAACAACTAAAAATCCCGCTTTTATCTTTTATATTGAATAAAATGTTGTTCGACACATTTATTATACGTAAATTTTGATTACAACAAAGCGATTTCCGCTTCGATGTTCTCTGGGGTAAAGCAGACGGCTTTCAGCTCCACCTTTTCAAACACTTGTTTAGGCTTCACTTGAAAAACCCTACTCATAGTAATTCGTTTTTTAGGTTATACTATAAATGCCGTTTGCACGGCATTACCTGTCAAAGGGCAAAGTTATGGTAAAGTGACGAACCATACAAGTCCATAATGGTTCATAGGTATAAGAACCATACCATTTGTCTATTTTTCTGATATTGTTTTTCCGGCAAGTACCAGGGCACGCTGGCGCAGATAGCTGTGCAGAGTGAAGCCGTCAGCCTTGACACAGTTGAGGAGGGCGCGCTTCTGCATCACCACCTCTTTGAGCGCAGGGAACACTTCGCCATAGCGTTTCTTCACCTCCTTGTTCTCGGTCTTCACCGATGTCTTCTTCACAAGTTCCTCTACATCGGTCAGCTTACGCACAAAATAGTCGGCACCCTTCTTCAAGCGTTCCTGCAGTAGGGCGTTGGTCTGATAGTCGGCAGAAGCGATGACAATCTGGCTGTACTGCAACTTGAAGCGCTCCGCCACATCGAGCAGTTCGCTTTTTATAGTGCCCGTACGTGCCTTGTATTCGGCAATGAGCTTCGGAAACGAACGGCGGAAATGTCCGTCGAGCAGGTCGAGCACACGGTTGAAGGCATCCATGAGCGGACGGAAGTCGAACAGTTCGCTCACCACCGACAGATAGTAGTCGCGTTGCAACTGTTCTATCTGTCCCTCGCTCGGTGTGTGCTCAATGGCGTGCGTGGCGTATTCGTCTACAGCCTCATCACGAATGATAGCCGCCTGCGGTAGTGGTGCGCTCAGCACCATACCCTCCAGTGTGCGACAACGCGAGAGAGCCACGTATGTCTGTCCGTGGGTGAAGGCACGCTGCACGTCAATAATGGCGTGGTCGAACGTCAAGCCCTGACTCTTGTGAACGGTGATTGCCCATGCTGTCTTCACGGGGAACTGCGTGAATGTGCCTTCCACCTCCTCGCTTATCTCGTTGGTCTTATCGTTGAGCACGTAGCGCGTATTGTCCCACTGCTCGGGCTGCACACGTATATTCTCGCCAGTGTCCTTCGCCGTAACGGTGAAGCCCTCGGTATCTATCTCGGCAATGGTGCCGATCATACCGTTGTAGTAAGCCTTGTCTGCCGAAGAATCGTTCTTAACGAACATCACCTGCGCACCGGTCTTCAGCGTAAGCGTCTCGTCGGTAGGGAAGAGCATCTCAGGATACTTGCCTTCGATGGTGGCGGTGTAGGTATAGGGCTTGCCGGGGAGCAGTTCGAGCTCGTGGTCGTTGATGCGCTGCGCTTGCCAGTTGTGCGTCGTAAGACGTATGTAGCCGTCATCCTTGCGCGGCTTGAAGTCGGGTATATAGCGCGAGTTGAGCGCAGAGAGCACCGCTGCATCGGCACGGTTCTCTCGTACCTTATTTAATATATCGAGAAAGTGTTCGTCACTTTGGCGGTACACCTTGGTGAGTTCCACGATAGCATAACGGGTGCGCTGCAAGGCGAGCGACGAGAAGAAGTAAGGTGTGGCGTAATAGCGCGAGAGCATCTGCCACTCATCGTCTTTTGCTACGGGAGCAAGCTGGCCCAAATCGCCAATCATAACCATCTGAACACCACCGAACGGAAGGTTGTTCTTGCGGAAACGGCGCAACACGCTATCTACAGCGTCAAGCAAATCGGCACGCACCATGGAAATCTCGTCGATGACGAGCGTGTCGATAGAGCGTATTACGTTAATCTTCTGCTTTGAGAAGCGGAACTGCTGTTCCTTGAGGTTATAGTTGGGTATGAACGGCGCAAACGACAACTGGAAGAACGAGTGGATGGTCACACCCTCGGCGTTGATGGCAGCGATGCCCGTAGGCGCAACAACCACGATACGCTTCGATGATTCCTCCTTCAGTCGGCGCAGGAAGGTAGTCTTTCCCGTGCCAGCCTTACCGGTGAGGAAGAGATTGGTGTTCGTTGTCTCTATTATGTCCCAAGCGAGTTGCGTCTGCTCTGTCATTTCCTTTGCTGATTAATGGTTGTTTAATGTGTATTCTGTGTGAACAATGAATTACAAAAGTAGTAATTATTTTTTGTTTTTTACGCTTTTACAATTTAAAATATGTTTTGTGGCTGCGTGGTACGGGCAAGATGCCCATACTTCCTACTTTTTAGCGTTTTACTTTTTTACCATTCTACTTTTTTCAGTACCTTTGCAAGGTAAAAGTAAAAGAGTAAAAATTAAAGGATATGATAAAAGCCCTGTTTTTCGACGTAGACGGAACGCTCGTCAGCTTTAATACGCACAAGGTGCCGGAGTCAACAATCGAAGCGCTTCGCGAGGCACACAAGCGCGGCGTGAAGCTCTTCACCGCTACGGGTCGTCCACGCCAGTTGCTCAACAACATCACGGAGGTGGAGGACATCATGGATGGTTTCATTCTTGCCACCGGTGCTCAATGCGTTTATGGCGACAAGGTAGTGCGCCAGGACCTCATTCCAACCCATGAAGCTGAGGCGATAGTCGACTTCTGCAACCGTCTCAGCGTGCCGGCGGTGGTTGTGGGCACAAAGGATCTGCAGATCATCAACCGCAACGACAGCGTGAACCATGTATTCTACGACATGCTGAAGGTGACGTACAACAAGTTCGACGTGCCGGTTGAGGAGGTTATAAAGCAGGGCATACTGCAGATTACGCCGTTCCTCACCGAGGACCAGGAGCACACTATCCTACCCCACGTGCCAGGCACAACGTCTGCACGCTGGTATCCTGCGTTCTGCGACCTTACGTCTGCCACAGCCGACAAGGCGAACGGCATCCGCGCCATTGCCGAGCACTTGGGCATAGACATCAGCGAGACGATGGCGTTCGGCGACGGCGGCAACGACCTTACGATGTTGCGTGCAGCGGGCGTTGGTGTCGCTATGGGCAATGCGCTCGACGAGGTGAAGGCGCACGCCGACTATATCACGAGCAGCGTAGATGAGGATGGTATAACGAATGCGCTGAAACACTTTGAAATCATTTAAAAGTAAAAGAGTAAAAAAGTAAAAGAGTAAAAAGATAGGGTGCGGAATACGGGCAAAATGCCAACATCCAATTCTTTTTACTCTTTTACTTTTTTACCTTTAATTTTTCCTTTTTACCCTTTTACTCTTTTACTTTTTTACTTTTATAAGAGTGGTGAGAACACTCTAACTAACGACTCCGCCAGACGGTGCATGAACGGGCGTTTCCGTTCGCCGTTCACACTCAGGAAGTCTACACATTCTTGCTCATCACTTATAAAGATTTCCTTCATTCGCAGCGCCGTTGTGCGGTCGTAGATAAAGACGTTGGCTTCGAAATTGTTCTCGAAGCTACGGAAGTCGATGTTCGTAGAACCGCAGGTACAGAGCGCATCGTCAGCCACAAGCAACTTGCTGTGGTTGAATCCAGCCTCGTAAAGCATTATCTTAACGCCTGCCTCAAGCACCTCCGTCACGAACGACATCGACGAAAGTTCAAGCAAGCGCGAGTCGCTATGACGCGGAATCATCAGTCGCACGTCTACGCCGGCAAGTGCTGCCGTGCGCATGGCGAAGAGCACCTGCTCAGTAGGCAGGAAATAAGGCGACTCCATGTATACATAGTTCTTCGCCTCAAGCAGTATGCGCACATATCCCTGCATGATGTCCGGCCATTTGGCTATCGGACTGCTCGTCACTACCTGCATCAAGCAGCTGTTCTCTATGCGCCACGGCATCGGCGGATAGTATTTAGAGTTGGTGACGAGTGTGCGGTCGACGAAATACCAGTCGACGAGGAACGTGCGCTGCAGGGCGTACACCGCTCCACCACGTATTCGGACGTGGGTGTCGCGCCACGGCAGTTGTCCGCCATACAGGCCTTTCACATAGCGCAGGGCGATGTTCATACCACCCACGAATGCCTCAACGCCGTCCACGATGCACACCTTTCGGTGGTTGCGGTAGTTCACCTTGCTCGTAAACGCAGGGAACTTAACAGGCATGAAGGCGTTGACATCAACCCCAGCACGGCGCATACGCTCGAATAGTGAGCGCGGCACACGCCAACAGCCCACATCGTCGTAGATGAGGCGCACCTCTACGCCCTCTTTCGACTTGCTGATGAGGGCATCCGCCACCAATCGTCCGAGTGCATCGTCGGCGAAGATATATGTCTCAAGATGTATATGCTTGCGTGCCGAAGCTATCGACTTCAGCAATGCGGGGAAGAACTCGTAGCCGTCGGTGTAGAATTTCACCTCGTTGTCCTTGAACGGAAGAGCAAGACTTTGGTTGGTGAAGAGTTGTATGAGCGAACGGTAGTCGTCGGGCAACGTCAATTGGCGTTGCTCCACAAACTCCAGCATCGACCGCTTCGACAACTGGTCAAGCGATCGCTGCGATATAAACGTCATCTTACGAGTGTTACGACCGAAGAATACGTAAAGTATTATTCCAACAATGGGCATAAAGAGTAGCACCATCACCCAGGCTATTGTCTTTGCTGGCTGACGGTTGTCCATCAATACAGCCAGCATGATGCTGACAATAATGAAGACGTAAGCTAATATGAATACCCAATGGATGTAGAACATATTATTTGTTGTTATGTTGAGATGTTGAAATGTTGTTATGTTGAGATATGCTTCATTTGTCACCACCTCACCATCTCACCACTTCACCCCCTATCATGCTATAATATTATTTCCCAACAACCGGGCGAGCTGCGAGCGCAGTTCGTGCGCCGTCTTGTATTCCTCCATCAGCTGCTGCAGGCGTTCGGGGTCGTTCACTGCGAGCGATATGTCGCGCTTCAGGTCGCGCAGTCGCTGCTCCAGATAGTCCATACGGAAGTCGTTGAGCAGATGCTCGGTCTGTTGGCGCAGTGCTTCGATGCGGTTCTCCTCTTCGACGCGCAGCTCGTCAGCATTCTTCTCCTCGTCGGCACGTGCCACCTTCTGCTCGTCGAGCAACTGATACTTGTCCATGCAAAGGTCGGTGGCAATGCGCGATATTTCAATGTCAGAATGGTGCAGAAAGAACTGCTCGGCACAGAACTGCTCATCGCCAGCATGGTTCACCGCCTCGTCGAGGATGCGGGAGTTGAGCGGATTTGCAAACTTCAGTCCGTCGACACCAAGGTTATAGGCTATGTATTGCGCCACGTTAAGGTTCACCGTCGTGCCGTCCTCCGTCTCTACATTATTATATATGACGGTATCGCCGTTGCGCACAATCAACTCTACGAGCATCTGCTCCACCTTCGATGCCTGCTGCAAAGGGGAAGGAGAGTTTTGAATATTGAGTTTTGAGTTTTGAGTCGTCGGTTTCGTCGTTTGCGAATTGTCCGATGAGGAAGCGGTTGCCTCGCGGTTGCTGCGTATGAAGTTGTTAAGCGTGTTGATGAGCGTAGCCTCGTTGATGCCCATACGCACCGAACAGTCGTGCAGATATGTGTCGCGCAGGATAGGGTTCGTAACGAACGATATGCTGCGCACCACGGAGTTGATTGCCTCCGAACGCTTCAGCGGGTCGCGTTCGCCACGCAGCAGCAGGTCGGTCTTGAACTCAATGAAGTCGGTCTGATGCTCTTCGATGTACTTACGGAATTCGTCTGCCGAGTGCTTGCGTGCGAACGAGTCGGGGTCGTCGCCGTCGGGCAGCAGCAACACCTTCAGGTTCATGCCTTCAGATAGCAGCATGTCGGTACCGCGCAGCGCAGCGTGTATGCCTGCCGCGTCGCCGTCGTAAAGCAGGGTGATATTCGACGTGAAGCGGTGCAGTATGTGTATCTGGTGCACCGAAAGTGCCGTACCGGAGTTGGCCACCACGTTCTCTATGCCACACTGGTGCATGGAGATAACATCGGTGTAGCCCTCCACCATGTACACACGGTCTTCCTTGGCTATCGCCTTCTTAGCCTGATAGATGCCATACAGCTCGCGGTCTTTATGGTAAATATCCGAGTCGGGCGAGTTGACATACTTCTGGTTGACACCCTTTGTGCGCGAGTCGAGCAGTCGTCCGCCGAAGCCCACCACCTTTCCGCTGATGCCTATCCAGGGGAAGATGACGCGTCCGGCATAGCGGTCGATTAGTTCGCCACGGTCGTTCTTGTAGCAGATACCGGTCTTCAACAGAAAGTCTTCTTTGTAGCCCTTGCGCAGTGCTTCCTGCGCTAAGGCACGGCGGTCAGTATCGTCGTAACCCAACTGGAACTTGCTGACGATGTCATCGCGAAACCCACGGCTGCGGAAGTACTGCATACCGATGGCTACGCCGTCAGCGGTGTCGTGCATAAGGTGCTGGAAGTAGGAGGCAGCCCACTCGTTCACGATGAACATACTCTCGCGCTCGCTCTGCTCTCGCTTCTCGTTGTCGGAGAGTTCGCGCTCCTTTATCTCGATGTGATACTTTCGTGCGAGCCATCGCAACGCCTCAGGATAGGTCATCTGCTCGTGCTCCATGATGAAGCCGACGGGGTTGCCGCCCTTGCCGCATCCGAAGCAATGGCAGGTGCCGCGTGCAGGCGACACGTAGAACGACGGGGTCTTCTCGTCATGGAACGGGCACAAACCCTTATAGTTGCTTCCACTCCTGCGAAGTGTAACAAACTCTGACACCACCTCCACAATGTTGGCAGCGTCTTTTATCCTTTCTATCGTTGCGTGGTCTATCATACAAATGCGAAGTTACACATTTTTTTCCATTCCGCAGTGCTCACCCACACGTTTTAGCTCCGCACTTACTAAAATTAATTAAAAGAGCCCTGCCTATTTTACCAATCAACACAAAATAAGTAACTTTGTACTGATGTATGAATAGTAACATACACCTAATCGATTTTACTAAAACAAACATAACAATGATTAAAAACAATCTCCTTCTCACAGCACTCTTCACTGCCGCTTGCGGTAGCGCCTTTGCGCAGACCGAGAGTTTCGACCTCAACTCGCAGCGTGGTGAAAAGCAGGATGTGAACATGGTGCCGGGCAAACTGCTCGACCACCATGGTATCGTCGTAAACCCTACACCGCACAACCTCAACATGGACATGCAGACTTGGACCGACCTCAGCGCCGGTGTGAAGCTCATCGACAAGGCGGGTAAGTTTACAAACGACATCGATTTCCTCAAACAGAATGCTAAGGGCACTCCGCTCACAATCGTCTTCGGCGAGAAGCAGGCTAAGGAAGCAGGTCTGAAGAAGATGGTGTCGGGAGCATATCTCCTCACTGTCGACAAGAAGGGTATCAACATCGTGGGCTACGACGAGCGTGGCGCGTTCTATGCTTTGCAGACTCTGCGCCAGATTGTAGAGAGTCCAGCTGCGCAGGGCAAGGTGCCGGCACTCACCTGCAACGACTATCCCGACCTGCCATTGCGTGGCGTTGTAGAGGGCTTCTACGGCGAACCATGGTCGCATCAGGTGCGTCTCTCGCTCATCGACTACTACGGACGCAACAAACTCAACGAGTATGTGTACGGTCCGAAGGACGATCCTTATCACAGTTGCCCGAACTGGCGTCTGCCCTACCCTCCCGAGCAGGCTAAGAACATCCACGAACTCGTGGAGGCTTGCCGCCGCAACCGCGTCGACTTCGTGTGGGCTATCCACCCGGGCCAGGACATCAAGTGGAACGAGGAGGACTATAACAACCTCGTAAACAAGTTCAACCTCATGTATGACCTCGGTGTGCGCTCATTCGCCATCCACTTCGACGATATCGACGGTGAGGGCACTAACCCAAGCAAGCAGGTGGCTCTCGTAAACCGACTCACCAAGGAATTCGTGAAGGCTAAGGGCGACGTTGCTCCGCTCGTTGTCTGCCCTACCGACTACTCGCAGCTTTGGGCAAAACCTGGTCCTGACGGTCCGCTCGCCATCTACGGCAACGAGCTCGACCCTGAGGTACAGGTGTTCTGGACAGGTGCTGTGGTTTGCTCTGACCTCACCAAGGAGACTCTCGACTTCGTCGACTCTCGTATCAAGCGCCCGGCTTACTACTGGTGGAATTTCCCCGTTACCGACTATGCTCGCCATATCATCATGCAGGGCCCGACATACGGCTTGGAGACCGACATCACCGAGAAGATGACATCGGGCGTACTGTCTAACCCGATGGAGCACGGTGAGGCTTCGAAGCTCGCGCTCTACGGTGTGGCTGACTACAACTGGAACGTAGCCGACTACAATGCTATCGACAACTGGGAGCGCGGTCTGGTTGACCTCACCCCTGAGGCTCACGAGGCTTACCGCACCTTCGCCATCCACTCTTGCGATACAGAGACAGGATATCGCCGTGCCGAGTCGTGGGAGACTAACACCTTCCGACTTGCCGACTTCTCGCAGAAGGCTTACAACGACCTCTATGGCGAGTTCGACCGCGTGGAGAAGACGAAGAGCACAATGGAGCGCGACTGCAAAAACCAGCTTCTGATGAAGGAACTGAAGCCGTGGCTTGAGCAGTTTGAACTGCTCGGCAAGCGTGGCAAGAGCACACTGAAGCTGATGAAGACATTCCGCAACGGCAATGCACAGAACTTCTGGAACGCTTTCGTGGCTAACCGCATGACAAAGGAGGCTCGCGCCGCTTACGAGAAGCACAAGCTCGGCACTATGAAGTTGCAGCCGTTCTACGAGAACGCTATGGACGACATGGCGCAGGAGTTCTTCAAGAACCTAACCGGCGAGGTGCCTGCTTTCTATAAGGGCATGGGCACATACCCAACGCTCGCTACTACACAGAGCAAGCTGATGTTCGATAACGACTCTACTACATACTACCACTGCGGTCAGAGCCAGTCTACTGGCGACTGGGTGGGTGCTGACCTCGGCACAGTGCGCGACGTTCGTGAGGTGAAGATACTCCAGGGTCGCAACTCTGTTGACGACGTCGACTACTTCGACAACGTAGTGCTCGAGGCTTCTGCCGACGGCAAGTCGTGGACACAGCTCACTGGCGAATTGCTCAAGACTTACATCATCCACTGGAAGGGCGAGCCGGTAAAGGCACGCTACGTTCGCATCCGCAAGGCTGAGTCGGAGAAGAAGAGCTGGATTGCTGTTCGCGAGTTCATGGTGAACCCCACAACTCCAGAGAGCCTCAACTTCAAGGTTGAATCAGCAGATCTCGACGCTGCAATGTTCGGCTTCGACAAGAACCCTGTAACATCGTTCCGCAACAGCGGCAAGACTTCGTTCTCTGTCGTTCCTGGCACAAAGGCATATACCATGCTCCTCAATGTAGAGCAGAACGGCGCCGTTAAGTTCAACCAGTACGACAAGAAGGGCAAGCTCCTCGCTTCTACCGACATCAACAACTCGTTCTTCAACGTCAACCTTAACAACAAGGCTGCGAAGGCTGAGATTGAGGGCAACGTAGAGGTGTTCGAGATAATCGCTAAGTAAAAAAAACGGATGGCAAGCCATAAACAGCTTGCCATCCGTTTTTTTGTTATAACTTTTTTGCAACAATCCCAATAAAGCCTTAACTTTGTACCCGAAAAGATTTAAGGATAATTATTTATGGATTTTAATTTCATCGGGACTATCTGGTCTCTTCTTCCTCCCGTCGTCGCCATTGCGCTGGCACTGAAGACCAAGGAGGTATATTCATCGTTATTCATAGGTATTGTGCTCGGTGCTATATTATACAGCATGTCGATGGGCACAGGTTTTGAAGGCTTCTTGACTCATCTGCTCAACGACACCGTTGGCACGGGAGCTGATGCCAAGCAGTACGGTCTTATTTCATGTCTGTCCGACCCGTGGAACGTAGGCATCATCGTGTTCCTTGTCGTTCTGGGTTCTATCGTGTCGCTTATGAACAAGGCAGGCGGATCGGCTGCTTTCGGTCGCTGGGCTTCAAAACACATCAAGACAAAGATAGGTGCGCAGATTTCAACTATCATTCTCGGTCTGCTCATCTTCATCGACGACTACTTCAACTGCCTCACAGTAGGTTCGGTAATGCGTCCGATAACCGTGCGCCATGGCGTTACAAAGGAAAAACTCGCCTACCTTATCGACTCCACTGCTGCCCCTGTCTGCATCATATCGCCCATATCGAGCTGGGCGGCAGCCGTGTCGGGTTTCGTATCGGGTGGCGAGAACGGTCTGGCGTTGTTCTGCCAAGCCATACCGTTCAACTTCTACGCTTTCTTCACAATCATCTTCATATTTATGATTGTGTTGTCGGGTTTCGACTTCAAGGCGATGAGCAAGTACGACGCACGTCTGCAGGAATGGTACGAACGCACCGGCGGTCAGGTAGATGAGGTGATTGACACCAAACTGCAAATCGTGGAGCACGGTGTGGGTGCCAAGCAAGACTGCAAGAAACCAGTAACGACAAAGGGTTCGGTTGCCGACCTTGTAGTGCCTATCCTGATGCTCATCGTGTTCTGCATGGCTGGCATGGTTTACTCCGGAGGATATTTCGACGCAACAAGCACTTGCTACCACAACTTCGTAGACGCGTTTGCTGCAAGCAACGCTTCTGTCGGACTGGTTATCGGTTCGCTTGCAGCGTTGATTCTTACAATAGCAATGTTCGTGGCACGCCGCACGTTGAAGTTCGACAATGCCATGAGTTGTCTTATCAAAGGCTTTGAAGCGATGGTTCCTGCCATACTGATTCTCACCCTTGCATGGACACTGAAAAGCATGACCGACTCACTTGGCGCTGCCGAATACGTGTCGGACGTTGTGTCAAGCACGGCTTCTGGTCTGCAGATGCTGCTGCCGGCAATAATATTCATCGTTGCAGCGTTGCTCGCCTTTGCCACCGGCACCTCTTGGGGAACATTCGGTATACTCATCCCTATCTGCATCGCCGTATTCCCTGCTACCGCTCCGCTGCGCATCATCTCCATCTCGGCGTGCATGGCAGGTGCAGTCTGCGGTGACCATATATCTCCAATCTCCGACACCACCATTATGGCATCGGCTGGTGCCGAGTGCAAGCACGTTCACCACGTGTCGTCGCAGTTGCCATACGCCCTGACAGTAGCCGCTGTGTCGTTCCTTACCTTTGTCGTAGCCGGCTTCACACAGCAGCTCGGCATCGTAGCCAGTGCTGCCATTTCCTGGATCTTAGGCATAGCAATGCTTTTCTCAGCATTATGGGTGCTGAGAAAAATTGGTTACAAGCAATAAATCTACCATATCTATCAGCAGCGACGTAACAAGCTGTGTATAAACAAAATAAAGGCTGACAGATAGCTAAAAACATAAGTTATCTGTCAGCCTATCTGTCAGCCTTTATAATATTTTCAGCGCAATGGCAGCACAGGCCTCCGCATCTGCGAGGGCATGATGATGTTGTGTCAAGTCATAGCCACAGCGGGCTGCTATAACGTCAAGCGTATGACGACCTTTGGGCCAGACCTTGCGCGAGGCGATGCAAGTGCAGTAGAAGTCGTAGTCGGGATAGTCCATTTGATAGACGCGGAAGACGGCTTTCAGACAGCTCTCGTCGAACGCCTTGTTATGCGCCACGAGCGGAAGCCCCACTATCTTCGGCTCAATCTGCTTCCATACTTCGGGGAAGACCGGCGCACTGTCTGTATCAGAAGCGCAAAGACCATGCACCTGACTGCACCAGTAGTTGTAATACTCTGGCTCTGGCTTGATGAGCGAGTAGAAACGATCCACCACCTCACCTCCTCTAACAATAACCACGCCAACAGCACATACCGAAGAACGCTCATTGTTGGCGGTTTCAAAATCTATAGCTGCAAAGTCTTTCATTGTTGCAAGGTCGTATCAATTATTTGTTATACGTTAGTAACGAAATACAAATATACAGTTTTTTTGTGGCACAACTACTTCTTTTAATATCTTTATCACAGATACTCGTGCAAATAAATGTAAGTTTACATCAAATACTCGTGCAAATAAATGTGATTTCCATAAACTCATCCGCTAAAAAACATAACAGAAAAGCCTCGCTTGCCACTGATTTGCAACAAAACTGAAGCCCTGTTGCCAATGATTTGCAACAAAATTTATAGCTATTGCCACTGATTTGAGACAAAAAAGTTGTATCTTTGCCCATGAATTAAAACAAACGCTATGTTCAAACGCAAGATATTAAGCAAATTAGAAGCATGGAAAAAACTAAAAATGGAGTTATGCAAACCACGGCATAACTCCATTCTTATTTTAATTAACCTTATCTAAAGATGTCTAATAAAGGAGTAAGGGACATCCATCTTTCTCCTTCAGCGCAACGTTGCCTATACCCATAAAAACAAAAACGCCTCGCACATTTGAGCATTATTAAGAGGCTTGGCGAGGACTGACGGTGCAAAGATACGAATAATCATTGATAATACAAACTTTCAGCAAGAAAAATCACACAAAAGTGGATTTATTTAACACTAACCCGATATACTTAATCACACTTAGCTATAGCTGATATAAAATCATAGGTAAGGAGATGGCATTTCTGTCGCATCATTGCTAGCAGCCGTAACTAACAGTATTTCTTGCTGCAATGCTACCTTTGGAAATTGCAAGAACCTTTTATAAAATAATGACTTTATTCAACTTTGAAACACGCTCTTTTCCATGAAGAAAGCCATATTGTTCAAAGATTTCTTTTGCGCGTCCAATGTGTAAATATTGTTCTACTTCCGCAGATTTATTAGCGATGTACTGAATATATTCTTTTATTAGATAGGTTATATGAGCTTCTTTTGAATACGACTTTTTAGCCACTTCTCTGATTCTACTATCTTCCAAGTGCATTTTATCTATTTCCTCCTTTGATGTCCAAGACCATTTTGTAGTATATCCATGATCTTCATATTCGCTATGATAACTTGGCAATATGGTTTCTAAATATGCATCAGAATAATAGGAACCTCTGCGTGTTTTAGAATAAAATCTGTCATCACCACCAATTTTTGTTTGAGTCCATTCTGATACAGTCGTTTCATATGAGTCTATTATACTGTCAATATCCAATTTGTCAACTTCTTCTTCAATTTGTTTTATTACATCTCTGATGTCAGTCTTTAACCTTTTATTGACTTCATAATAGTGTAGAATCGCATTATTTTGTAAATCTTCAACTCCAATATTTATTCCATTGTGAGTTATTTTGTAACGCCACGAGGTTTTAAGAAAGCCCTCAGATATATTCGAAGCATAATGATCTTTATAATTACTATAAATGTCAATATTTCCGAAAGATATACAAAAAGAGCGTTGGTTTATGTGATTAAAACTGAAGATTCTATTTGACCATTCATCACTTAAACGATCTGTATAATAAAACCTAAAATCAGTTAGGCACCATATGTACGAATATTTATCATCATTGCCTATTTCGATTCCACATCTTGAAGTATCATAATTTCTTTCATCAAAATACCTATCAAAATTATCTGCATAGAATTCTTCTGCAAACTTTAAGTGTTCTAAAGAGTTGCAGTTTCTTAATGCTTTGAAATGAATTTTGATGACACCAATTGCTAATATGGAAGCAAGATTAGGACAATCGCAAAAAACATACTCGGGCAGATTTGTTATATGATCAGGTAAGCTTATACTTTTAATCCTGCTTCGTTGAAAAGCATGCTCTGTTAAATGCATATGTTTGCATAGTGAAAAGTCCAAACTGTCTATTTGTGCATTTGGGCTTATACAAAAGGACAATGTATATCCAAAATCTTCTCCAAAGGAAATCTGTTTGATAGGTGGCCAACCATCAAATGATTTCTCCTTTAATATTGTTATGGTAGAAGAGTCAAATGTTACCTTTTCCAATTTTGGGCATTTGGCAATGGATGGTATGTTGTCCGTTAATGTTGGCATTATAATTTCTGTAATATAAGGGAAACCGTTAATTACCTTTGGTACATTAGGGCACATTGATAAATCTAATATGACAATACGTTCCTGCCTAATGGCAGAATATAGACTTGAATTGTAATTTTCCATTGTAATATCACTAATTCTATTGTCATAGAATGTGAACTTACCATTTTCGTAGCAGTATTTATAGCTTCCGATATTCAGAATTGTTGTAAGATTAGTATTCATAAAAGTGAGTTATATTCATAATTATTTCACAATATATGCAATCATATAAAATAGTAGAGTATCACAGAGTGTACTCTAGCACTACAATTAGTGCCATCCGTAGCGCTCGAATCGGTACCAATACATTGCGGTTTGCATTATCACTCACAAAGGTAATTGTTTTTTCTTATTCTGTCGCATATTATCGCCTCTTAATACAATTTTATTCGCATTCGATACAAAATATCCATTATTGCATCAGCCAGAGTTGAATCACCAATGTTATCAATCCACTTTACTATGGGTAATTGGAAAGCGGAAATAACAGACTTGCGTTTGTATCACTCCTTAAGAATCAGAAGAATGGCCAGTCGTTTTTTGCATCTATTGGTTGTGGTCCAAAGTCAACCTGTATGATAAGCTCGTCCTTTTTGAAAGATTGTTATCGTTTGTGATAACATTCACCGCAAGGAAGATAAACTTGGAGTATTGACAATAGGACTGCTATTTTTTTTATATGTTCTTGTAATCTATGTCAGCTAAAAACCAAACTTTGATTGTATTTTTCTTCTCATCTTACTTGAGTTAAATTGCTTTGATAAAACACCATCAAAGTATATTACTGGAATTTGTTGCCCAGAAAATTGTGGTAAAAGCTGTTCTATAAAACTCAATCCTATACTTGTAAATGTCTGCACAACTGGCTCTGTTTGTAAAAGTAACGGTGCGCCACAAACAACTGCCCATCTTAACCATTTTTCAAGACTGTTGCTTGAACGTCCATTTAACAAAGCTAATTTCAATTCCCTAACATTATAATTATTGTTTTTAAGCCAGGACGTAAATTTTCCAAAAGCGACCTTATCTCTAACTCTGATAATATCTTTCATTGAAATCACATCGTTATAGTATAAAATCGACAAATTAGGAAAGCCTTTAGCATAAAGAACCCGTTTGAAATATTGGATAGTGCTATATGATTGAATGTCACTTTTGTATAATAAGTATCTTTTTGCTTCATCTTCAAGCAAAATTTCATCTGTTTTAAGCTGTTTAGACCATTCCAAACTTCGTTTGAATAAACAAAGTCTTATAGCAGACCAAGTATCATTCTCATTTGAAATAGACATGATGGTTTCAGACTGAATATTCAAAAGAGCACGAATTCTATCATTGAAAGAAAAATCTTCATACATATTTTCTTTTGATGTATTGTCCCAAAATTCATATGTATCGGATGCAGATGTGTTACACACATTCTTTAAAATTGAATTTGTAAAGCGTGAGACCTCTGTTCCTTTGCGTTCTAATAGACGAGAGCATATCTTATCTTGATATTGCTTCTCATGCATGTTCACATAGAAAACAGTATCTTTACTATACATAAAAGAAGGCACCCACCAGTTATCTAAAATTTCCAATTCGTCTCTATTATAAAGCATTCTGAACGCATCAAATCCTATACACTCAATCATTTCTTCTATTGAGTCTGTTCTAATAAAAAGCTTATTGTGCGTTAAAAGTGCAGAAATGATCCTATCCAAGAAATACAACTTTTCTTTGCCAGAATCATTGGCAAAATTAGTGCACTTACCATTCTGCAATACGTAAACTTCATTAACGACAAGCCCATTGGCAGAATTAAGTATGCACTAAATTAATTCCGCCAACAGGTTGTCCATAATATTGTTTTAAAGATTAATAATCAAAATAGAAATTACAAACACAGATTTTGAAATAGTTTTAGTCAGTGTATATTCTGTGAATATATTACTAAAAATTAGGGGTGCAACTTTTTTGTCTTGTTCATCAATTAATTTTGCAGACTGGTATATAATTGTTTATTTATTTCTTTTTTCTGCCAATTGCACTTGTCCATCGAATTTTATGACAAAATATTTTTCCCCATTTAGTAAAAATACAGGTTTGTCACTTATCCAAAAAATAACGAATTGATTCGTTAGATACAGTTTATGAAACAAATACAATTTGGAACCTATTTTCTTATAAAAAGTTCCTTTGTATTCTGTTTTCCATGTTTTAACTCCAGCATTTGTATTTTCAACTCTAATACCATAATGACTAATTGTCAGCGGATTATATATACGATGATAATTAACCCTACTATTATCTTTGGTTAGTATATACCTGCAAATATAGTGACCAAATGGAGATTGTGCATTCACATGCAAACAAGATAGAAAGAACACCAACATTGGTATTACGATTATTTTTAGAATTGGGTATTTCATACGTAAAGATTTCTTTTTGAAAAATACATGTATTACTTTCGAATGTTAAGAATCTACCTCTATAAAGAAATAAGCCCCACATGGGAGAATATCAAAAATTGAAGTTTGCTTTTGATTGTATCAATAAATACGTTGGCTCTAATTTTTCAATACTCTCTCATATGGAACCTTTTTAATCAAACTTACAACTTGGTTACAGTGGCCTTGCGTGTGTTCACGTTGAACGTGCCGAGCGAAGTCTTCACCTTGTACACGCCGTTCTTGGCAGAAACGAGTTTGGCGGTCATGCCCATGAAAGAGAAGTTTCCGTCCTCGTTCTTGTTGATGTTGTAACGACCGAGAGGGGTGTTCACCACGATATGGCTCTTGGTCACTTCCACCACGCCATAGGTAGTGCCCAAAGGAGCGTCCTTCACCTTCTGAGCCACTTCCTTGGCTGCTACTTGTACATGGTCGTCACCACCCTTTGCAAAACTTGCTGTGCTGGTTGCTACAACCATCATCAGCGCAATCATTAACTTCTTCATTGTCTTCTACCCGTTGGCGGAATTAATTTAAGTTGATAAATATGAATAAAAAGTTGTACATATCGCTGATTTTTAGTAACTTAGTGGTGATCAAAACATTAAGTTCAAACCATCGTATGTACAACCTTTA
>ULTW01059783.1_pt1 | contig 19203 bp, 15 predicted proteins | sample 1957961 | NCBI WGS metagenome assembly ULTW01 (sample SAMEA4835744, study PRJEB28245) | human gut metagenome | biome: gut microbiome; material: fecal sample | place: Denmark | collected 2008 | reverse complement strand
TGCACCATAAATGACCATAGTCAATTATGACACACCCTCGCCTTGCTCCTACATTAATCATTTATGATTTTCATATATTCATCATAGGAAATAAACTTTCCACCCATGGAGCGGAGATGCGACGTTTCAAGCTGGCAGTCTATCAGTTTACCACCATTTTGCTTCATAAAGCGGGCCAAAAAGATAAGAGCCAACTTGGAAGCTGAGGGCACGAGCGAGAACATACTCTCACCCACAAACACCTTACCTATCGTGACTCCATAGAGTCCACCTACCAGCTGGTCTGTTGCATCGTCCCACACCTCGACACTGGCAGCAAAGCCCTGACGATGTAGCTCGCTGTAAGCTGCTATCATCTCTTCACCCAGCCAAGCCCCTTCTTCTTCGATACGCAGTTTGCTGCATGAACGTATCACACTTTCAAAGTCCTTATTGATGCTCATACTATACTTTCCCTTATTCATCAGTGTGCGCATGGAATGGCTCACATGTATCTCGTCGGGAAAGATGACGAAACGCTGCATAGGACAATACCACAGTATCTCGGGCTGATCACGAAAACTATACCAGGGAAAAATACCATGACAGTAAGCCAACAGCAATCTGTCGATACTTAAGTCGCCACCTATGGCAAAGAGTCCATCCTCATCCCCATAGCGTGGGTCGGGGAAAGTCGGAAAAGGGGTTGTTTCGTCTATTCTGAAAATCATTGTTTGCTTATGTATTTTTTGTAACCAAAAAAGTTCAAATCTCCTTACAACACCAATTCCTTACCTTTCAAGTCGATCACAGCCTTGCCTCCTTTTTTCAGTTTACCAAAGAGAATGGCCTTCATCAGTACAGGTTTGAGACGGTTGCCAATGACGCGATCCATCTCACGCGCACCATACTCATGGGTGAATCCCCACTTGAGCAGCTGTTCGCGAGCTTGGGTAGTGAGTTCAAGAGAAACATTCTTGGCTGCAAGTTTGTTAGCGAGCTGTGCCAACTTTTTATCGAGAATCAATTCTGCCATGTGCTTATCCATATCGCAGAACACCACCGTGTCGGATAGTCGATTAATAAACTCAGGACGGAAAGTCTTCTTCACCTGAGCCAGCATAGCCTGTCCACGGCTCACATGGCTTGCAAAGCCCACATTGGCCTGGGAAGCATACTGAGCTCCAGCATTCGATGTCATAATAAGAATCACATGACGGAAGTCTGCCTTCTGTCCCTTGCTGTCGGTCAGTCGTGCATAGTCCATCACCTGTAACAAGATATTATAGATGTCACTATGTGCTTTCTCTATCTCGTCGAGCAGAAGCACACAGTTGGGCGTCTTGCGGATGGCATCGGTGAGCTGTCCGCCGTCCTCATAGCCCACATAGCCAGCTGGCGAACCTATGAGTTTTGCCACGGCATGCTTCTCGGTGTACTCTGACATATCAAAGCGCACCAGTTGGATGCCAAGTTCATGAGCGAGAACACGTGCCACTTCCGTCTTGCCGACACCCGTAGGTCCCACGAAGAGGAGCGAAGCCAGTGGTTTATCATCTTCCACCAGTCCTGCTTTCGCCATCATCACTGCCTCTACCACCTTGTCAATAGCAGCATCCTGACCATAGATTTTAGCCAACATACGCTGTCGCAGAGAGCTTAGTGCATTGGTGTCCTCGTCTTTAATGGCAGCAGCATCTATCTTGCACACTTTGGTGAGAATCTGCTGAATAATCGCCTTGGTGACATAAGAGCGTTTACGGTTAGCAGGATGCACTTCCAAATAAGCTCCCGCCTCGTCCATTAGGTCGATGGCCTTATCGGGCAAAAAGCGATTACTGATATACTTGTCGCTGGCACGCACGGCATATTCCAGGGCGTCTTTGCGATAGGTGACACCATGATAGGCATTATACTTATACTGCAAGCCTTCCAAAATCTTGATTGCTTCATCGACAGAAGGCTCCTTGATATCAATTTGTTGGAATCGGCGCACGATGCCCTTGCTCTTCGACATATAGCGATTATACTCCTCATAGGTGGTAGAACCGATGAAGCGAATGTCACCTGCCTCCAGATACTGCTTGAGCATATTAGAAGCATCAGGGCCGCCATCTGAGCCACGTCCAGCTCCCATCATGTTATGTATCTCGTCGATATAGATAATGACATTTCCCTCCTTAGAGGCTCCATCCATCACCATCTTGATACGCTTCTCGAAGTCTCCCCGATACTGTGCGCCAGCGAGCATCTGCCCAATGTCCATACCATAGATGCGCGCACCTATCAGGCGATGAGGCACCTGATGTTCGTTGATGAGTTTGGCAAGTCCGTAGACCAATGCCGTCTTTCCCACGCCAGGTTCGCCCACATGCAGTGGATTGTTTTTCTCTGCACGGCATAGCACCTGTATAGTGCGATCGAGTTCTTCCTCTCGCCCGATGAGTGGATTGTGCAGTTCCACCTTTTCTGAGATACAGGTCACGAGCTGATGCCAGTCTGAGATCTGTCGTTTTCTTCCCTGCCAATCATCTTCTGCGTGTTCATCCTCATCGCCATAGAAATCGTCGTCATCGTAAATGTCGTCGTCTTCCTCATGCCCATCATCGTCAAACACCTCAGACAGCGAGTCTATGATGCCTCTGCTGTCGTTAGGCTCGTTGGGAAAATAATCGAGAAGCCTTGTCGCCACTTCTTGCTTCTTGTTGCCGAGGTACTTATTGATGAGATATGCCGCCTCCGAATGGGGCAGATTTCCCATAGCCAACAGAAACTGGTCTACATTCAACTTATAAGACACCTCGTTAGCCATATTAGCCATACAGACTGTGCTAAACATCATCTTGAAGAGCGCAGAAGGATTTATCAGTTCTTCATCCACATGATGAGGCACACTCTCCTGCTGCTGAAGCCATCCGATGAGTTCCTGACGCATGCCTTTCCTGTCGATTTCCATCGCCTCCATGATGAGCACCAACGCTTCGTTTTCAAGCATCACAAGCAATAGATGTTCGGGCATAATAAACTCATGCTTCAAATCATTTACCTTACCCAGAGCTCTGTCTATCATGACACCCAAGGCATTCGTCATTCCTAAATTTTGTTCTTCCATAAATCAATCTTTATGCTGGTTCGAGGGTAAGTTCGAGGGGATAGTGGGTTTTGTGAATAATGCTCTGCGCCCTTTGCAACTTGCTCTTAGCCACATCGTAGCTATAGACACCAACAACAGCCCTTCCCTCACGATGGGCTTTGAGCATAATGGTCTCGGCATCTTTGCGCGATTTAAAAAATACCGTCTCCAGGATGTCGATAACGAAGTCCATGGGTGTCACATCATCATTGTTGATAATGATCTGATAGAGCTCGGGCTTCTTGATGCTTTGCCTCTGTCGCTCTCTTACAGCTGTTTGTTCTTGTGCCATTATTATTGTTGTTGTTATTTAAAAAGTTTTGTTATGCGTGGGGTATAAGGACTATCGAGCTACGGGTTTCAAGCCATTATTCAGCAGCATAGGCATGAGTAATCTCCACCACATAAACATCGTGAAAACCACCCTTAGCTCCATACCACTGCAACAAGTCTTGGTCGATAAACTTCTCTGCCGTCATACTGTCCTTATAGAGTTTCCTGCACTCTAAGGTGAGGCGTGCCTGCTCATAGGCGACGTTTCCACTCTCCAAGCTGATGGGTGTAAGGCCTGTAGCCTGCACCTTGTCAAGGTTACGTCCACTCTTCGTACCGCAAAAGTTGTATATCTTGCGTGCTTCCTCACTATGCCCCAAGAAGGAAAGCGTCATATATTCGTTCTCCTCTATCAGTTCATGGGTGAAGCGTTCTGGACGGATGAAGACCACCGCCACTGGCTTATTCCACAACCATCCCAAGCAGCCCCAAGAGGCTGTCATCATATTCATCTTGTCCTTGCTTCCTGCCGTCACCAGAAGCCATTCCTTTCCTATCGTCTCAAAAACATTGTCGTTGAGCTCTTTTACGTCAAACTTTCTCATATATCTTTTTTTTATATAAATTATTCAAGTTTTCCCTGTGAGGGAAGTTGATTGAAGTTAAAGAAGTTATCACTCCCTTCAAGCAATAAACCCAGTGCAAAGTTAAGCGATTTATTTCTTTAAAATGCATCATTTGAATAAAATATGTATTCTTCATCCTATAAATAGCAGTTAAAATATATTAAAGTCACACCTCACAAAAACAAAAGTTTCATGAATTACTGGTTACTATCTCCATCAACGATATCATCCACAACCAGCACAGCATCCCTACTATAGACACGAGACTTTTATAGGGATTATCTTCGATTTAGATAAAATCTTTACACTCAGAAATGAAAAAAAAAATCATTTTCTTCGCATAATCAGATTTTTGCAGTACCTTTGCAGCCTGAAAGCCCATGGCAAACCGCCACAGGCTTATTTTTTTAATTATTTTTTATACATTCATTTTTTAATGTACAAATCAATTTTCAACAAGCACAACAGCCTGAAGTTCAATCGCTTCTCTAACAAAGGCTATGCTCTTTTCTCCGTTCTGGGAAAAGAGGTGCTCGTAGGTGCACTCAGCGTAGCCACCCTTAGCCATGCTAAGGCAGAAGGCATCAGCACTGAGGGCGTAAAAGTAGACTCCACTCTCTACAAGGGCGGAAAAGCTTACGAGCTCGATGCGGTGAACGTTACTGGCTCACGTGCTCCGATGACTGCAGAGCAGTCTCCCAAGATTGTGTCTGTCATTACCCGCGATGACATTCATCGTGCGGCGGCACAGACTATCAACGACGTTTTAAAATTAGCTACTGGCGTGGATGTCCGTCAGCGCGGTAGCTTTGGTGTACAGACGGATATCTCCATCAACGGTGGAACCTTCGATCAGATTACCATTCTCCTGAATGGTGTCAACATCTCCAATCCACAGACGGGTCACAATGCTTCCGACTTCCCTGTTGCACTTGCCGATATCGATCACATCGAAGTGCTCGAGGGCGCTGCTTCTCGCATTTTCGGAACATCAGCCTTCAATGGCGCCATCAACATCGTGACTCGAAAAGCACAAAACGATGGAGTGGCAGCACTCGTAGAGGGTGGATCGTTTGGCAGCTTCGCTACACAGGGACGTCTACAGTCTTCATTCACCACAGGTAAGTGGACACACGCCTACTCTGCCAGCGGTGGCTACAAGCGCTCGGATGGTGGCACTGAAAACAGCGACTTTGAGAAAGGACAAGCCTTCGGACAGGTCAACCTGAGCTACAACCAACGCTTCGATATCAACGCACAGGTGGGATATGCCCAACAGAGCTACGGAGCCAACACATTCTACAGCGCCAAGTTCAACAACCAGTATGAGAAGACCGACCACACCATGGCATCGATCAACCTCAACCTGCACGACCCACACCAGACATGGCAAATCGCTCCACAGTTCTATTACAACAACTTCAAGGACCACTATCAGCTGACACGCGGCAAAGCGGGGGCTGCAGCGGGCGAAAACTACCACGACCTGGATGTATATGGAGGCGGACTAAATGCCAATATAGCATGGATGTTAGGTAAGACTGCCGTAGCGTTCGATATCAGCAAGGAGCGCATCTACTCTACTGCCCTCGGCGAAGAACTGGCTGCAGAAGACTATAAGAACATACATGGCTCCGACCGTCAATATACGCGTAAGGGCGAGCGAACCAATACCAACATCATGCTGGAGCACAACTTCATCTTCGGAGGTTTCACACTCTCGGCAGGTGTCCTCGCCAATAAGAACACAGGACTTGACAACGACTTCCGTTTCTATCCTGGCGTAGACATGAGCTATAGACCTAACAACAACTGGAAGTTCTTTGCTTCCTGGAACAAGGCTCTGCGTATGCCTACCTACACCGATCTATATATCAGTAATGTGGTGCAACAAGGCGACATCACACTAAGCCCTGAGAAAAACTCTACTTTCAAGATAGGGGCACAGTACCGACAGAAGGGGTTGGCTGCTACGATAAGCGGATTCTATGCACACGGCACCAACATGATAGACTGGGTACAGACTTCAGAAACCGAACTCGCCGACAGCAAATATCACGTGATGAATATCGGAAAACTCAACAACATGGGCTATAACCTCGATGCCACTATCTACATGAGAGAGCTCATACACAACTGCTTCATCACACGCATCAAGGTGGGATATGCCTATATCTACCAGGATCATAAAACCGATGCCGACATTCTCAAGTCGCTCTATGCTCTGGAATATCTCAAGCACAAAGCTGTCTTCGGCTTGGATCATCAGATATGGAAAAAACTTTCTGCTTCATGGGCGGTGCGCTGGCAGCAACGCATGAATGGTTACTCTCCTTATACCAAGGTGGACTGCAAGCTCATGTGGGATGAGAAGAAATATAGCATCTACGTGAAGGCCGACAACATCACTTGCCATCGCTACTACGACCTCGCTGCCATCAAACAGCCTGGGCTGTGGATCATGGCTGGTGCCAGTGTCAACCTCGGTTGGTAAAGCCCTTCTGCACGATACACACTTTGTGGAAACCAAAAAAAAGTCTTCAAGCCAGTTTGCACTGGTTTTGAAGACTTTTCTTTTTTCTTGGGGGCGGAGAGAGATGTTTATTCTGGCACCTGATACCTACCATCAATCTTGATGGGTTCGAGATGAATGCCCACATGGGTATCGGCACCATACTTCTGCTTGAGTCGTTGTTCTATGGCCGTGGCACGCTCGTGAGCCACATAGAGCGAGAGTGAACCAGGCATACGGACATGCATCTCAATGGCTATCTTGTTGCCTATGCGACGAGTTTGCAGATTGTGAATCTCGCAAACTCCCTGCACCTCGGCAGCAGTCTTCACGATGTCGGCTTCTTCTGCATCTGAGAGGCTGGCATCGGTAAGTTCCTTGACACTCTGCATCACCAACGACCAAGATGCTTTGATGATGAAGATGCTCACCACAATAGCTGCCAAAGGGTCGAGCACAGCCCAGTGGCTGCCCAAGAGGATGGCACCGCCAATACCCATCATCGTGCCGATACTCGACAGAGCGTCACTGCGATGGTGCCAAGCATTGGCCACCACTGCCTCTGAATGATATTTGCGCCCTGTACGCACCGTGAACTGGTAAGCCCACTCCTTGAGTGCGACACTCGCCACTGCTGCCACAAGGGCGACGATGCCTGGCTGCTGTAGCTCTTCGCCTAAGAAGGCGTGATAGGTTTTGACAAGCCCCGACCAACATATCATCATGCCCACAGCAAAGAGTGAGATGCCGATGATGGCTGTGGCGAGGGTTTCGTACTTGCCGTGACCATAGTCATGATCCCTGTCCATAGGTTTGTTGCCAAGTTTGACAAACACCAACACGATGACATCGGTGACAAAGTCCGTGAGCGAATGGATGGCATCGGCTATCATGGCGGCAGAATGTCCTAAGATGCCTGCGGCAAACTTCAGCACGAGCAATAGCACATTGATGATGCTGCCTGCTATAGTCACCTTGTAAACTTCTCTCAATCTCTGTTTTTCATCCATCATAACATTCATGTTTTTGTATAATTGGGCGGCAAAGATAGCTTATTTTTGTGAAAACGGAAAAGATAAGAGATTAAAAAAGATAAAATATCACATGTATTGTCAGAGCAACCTACTCGTTCAGGTCTCTCGGCTTGCCTTCCAGGCTCTGGTCGGCAATCTGTTTCTGGTCCTTGGCAAGATAATGCTTGCTGCTGTCGATGGCAATGAACACACCGTCGCTTATGCCTCTGACTCCCTTCTGTGGGGCAAAGGTTACGATGCGGCTGTCGAACTCGCCGATATAGTCGAGGCTTCCTGTGGCTGCATCCATCCACCACACATTCTTCTTGGCTCCCGACACCTTGCGAAGGTCTATCTTCATGGGCACACAGTTGTAGTTGTACACCATCAGGTAATCCTTGCCCCGAGTGGCGAGCAATCGGTTGTAACGTTCGCCATTCTTGCCTACGATAATGCTTTGGTCGGGCACACGTTCGAGATAAGGCATGGTGAGCATCAGATTCTTGAGATGCTTCATCTGGTTGTAACCAGGGTCATCAAGAGCCTGATACCAAGTTTTCTCCGAGCCGCTGATGCCATAACTCGTGGGATAACCAGGCTTCAGCATCTGCATGATGGCGTTATGACCATAGGTGTGACCACAAGAGCCGGCAAAAACACTCCAATAGGCATAGCGACGCACATCGTAGTCTTGCCAGCGTCCCTCACGCGGGTCGTGCAGTCCCTTGGGAATATCCTCGTAGATAGGTTCGGCATCCAGCACGGGCTTCATAGGCTTATAGGCCCAGGTGGAGTCTACATACATCCAGTTGTCCTCCTCAGTATTGTCGGGAATGGGATAGTCCTTGTTGCCCATGCGCTGTCCATACTTGCGATGTCCACTCTGAAAAGCATGAAAGTCTATCCACGGAGCTTTGCTCCACCACTTAGCTGAGGTATAACGACCACGAGGATGATAGGTCATCAGGTGGTTGTGGTCAATGCTCTTGATGGAACTTGCCAACGATTCCCACACCTCGGGATGAATATCACCCTGTATGTCGCCACCCATCACCCAGATGATGTTGGGAGAGTTCTTATATCGGTTGGCGAGGAAACGCCCGTAAGCTTTGGCTTGCTGAGCATTGATGTTGCCTGCCTTCACCTGCGAGCCCCAGATGGCCACCATACCGATATAGATACCATTCTGTTCGGCCTGGCTGACGATGTAATCCATGTGGTCCCAATAGCTATACATGCCTGCGGGGTCGGCCTTCGACATATCCCAGCCTGCAGGCAACGAGGGTTGTCCATAGATGTTATAGGATGGCGTTCCGTTCATCACCTGTACCAAGACAGTGTTGAAGCCTGCTGCACGACATTTCTGAAGGTAATACTGTACTTCGGAACGATCGAGACGCTCAGGGAGAAGCCAGCCTGTATCTCCCAGAAGGAAGAAGGGGTTACCATCTTCCAACTGAAGGTAGCGATGGTTGGCAGACACCATCAGTCTACCATGACTCCAGGGCTTTACATGGGTTGCGGCATGGACTGTGGCAGTGAGTAGGCAGACCACAGTCATGATGGTCAAGGTCTTGAATGTTTTCTTCATTGTTTTTGTAGCTTTAAGTCTTCTTAGACTTATAACGCAAAAAAAGACCGGTTATTGTGATTCTGCGTGCGTAGATTTCTTGCGGACTGCCATCATGATGTAGACGAGCAAGACGAGGAAGGCAACAAGAATGCTCAACATCTGGGTGACATTCTTCTCGGGCTCTACCCAAAACTCATGGAAGAAGACGGGACAGCCAAGCACCTCTACAGGCACCCAGAATACCATCACCGATGGCATCACCTTTCAGGTGGGGATGTCGATAGATATAGACCAATTATTATAATTCATTTTAATCACTTTATTACAAGAACAAAAACATAAATATTATGAAGAAATCAAACTGGTGGAAATCCATAGCATCGTTCCTCATCGTACTCTTTACCATGCCCTTGGGACATGCACTGATGATGATCATGGAGAAGACGATGACCCCCGCAGCAGTACACTATTCTGCCTTCTTGCCCAGTGTGGCTGCGGTGTGTCCTGCTTCTGTCGCATCCTTGTCGCCCTGGGCGGTAGTAGGGATGGGGTAAGCATCAAACTCGGTCTGCGCCTTCAGGAGAAAGTACGAAGACTTTCAAAACCTCGCTATACCTAAAAAAGAGTATAATTCGTAAAGAAAAAGCCTCAAGAATTCTGAAAAAAGAAATTTAGGAACTGCAAAAACAAAACACACTAAAAGAGCCCATCCCGATGATGAACACAGAGAATATTCATCATTAGGATGGACTCTTAATATCGAGATAAAATCACAAAAGGAAACTCTTATCTTTTGAAGATACTACGAATCACAAACCAGGCATGAACAAAGAGCGTAGTGAGCAGCCCGTAATGGGTGCGCATCACCTCGAAGCGCTCGCGAAGAGAAGCACGATGGTTCTGCACCGACATACCTCCATCGAGATAATGAGTGATGACAGCACCCACATTGCGCAATGGCAGGTGAAGCCTTGCAGACTCTTTCATCACACGTATGCACCAGTCTACATCGGCAGAGAAACGATAATCGAGATTATAATGGATGCCTTTTGCCAAGTCGGTACGGGCATAGAATGACTGATGGCAAACCAACATACCCCAACGAAACGAACGCCAAGACAGGTGAGCAGGTGGCTGCAAACGTCGATGATGCAGAAAGCGCCCTGTTGCATCTACAATGTCGGTATCGCCATAGAGCACACCAGGAAGCACTTCGCCTTCACCCACACAACCTGCTACATACTCCAATGTTTCGGCAGATGGAAACACATCGCCAGCATTAAGAAACACTAAATAGTCGCCCGTAGCTCGGTCGATCGACTTGTTCATCGCATCATAAAGCCCGCGGTCGGGTTCCGACACTACCACGATGTCGTGGGCATTCTCCCCACGGCTTATCTTGTGCTGATAAGCTCTTATCATGGACAAGGTCTTGTCTGTGGAACCGCCATCCATGATGATGTGCTCTATGTTGCAGTAAGACTGCTTCTTCACACTATCGAGTGTGCGCTGCAACACTCGCTCGGCTTGATAGGTGCAGGTGATGATGGTGAACTTAATCATATACGGTAGTTTTTATAGGCCATCGCCTGATTGTAAACTTCAATATACTTGAGGGCTACTACATGCTGCGAATAACTGAGCGACACCTTGTGCAGACAGTTGTTGCGCACCTCGGCAGAATCGGCTTCGAAGAGCACCCAGTGGATGCCAGCAGCCAGGTCGGCAGCATCACGATAGTTGGCTACATAGCCATTCTTGCAGTGATCTATCATCTCGGGAATACCGCCCACCTTAAAGCCCACACTGGGCACACCGCATGCCATCGCTTCCATGATGGTGTTGGGGAGATTCTCAGAGAGTGAAGGCAACACAAAGACGTCGGCCGAACGATAGATGTCGGCAATGCGCCTGTCATCACTCACATATCCTAAAGATATGGCAGGGAAAGGAAGTTTACCTTCCAACTCTTCGCTATGTCCACCCAGAATAGCGACACAGGTGTTTTCACGCATCTCAGGATATTGGTCTGCCAACAGCTGACAGGCTTCCATAAGATAATTCATACCCTTGTAGGGATTGGTGGCACGCTGAGCAATAAACAAGATGATACGCTTGTCTGCAGGCAAGATGGCGCGAGTGCGAGCCTCCAAACGATCGGCAGGACAATAGATGCGAGAATCTATGGGATTGGGGATGCTCACTACCTTCTGACCAGAAAGGAGCAGGCTCGACTGAGCCTCAGAAGCCAACCACTTGCTACAGGCAACAAAGAGAATGTTGTTCTGCTTGTAGAGTTGCTGCTTACGACGCCACACTTTGGCCGCCAAGTCGCCCATCCACCCTGCTGGCAGATACTTGCACTTGGAGCAACCGCCATGAAACTTATTGCAACCCATCGTGAGATGGCACACCGAGGTAGCAGGCCACATATCGTGCATGGTCCATACCAAAGGCTTACCGCTCTTGAGAATCTTGCGGATGGAGCCTAATGAGAGCATTCCTTGATTGATCCAGTGCAGATGAATGACGTCTGCTTCCTTGAACTCAGGCAACTGCGTGATATCGTAACCCGAATTAGCAATATCGATGTCGAAGAGATGCAACTTGGAAAAGTGCATGTGCCAGAAGATACACCAACGCTCCCACAGGAAATGCCACTGTCCAAAAATAGAACGAGGCATGTGGGCTACGGTTATTGACTCCGTTTCCTTGTCACGCACCAACATCTTGGCCTTAACACCATTGTTGTTGAGGGCATCCATCAGACGGTTGGCTGCTACTGCTGCTCCACCAGTCTTCTCGCTTGTATTGACTATGAGTATTCGCATCGCTTGCTTGTTATGATGACGACTACTTGTCGGTGCCGTCCTGAATACGGCTACAAGTAATCTTTACTCGTGCAAAGGTAATGTAATTTAGGGAAAACACAAAACAATTAACGCAACAAATCATTAAAGAGATGATAAAAAAACACGCTGCAACTCTCAACGAGCTGCAGCGTATCATTATGTTTAACTTAATTTTTTTTCGAATCCAAAGGTAATCTCACGATCCCCTTTGTTATCTGTTAAACAATCTACCTTAAAACCTAATAACTAAAAACCTAAATCTATTACTACTAACCTAAACAATCTATTAACCTTTTGACGATGCAAAGATACAACATTTTCTACTTATCTTCCAAACATTTTGAAAGGAAAATGATGCTTTTTAGTGTTTATTTGATATATATCAATCAAATGTGTCCGAACACAACACGTTTTAAGCGTGAGTTAACACTCATTAAGCTTTCATTATGAGAACCGTGGCATAAGCAGAGATTCCTTCCATACGTCCTGTGAAGCCCAACTTCTCAGTAGTAGTGGCTTTGATGGATATATTATCCTCATCCGTATTCATCACCTCTGCTAAACAGGCCTTCATAGCTGGCACATGCGGATTGAGCTTGGGGCGCTCAGCGCACACCGTAGCATCGATATTGCCCACTTCATAACCTTTGGTGCCTATCAGCTCGATGGTTTTACGAAGCAATATCTTGGAATCTACATTCAGCGTCTCTTCCGAAGTATCAGGGAAATGAAAACCGATATCACGCATATTGGCAGCACCTAAGAGTGCATCACAGATGGCATGTATCAAGACGTCAGCATCGCTGTGGCCCAAGAGTCCTAACTCATAGGGAAGCTGGATGCCGCCAAGCCAGAGTTCACGACCTGCCACCAACTTGTGTACATCATAACCGAATCCTACACGAATATTCATGATTCTATTTTTGCTATTGAAGGTTGTATATATCTCTTATCTCCTCTTAAACAAGTCTTTGATGCCATCCATATCAAAGGTGAGTGAGAAACGCAATGTCTGGTCGAGCGGATTGCTTTTGGCAGTGGCAACGACATAACCAGCATCGAGTTGGAAAACACTCATTCTGAAACCAGCTCCCACAGTAAAGTACTTACGGTTTCCCTTGTTCTCTGCCTCATGATGATAACCAGCACGAAGGGTGAACTTATCATTATAGGTGTATTCTGCACCTACACCATAGTAAATCTCCTGAAGCTCTTCCTTAAAACCGCCAGGTGCATCACCAAAGCTCTTGAAGATACCACGGATGGCAGAAATATCATTATACTCGCGATGCACGCGGTCTTCGTACTCTGAATTATCCTCGCCCTCCTCCTGCTTTGGTACGGTGGGAACCAACAGTTTGTTAGCATCGGCAGCAATAGTAAGACGATTGTACTCGTCGATAGGAATCATCAGCGAAGCACCCAAACGAAGATTGGCTGGCAAGAACTCGCTGTATTCATTGCCGCTAAACTTGATTTTGCTACCGATGTTGGAAATATTAAGTCCAATACCCAACTGACACTCACGCTGACCGATAACCACATAGTTCTGATAATAAGCAGCAATGTCGGCAGCAAAGGCAGAAGCAGGCGAATTGTCCTCACGCTCATCGAAACGCATATCAGAATAAATCCAACGCAGACCTGCAGAAAGAGAGAATTTCTCGCTCAGCATCAGCGAGTAAGCCACATCGAGCGACATCTCGTAGGGATTGATGGTAGTGCCTTCACCACTCTCTGCTCCCTCGTAGGAGGTATAAACTTTTCCTAAGTTGAAATATCTCAACGAACTTGACACTGCACTATGCTCACCGATACGATAATAACCTGCCAAATAGGCTAAGTTCATATCGTTGACCAAAGAACGAAGCCAAGGAGTGAAGTTGAGTGCCACTCCTGCTCGTGAGATACAGAATGGATACTTAGCTGGATTCCAATACTGAGAGTTGACATCAGGGTCGGTGGCAGCACCTACATCTCCCATACCGCCACCACGTGCGTCAGGAGCTATCGTCTGCGAAACAACTGCATAGTTGACTGGATTGAAAAGATCCTTCTTCTCCTGTGCTTCTGCCAGAAGGGAGAACTGCGCCAGGAGTACAGCCAGTAATATTCTGAATGCTTTATTCATATCTCTTTGTTGTTTATAAATCTGTTGCTCTTAATATAGTTACTCGATTGTTCGAAACATTTTACTCGATTGCTCGAAACAAAAAATGCTTTACCGCTTAAAAATAAACGGAGAGGCAGCGTTTTTATTTTGCCACATAGCACATTTGTTGTTAATAAGGGCTTCTTTTTTATCGGTTGCTCTTATCTGTAGCTCTTATCTATTGCTGATAACGATGAGTTTCTTCGTTTTAGAAACATAGCTACTACCTTCCGACGCCACTTTCACACGATAAAGATAAACTCCCGTCTGCAAAGGACGACCGCCATCTACCGATAAGTCCCAGTCCACCGTGTAGTTACCTGTAGCCGACACGCCACTCTCTGCATGGCGCCACATCATTCTACCTGCAGCATCGAAGAGTTCGATGACCACATCCATATTGCTCTCCGTGCGATCGTGGCTGATGATGAAGGTGGTATGAGTACGAGCAGGATTATTAGTAACACCAATATTGAAAAGCTGTGGGCTCAGTCCTTTCACCACCTGAAAATGGAGTACAGCGGTAGAACTATTGTTCTGAATATCCCAAGCTCGGAACTGCAACTTGTGTGGTCCTTCCTCCAACTCTGGTATACTATAATAGGTGGAACCGCTGGTATAAGTTCCGAAGTCGTAGCTGAAATTGTTGTTGAGCGTGTAAGTCTTAGCCAAGTCGCCATCGATAACGAGTTGCAAGTCATGTCCTATGCCACTTCCTGCTGCATTAATACCGTCCCTGTCCTTGATTTCTGCTACAAAAAATGGGGTACTATTCACACATCCACCATCAACAAACGATGGCGAGTTGAGATAACAATAGATAGAAGGTCCCACAGAGTCGTTTTGCGCCTCGATGCTTCCACCCACGATAAACTGGTCACAGCTACCATGGGCTCTTAGTGTTTTGTCTACATTCAGTGCATAGAGATTAATCATGCCTTGAGCATCCGCATAATTAATATCCTTTGGCACAGCAAACGTCAACTCGAACTGACCATTGCGAATACTGTCCGAACCATGATAGAGAGTCTTTGTACGGTCTACGAAGACGAACGGCGTTTCCGCTCCATCCTTGCTTGTATCGTTCAACTTACAGGTTATTTCTTCCTGGGTGTCGCGCACAGTAGCTGTCACCACGCCATTAAAAGTATCAACGCCCTCTACATGACCTTTCACTTTTACCACTGCGCCAGCCTTCATCGTGGCCATTGTGCCTGAGCCTATAGCCACGCCATCTATCTCGTCAACAACAACTTGCGCTGTGGGTAGGTTGAGAGACAAAGCAGGATCGCCCAACAAAGCATACTGCAAGTGATTTTCGGTATTATCCTTCTCAGCAGTCGTCTTGTTAGGATCGGATGGTGTGGGAGTGGGATATCTATTTGTACCCAACATCACGTCGTTCTGCGCCAGTCGATGCGCCTCGCCTAAGGTGATCGGTTTGCCATCCTGAAGAGAGAGAACACGCTTCATAAAGGCATGGTTGATATACTTATTGGCAGAGGTAAAGACAGTTCGTGTGGTGCCATAGAAAGCTACCGCTCCACCTTTCTCATTGAGCACAGCAGCCTCACCAATGGTCGATGTCACACCATCAAAAGCCATGATGTCGCAAGCAGCCGTCACCCATAAAGGAAGATTAGAAGTACGCGATTCACCAAAATCGCTTAACGAAAGTACCGACTCATGCGAGATGAGTGTGGCATTACCATGCCCGCCATAGTCCATCACCAACGCACCATTGGCTTGTTGCTGACGGATGATGCGGTTCACCTCAGGATAAGTGTTTCCTGTGGCAGAACTTTCGCGAGTATAAGCATCCCACATCACCTTCTTGATGAGGAAGTCGGGATAAGTACTACTCACACTGTTGGCCACATAATCCACATCCTTCATGTGTATATTGTCGTTACCATCATCGCCCATAAACATCAGAGTGTTTTGCCATGCTCCACCATTCTGATTCTTAGCATAGTTGATAGTCTTGTCGACCATAATCTTAGCTTCTTCCTGTGTGGTAACAGGGAAACGGCCCACACCCACATCTTGCAACTGTCGACGGGGGTCTGATCCTGCACCTTCAGAGAGGATGCCCATCCAGCTGTCGCTGACATAGCAGGTTGTTTCGCTGAAGGAGTTCTCACTCTCATAAGCCAAGAGATAGTCATCGGGGTTGAGACGCTTACAGTCTGATGTGAGCATACGATTATCCCACACACAATCACCGAAGAGCAACAGATACTTAGGCATATCAGCCTCTGTCTCAGCTCTATCTTGCAACATACGCAGATAGCGTCGATAAGCATTTGCATCGGGCGTGCCGCTTGCAAACTCATTGTACAATTGGTCGGCAGCCACGATGTTGACACGCATACCATCACAACTCTCATGAAATTCTTTAAGGCGCTTTGCCTGCTTGAGTAGTGTCCTTGAGGCAGGAATGATAATAACCAAATCGGCCTGTCCATCAGCATGGAGGTCCTGGTTAGCTATATTTTCCACATAGGTCGCAGCAGGATGGCTACCCGACAACTTGGGCAACGGAATCGGATTTTCCCAAGCCATCGACACATAATCGAGACGGGCTATCTCTCCACTCACATTCTGAATGGTGATCGTAACTTTGCCACCATCGACTTTCAGATTGTCGAGCAGATAAGTGCCTGAGACCTGCCCTGCCTTGCAATAATCCAGAATTTTAACATTCAAGGTACCTATGTCCTTGCCGTTGAGTTGAATACGAATTTGATTTGTTCCACCAGCTGAGACATTGACTGTCAGGCGTCCTTTCTGACTGCCCGTGGTATTAGTTATCAGCACTTGCTGACTGCCTCCTACACGGATGGGCGTAGGGTCGAAGAGATTTCTACCACCATTATACCAACTGAATCCATCTACCTCATAAAGCGAATGATAAAAGTCGGGCGATGGATAAAAGGATGAAACAAAAGTGGCTGAATCGAGCGAGGCTGGTTCTTCATCGCTCTGTGTGATGAAGTAATAGCCGTAATCAGAATAAGGATTGCGCGTGCGCGTGGTAGCTGTCTTCGACGACCAGCTGACGGGTCCCTTGGCGTAGAAGAGATGCTTGCCTCCTACAATGCACTGCGGTACCTCTACGAGATCGTCGGTTTTGGCCAGTTCGCTGGCATAGAGAGCCTCGTTCTGCAAGTTGCCTCCATAGCCATAAATTTTCACCTTATTAATATTAGAAAAGCCTGCCTGTCGGATGGTAGACTCGGTAAGTTGATAAATGCCCGAAGAGCTTACCCTTATCTTGGCCCATCTGCCAGAAGCCAAGAGAGAGTGTTCGGCATAGACATCGGCAGCCGGAGCATAAGCCTTATTGTTCTTGCGTTGGCGCATCACACTGCCTTTCACGGCTCGCGCCTTGATGTCGAGCATAAAACTTACCAGCATCTGATAACGATGGTTACGATAAACTAAAGGACAGAACGAAACCACCAGATGACCTTTTCTTCTGCTCACTGCAATGGATTGATCTACAGACACCTGCGAGGGCAAAGCGGCTCCTGAGATGCGATTGTAGTTGGTCACATCGGTCATCGTCATATCCAAGTATTCTGGATACTTCAATGTGACTGTATAGACAGAGTCTTGATAGTTTTCGGGCAGGGGGATGGAATAGAGGAAATGAGGTAACATGGTGTCTACCTTGACTTCCTCGGCAGTCAAGTTAAAGAAACGCTGCTGCGCTTTTGCAGGTATGCAAACAACCAGCAGTGCTATCCACGCGAATAATATCCAAACTCTTTTCTTTATCATAGTGGGAAAACAAACTTAGTGAAGGGGCAGCCAGTGAGCACCAAAACCGCCCGCCTTGTCTTGTCTACTTACAATTAAAATCAAGCACCTTCCAGTCTTCAAGATAACCTTCTAAATGGTCATCAATATGCACTGGTCCACAGCCTGTAGGACAACCCGTATAGAGCAGATCGCCTGTCTTCAGCGTGAAGTACTGGCTGATGTAAGAGATGATTTCGTCCACCTTGTAGAACATGTCGCAGGAACAACCTTCCTGCACGGTGTTGCCGTTGATATCAAGGTGGAAATGTATCGCCTGTATGTCGCGAAACTTCTGTACATCGATCCACGATCCAATGGCCGCCGAACCATCAAAGCCCTTAGCGAGTTCCCAAGGCTGACCTGCCTCACGCAACTGCTTCTGCATCTCGCGAGCCGTGAAGTCGATACCGACAGTCACAGCATCGTAATAACGATGAGCAAAGCGCTGTGGAATGGTCTTACCCAACCTGCTTATACGAACCACCAGTTCGGTTTCGTACTCGATACGTCCCAAATGGTCGGGAATAAAGAACGGCTTGCCGTCCTTGAGTAGAGCCGAGTCTGCCTTGGTGAAAATAACAGGTCTCTCTGGTTTAGATAACGTATCATGTAGCGATTTATTGTGTTCGGCATAATTCATGCCAATGGCAAATATCTTCATATCATTGTTTGGGTATAAAAAAGAAATGGGAGTTAGAAGCAAAGCTAAGCCTTGACTCCATAACTCCCTGATATTCTAATTTAACTATAAGTCAAATTAAACTTGCCATGCTGTGCATTGCATATCTGACGAACAGATATTACTCAGCAGCAAGAGTGAAGCGCTTGTAAGCAACGATCTTGAGATCCTTGCTCTGAGAAGCGAGGTACTGAGCAACAGTCTGCTTGTCACCATCACCGAACTGGAACTCCTGGTCTACGAGGCAGTTCTCCTTGAAGAACTTAGCCAAACGACCATTAGCGATGTTCTGGATCATGGTTGGGTTCAATGTAGCAGCCTTCTCCTCAGCTACAGTCTTCTTGATGTTGCGAGCCTCCTCAGCCTGCTCAGGAGTCAACCAACCCTTCTTGGTGTTGCTCTCGATGTGATCCTCAGAGTCAACGTGAGCTGGGTTGATGCCAGCCTTCTTCAGAGCAGCGTTAACAGCCTTCTCTACAAGCTCTTCCTTAGTCTTAGCGATAGCAACCTCGAGCTCAGTCTTCTTTGTCTCCTCAGAAACAGAAGACTCGTCAAGAGCTACTGGACGCATAGCAGCTACCTGCATAGCTACCTTGTGACCAGC
>ULTW01061089.1_pt1 | contig 19323 bp, 17 predicted proteins | sample 1957961 | NCBI WGS metagenome assembly ULTW01 (sample SAMEA4835744, study PRJEB28245) | human gut metagenome | biome: gut microbiome; material: fecal sample | place: Denmark | collected 2008 | reverse complement strand
CTTTCGTTGCAGATGAGAAATGTCCCGCCGGGCTTCAGCACTCGATAAACTTCCCGGAAGCATCGGGGCAGGTCAGGCCAAAAATAGACGGTTTCAAAGGCCGTGACCGCGTCGAACCAGTTGTCAGCAAACATCATATCCGCCACGCTGCCGTGCAGAACGGCGCAGCGTCCCCCCGCGATGGCAGCCTCGTTGATCTTTTTGGATTTCTCTACGCTGACGGGCGAATAGTCGATGCCCTTGACAATGCCCTGTGGGCATTTTTTCAGCAGCCTTTTCATGTTCGCCCCGCCACCGCAGCCGCAGTCCAGCAACTTGGCGTCCGGCGCAGCATTCAGAAATTGAAGCCCCCACCGAGCCACGGCGCTGTGCCCGACGTTCATCATAGCGACCATGAGCTTCCCGCCAAAGCCTTCGGGCTTGCGGGTATTTTCAAAGAATGACATATCACACCTCCATTTTTACACACTCGGCATAGGTCAATGGGAATGAGGCTTTCAGAACAACGCTTTTCCGCACCGTCCAGCCATTCTGCCGCAGGAAGCGCAGGTATTCCTCGCTCGTCCACCTGCTGTGGAGCGGAAATCCCGCCAGCTTCATGAAAAATGCCTTGACCTTGCCGGAAAACGAATTCTCCGCATGGGTGAAGGTCGGCGCAATCAGCACGCCGTCGTCCTTCAGCACCCGCTTGATCTCAATAAGGGCTTTCTCCGGCTGCGGCACGATGTGCAGGGCGTTGGACACGATCACCACATCAAAGGACTCATCCACATAGGGCAGGCAGAACATATCCTGCGCGGAAAAGTGCAGCTTCGCCGAGCGGTTGTCCCGCTTGGCCTCTGCAATCATCTCCGCAGAGGCGTCCGTCGCCTCAATATGCGTCGCCGCATTCACGATGTGCTTTGCAATCAGCCCCGTGCCGGTTGCCAGTTCCAGCACCGTCTTGTGCCGCACGACTGGCTGGATCATCTCATACATCTCGTCATACGCCGCCCGATCCTTTCGCATAAAGCGGTCGTAACGTCCAGCATTTTTGTCCCAGAAATTCTTGTGTTCCTGCATCGCTATCATTCCTTTCAGTGTTAGATTAACCTAACCGACGCGTGCATCCAGGAGGTTAGATGGCACTAACCGTTGTGCCTTGGAAAAGCCGCATCTCTGCGGCCTTCCGCTTATTTAAATAACTCCTTGCAAGCGCCGTACACCAGCGTTTCCAGCACCTGCGGGTACAGTTCTCCTATTTGCTCCTTGTGTGAGACGGTCAGAATCAGTCCGCGTACTGTCGCGGCAGCAAGTGAAACCCCCCGTTTAGGAACAAGGTCATATTTCTCCAAAAGCAGACGAATGTGCGTCTCGTCATCGTGGTAATGGACATTTTTGACGTCCTCCGGCAGTCTCTGCAAAAGCAGCTTCGCATCGTTTTCAATGAAAACCATGTCGCCGGTATCGGACAGCCGCCGGCAGACGGCAAGAACCGCCTTTGCCGCACGCTCCGACGGCGGCAAGCCGTTTGCTTCGCTCAGTGCATGGTCAGCCACTCCGTAAAGCTCGGAGTGAACGTTCTCCAAAACCGCGAAGAAAAGCATTTCCTTGGATTCGTAGAATTTATAGAACGAGCCCTTTGCAATGCCGACCGCCTTCGTCAGCTGCTCTACGGAGGTTTTCTTCATCCCCAGCGTGACAGCACAATGTCTCGTTTCCTTCAGCAACGCCTTGCGGAGCTGCTCAGTCTCGTAATCGGTAAAAGCCAAGGTCGCACCCTCCTTGAAATATGACCGTTTTGGTTCTTTTGGTCATATTATACCGCGCTTTTTTCTGGTTTGCAAGGGGTGTGGAGAAAAAAAGCGCTAATCAAAAGGAGTGCAGTGTTGCAGAAAGAGACGACGGAATTCCGGTAATCGTTGTCGCCGCTGTAAAAGAAACTATATCGTAAAAGGGCATCAGAACGAAGCATCCAAACGCTGCGTTCTGATACCCATTTTGTTTCATATTGCACAGATGGGGGTGATTGCAAGGAGAAGAACAGAAATTCACACAACATGAATGACGTATTCACATAATACTACTGCTTTTGCACTATCATTAACGTTCGATCTTGCATCGATCCGTTTTAAGGTGAGACCTTTTAAGTTGCTCCGTACTCCTTCGCCGCATGATCATCTGCCGCGCCTGCCGATTCTCCGCATCCTCTCCGTTTCAGCTTTTAACTCCCGCAGCAGCGCATTGTCTGCCTTGATTTGCCGGTTCAGTTCGCAACGGTCAGAGATAATGCCCCTGCGCTCCAACGTCTGCGCTGCCGCAAGCTGTTCTTCGCTGTTCCAACGCTCGGAGATAGGGTTCTGCCTGCCATAGCAGGTGCTTTTGGGATGCTTGTCAGCCCGGACAAGCCTCTGCGTCTCGGCAGCAGACGGCGTCATATACACCTTCTTCTTGCCGACCGTGTAGGGATATTGCTTCTCCCAGCCATCGGTCTGCGCTGTCCGGAACTCAGCGGCAGTAAAACCGCGTTCCTCACTGTTTTTCATGCAGAGGTATTCCTTTTCGGTCTTGTACTGCCACTTGCCCCGTTCATCCAGCGGACGCACCGTCAGCAGAAAGCATTTGAGAATACATGTGCGGAAGTTAAAAACAAGAATCTAGTATGTGCGAAAAAACAAGAAATACATGCGGACAATTCAAAAACAAGAATTAGGTATGTATAACAAGTCGGGAAATACATGCCTTAAAGCAAAAAATAATGATCCGGCATGTATGATAACCGGGAAAACACATGCGCAATAGGCTAAAACAGAAAATAGGTATGTAAATTGCTTTAGAAAACACATGTATAAAATTTGAAAACAAGAATTAAGTATGTGAATGACTTTGGAGGAATACAGAAACCAGTAACATGAGATAGACTTAGTATTTTTTCAAGGGATTTTCAAAATACAGAACGCCCACGGTGGACGGAATGTCATGCCGCGATGTTCCGTCCGTCCGGCCTACGGCAGACCTATGTTACGAGCCATGCAAAAACAATGTCTGCTGTATATATCTCTCGGGGAATTCATGCAGGTAAGTAAAGCATTCCTTCGGGGAACACAGTATACCATTCGCTGTGCAGGTGTTTTGAATCAGTGTCATAAGTTCTTTTGCGTGAGGACTGGGAATATCATAAGCATTCCCATAAGTACTGACATATTTTTGTCGGATGCCGGGGAAATCACGATCCAGCGCCTGATAGAAATATTCCCGGTCACCTTCCCGCAGCGTGACACCAACATCGAACACCAGGATCCCCTGAACTCCTGCCTGCAGGCAATAATCAAGCAATCCTTCTATATTCTCCCTGGTATCGTTAATAAAAGGAAGAATCGGTGTCATCCACACAAGAGTCGGTATTCCTAACTCTTTACATCTCATTAACACTTCAAAACGTTCTCTCGTAGTAGACACATTCGGTTCAAGCTTCCGGCACAGATTCTCATCATAAGTAGTGAGCGTCATCTGCACGACTGCTTTGGTCTTCTTATTGATAGATTGCAGCAGATCGAGATCCCGAAGCACCAGATTGGATTTTGTGAGTACCGTGACACCATATTCATACCGATCGATCAGTTCCAGACATCTTCTGGTCAGTTGTAGCTCTTTTTCAGCGGGAAGATACGGATCGCACATGGCGCCTGTACCAATCATACACTTGTGGCGCTTGGAACGAAGCGACCGTTCCAACAGTTCAGGAGCATTTTCCTTGACCTCGATATCTTCAAAGGCGTGTGTAAAACCGTAACATTTGCTGCGGCTGTCACAATAAATGCAGCCGTGGGAGCATCCACGGTAAATATTCATTCCGTTATTCTGAGATAAAATGCCCTTGGCCTGTACAAAATGCATGACAGATAGCTCCTTTATAAAGACTGTGTGGCTGCTTTCATGGTAACATATCATGAAAGCGAATACAACGAAGCATAGAAAAAGAAAATAAGCAAGAAAATCAGGTAAATCATGATGGTGAGAAAAACTATACGGAAGAGAAACGGTGTGATATGATTCGATATATACAGATCATGTAGAGAAGTAAGACAATATAGCGGAAGATGTGGGAGACAGCATTACCAGCGGGGAAGGTACGGTGGGAGCCGTCTATGAGGAAGATTGGATCAGTGCCTTTTTCTCTGCGGAAAATACGTATCCCCGTATGGTGGCAGATGCATTATCCGCGGAGTATCGTGTGGTATCCCAGAGCGGCTGGGGAATTGTCACCGGATGGGATGGAAATGTGGAGAATAAGATTCCTCCGTTTTACACACAGGTCTGTGGATTGCTCACTGGGGAGAGGAATGCTTCTTTGGGAGCGTTGGAAGACTATGATTTCGAAGCATGGCAGCCGCCTGCATCCCGGCGTGAAAGCCCATCAAATCACCGCGAAAGAGATCGAAACATATCTGCAAGAACTGTTTATAGAAGAAATTTATAATTTCTTAAGAAAAATGTGACGTAAAATGTGACAACTCCGCGCTATATTGAAACCCATAGAAAGTAATTCATTTGGAGGGGCTGGCAATATGACGCAGGAAAATCGTTCAAGCAGACAGACAGAGATCCATATAACGCAGATGCGGAGAAATCCGTATCTGGTGGATTATCAAACCGGGAAAAATACGGGCAGATATACAGGAAGGCACACAGAACGGTCACAACACAGCACACCTGCAATGTCTCAGGAGGGCACAAGGACAAGAACATATCCTCAGCACAGTGTAGCGCCTCGGCAGGAAAATAGAACCCACCAGCAGAAGCAACGAACTGCGGATGCGGTATATGGGGAAAATGTATACAAAGACAATACCTACAACACCCGTGCAAGGCACCGACTGGCGAGGGCGGAGAGACAGCGCCGTCGCAGACGGGCAAGAATCCGCAGATATATCCGTCTCTCCATACTTTGCGCAGGAATTCTGGTAGGAATCATCGCGTTGACAAAGCTTCTGAAGGTGCCTGCCAGTACCGCGGAAGCCAGCACACCGATGGAAGCAATAGACATGGCGCAGCAGGTGGGAAAAGGGATTGAGAATATCACTGGGACCGGGATCCAGGGACTGTCGGCGGAGACTTACGCAGCGCACCCTGACTGGACAGAGGATTTCCTCACGGTAAATGAATATTCCAGACCGGGAGATCCTTTGACGGAGGTGAACAATATTTTCGTGCATTATACTGCCAACCCCGGCACCAGTGCGGCACAGAACCGCAGCTATTTCGAACAGCTTAAGGACAATCATGAGCGCAGTGCCAGCGCGCATTTCATCATCGGCTATAACGGGGAGATCATCCAGTGTGTTCCTTTGGATGAGATCGCTTACGCGGTGCAGACCCGTAACGAGGATTCCATCTCTATCGAATGCTGCTATAAGGCGGACAACGGACAGTTCACTCAGGAAACCTACGACTCCCTGATCAGGCTGTTGAGATGGCTGATCGACGCCTATGAACTGAAACCGGAGGATATCCTCCGCCACTATGACTGCGGTGGGAAAAAATGTCCCATATACTATACGGAGCATGAAGATGCTTGGGAGCGGTTAAAAGAGGATGTCAAAAATTTATAGAAATACAGACGGAGGAACTTTTCCCGAAAGGAAAGGTTCCTCATAGTTTATCTTGTTTTAAGAATGCAAGTTTGTTAGAATAGACGCATACGGAATACGATTTCCTTGTCAAGGGAAAAAGTGTTGCAGACAAGGCCCTAAGGGGCAGAAATGAGGAGTATCATGAATATTTTATCACCTTCAATTCTTTCGGCGGATTTCTGGAAGCTGGGAGAGGATATCAAAGCTGTGGAAGGAGCCGGTGTGCCCTGGCTGCATGTAGACGTGATGGACGGACTGTTTGTGCCTTCAATCTCTTACGGAATGCCTGTCTTGAAGGCAGTGAGACCCCATACAGACATGTTCCTGGATGTGCATCTGATGATTGAGAAGCCGGAGCGTTATGTGGAAGAGTTCGCTGCCTGTGGCGCGGATCTGGTGAATTTCCACCTGGAAGCCACAGAGGATGTGAAGGGATGCATTGAAAAAATACGTGCCACCGGCAAAAAGGTCGGCATCACCATCAAACCCGCCACCCCGGCAGAGGCAGTGGAGCCTTATCTGGAACTGGTGGATATGGTACTGGTCATGACCGTGGAGCCCGGTTTCGGCGGACAGAAGCTGATCCCGGAATGCCTGAATAAGGTAGCGGTGATCCGTAAAATGATCATGGACAGAGGACTGGCTACCGATCTGGAAGTAGACGGCGGCATTCATCTGGACAACGTAGCGCTGGCACTTGATATGGGAGCCAATGTTATCGTGGCAGGTTCTGCTGTATTCAAGGATGACATCGCGGCCAATGCGAAGGCTTTTCTTGCGAAGATGCAGTAACATCGCCATAGGCAGGACTTGGGCGGGGAACGTCTTATGGAAGGCGCAGGCTGCCGGCAGACGGTGACGGAAGGATAGACAGTTGTCTGTGGAATGGAGATTGATATGGAGTTACAGATATTACACGCAATACAGGGAATTCATCAGGGATGGCTGACGGACGTCATGCGTCTTTTTACCACCATAGGAGAAAGCGGGCTTGTATGGATCGTCATTGCAATCGTCCTGACATGTATACCGAAGACCAGAAAATGCGGTCTGACTATGATGATCGCAATGGCTATTACTTATCTGGTGGGGAATCTGTTCCTGAAAAATGTGATCGCCAGACCCAGACCCTGCGCAGTCGACAATAGTGTCATATTGAAGATCCCGTTTCCTTCTGAATATTCGTTCCCTTCGGGACACAGCTCCAATGGATTCGCCGGTGCAGTGACGATCTTCTGCTATTATCGCAGAGCAGGACTCTTAAGTCTGCTCATGGCGGCACTTATTGCATTTTCCAGACTTTACTTCTTCGTTCATTACCCGACGGATATCCTGGGTGGAATCTTATTAGGGACGCTGGATGCGCTGTTGGCGGTCTGGCTTGTGAAACATCTGGAGAACCGGGCAGATGCGCAGCCTGGATCGAACGCAGATAAAACCGTACACGTGCAGGAAAAATAAAATAATGGGACAGAAACCGGGATCAGACAGAAAGGGCAAAAACAGTGATGAACAGCAGAACGTTATGGAATGATAATTGGTATTTTGCCAAAACGGAATTAGGTGTGAACTGGGAAGACAGGCAGATCTGGGAAGCCAAAATGCAGCGGGTGGATCTGCCCCATGACTGGTTGATCTATGATACGAAGAATCTCTATGAAGACAGCATCGGCTGGTATCGGAAGAACTTTGCCTATGCCCCGGATAAAACAGGAAATGATGACCGTGTCATCCTCCGCTTTGAAGGTGTCTACATGGATTCTTCTATTTATGTAAACGGTGAGCACCTTGGTGACTGGAAATACGGCTATTCTACCTTTGACTGGGATATTACGGATGCTTTACATGAGGGAGACAATGAAATCGTTCTGCGTGTCGTATTTCAGGCGCCCAACAGCAGATGGTACAGTGGTGCCGGAATCTATCGGAATGTGTGGATGACCAGGCTGCCCAAGACACATATTCCTCTGGACGGCATCTATACATCTTCTGTTGAGACAAAAAAGGGTTATGACCTGACCATCGACACGGAACTGGAATGGGGAACAGATAGTGGAAATTATGAACTGGAATACTGTCTGCGAGATGCTGATAACAGCAAAAGTCCCATAGAAACACAAAACCAGGAGCTCTTCCGGGTAAAACAGCCTCTCACCTGTGGACAGAACAAGATATCCATAACGATCCCTGTGGATAACCCGAGAAAATGGGACATTACGGATCCTTACTTGTATGATCTGCAGGTATGCCTGTGGAGAGAGCAGGAGACCAACAGCCGGGAACTATGTCAGCAAGAACATTTCCGTATTGGCTTCCGCACCATACAATTTGATCCCGACAGGGGCTTTTTATTAAATGGCAGGAAGATCCGCCTGAACGGTGCTTGTGACCATCATGACCTCGGAGCACTGGGCGCGGCTTTCCACAAGGAAGCCATGCGCCGTAAGTTCAAACTCATGCGTTCCATGGGGGTCAATGCCCTGCGGACTTCCCACAACATGCCGGCGGTAGAACTGATGGAACTGGCGGACGAGATGGGATTTCTGGTATTGTCGGAAGCCTTTGACATGTGGGAGATGGCGAAGAATCCATATGATTACGCCAGATTTTTCAAGGATTGGATGGAGAAGGATGTCCGCAGCTGGATCCGCAGGGACCGCAATCACCCCTCTGTTATCATGTGGAGTATTGGCAACGAGATCCCGGATACTCATGCGGATGACCATGGACAGGAGATCACCGAAAGCCTCATTGCTGCGGTTAGAAAGTGGGACTACCGTAATGTGGCACCTGTGACCATCGGTTCGAACTATATGCCATGGGAAAATGCCCAGAAATGTGCAGATATCGTGAAGCTGGCGGGATATAATTACGCAGAAAAATATTATGAAGAGCACCATAAAAAGTATCCGGACTGGATCATTTACGGAAGTGAGACTTCTTCTGTCGTACAGAGCCGCGGCATCTATCATTTCCCGCTGGATCGGGCGACACTGATCGAAGCAGACGAACAGTGCTCCGCTCTGGGCAACAGTACTACCAGCTGGGCAGCCAAAAATACGGAATACTGTATCATTATGGACAGAGATACCCCCTATTCCTGTGGACAATTCATCTGGACAGCTATTGACTACATCGGTGAGCCGACGCCTTATCAGACGAAAAACAGCTATTTCGGGCAGATGGATACGGCGGGATTTCCGAAGGATTCCTACTATCTCTTCCGCGCAGAGTGGACAGATGTTGAAAAAGATCCCATGATTCATGTCTATCCGTACTGGGATTTCAACCCGGGGCAGCAGGTGGACGTGCGGATCACCAGCAATGCTCCGGAAGTGGAACTGTTCGTAAACGGCTTATCACAGGGAAGACAGCAGATCGATCATGAAAAGGGAACGGTGTTGCAGCCTTCCTGGAAAGTACCTTATGTGCCCGGCAGCATCTGTGCTGTGGCTTACGATGAGACCGGCAGAGAGATCGCAAGGCAGGAGAGACATTCCTTCGGCAACACCGATCATTATGTATTAAAAGCAAATAAAACTACTCTGCGTGCCGACGGCGAAGATATGATCTTCCTGGAGATCACGGCAGAAGATAAGGACGGTTATTCCGTGGAAAATGCTTCCGATTATGTGAGAGTGACCGTGGAAGGCGCCGGAAGACTGATAGGACTGGATAACGGTGACAGTACTGACTACGATGCCTATAAGGGAACTGTCCGCAAGCTGTTCCAGGGGAAGCTGCTGGCAATGATCGCTGCGAAAACGATCCCCGGAGAGATTCGTGTGACCGTGGAGGACGCATGGACAGCCACGGCGAGCATGAGCGATGAAACCGTCACCGGAACAGCCCCGGCAGTAGTCGAGATGCCGGACAATACACTAGCTGCCGGGCACCGCACGGCGACAGTGACACTTTATGCTATCGAAGCACCGATCCGTCCCGGTATCTGTGCAACGGAAGAAAACAGAGAATATCCGCCTGCCTTCGTGAACCCCGGATTCGTGCCGGTACGCAAGCTGGAACTGAGCGCAGCCGCAACGACTCTGACACCGGAAAACCCTTCTGTACTGCTGCATACCCGTATCTATCCTATGGAAGCCACTGACCGTAAGCTTCTGTGGAGCATTACGGATGCCACAGGTATTCCCAGTCCGATCGCAAAATCGGAAGAACTTCCGGACGGCGAAAGCGTCCGTATCACAGGCATCAGTGACGGAAGTTTCCAGGTGAGATGTATGTCCTGCAACGGTACACCTTCTGTGAAAATGATCTCACAACTGGAGTTTCAGGTGGAGGGAATGGGACAGACGTTTCGGTCGCCCTATGAACCGGTTACTGCTATTTCCTATGACACAAGCTTTGGCGGGGATGTGAGCCGCGGTGTGGAGAACAGTGCCGGAACGGATAAAGCACAGCCTACCGGTCTGGTTTATAGATCCGTAGATTTCGGCGAATTCGGAAGTGATGAGATCACGCTGGCTATTTTTGCCAACGACAATGATCCACACAGGATCCGGATCTATGAAGGAGAATCCGACGGTAATGCATCCTGTGAGTCCGGAACACTTGTGGGAGAGTTTACTTATCAGAAACCGGGTATCTGGGAAGTATTCCAACCGCAGACTTTTACACTGCCAAGGAGATTGCATGGGGTAACCAATCTGACAATTGTGTCGGAAGATAAATTTTTCCTGAAGGAGTTTCATTTTACCAAACAGGAGAAAGCTTATGCGATACTGTCTGCCCTCACAGACGGCGTTACTTATGGAGACAGCTTTGTGAGAACCGCGGATGCCATTGAACAGATCGGCAACAATGTCTCCCTGGAGTTCAGTGATATGGATTTTGGAACAGAAGGAACTGACAGTATCGTCATATGCGGAAGGACACCTCTGCAGCACAATACGATACAGTTACGATTCAGTAATGGGGAGACGCAGGTACTACCCTTCCCGCATAGCGGGGCATATCGTGAGATGCGATTCCCGATACAGAAAGTGACGGGAGAACAGAAGGTGACATTTGTCTTTCTGCCGGGCTGTAATTTTGATTTCAAATGGTTCCGGTTTGAAAAAAGTGGATCGGAGGAGTAAGAGAAAATGATGAGCAGATGGAACAGAAAATTATGGGCATTGATACTTGCAGCAGGGATGACGGTATCTCTGGCTGCCTGCGGAGGAAGCGACCAGGCAGCAGGCGGCGCATCCGCGGGTACACAGGATGGGACTGCCACCCAACAGAACCAGAGCACGGGCAGCAACACCGACAGTGCTGTAACGTTAGCGCAGGATGCCCGGGCGTTACAGATCATAGACGACAACTACCGCACCTACTACGAGCTTTTTGTTTATTCCTTCTATGACAGTGACGGTGACGGCATCGGCGATCTGCAGGGAGTCCTGGACAAACTGGACTATCTGAATGATGGCGACGATACGACGGATACGGACTTAGGGATCAACGGCATCTGGCTCATGCCTGTAATGCCCTCCACGACCTATCATAAATACGACACGACGGATTATGAGAATATCGATCCGCAGTACGGTACTCTGGATGATTTTCAGAAGCTGCTGACAGCCTGCCATGACCGTGGGATCCGTGTGATCCTGGATCTGGCGATGAACCATTCTTCCAGCAGGCATCCATGGTTTTTACAGGCAACGGAGTATCTGAAAAATCTGCCGGAGGGAGCACAGCCTGACCCTTCAGAATGTCCTTATGTAGATTATTACCATTTTTCAAGGGAAGCCCAGAGCGGATATGCGCAGGTAAATGGGACAGACTGGTATTATGAAGCAAGATTCTGGGACGGCATGCCGGATCTGGATCTGCAGAACGAAGCGGTGCGCCGGGAATTTGAGCAGGTGGCGGACTTCTGGCTGGATATGGGCGTGGATGGTTTCCGCCTGGATGCGGTGAAGGAATACGTCACCGGCTCTGTGGAAGACAATGTCGAGATTTTAAGCTGGTTTGCCGATTATGTCCATGGCAAGGACCCGGAGAATTATCTGGTGTGTGAATGTTGGACAGATCAGAATACCTATGCGCAATATTACGCGAGCGGCGTGGACAGCATGTTTGATTTTACCTTCGCTGACAAGTCCGGAATCATCGCAAATGTGGTAAACGGCAAGGCATCCGCGGCATCCTATGCAAAGAATCTGGAAGCGGAACAGGCTATGTATGCGCAATACAATCCGGATTACATCAATGCCCCTTTTTACACGAATCATGATATGGGGCGGAGCACAGGCTACTATGCCGGGGAAAACAGTGAGGCACAGACGAAGCTTGGCAATGCCCTGAATCTGTTGTCCGGCGGAAACACCTTCCTTTACTATGGGGAGGAACTGGGAATGAAGGGTTCCGGCAAGGATGAGAATAAGCGGGCTCCCATGTACTGGAGCAAGGATGACAAAGCGGAAGGCATGTGCAAGGGACCTGCGGATATGGAAGATTTTCAGATGAAATTCGACAGTCTGGAAGAGCAGCAGGAGGATCCGGATTCCATTTACAATTATGTAAAGCAGGCGATCCGTATCCGGAACCAGAATCCCGCTATTGCCAGAGGCAACACCACTTATCTGGAGCAGTATTCCGGGGAAACAGTCTTTGCCCTGACCAGAAGCTATGAAGACAGTACTTTATTACTGTTGGGAAATACCTCTGCGGAGTCTGCAAGTGTGGATCTGATCGGACTTACCGTTGGGAACACCGCAGCAGAGGATCTGGTGCTGCTTGGAGAGCTTTATACCGGAGAGGAGAGCGCCAAACGCGAAGGAACTGCGGTCACGCTTCCGGCATATTCCGTTTTGATACTGGGGGAAAAAGAATAACTGCAATGAGCAGTAATGAGACAAAACTGCATTGACAGTCCGGATTTCCTGTGCTACTGTAAGAATACGCAAATGCAATGAGGAAGAGAGTATTTATCATAGAAGTTTTACAGAGAACATTCCGTATGGCTGAGAGGAATGGAACGGACAGATAGAGAAGATGGCTTCTGAGCGGCGCACCGAACGGATACCGGAACAGAATAGGAACGGTAGAAGCAAGGCTGCGACAGGATCCGCCTGTTACAGCGGATAGGGTTACGGACCCGAAGAGGTCTGTGCTGTGAGGTACAGACGAAGAGAAGTGGTAACACGAGATTATGCTCGTCTTCTTGAAGAACTTCATGTTCTTTCGGGAGACGGGCTTTTATTTTTAAGAAAAGGAGAATCAGATTTATGGAAAGCAAAGGAAAATATTATCTTACAACTGCCATTGCCTATACGTCCGCCAAGCCCCATATCGGTAATAACTACGAGATCGTACTGGCTGACAGCATTGCACGTTTCAAGAGAAAAGAAGGTTATGATGTTTTCTTCCAGACCGGTACCGATGAGCACGGCCAGAAGATCGAACTGAAGGCAGAGGCAGCCGGTATCACACCCAAGGAGCATGTGGACAAGATTGCCGGTGTCATCCGCGGACTGTGTGATCTGTTAAATATTTCTTATGATAAGTTCATCCGTACTACCGATGAGGATCATGAGAAGCAGGTACAGAAGATATTCAAACGTCTCTATGATCAGGGTGATATTTACAAGGGGGCCTATGAGGGAATGTACTGTACTCCCTGTGAGTCTTTCTGGACAGAGTCCCAGCTGGTAGACGGCAAGTGCCCGGACTGTGGCGGTGTAGTAAAGCCTGCCAAGGAGGAGGCTTACTTCTTCCGTATGAGCAAGTATGCGGACAGACTGATCAAGCACATTAATGAGCATCCCGAGTTTATTCAGCCCGTATCCCGCAAGAACGAGATGATGAACAACTTCCTGCTTCCCGGCTTACAGGATCTGTGCGTATCCCGTACTTCCTTCACCTGGGGTATTCCGGTGACTTTCGATCCCAAGCATGTCATCTATGTATGGCTGGATGCGCTGACTAACTACATCACCGGTATCGGCTACGATGCAGACGGCAACAGCACCGAGCAGTACAAGAAGCTGTGGCCCGCAGACCTGCATCTGATCGGTAAGGATATCATCCGGTTCCATACCATCTACTGGCCTATTTTCCTGATGGCACTGGGCGAGCCTCTGCCGAAGCAGGTATTCGGACATCCCTGGCTCCTCATGGGCGGCGGCAAGATGAGTAAATCCAAAGGAAATGTGGTCTATGCGGATGATCTGGTAGATTATTTCGGCGTGGATGCGGTGCGTTACTATGTACTGCATGAAATGCCCTTTGAAAACGACGGCAACCTGACCTGGGAGCTGGTGGCAGAGCGTACCAATTCCGACCTGGCCAACACCCTGGGCAACCTGGTGAACCGTACCATCTCCATGAGCAACAAATACTTTGGCGGTGTGGTAGAGAATAAAAACGTTCAGCTGACCGAGAACGATGCGACAGTGGATGCGGATCTGAAGCAGACCGTGACCGGCACCTATGCAAAAGTTGTGGCAAAGATGGAAGAACTGCGTGTGGCAGATGCCCTGACCGAGATCTTCGGTATCTTCAAGCGCTGCAACAAATATATTGACGAGACAGAGCCCTGGGTACTGGCGAAGGACGAAGCTAAGGCAGACCGCCTGGCAACCGTACTGTATAATCTGGTGGAAGGCATCATCATCGGAGCTTCCCTGTTAGAGCCCTATATGCCCGAGACAGCAGAGAAAATTGCAAAACAGCTGAATACCTCCCTGCGAGACTTTGACCAGCTGGAGCAGTTCGGCCTGTATGAGAGCGGCAGCAAAGTAACCGACCAGCCCGAAATCCTCTTCGCACGTCTGGATATGAAGGAGGTAGCGAAAAAAGAGGCAGAGCTGGAAGAAGCCATGATCAAGGCAGCAGCGGAGCATGAAGCAGAAGAAGCAAATGCAGAAGCCGAAAAAGCAGAGCGGGAAGCCATTGATATCGAGCCCAAGGCAGAGATCGAATATGACGATTTCGCGAAAATGCAGTTCCAGGTAGGTGAGATCATCTCCTGTGAGGCAGTGCCTAAGTCCAAGAAGCTTCTGTGCAGCCAGGTGAAGATCGGCAGTCAGGTACGTCAGATCGTCTCCGGCATTAAGGCTCATTACAGCCCCGAGGAAATGGTAGGCAAAAAGGTTATGGTACTGGTGAATCTGAAGCCCGCGAAACTGGCAGGAGTATTGTCCGAGGGCATGATTCTGTGTGCAGAAGATGCTGAAGGCAACCTCGCTTTGGTAACCCCTGAGAAAAATATGCCGGCAGGAGCAGAGATCTGCTAAAACAATTCAGCCATGAACAGTGCGGATGTAATGGTTACTATTTTACAAAAAAAGCAATATAGGACTTAAAATTTTATATAAAATGATATATAATGAATAGGACGCAGAAGCATATGACTGTAAATTGACATTTGTTTTATGCGTCCTATGATTTTCTGCAACCAAGGAGGTCTTATGATCAAGGAAGAATTCTACTTTGACTCCCGGGACGGTGAGAACCGTATCCATGCAGTGCGATATACACCCGATGACGGTAACGTAAGAGGCATCGTGCAAATCGTGCACGGAATGGCAGAATACGTGGAACGCTATGAGAATCTGGCAGAATTTCTGACGAAGAGAGGAATCCTTGTCACCGGTGAAGATCATCTGGGACATGGAAAATCTGTTTCAGAGGGTGGATCTTTCGGTTACTTTTGCGAGCAGGATCCTGCGACGGTAGTAGTCCGGGATGTACATCGTCTGAAGAAGATCACGGAAGAACAATATCCGCAGGTGCCTTATATTATTCTGGGACATAGTATGGGATCTTTTATTGCGAGGAACTATCTGTGCCGTTACGGCAGCGGAATCGACGGTGCGGTCATCGTAGGTACGGGAATGCAGTCGTCGGGGCTGATTTTTGCCTCAAAAGCCATGGCGGGAATACAGAAGCTGTTCTGCGGTTCGAAGCATGTCAGCCATTTTATTGACAAGGCTGCCTTCGGAGGCTATAACAAACGAATTGATTCCCCCAGAACTTCCAGCGACTGGCTCAGCCGGAATACGGATAATGTGGACCGCTATATTGCAGACGAACTGTGCGGATTTACCTTTACCGTGAACGGTTTTCAGACTCTGTTTGAATTGATCCGCAGATTGCAGAAGCAGGAGAATCTGGAAAAGGTTCCCCAGAACCTGCCGATTCTTATGGTATCCGGAGAGGAAGACCCCGTGGGAGATTACGGTAAGGGTGTTCATAAGGCATGTGACTCTCTGAAGAGAGCCGGAGTGAAGAACATTATCGTGAAGCTGTACGAGAATGACAGACATGAACTCCTGAATGAAGACGACGCTGAGACGGCGATGGAGGACATCTGGCAGTGGATCTGCAAGGAAGTCCCGGGGATTGTCTGAGAACAGAGACTTCCCTGATCCTGAATCGGAGAGGCGGTGCAGTATGGCGGAGATGGTGAATGGCTACGAGATCAGATGGGCAGAGGACAAAGACTGGATCCCTGCCATGCATATGATCTGGAAGACTTTTTTGAAATATGAGGCGGTGGATTATACAGAGGAGGGAATCCGTAATTTTCATGAATTCATTACGGATGAACACCTCTATAAGTCGTTCCGGCAGGGAAGATATCAGATGATGGTGGCTTTGGATGGCGCCAGGATCATCGGAGCGGCTTCTGTACGGAACTACAATCATTTGTCGCTTCTTTTCGTGGACGAAGAATATCATCACAGAGGTGTTGGACGGAGTCTGATGGGAAGAATGTGCGAATATCTGAAAAAAGAGGCGGGGGAACGGTATATGTCGCTGAAGGCAGCTCCGTATGCCGTGGATTTCTATCGAAAGCTTGGATTTCATGCAGTACATGCAGAGGAAGCTTTTTCGGGGATCCGCGTAACACCGATGGAGAAATTTTTATAAAACACAGAAAAGGATATGACGTAAATGAAGATTTTTGACCTAGACAGCCCGTTAATGAATGTACTCAATAAAATGGCAGACCTGATGTGGCTGAATATTCTGACTTTGATCTGCTGTATTCCCATTATTACCGCAGGAGCGGCATTTACCTCCATGCATTATGTGGCACTGAAGATTGTGCGTAATGAGGAAAGTTATATTACCAGAAGCTTTTTCAAATCATTTAAGACTAATTTCCGCCAGGCTACTCTGATCTGGTTGCTGATCCTGCTGATAGCAGCAGTACTGGGTGGAGATTATTACATTATTACCAAATCCGGAATACAGTTCAGCAGTGTACTGGTGATTCTGATCATGGCTGCGGCAGTACTTGTGATCTGTACGGCACTGTATGTATTCCCGGTACTTGCCAAATTTGACAATACGATCATGGGAACCATCAGAAATGCTTTTATTATGAGCATTCTGCAGCTGCCCAAGACAGTTGTGATGTTTGTGATGGCATTTTTCCCGCTGATCATATATCTGGTGTCTTTACGACTGATACCGATCATCTTCCTGTTTGGCTTTTCTCTGCCGGCATATGCGTCCGCAATGCTGTATAATAAGTTTTTCCAAAAACTGGAAGACCAGCTTCTGTCAGAACAGGAGCCGGCACCGGAAGTATCACCGGAAGAGGATGAAAGAGTATTTCATGATGAGATCGATGAAAGCATTAAGATAGAGGATAAGTAGCAAGGTTGCCTGCCGGGCCGGGGCCTGATGGCGGAGACTCTAAAGACAGCAGATAAGAGGTGTTCAGAGTATGCAGAAGAGAAAAATATGGGAAAATTTCCTTCAATGGGTTCTGCCATGTGTATTGTTAGTCGCCGCACTGGTCCTGAGCATATATGACTTTGATAATAAGATGGACACAGCAATACAGACAGTTGTGGACGATCAGGCGGAACAAATCGGACTTTATTATGCTGCCGGGGTAGAGGATAAACTGAAAGCTTTGGAAAATATCACGGATGCGGTTGGGTCGATCATGGCGAGCCGCCCGGACAGAAGTGATGCGTTTCTGAATGAGAAGCTGGATACACTGATGAAGGCCAGTGATGCATACATGGTTATATATTGCGCAACCAACGGTATGGGCTTTCTGAATGACAGACGGCAGATTGATATGACAGAGCTGAATTACTATGACAGTATTTTTGGTGAATCACCGCATTATCTGTTTACCAGAACGGACGGGATCAACGGAAAGTCAGCCTTTATTTATGTATGTCCTATTACAAATTACGGAAATGTAAACGGATACCTGCTCAGCTATATGGAGCCGGCAGAGATGTCTGATTTCTTTGTGAATTCCATATACGGAGACAAGGCATTTTTCTCTCTGGTCGATCGCAACGGAACCATTATGGCATGCTATGGAGCGACAGAAGGAACGAAAATTTTACAAAACGATTTCTGGAATTCCTTAAAAGGAGTAGCGGAGAGTCTTGGAAGCTGGACACTGTTTGACAGACAACAGCAGAAGGGAGACAAGGGGATACTGCATGTCAATGAGAACGGTATAGGTAAGATACTCTGTCATTTTCCCATTGCGGACACAGACTGGAATCTGGTGGTAGGCATCGATGAATCCTATCTGTCCGGTATCCGGCAGTCATTCCGTGGACCTATCGTGAATCTGATCGTCAAGATCAGCATATCGATCGCAGCAGCCCTTATTGTGATCACAGTGATCAATGTACTGGTACGCATAAAGGCCTCAGAACACAGCAAAGTCCTGGAGGACAAGGCAGATACCGATCTGCTGACCGATCTGAACAACAAGATGGCCACAGAGCGTAAGATCCGTGAATATATGGAGCAATATCCGGATAAGCAGGGGGTATTGTTTGTTTTGGATGTAGATAATTTCAAGAAGATCAACGACACCATGGGACATGCCTTCGGAGATGAAGTGCTCCGGAACCTGGCAGTGCGCCTGCAGTCCATGTTCCGTGCAACGGATATTGTGGGCCGTACCGGTGGTGATGAGTTCATGGTATTTCTCAAGGACATCCGTGATATTACCATGATTGAACGGGAAGGGAAGAAGATCGAGCAGTTTTTCCATCAGTTTGAAGTCGGAGAATACGTGAAGTATTCTGTTACAGCCAGCGTGGGAGCAGCAGTGTTCCCCGGAGACGGCAGAACCTTTGAAAATCTGTACAAATCCGCGGATAATGCGTTATATGTGTCAAAAAGACATGGCAAGAATCAGCTTACGTTCTACAAAAAGCCGGAAAAAGAGACAACGTAGAGGTCCACTTGTGGAAAATGTCCAAGAAATAGAAACAGATTTGTTCAATCTGACAAGCATTTTCAAAAAAAGAAAAGTTTATAAGCAATTCATACAATATGATTCAAAATCTTTGTGAAATAGTGGTATGGCACATTTTCGTGAATTTCGTTATACTGATTTCAGATTCAAACGAGACATATCGTTTCACAATGAGAGAAAGTAACATTGTAAATATGAAAGGAGTATTTTCAAATGGCAAGTTTATCTTTAAAGAATGTCTGCAAAGTATATCCTAACGGTTTTGAAGCTGTTAAGGATTTCAACCTTGAGATCGCAGATCAGGAGTTCATCATTTTCGTAGGTCCTTCCGGATGTGGTAAGTCCACCACTCTTCGTATGATCGCAGGTCTGGAGGATATCTCCTCCGGTGAACTGAAGATCGGTGACAGAGTAGTTAACGATGTAGAGCCTAAGGATAGAGATATCGCAATGGTATTCCAGAACTATGCTCTGTATCCTCATATGTCCGTATATGACAACATGGCA
>ULTW01026879.1_pt1 | contig 19636 bp, 9 predicted proteins | sample 1957961 | NCBI WGS metagenome assembly ULTW01 (sample SAMEA4835744, study PRJEB28245) | human gut metagenome | biome: gut microbiome; material: fecal sample | place: Denmark | collected 2008 | reverse complement strand
TCCAGTCTTTCAGATGGTTGTATATGAATCTTTTCATGTTTACTACACTTTTGTGAGGGAATATTATTTGTGTCTGTACATTTTTGTGAGGGAATAATATCTTATTCTCAACACTTTTGTGAGGGAATGTCGCTGCAAAGATACTGATTTCTTTTGTAAAACCACAAAAAGTCGTCCTTAAAAGTGTGATATTTTACAACAAGTCGAACTGAAAGTGCAAAAACAGCTGATATGCAAGTGCGCATATCAGCTGCTTTCTTATGTATCTGTTATTTCCTAAAGTACTTGCCAACCACCGGCAGACTCTTCAGTGGGAAATCCTTCTTCACGAGATAAGCGGTGAAGATGAGGATGAGTATCGTGTTGATGAGGCAGGCGATTCCACTGGAGAAGTACTTGTTAGCCTCGCTCATTCTCAAAGAAACGGCTAGGAGATACACCAAAGAAACTCTTGAAGGCTGTACTGAAGTACTTTGGGTTAGAAAATCCTATCATATATGAAATCTCTGCTATTGTGTATTTGTTTTCTCTCAATAACTCCGCAGCCTTTTTCATCTTGATGTCTCGAATTAATTCATGAGGGTTCTGTTGGGTGATAGCCTTCAACTTTTTGTAAAATACAGAGCGGGACATCGCTATTTCCGCCGTGAGGTCGTTGATGGTGAAGTCTTCGTTGGACAAGTTGTCCTCTATGACAGATATTGCCTTTTGCAAGAAGTGTTTGTCCAAATCGCTAATTGGTAGAGAATCATCGTTGTCCTCAATACCATTTTTGTCGATAATCTTCTCCTTGATACTTTTGCGAGCTTTGATGATAGAGGCAATCTTTCTGTTGAGAATGAAAATGTCGAAAGGCTTCGTGATATAGTCGTCTGCTCCTGCATTAAAGCCTTTGATGACATCTTCTCGCTCTGCTAAGGATGTGAGGAGGATAATAGGAATATGCGAAGTCTCTATATCATTCTTGATTTTAGAGCACAGTTCTAAACCAGATATGCCAGGCATCATCACATCTGTCAGCACGAAGTCGGGCATCAGTGACTTGATGGCCTCCAATGCACTATTACCATTGGCAAAACTACTTACGTTGTAGGTCTTGCTAAGGTTATGATCTAAGTATTGGCGCAATTCGTCATTGTCTTCCACCAACATAAGAGATGGTCGAGACTCGTTTTGGTTAGTGATGTCATCTGTCATGTCATCTTCCTTGTCGGCATTGTTGTTGGTGAGAATCTCATTGTTAGAGTATTTTTTGCTGCTGATAGGAAGTGATACGATGAATGACGAACCTACTCCCTCTTCGCTAATGACATTGATGGCGCCTTTGTGTAAAACTGCCATTTTCTTCGTTAGGAGTAATCCAATTCCGCTGCCGGTGGCTGTTGCGTTAGCAGCATTTTCCGCACGATAAAAACGTTTGAACAAATTCTTTTGGAAATTTTGCGGAATGCCAATGCCATCATCGACAACATTTATGGTCAAGTTGTTTCCATCGCTTTTCCATTCTATCATGACATTTCCACCTGTTTCTGTATATTTGATGGCGTTGGATAGCAAATTGTCAATGATGACAGTAATTTTTTTGCGGTCGATGTAACCTGTGCAATCACATCCTTCAATTTTTAAAGTCACATTCTTGGACAGTGCCAATGGGATGAAATTGCTGGCTTCTTCTCGTAAGAAAGATCCAATGGCTGTCTTTTCTACCTTGAGAGTCATCGCCTCTCGTTCGATTTTTTGGAAATCAAGCAATTGGTTTACCATTGTGAGAAGTTTGTCGGCATTCTTTTTGGCTAAATTGAGAGCTGATTTGTCGTCTGAATTTAGATTCTCGCTTTTGACTTCTTGTAATGGTGCTTTAATGAGCGTAAGAGGTGTGCGTAAGTCGTGGGCAAGATTTACAAAGAAGCGTACTTTTTGGTCGGAATCTCGTACAGACATCCATCTACGATATAGTTTTAAGAATATGTATAAGCTTCCGATAAGAAAAAGTATATAGCCAAACCAAGCCCATGGAGTATTGTACCAAGATTGGGCGATATGTATTTTGATAGTTCTTTCGGCAACATTGTTCTTGTCAGATTTGTCAGTCACTTTTATATGAAAGATGTAATTGCCTGGCGGTATGTTGGTATAGTATGCGGTTGTTGTGCTTGACGGTTTGGACCATGTATGGTCGAACCCTTCAAGATAATGAGAGTAGAGAGACAAAGCCTCTTTTTGGAATCCTACATTGCAGTACGAGATTGTGAAGTTGTTTTGATTGCATGATAGGTGAAGCTCATTTGTATTATCCAAAATACAAGGAAGTGGAGAATCAGCGATTCCTGGCAACACGTCATTGCCGGAAAGATAAAATCTTTCGAAGTGGATATTGATAGTTTTGTGGGCGTTGGTAAAATGTTCTGGGTCTATTACGAAAGCCCCCGTAGGCGTACCCCAGATGATGTCTCCTGAAGAAAGAAGGCAATGAGAGCGGGTCTTCATCGTTCGATTGGGCAAGCCATCTGCTTTGTATAGAGAAGTGATGCTGTTGTTTGCAGAGATGCAATTCAGACCATCTTCTGTGCTTATCCATAAACGGTTGTTGTGGTCGTACTCCAAACCACATATCATCATAGAAGATAAGCCATTGTCTTGTGTAAAATGTTGAAATTCTCCAGAGCGTAGATTTAGTTTTATTAGTCCATTGGTTTCAGTGCCAACCCATAGCTCATTCTTGTTCTTGGGATTGAAGCAAAGACGCATAATGGAGCTATGTAGTGCTTTGCAATTCGTAAATTGGTCAAGCATTTTCTTTTTTCCCGTCAGTGTGTTGAATGAGTATAGTCCTTTGGCTGTTGCCAAAAGTAAGATTCCTGGTTTCCAGGAGAGAATTTGGTAGATGCCACGGATAGGGTAGGTGGTTATCTTTTTTGTACTGGGGGTATATTTTGCCATAGTATTGATGATGCCACCAAAATAAATGTCACCATTTGCGGATTCGTAAATCGAATAGACGTGCATGGGCAATAGTTTACTGCGATTTTCGGTGATGGGATATTTGATTTCGTCCGAAGTGTTGATGTATAATGCATTGAACATAAAACCACCCACCCACATATTGCCTAAGTGATCTTCTTGAAGGGTAAGGACTGTGCCGCCATTAGGGGCGAATGATGTGAAATGCTTCCATGTGTTGTTTGAGGGGTCGTATCTGACGATTCCGTTGTTCGTCCCAAACCAGATGCGCTTCTTGCTGTCTTCTCGGATGCAGTTAACCTGGGCATCCGCAAAAGGGCTTAATCGCATATCTATACCTGTATAGACTGCCTTTACGAGCATTGATTTGTCATATACAAAGATGCCATTGGAGAAAGTGCAAACCCATACTAAATCTTTGTCTTCACATATATAATATACACCATTTGAACCAGTGTATCTATGTATCGTATCTTCTGTTCGAGTGAATTCTTCTAATTGGGAGGTCGTAAAACGGTTATATACAAAGATGCCTTGTCCATCAACTCCTACCCAAATGCGGTCGGTGTCAATGGTAACAATGCTTCTGATGGGGCAATTGAATTTCTTGACAAGTGTAGAACTGCCATTAAGGTGAGAGTCGAAGACATAAAGTGAGCCTTCGAATGTGCCAACCCACATCATTTTAGTTTGTGAGTCACAGAAGATACTTTGTATTCGTTGCCCATTAAGATTAGAAAATTGGATGGGGGCAATTTCCGAAGGAATCCCTCCTTGTTGTAGGGAAATCTTTCTTATTCCTCGTGACGTGCCGACAAAAGTGTCATTTTTGTCGGTAAAAGCAATACTATAGACTACGAGGTGCTTGCAGGCTTGTCCTATGAGTCTATTGTGATTGCCATAGATGAGTAGTCCCTTTGTGGTACCTATCCATAAGCGACCATATTTGTCTGCTTTTGCAGTCGTAATAGGGAACTCTTTAGGAATTCTTATTTGTTTCAGAGGTATGAAAGAATCGGTGACAGGTGAATATGTAAAAAGGTTGTGGTCGCTATAGGCGAAGATTTCGCCTTTATGATTTTTGAAAATACCTACAGGTTGTTCTTCTCCTGCGTCCATTCCATCTTTGTGTAATTTGTAGTGAAAAAAGTCGTGACCATTGAATCTGTCTATGCCTCCATGCGTAGAAAACCAATAATAACCCTTTTCGTCGATGGTCATTGACGAAACATGGCGATTGCTTAATCCATCGGTGGTGGATAGCTGGATGAAAGGGAATGCACTTGTATTGTTTATTAGCAGTCCCCAAAAAGCGAAAATAATTGCAAACTTCCTAATGGCGTGAAAAAATGCTTTTTTCATATGTATATGTTTTTATTCGGCAAATATACTAAAAAATCAATACCAAACCAATGCTATAAGAGTAAAAAAACAAAAATCAGACTATATGAAACAATTTTCAAACCAATGGATTAGGGTTAATGTTGTAATTTTGCACCATAAAATCAAAACTGTTATTTTTATGCTATTAAACAACAACTTAAGACCTTTATTCTTGTTATCGGCATTGATGGTCGTCTCGTACGCTCCAGCGAAGAAAAAAACTGCCCCTAACATTGTCATGATTGCAGTTGATGACCTAAAGCCCATTTTGGGGTGTTATGGTCACCCAATTGTGATAACGCCCAATATTGACAGACTTGCCAGTCGCTCTACAGTATTTGACCATGCTTATTGCCAGCAATCTGTTTCTGCAGCAACAAGGGCAAGCCTTTTGACTGGCTGGTGTCCAGATCGTACGCAGGTGTGGGATTTGAAAACGATGATTCGCAAGAAGAATCCTGATGTGGTAACCTTGCCACAATATTTTGCAGCTAATGGATATGAGACGATAGGTATCGGAAAGATTTATGACCCTCGTTCTGTTGACAAGAAGCAGGATGCTCCATCCTGGTCTGTACCTTATATAGATAACACACGTTACCTCAATAAAGAGTATGGACAACCTGTACTGGCGCAGTATCAGTCTTCAGAGAGTAAAGCTCTTTACGAAAAATATCATAAGCAAGCTATAGATAGTGGTTATACAAAGAAGAAAGAGATAGAACAGTACGTGATGAAATTCTTCAAACCGACAACAGAGTGTGCTTCAGTACCAGACAATGCATATTATGATGGAGCAACGGCTGATGGTGCAATAGATTTTCTTCGCAATTATCATTCCAATAAGCCCTTTTTCCTTGCTATGGGGATGAAGAAACCGCATCTGCCGTTCTGTGCACCTAAGAAATATTGGGATTTGTATGACAGGGCATCGATGCCATTGGCAAGTTATCGAAAGAAAGCTCTCAATTCACCAAAGTTTGCTTATCATAACTGCGGTGAGTTGCAATCGTATACAGATATTCCACCGATTATCAGTTTCTCGGATATTGACAATGTTATCATCCCAGATGACAAGGCTCGCGAGTTGATACATGGTTATTATGCAGCAATTTCGTATATAGATGCTCAAATAGGAAAATTGCTGGATGAATTAAAAAGAAAACAAATGCTTGATAACACAATTATTGTATTTTGGGGAGACCATGGATGGCATTTAGGAGACCATGGACTTTGGAATAAGCATACGAACTTCGAGCATGCTACTCATGTGCCAATGATGATTTCCGCCCCAGGACAGAAGAAACAACGCAAGATAGAGAATCCTGTTGAGTTCCTTTCGTTTTATCCTACGCTTTGCTCAATGGCAGGGATTCCAGTGCCTGAAGGACTGGATGGAGAAAATCTGAAAGATGTTGTTACTATTGGTTCCAAGGCACAGCCTAAGAAAGAGTATGCCGTAAGCCAGTATCCAAGACCAGGCAAGATGGGGTATTCCATACGAAGCAATCGCTATCGTTATACTGTGTGGGTAGATTGGAAAGGTCGAAATCTGAATACAGATAAAGTCTATGCAGAGGAACTCTATGATTATATAAAAGACCCAGACGAGACAGTCAATGTTGCCAAAAATGAAGAATATGCCTCAGTGTTGGACCAAATGAAGCAGTATTGGAATAACTATAAAACACCGCGTATAAAATGAAATTGAAAGTAAAATCTCTGCTGACTGCCACGCTAATGAGTGCGGCTGTCACAAATGCAGTACATGCAAAACCTAAACAATCAGAAGAGGAACATCCCAATGTATTGATGTTTATTGTTGATGATTGGGGAGCTTACGACTTGTCTCTCTCGGGTTCGAAACTTTACGAGACTCCTAACATAGATCGCTTAGCCAATCAATCAACAGTGTTCAATCAGGGTTATGTGGCGTATCCACGTAGTGTACCGTCGCGTTATTCCTTGATTACTGGACGACATTGCGCTCGTCCACAGCAAAGCGCACATCAAGATGATCGCAAGGTTGATGCTTCCAGCTATTGTATCGCAATGCCTTTCAAAAATGCAGGTTATCAAACTTTTATCATCGGAAAGTGGCATCTTAGTGACAAAGTGACGTCTCCAACGGATAAGGGCTTTGATATCAGTATAGGTGCAGGACGAGCTGGGGCAACACAGAGCTATTTTGCTCCTTTTAATAAAAATGGAGAGACAAATTCTGATAAATTGATTCAAGGAATGGATGATGCTCAACCTGGTGAGTATCTTACAGACTATATGACACGCAAGACGATTGATTATATCAATGGTACTAAAAATTCAAAGAAACCATTCTTTGCAGTTTGTAGTTATTATGCTGTTCATACTCCATTGGAAGCCAAGAAAGAAATGATAGAAAAGTTTGAGAGAAAACTTAAAACTATGAATCTCGGACCAGACCCAATGGCGAAAGAAGAGGCTGGCGATACGAAGACACAGCAAGATCATCCAGTTTACGCAGCAATGATAGAATCTGTCGATGAGAGTGTAGGCAAGATTCTGACTTCCTTAAAAGAGGCTGGAAAGATAGATAATACTATTATTGTTTTGATTTCCGACCATGGTGGATTGTCTAACCGTGGCAACAACCGTGAGCTGGCAACAACCAATCGTCCACTCAAAGCAGGTAAAGGACACCTGTATGAGGGAGGACTTCGTGTACCCTTCCTTATTCATACTCCTAAGCAAACCAAACGCTATGATAGCAACACTCCTGTGATAAGTTTGGACTTACTTCCAACTCTTGCAGATATGTGTAACGCTCCAGTCTCTCCTATGGCTGAAATAGATGGAGTCAGTCTCAGAAAATTGGTGGATTCACATAAGTCCAATTATGACTTGCATCGTAACCTCTATTGGCATAAGGCTGCAGAACGTCCTCAATCAACAGGCGATTACGTATCTTCAGCAATACGTAGTGGAGATTATAAACTTATAGACTTTTACAACCAAGGTCGTGTGGAACTCTACAATGTTGTTTCTGATCCAGGTGAGCACCATAACCTAATAAATGACCAGCCAAAAATAGTTTCACAGTTGATGGAACAACTCAACAAATGGCGTATTGAAACAAAGGTGAAAATGGCAAGAGCTGGTGATAATCATCAAAAAGGCAAAGGTGGTAAAGGCAATAAAAAGAACAAACAAAAAAACAAGGAATAATTATGGAATTTATTAATAAGCTCCCATTGTTGGCTGGTGTTTTGGCATTCAATGCATCAGTTAGTATAGCAAAAACAGATAGACCCAATATTATTGTCATTATGACAGACCAGCAGTCATATAATGCGATAAGTGCATTTCGTGATATTTATCCTGGTGACTATTTCCATACTCCCAATATTGATCGCATAGCAAAAGAAGGTATCGCTTTTACCAATACTTATTGTGCAAACCCAGTTTCTGTGCCTTCTCGTTTCGCTTTGTTTACGGGAAAGTATGGGGGGCAATATGGCGTGCGCGAAAACCGATGTACTGATGCTGAAGAAAGTGAAATTCGTTCCATGCTTGCAACAAACGGTATGGGTGGTGTCTTTGTTAGAGGTGGTTACGATACTTATTATGGCGGCAAGGTACATCTTCCTTTTTCAGGTAATAAAGGAAAAAATGCTTTCTGTGCTCCTGTAGCCTATGGCTTTGAAAATTATTTTACGAAGGATGAGCGAGAGGGACTGGGGAAGGAAACGGCTAACTTGATAGAGCGTATTGCTAAGGAAAAGTCAACGAAGCCAGCCCTTATCATAGCTTCTTTTCTCAATCCCCATGACATCTGTTTGGAAAGTAGTACGGGATTGTCACCAAATGTGGAGGATAAAGGTGGACGCAAGCAGTTGATTACCGATTGTGTGCGAGCAATGAGGGCACGTGCTGCGAATATAGATTCTGTGGAATTTTATGCAAAGCATGCCCCTCAATTACCTTTTAATCAAGCAGAAACTCGTGACTTCCCAGATTTCAAAAAAGCACCTCTGAAAGACTTCCCCAATTACTATTGGCGCAAGTATCGTTGGACTTATGGGCAACTTGTGGAACTTGTAGACTCCCATATAGGTATCATACTTGATGCGCTTGATCGTAATCCAAAGTTTAAGAAGAATACAATAGTTGTATTTACGAGTGACCATGGAGAAATGCAAGGTGCACATCATATGGTTACCAAAAATATACCTTATGATGAGTGTCAGCGAGTACCCCTTATCTTTGCAGGCAAGGGAATCACTCATGGTCGTAATGCCAGTGCCGTTTGCAATGGAGTCGATTTGATTCCTACGCTTTGTGAGTTAGCGGGAATTCAAGCTCCATCTTGTGATGGCGTATCTATTGCCAAAAAGGTTATAGGAAAAGACAAAACGATAGATACTAAGAGAGTCATCTATATGGAAGGTGATGGTTTTATTAGTGTCGCTGATGCCAACTTCAAATATACATTATTTGATGGAGCAAAGGGGGCAGAAATGCTGATAGACCTTAAAAAAGACCGAGGGGAATTGATTAATGTAATTGGTAAATATCCAGATGTTGCTGCACGTTTGAAAGCTGCCATCCCAACTTCTCTTTATAAGATTCAGAGTAAATATGCTGGACCGAAAAAAGTAAAAAAAGGTAAGGGTGGCAAGAAAAACGGCAACAAACCAGGAAAAAGAAAGAACCAAATGAATAAAAACGCATGAGTTTCCGAGGAGTCTTCTTTTGATTCTAAGTAGGTAAATTGATAATTTCAGGGAGGTCGCATCTATATATTGTCTATGATGCGACCTTTTTTTTATTCAAACCATATTTTAGACCTCAAAAAACTAAAAACGTACCTGTAAAAGCCTTGGTTTGAACTAATTTCGCAGCAGAATTTGAAACATTGTTTGATAAAACACTATTAATTAGAACAATTATAACTAATGATGAAACAGAAACTATTAGTCCTTTTAGCATTACTTCTGTCTGTGGCAACTTTGACAGAGGGTAGTAATAAAAAAGACAGAAAGGTGTGTAAACACAATCATTGCGGATTAAAAGATGTAGTAAAAGAGCATTATCCGAAGAATCTATATTTCGGTATGGCTACTCAACAACGTCTTATAGGAAAGCTGTCTGTAAAAATCACGGATCGTGAATTCGACTATGTGACTCCAGCTAATGATTTTAAGCAGAGTTATATCCATCCTGAACCTGAAAAATGGCAGTGGACTCGTCCTGATGCGTTCCTTGCTCATGCGAAGGAGTGTGGACAAGCACTTAGGGTGCATGGACCTATCAGTCCGCAATGTTCTCATTGGGTACGAGCCGATAATCGCACGCCTGAGGAACTGAGCAAGATGTTAGATGAGTTTCTTACAGCATTATGTATGCGTATCAATGAGAATCCTACAGTGAAATGGATGGATGTTGTCAATGAGACAATCTGTAAAAAACGCATTCTGTATGCTAAAGGGAAGTTTTATGAAGCAGGCGACTGGTTCGGACCACGTGAGGGGAATGACAAATGGGAAAATCCTTGGACAGTGCTTGGCTTTGAAACTTATAAGGGAGAGAAGTACCCTATTTATATAAAGAGAGCTTTTGGAATCGCCAACAAGTATGCGCCAAACGTAAAGTTGATTATCAATCAAGACAGTCAGATGGATTCTTTAGAATGGGAAAAAATGAAAAAGTTGGTGGAATACTTACGTGCTCAAGGATTAAGAGTGGATGGCATTGGTTGGCAAGCTCACATCGATGCGGGATTGGAAAAAAAACTAAAGAAAATGGAATATCTCAATCAACTTGTAACCTGGTGTCATAAGAACAACTTGGAGTTCCATATTACAGAAATGAATGTGTGGATCAATGAAGGTGATACGGAGGAGACGCAAGCGGCCACATTTAAGGGCGTGCTGGATGTTGTCTTGCCGCATGTGGCAAAAGGTCCTGTTGGTATCTGTTTCTGGAATGTGAGAGACGAAGATACTGATAAGGCGAAAAGAAGGGGAACTATCTGGAGAAATGATGGGTCAGCTCGTCCAGCTTATGATGCTATTAAACAATCTCTTTTGCAAAATGCTATAAAATAATTATACCTAACTAAACAACAATTAGATATGAAAAATTATTTGAAATTACTGGGTGCGTTAATCGCATTGTTAATGCCATTGTCTTTGCAGGCAATCGTGGTAGAAGGTGTGGTTGTCGATGAAAACAAAGAACCTGTGATAGGTGCCGTGGTAAAGCTGAAGGGCAAAGCCAAGTTGGGTACTACAACAGACATGGATGGAAAATTCTCTCTTGATATTCCTGATGCGGATTTGAAAGAGGGTATTCTTGTCATCTCTTATGTCGGGTATGAGACCAAACGAATGCATCTGAAAGGGCGTTCTGTAGTTTCTGCCGAATTGGCACCAGAATCGAAAGAACTTGATGAGGTGGTAGTGGTAGGTTATGGCTCAATGAAAAAGAGCGACCTTACTGGTTCGTTGACCTCAGTAAAAGCGAAAGATTCTGAGGCTGCGTCAGCGACATCATTCGACAAATTGCTTCAAGGCAAAGCTGCCGGTGTCTTTGTTACGACAGGCAGTGCTGCTCCTGGTGGTTCCGCATCGGTAAGAATCCGAGGTACGGGATCTTTGCGTGGTGACAACTCTCCTCTGTATGTCATTGATGGTAATATTATCAGTGATTTGGGCGATACTACTGACCCAATGGCAGCTGGAACGAATAGTGGCAACTCTCGTCAGCAAGCACAGAATCCACTGGCATCTATCAGTCCACAGGATATAGAGTCTATTGAAGTTCTCAAAGATGCTTCCGCTACGGCTATTTATGGTTCTCAGGGAGCAAATGGCGTAATTCTTATAACAACCAAACGTGGTAAGACCTCACGTCCAAGTGTGACAGTAAGTGCTAATGTGACTTTTTCAAAATTGAGCAAAGAAATACCTGTTCTGGGTTTTGATGATTACCTGGCGTTCCGAAACGACCCTGTTTATATTAAGGATGGTGATCCGTTGTCAGGAGATGGACTTGTGCCTGTTAATTGGCAGCGTAATGTGACTCGTGTGTCTGTATCTCAGAATTATCGCGCAAGTATCAGTGGCAAAAGTAATAAGACGGGGTATTTCTTGGCATTGGGCTATGCAGACCAAAAAGGTGTGATTCGTAAGACGGGTGTTAATAAATATGATATCCGCGTGAACCTTGATCAGGAAATTAATGACTATTTGTCGTTGAAATCGAGTTCTTCGTTTAGTCATGTGAAAACCAATATGACTTCTGGTACAGATAAATTGGCTAATACTCGTACAAGTATTGTTCGCCAGATGATTTCTTACAAGCCATATATTAATCCTTCCCAAATGGGAGAGGATGAATCGGACTATGACGAGAACTTGACTTCCCCTGAAGTTTGGTTTACTGACTATGATGATAATAGCCGTGAAGATATGTTCAATACGTCTTTATCGCTCGATTATAAGGTGTTGAAATGGCTTACTATTCGTGCTAAGGGTGGCGTAGTATATAAGAATAAATCTCGCTCTATGTGGTATGGCAAGAAGACATTCAATGGCGCACAAGCCAATGGAAAAGCAGGTCTTGCAGAGATGACATCCAACTTCTATAATGCGGAATTGATGGCAATGTTCAATCATAAGTTTGACAAGAAAAATTCCATCAATGGTACATTTGGAATTGTGTATGATGACAAGCAGGTTAAGCAGACGGGTATCACAGGAGAGGATTTCTTCTCGGAAAGCCTTCGTGCTGATGGTATCTCGCAGGCTGCAAAGCAGTATCCGTTCAAGTTGGAGAAGATTGGGCAGCAACTTTTTTCTGTCTTGGCTCGTGCCATCTATAATTATGATAATCGTTATTTGTTTACTGCAACATTCCGTGCAGATGGATCAAGCAAGTTTGATAGCAAGAATCGCTTCTCTTACTTTCCATCTTTTGCAGGTGCATGGAGAATGAATCATGAAAGTTGGCTACGTGATGTGAAATGGATTTCCAATTTGAAACTTCGTGCAGGTTGGGGAAAGGTTGGTAATCAGGCTATCTCTCCTTATCAGACGCTTACAAGCTATAGTAATGTGACGGGGGTAACTGGTGATGGACAACCGAATCCTGGTATCATACCTTCCAGAATACCTAATCCAAACTTGAAGTGGGAAACTTCTGAACAATATAATGTCGGTGTAGATTTTGGCGTCTTCGACAATCGACTCAGCTTTGTAGTTGATGCCTATATCAAGAACACGAGAGACCTTTTGCAAGAAGTTGCTACGCCTTATTCTTCTGGGTACAAGACGATGTATGTAAATAACGGAAAAATACAGAATACGGGATTGGAAATTAGCATAGAGGGAACTCCTTATACTTCCAAAAAATGGGATGTGAACGTAGGGGCGAATATCTCATTTACATCCAATAAAATTAAGCAATTAGGAATGGCTCCTTCTGATTTTGGAATGTTGCATAATGAGGTTGGTTACTGGGGGCAAAATGTAGGTAATAATACTTATACGAAGTTTCCTGCCAATGTGTTCCTCGTCAACCACTCCATAGGTCTTTTTATGGGTTATCAGACCAATGGCATCCTCCAACAAGAACTGTATGATAGTCCTGAGTATCAACAGAAGCCTTTGGAGATGAATGGCACTAAATTGCAACCTGGTGATATTCTGTATGTAGATCAAAATGGCGATGGGGTAATAGATGGGAAGGATCGTGTGGTAATAGGTAATCCTAATCCAGATTTCACGTTTGCACTTAATGCTTCTGCTAGGTATAGCAATTTTACTCTGAGCATGGTCTTCAATGGAGTGGTTGGCAATGATATTATCAATGCAAACCTTATCGATGAAACAGACGTGAAGAATGCAAATAATAACGTTCGCAAGGATGCTTATTTTAAGGCTTGGACAGCGGAAAACTGTAGTAATGCTTATCCGCGATTGGGTTATCAACCCATGGGGGTTCTCAATGACCGTTACGTAGAGAATGGTTCTTACTTGAGATTGGCACAGTTGAGTCTTGATTATCGATTGAATTTCAAAAAGTCGAAGTTGATTAAAGGATTAACACTTAATTTTACCGCTTCTAATGTGTTTACTATCACAAATTATAGCGGTTATGATCCAGATGTTAATACTTTCGTGAATAGTGCAGACTTGATGGGTGTCGACTTAACTTCATATCCTTCGGCTCGCAATTTCACTTTTGGGGTGATTGCTAATTTCTAATTGGTTAAATAATTAAATAACAATGACTATGGATAAGTTTTCATATATTCTTCTATTGCTGGTTAGTTTGTTCGCAGTTTCTTGTGATGACTTTTTAAAGGAAACGCCAAAGACACAGCTGGAGTCGGAGGGAATCTATAATTCAAAGGGTTCAGCAAATGCAGCTTTAGCTGGTATGTACACTAAGTTGTCTGACTATAATTATGTGGGATATAATTATTTTCATGTAGTGAACACTACTTCAGGTCTTGGCGTAAGCATCAAGGCTAATGACGTAAATCTTACCTCAATGAAAATCCTTCCAACAGATGTGAATGTGACCAATATATATTCTGGTATGTATGAGGCAATCAAGGTTGCCAACGACATTGTTGCCGGCATGGAGAATAGTACGATTAGTGATGTGGCAGAGCGTAATCGCATAGAGGGAGAAGCTCGTTTTGTACGTGCGCTTACTTATTTTAACCTGGTTCGTCTCTTTGGTAAAGTATCGCTCATTACAGAGCCTGTGACCAATTATGCTGAATCGCAGAAGCCACGTGCAGAAATCAGTGAGGTATATGGGCAGATAGTAGAAGATTTGACGATTGCTTTCGAGAAAATGGCAAAACCAGGCAGTCAGGTTGAAGGATTTCCTCATCGTTATGCTGCTGAGGCTTTATTGTCAAAGGTGTATCTTACTATGGCTGGCAACGACGAACAGTCTGAGTATTGGCAGAAAGCATACGATGCGGCGTATGACGTATATGAGAATGGTGGATATCAACTTGTTCGTCCCTATGCGAACCTCTTTGGAAGTCCTCACAAGAATAATGCTGAGTCTATTTTTGAGGTGCAATTTGCTTCTACGGTTAATGTGGGACGTATGACGGAAACAACATTCCCTTCTGGTCATCAATGGATGAGTAATATTATGACGAAGGGAAAAAGTTGGGGAAAAACACGTCCTTCGCAGTTGGCTTTCAATATGTTTGATGATGCAGATCCTCGTCGTGATGCAAGCTTTGTGCATAGCAGCTATACCGACATTTTTGCTACCAATCCTGCCAAGAAGACCGTGATGCTTTATCCAACAAAGAAAAAGGATGGTAATAAAGCCAAGATGAATTATAGTCAGGGTGATTCTGAATATGCAGCATGGGCAAAGTATTATGACCCTTTGATGACAACTTCTGGCACGAATGCCAATTTCGTTTTTATGCGATATTCCGATGTACTCCTCATATTGGCAGAAGCAGCCAATGAGTTAGAACTTGCAGAGGCAGTAGATTATCTCAGAATGGTGCTGGACCGTGCACGTGATGCTAATGGCAATGGAACCATAGATGAAGGTGAGGTGTATCCTTTGGATGTTACACCAGAGGAGCAGTCGGACAAGGAAATAATGCGTCGACGAATTATTTCCGAACGATTGAAGGAATTTACGGGCGAATGTGATGAGTGGTACACCGTACGACGTCGTGGTACCGAAATGTTGAAGGCGGTGATGGAGGCTCATAATGATGAAATTGATAGTTGGTATGCGTCTCAAAGCATAACTACCCTTCCTAAATTTGTGTACAAATATGAAATAACAGACCAAAGTGTGAAGCGTAATATGTTGTTGCCTTTCCCTTCTGATGAGATTAATCGTAACGAAGCTATTGGGCAAGAAGACCAGAATGAAGGCTATTAATGATTTTAAATAATATGAAATAATGAACAATAAGTATTTGTTTTCTTGTGTGACTTCTCTTTTGCTTGGTGGCAGTATGTCTGTTGCTGCCAAGCAAAAAGCTGACACTGCTAATAGGAAGAATGTTCTTTTCTTGATAATGGATGATCTGAGACCTGAACTCAATTGCTATGGCGCTCATTATATGAAAACACCTAACATTGATCGTCTTGCTCGTCAAGGAGTTATGTTTGAAAATGCCTACTGCAATGTTCCTGTATCTGGTGCCTCTCGTGCCTCAATGTTTACAGGCCTTCGCCCTGCTATTACCCGTTTTTGGGATGTAAATGCCCTTATTGATGTTGAGGCGGAAGGAACGATTACGCTACCACAGCATTTTCGGGAGAATGGATATACTACCATATCTAATAGTAAGGTGATTCATGGGAAAAATGATGCATGCGAACGATCATGGGACGAGGTATGGAAACCAACACTAAAATCCTCTACCTGGCGTGATTATCTTGGTGATGAAAATCTCTCTGTAGAACGCTTGAAAGGTGGACCTGCTGCTTATGAGTGCTTAGACGTGGCAGACAATGAATATAGCGATGGAAAGACTGCCGACAAGGCCATTGCTGACCTACAGAGGCTCAGTACATCAAGTAAGCCATTCTTTTTGGCGGTCGGAATATTGAAGCCGCATCTGCCATTCAATGCCCCTAAGCGTTATTGGGATTTGTATGATGAATCAAAGATTTCTCTGCCAGAAACTTTTAACTTCGACCGTACAGGGTTCCCTGATAAGGCATTCCATAATTACAATGAGATACGCTACTATCGAGATATTCCTGCCAAGAGCGACATCCCTGTCGAAGAGGCAATAAAGCTGATTCGTGGTTATCGTGCCTGTGTCAGCTATGCCGATGCGCAAGTGGGGCGTATCTTGGATGAACTTAATCGTTTGGGGCTTGATAAGAATACCATAGTGGTATTAGTAGGTGATCATGGATGGAGCTTAGGAGACCATAACCAATGGTGTAAGCATTCTAATTTCAATATCGTCAATAATGCCCCACTTATCATTCGTGTGCCTGGTAACAAAAAACGTGGTCCTGAGTCCAAGGTTGTGGAGTTCGTGGATTTGTATCCTACACTCTGTGATTTGGCAGGATTGCCAATGCCTTCTCATGTTGAAGGCTTGAGTATGAAGAAACTCCTTATGGATAAAGATGATAAATGGAAAGATTGTGCCATTGTTAAGTGGCATGGAGGTTTGACCTACTTTGATCGCAACTATGGATATACGGAGTGGTGCGATAATCAGGGTAATGTGACAGACCAAATGCTTTTCACATATCGAAACGATCCTTTGGAGACGGTCAACTTGGCTGATGATCCAGCATACGCTTCAACAGTAGAGCGTTTGCGCCAGGAAATTAAGAATCGCCGTGGTGCCAATTTCCTTGTTAAGACTCCACGGGTGGGGAGAGAGGTTAAAAGGCGTGCCAGCGGACAAAGAGGAAAAAACGGAAACGTAAAACGCAATAATCGTAACAATCAAAAACTAACAGTAAACAATGTACAATAATATTATTAAGTCGATTACAATCGGTCTGTGTGGAACGGTAGGTGTTACATCAGCCCTATCTAAAGCAAAGCAAGAGCAGAAACGACCAAATATACTCTTTATTCTTGCGGATGACCATGCTCGTACTGCTATCAGTGCTTATAATGGTATTAATGCCAAATTGGCTCCAACACCTAATATTGATGCAATAGGTGAGAATGGTGCTATTATGCGTAATATGTTGTGTACAAACTCTATCTCTGGACCAAGTCGTGCATGTTTGCTTACGGGTAAATATAGTACATCGCATGGTTTCTACCAAAATGAGGGCGGAATTGTATTTGACGGAAGGCAGATGCAATATCAAAAGGTACTTCGCGACAATGGCTATACTACAGCTTTGTTTGGAAAATGGCATCTCTTCTCTAAGCCAGAGGGATTTGACTATTACACCATTCATGACAATCCTTCTCAGCAAGGAACATATTGGAATCCAATTTATAGTACCAATGGTACAAAAAAACGTGAGAAAGGATACGCTACACGTCTTACCACCAACTTCGCTTTGCATTGGTTAGAAGAATTGCGTGATAAGGACAAGCCTTTCTGCATGATGCTTCATTATAAGGCGCCTCATCGTCCATGGGAACCAGACTCTTGCTACTTACATCTTTTTGATGATGTTACCTTCCCTTTTCCAGAGACTTTCAATGACAACTACTCTGGACGTGAAAAGACGATTGGTCAGTCTATGGCAACGATTGCCAACCACATGTCACGTGGTGACCTAAAACAAACACCTCCTGTAGGGTTGACGCAAAAAGAAAAAAACAAATGGCTTTGGTGGGGTGGTTCTGGCAAAAATCAATTTTGGACACCCAATGATTCACTTCAGGGGCAAGCTCTTAAAAACTGGAAGTTCCAGACTTATATTAAGAATTATCTTCGTGTCGTACGCTCTGTGGATGACCAAGTGGGACGTGTCGTGAAATATTTAAAGGACCACAACCTTTACGACAATACGATTATCATCTATATGGGTGACCAGGGCTTCTTCCTTGGGGAACATGGTCTTTATGATAAGCGATGGATGTATGAAGAGTCTTTGCAGATGCCATGTCTTGTGAGCTATCCTAAAGCAATCAAGAAAGGGCTGAATCTTCAAGATATTACGCTTAATATCGATGTGGCTCCAACTATCTTGGATTTTGCAGGTTTAAAGATTCCTTCAGATATGGAAGGCGAGAGCATGAAGGGATTGCTTATGGGTGATAAGAAGGTGGAGAAGAATTGGCGTAAAGAGGCTTACTATCAGTACTTCGAGTATCCAAAATGGCATAATGTGCAACCTCATTATGGTATTCGAACCAATCGCTACAAACTCATTCACTTCTACTATAATATAGATGAATGGGAGTTTTACGACTTGGAGAGTGACCCAAAAGAGGTGAAAAATGATATTGATAATCCTAAGTATGCCAAAATCATAGCCGACTTAAAGTTACGTTTGACTAAACTGCAAAAGAAATATCATGACGACCTTCCTTTGAACAAGAGACGTGATATGACGACAAAATACATGCTTAAATACGAAGAATGATGAAAAAAAGAATATTGATAGGAAGTATGGCACTTTCCTTCTTGTGGATGGTGCCTACTGCTGCTAAAGATATCTACAAGGATGCCAAGCAACCAGTAGAGAAACGTGTTGAGGATTTGCTGAACCGCATGACAATAGAGGAGAAAATCGCTCAGATGACACAATATGTGGGACCTAACCATATCCGTGAAAATCAACAGAGATTCAAGGGAAAAGGTGTAGCAAAGAATGATGATGCTTATGGATTTTATCCGACATTAAGTATCAATGATTTGTATCGTATGACAGAACAAGGAATGATAGGCTCTTTCCTTCATGTCGTTACTGCAGAGGAAGCCAACCGGCTCCAGAAGCTGGCAGCAAAAAGTCGATTGGGCATTCCATTAATTATTGGTATTGATGCTATCCATGGCAATGCCTTGGTGTCAGGAACCACTGTTTATCCTACACCTATAGGACAAGCGGCTTCCTTTAATCCCTCTTTGGTGGAACAACTCAGCCGTGAATCGGCTGAGGAGGTTCGTGCTGGTGGTGCTCATTGGACGTTCACACCTAATGTAGATGTGGCACGTGATGCTCGCTGGGGACGCGTGGGGGAGACCTTTGGGGAGGACCCCTATCTGGTGTCACAGATGGGTGTCGCTACCATCAAGGGATATCAAGGTGCAGAATGCAAAGGTGCTAAGTCTGTATTGGCTTGTGCAAAGCATCTCATTGCAGGAAGTGAACCTTCCAATGGTACCAATGCTGCACCAATGGATGTGTCGGAACGTACTTTGCGTGAGGTGTTTCTACCTCCTTACAAGGCTGCGGTGGAAGCAAGAGTGGCTACGTTGATGACTGCTCATAATGAGTTGAATGGTGTTCCTTGCCATGCCGATAAATGGATGATGACCGACATTATGCGTAACGAGTATGGCTTCAAGGGATTCATTGTTAGCGATTGGATGGATGTGAGCCGTATCTATGAGTTGCATCGTGCAGCAACGGATATGGATGATGCTTATCGCCAAGCTGTTGAGGCTGGATTGGATATGAATATGCATGGTCCTGGGTTTGCGGAAAGTGTTAAGAAATTAGTGGAAGAAGGAAAACTCAGTGCTTCTACTATAGAGCGAGCTTGTCGTGCCATTCTTACAACCAAGTTTAATCTTGGTTTGTTTGAAAATCCATACGTTGACTTGAATATAACTGCAAAGATTCTATTTTCTCCGAGCCAC
>ULTW01050946.1_pt1 | contig 19873 bp, 11 predicted proteins | sample 1957961 | NCBI WGS metagenome assembly ULTW01 (sample SAMEA4835744, study PRJEB28245) | human gut metagenome | biome: gut microbiome; material: fecal sample | place: Denmark | collected 2008 | reverse complement strand
ATCACCGTTTTGGGTGAACGGATATCAACCGTTTTCAGCATACTACATAAAAATTTAATTGTCTCAAGCTCTTAACGCTATCTAACTAGCTAAAAATTCAATAGCTACTAAAGACATTGCAGGAATTATAAACGAACTAGAATAGTCGGTAAAGTTCACCATTTTTATATCTTGAGGATGTTGAGAAGAATTAAAACTCATCCCTGATTTTGGAGAAATCTTTATACCTTTAATAAACTGTAACTGTTTATTTATATCAGAACAATCGATAGAAACCCTCTTATTAATCATATTAAAATTAAGTAATAATAAAGTCATCTTATTACGTTCCGCATTCCAAGCTGCCTGTATTACCAAATTTTCATCTTCCAGGGCCCTCTTCACCTTTTGAGGATAAACTAAATCCAACGAATTCAGTAAAGAAAACGCCACACCTGTTGCACTCAAATAAGTAGTCTCTTTAGGAAGATTTATCAAACATTCCCCCCAGCCATCAGACAAGTTAGTAAATGTAGCCGTAAAGAAATTTCTGCCCATATTCTGATAAGCTATATACTGTTCCACCATATTCATTGCAAATTTCCAGCGAATCGAGGCATTAAACAAAGTTTCTTCGACTTGAACCTTTTTATTTAGACCATCAGTCTCTACATTTTGCCTAGACACAGGAGGCCTGAATTCAGTATGACATAATCTTATATTTGTTCCATGAGTTTTATTGTATTGATTTAATAAAGAAATATCATGCTGCATTTCAGAAATTGTTCCTCCCCTGTTTGTGATAAGTTCAACATAAGGCCCCACAATATCTAAAATTTCCGCAAATTTCTTATTAAACAGCCAGTAATTCCCTACAGCTATTTGAATGGTTGGATCTTTGGCCTTCATGGCCTTTGCAAAAGACACACACCGCTTAGCATAAGTTATCGCGTCAAACCTCCTATAAGGTTCATTTTCCAATTCCCAATATTTCACATTCAATGGCTTTACGCGACCATAAGCCTTCCGTTGTTCATTTTCGGGATTATTACAGAAATCAACCCAATCAGCTGCATTGTATTCATTATTAAACATTACAGGAACACAAAACAACGGTTCTGCACCTATCTCACGACAAAGATCAATCATTTCAAAAGTTCCCACATCATTTAATAGTTCACATCCCCACCAAGTATCGTAACTAACAGGCCTTTCTTCGCGGGGGCCAATACCATCCCGCCAGTTATACAAAGAAGCGAAACATCCTCCAGGCATTCTTATTATTTTAGGATGTAATTCTTGACGGATACGCTTTATCGCTTCTGATCTCCAACCATTTTTCACATCTGTCGGCATAAGCGATAACAAATCTATCCCTAGTTTATAACCTACAGGTACTTCCAGTACAAATGAACACCAGCCTTCATAATCTACAGAGGGAAGTGATACATGATATAAATTAAACTGATTAGTATTCACTTCAAGTTTTACAGAAGAAATTTGCGACTGAAAGTTTCCTTCTTTACAAATAATAATCGTAAGAGGCACAGTATGTGAAGAATACTTTTCTTCACTCAAATAATTACCTGTAGAAAAAAGGCCAGAAACATCATACTTTTTTCCTTTCTTTAAATAAATACGATCTTGCACTAGTAAAATATTCTCGGTTTTATCTCTTGTATCCAATTCCATGTAATATTTCCCATGTGCCGACGGCCAATATTCATTAAAGACCAAAGGTAAGATATCTAATTTTCTACCATTACTCCACAAATACCATTTAGGTTCCTCATACCCTGTATGCCACCAATAAGCTTTATTAATATCTGGACAATAAGATGTAAACCATGAATTAGATGCGCTTATTGGTTTAGTATTCTCAAAACTGCGATTAAACAACAATTCTCCCCATAGAAGATCACTTCGCCCAAATCCCATTTCCCAAAAACTTCCATAAAGATTATTGCTTACAGGACCATCCGTTATATCTTTATTCTCAATATAAATAGTATCCTGAGAATAAAGGGGGGATAAACAAAGGCAGAACCATATAAAACCTAGAAAATACTTCATATTCCTATAATTTACTAAAAGATAAGAGTTTGTTTAAACTATTTAGTTAAACTAAAAAGAGAAGTTCAGATTCAGTCAATAAATAGCAAACACTATACAATTTAAACAAACCCTTATACAATAATTTTACCAATTAGGATTCTGAGTTAAGTTCGGATTCAAATCAATTTCTTTTTGAGGTATTGGTTGCAAATAGTGCTTCTCTGGATTGAAAAAACGGGTCTCTACATAGCGACGAGGAACACCATCGACTATTACTGTTCTATCCGTACTTCCAACACCATCTAAACGCATATAAGCTCCATAAAAGTCACCTTTTAAACCTACCCCATCTTCTACAGGTGATTTTTCTGCTAATTTCCATCTTAGCAAGTCAAAATATCTAATTCCCTCATTCGCAAGCTCAACCCGCCGTTCATTACGCACCAAATTTATTAATTCTTCTTGCGTATTATAATTCTCGTTATGTACTCTTCCGCACTTTGCTCTATCTCTCAATTCATTAATTAAGCCAATAATTGTAGTTTTCTCTGATACTCCTTTCAATTCAGCCAAAGCCTCTGCCTTAATTAATAAAACTTCCGCATACCTCATCAAAATAATATCATTAGCACAATCTAATATATTGGTCATTGCATAAACAGACCAGTCCACATATTTCTTCCACATATATCCAGTAGAAGAGGGTTCCTTCGCATTATACTGTTGTTCAGGAATGGTTGTCTCATTTTCTGGATCATACAATGTCTCTTTCACTGTATTTGTAGCCGCATCCAGATATTTCATCTGCATCGTCGGACAAAGAATTGACAGGCTAAGTCTAGGATCACGATTTTCATAAGGATTAGAAGGGTTATATGTAGAACCAGTCTCATGAATCAATCTACCATCTAGCATTGGATATGAATCAACTAAAGATCCAGAAGGAGTCATAGCCCTAAAAGCATCCCCCCCAGACATTCCTTTCAAGAAAAACAATTGATTTGCATTATGTCCAGTTGCAATACTACCACTACTTTTCTCACGAACAATAGACAATATAATCTCTGAAGCATCCTCTGCATTTCCTGAAAACAAATCGGTATAAGGGGTTTCTCCATCTTTATATAAACTATATTTTCCAATTAATCCCTCTACTACATCTAAAGCTGCTTGATAATTATTTTGTAACAAATGGACACGTGCTTTCAACAACAAACAAGCTCCCCATGTAATTCGACCATTCTCTTGAACTTCTCCTTCAAGTACAGAAGAGGCCTCATCCAGCCAAATTAAAATTTGAGTTATAATGTCATCCACAGGTTGTCTTACCAATTGTTTGCTTTCTTCAATAGTCAAAACTTCAGTTACTAAAGGAACATCTCCAAAGAAGCTAATCAAACGATAATAGTCCCATGCCATCAAAAACTTTGTCTCCGCCAATAAACGATTCTTGATTTTTTCATCGATACTTGTCATTTTATCAACATTAGCAAATACCTGAGCACATTTTCGTACACTAGAATAATAATTAGTCCATAAATTCTGTGGAGTTGTCCCATAAGCATCCTGGGTTCCATTAGCAGCCAACTTCACATCTGTATACCAGCCATCCCAAACCATATAGGAATTATCAGATAAAGCTTCATCAAAAAATATAGCTCCTTCATTATCTACCGGAAAGGTAGACGCGTAAATATCTGTCACAAACTTAGTCAAATCACTTTCTGACTGCCAAAATTTATTCTCTGGGACACTATCATTAGGATAAGCATCTAAGAAATCATCACATGAAAAGTTCACGAGCACTAACAGCAGTCCTAGAAATATAGAATATATATTTTTCATAATCGATTATTTATAAAGTAAGATTAACACCAAATGAATAAACAGCCACATTAGGGAATGAAACTCCGTTAAGTGCATTCTCTGGATCAAAAACACGATATTTAGTAATGGTAAATAAATTTTGTCCTGATAAAGTCAGACGTAATTTCTCGATTCCAGCCTTTGGAAACGAGAAGGAATAACCAATTTGAATATTTTTCAAACGTAAATAAGAAGCATCTTGTACCCAATGAGAGAAATTATCATAATTATGTCTCCATGAAGACAAGATACGAGGGTAATAAGCGTCTGAACTTGGATGTTTAGGATCAAAAGAATCTGTATAATGTTCTTCAAGTGCTGACATTACCCCCAACGGTTCTATCACATCCCTACCTAAAAATCCATCTACCTTACCCACTCCTTGTAAAAAGCATGAAAAATCTAAATTTTTATAAGAAAAACCTAAATTAATACCATAGCAAAAGCGAGGAATCTGATTTCCGATAACTGTTTTATCTTCAGCACTGATAACTCCATCATGATTCCGGTCATTAATAATAAGATCTCCTATATTCCAATTCTCATTATATGTCTTCATAACATCTTTATACTGTTCATACTGTGCTTCATCCTGACAGATTCCCAATGTTTCCCATCCATACAATGCATCCAAAGGTTCCCCTTCAATACGAGCTTCCAAACTAGAACTTGGAGATTTATATCCTCGTAAATCTGTAATCTTATTTTTTACATCCGATAGATTAAAACCTATATTGTATGAAAAATTCTCTCCTATTTGATCTCGCCAATTCATGGTTATCTCCCAACCTTTATTCTCCATTGCTCCTGCATTCTGCATAGGAGCTACAATTCCCAATGTAGAAGGTTCTTCCAATGCTAAAAGAATATCATCTGTTACCTTTTTATACCAGTCAAACGTAAAATTCAAACGATTATCTAATACCCCCAAATCAACCCCTATATTCCAATTGGTAGATGTTTCCCATGTAATAAACGGATTTCCCATGATTGTTTCTTCATAACCAGAAGCAATGCTATTGCCAAACATATAAGCACTTCCTCCTCCATAGGTAGACACACTTAAATAATCGTCTATTTGCTGATTACCTAATTGCCCCCACGAAGCTCTCAATTTTAAGTTTGAGACATACTCTTTTAGCTTTGTAAAGAAACTTTCCTCTGAAATTCTCCATCCTAAAGAAAATGAAGGAAATACTCCCCAACGATGTCCGCGAGCAAATTTAGAAGAACCATCATAACGTACATTAGCTTCAAATAAGTATTTATCCGCAAATACATAATTTATACGTCCAAAAACAGAGGAAAGCGCAGAGTATGTCGAATTACCTTCAGAATACGCTGTATTAGGATCTCCAAGATTTATCTCACTGAAATCATTGTTAGGAAAATCCTGACGCGATCCCAATGTATATTTGTATTTATGTGTTTCCAAAGAACCACCTGCCAACACCGTTATATCATGTTTCCCAAGCTTCTTAGAATAAGTAGCTGTCAAAGAAGCTGTAAGATTATTATATTGCTCCCATTTATCCGTTTGTTTGTTTCGGGCTATAAACATATTACTTGCTTGTCCTGCGGGCTCAAAAGCATCATAAAAAACGGTTTTTTGAGAAACTTTATCATTATATGTATTAGATTCATAACCAAACAATCCTTTAATATTTAATCCTTTAAACAAATTTAATTCAGGAGTTATTAGCACAGATATTTTATTTCCTTGATTAGTATGCGCTCCATAATCATCAGAAGCCATACGCACCGGATTGGTGGGTGTAGAATGAAATGACCAAGTACCATCAGAGAAACGGACTGGCATATAAGGAAGCGCACGAAGTACCTTATAATAAGCAGCTGCAGCTCCAGCAGCAGACTCACTACTTATATCATTAATATATGCAAGATTAATACCTAACTTCAACCAAGAAGTAAAATTGGTCGTCGTATTCAAACGAGCATTATAACGCTCATAAGATGAATGTATGACCCCATTCTGATAAGTATACCCCAAAGTCCCTATATAAGAAGTCCTCTCACTTCCTCCTTGTATTGTCACATTATGACTATGTTGCATAGCTGGATGTAATAATTCATCGAACCAGTCTGTACTTCCTTCCAGCACATCTGGATTTCCTCCAGCTTTCATTCTATCAATTCTATCCTGAGGAAAAAGAGAAGATGATTTCCCTTCATTCTCCATACCTTGATTATACAATTCCGCATATTGCCAAGATGCAGCCATTTTAGGTACACGAGTCGGAGTCTGAACTCCCACATTTCCAGAATAGCTTACAGAAACCTTTCCTTTCGCTCCTTGCTTGGTCGTAATAAGAATAACACCATTTGCCGCACGAGAACCATAAATAGCAGCCGAGGCCGCATCTTTCAATACAGAAATACTCTCCACATCGCTTGGCATCACATCTTCCATTTTCATCGCTACTCCATCAACCAAAACCAAAGGATCTGCATCACCCCAAGTTCCCACTCCGCGAATACGTACTTGAGTATTATTTCGCCCAGGCTGCGCAGAAGTTTGAGTTACGGTCATACCAGCAGCTTCTCCTGCTAATGCATCTTGTAAAGATACGACAGGTTTACTCACGATCTTATCTGATTTAATTGTTTCCACTGAACCTGTCAAATTTACCTTCTTTTGAGTACCATATCCAATAACAACTACTTCATCCAATGCTTCTGTATCCTCTCTCAAAGTCACAGAAAGCGTTCTCCCAGCCACTGCTTGCAATTCCTGACTTTTATATCCGATATAAGAAACCTCAAGCATTGCATTATCAGCTACATCAAGAGCAAAGTTCCCGTCAAAATCTGTAATTGTACCATTAGCAGTACCTTGTTCTTTAATAGTAGCTCCAATTACCGGTTCTCCATTGGCATCCACTACCTTTCCGGTCACTTTTTTAGGCTGTGCAGAAGCAGCTGCCGTAACCGGAGTCACAATAATCTTATTCCCCGATACAGCATATTTTAAACCCAACTTAGAAAGTTCACCTTCTAAAAGTTGCTTTAATTCACGATTGGTTGCAGAAATAGTCACATTTCCTTTCCCCTTGATTTCTGCATCCCGATAAGAAAAGCGATAGGAAGTTTGTTTTTCAATTGCACTGAACAATTCCTTGACAGAAGCATTCTGCAGCTTCACGGTCACCGTACCCGTCTGGGCAGAAGTGCCAACAAATGCAAACATACACAAAGAAATCAAAGCAGTGCGCAGATTCAAGCGTTTTTTAGTACCTTTGTACTCTAAATCAATTGATTGTTTTGCGGTTTTCATAAAATCATACAAATTAAGGTTTTAGTTTATTTTACTATGTGTCCACCATAGTTTAATTGCAGGACTAAGCCTTCTTTCATGCCCTGGATAATTTGCCGATTATCCGGGGCTTTTGTTTTCTTCTCATGTTTTCATGCGCTTCAGTTTTAAAGGTTAATAACTATTTTCGAGTTTGAATAGAAATCACTCCGTCTTCATTTGTGTATTTGAACTTATAATGATATTTCAAGACACGCATGATGCTTTCCACATTCTCATCATCAAACGTACCGGTATACACATCGTTCAGCAAAGTCTCATCATCCACGGAGAAAGTGACAGCAAACTTTCGGGACAGACAACGGAACACATCTTCCAGTCGTTCACTACGGAACACCAATTCCTTATTTATCCAAGCCGTTTCCATCTTGTTACTTGTCCGCTCATGCAACAAGTTTCCTGTACGCTTGTTATACACCACTTTTTCATTGGGCTTCACGCGTATGCTCTGATAAGGCGGGCGTGAAGTGGTGACATCCACACTACCTTCTACGAGCGCCATCTCTACAATGTCTTTTGTCTCGTATGCATACACATTGAATTTAGTACCCAATACGGTGATGTCCATATAGCCTGTGCCTACTGTAAACTTCTTTTCCGTATCTTTCTTTACCTCAAAAAATCCTTCTCCACTCAATGCAACCTTACGGTCATTCCGCCCAAAATCCTGACTATAGGTCAAAGAAGATTTGGCATTCAGATGCACTATGGTTCCATCGGGAAGGGTGACGAGCGACTTACCGTAATCTCCTGAACGTATCACCACATTCTGTTCTGCCAGTGCATTGATTTCGTTCCGCTGCATAAAGGTCAATACCGTCAAGCTTCCGGCTATGAGCAATAACAGCGAAGCGGCAATCTGCATCCAGTAGCGTTTGAGCGTGAAACGAGGTTTCACTTCTTCCAAACGAATGTGCAACCCTTCATAGAGCGTTTTCATTTTTTCTTCCGACAAAGGAGAATGGTCTTCAAACTCTTCCCACTCTGTTTCCAGAAGATGTTTCAGTTCCACATCGGAGATAGTATCCATGCGGGTTCGCAAATCCTGAAATTCCGCCGGCGTGATGTCACCGGAACGGAACTTGTGTAACAATCCTGATACCTTATCGTTTACTTGTGCACTCATAAACTTTTTTCGTTTGTTTATGGGTAATATCCAATAAGGGCAGATTTATAACATATCAAATTGTATGTTTTAAAGCATAAAATGATTTTTACGCCAAAAACAGGAGCAATAAAGGATAGTATTGACGTAATTCCGTACGAAGTATCTTCAGGGCAGCAGACAACTGATTGCGTACTACCTGCTCTGTAACCGATAGTTTTCCGGAAATCTCGGCGACCGACATACCGTATTCTTTGTTGAGTTCAAAAATTTCCCGCTGACGGGGCGAAAGATGCTGTTTGGCTTTCTCCAAAGCCTTTACAAAACGGTCATAGTCCAGTCCGTCGGGAATCTCATTGGCAGAAGAAGCCAGTTTGTCCCGGTATTCTACATATTCTTCCATCGACGGATTGTGAATCTGTCTTCTCAATTCTTTCAGCAGAAAATGATAGGCTATGGTAAAGAGATAAGATTTGAAAGACTGATTGGGATTCAGGTGTTCCCGATTAGTCCAGATACGGAGAAAAGTTTCCTGCACCACATCATCAGTCGCTTCTTCCGATTTGAGGTACTGAAATACAAACCGATATAGTCTGGACACCCACAGTTCATAAAGCTGCTTATAAGCACGCTCCGAACCGGATTTTACAGCCAATATCAATTCATCTTCCTGCATTTTCTTCCTCGTTTATGTATTTTTCAAAGAAATAAGATGTGCAAATTTACATTTTTACATGAAAAGAGGAAATCTTTCATAAAAATAATGCAGGTGAAAATTCAACTGGCCAACCCTACTTATTCCTCCTTTTACCTTTATATATTCTTCTAAACTCACTTACATATTCTCTGTTTCACAGTGCGGGATTTGTATCCCACAGTGTGAAATATGTATCCCACACTGTGGTTTTTGTATTTCACACTGTGAAACAGAGAATGTGTCGGGAAATTTTACTTTTTATACAAGAGTATCGGGAAAAATTAGTACCGTCATTCCACCGTTACAGACTTAGCCAGATTGCGTGGCTGGTCGACATCCATTCCACGGCAAACTGCAATATAATAAGCCAACAACTGCAACGGAATGGAAGCTACTAACGGATTCAGACATTCCAGTGTAGCGGGAAGTTCGATGCTGTAATCAGCCAAGTTACGGATAACCGTGTCTCCTTCGGTTACTACGGCTACCACTCTTCCCTTGCGGGCCTTGATTTCCTGAATGTTGCTCAACACTTTTTCGTACAAGGGCGACTGTGTGGCCACGATGACCACCGGCATTTCGGCATCAATCAGAGCAATAGGGCCGTGCTTCATCTCAGCTGCCGGATAACCTTCGGCATGGATGTACGAAATTTCCTTCAGCTTCAAAGCTCCTTCCAAGGCAACCGGGAAGGCGTATCCGCGACCTAAATAAATGAAGTTGCGAGCGTATGTAAACATCTTTGAGAAATCGGCGATGAACGAATGCTGCTTCAAGACGGTCCGCATCTTTTCAGGGACGGCGACCAGTTCTTTCACCACCCGATGATATTCTTCCTCCGAAAGTGTACCTTTTTCACGCCCCAATGCCAAAGCCAGCAGGGTAAGCACGGTAACCTGTCCGGTAAAAGCTTTCGTAGAAGCCACTCCGATTTCGGGACCCACATGGATATAGGAACCGGTATCCGTAGCACGGGCAATGGAAGAACCGATGACGTTACAGATGCCATAGATAAAGGCTCCCTGCGACTTGGCCAGTTCAATGGCAGCTAATGTGTCGGCAGTTTCTCCGCTTTGGGAGATAGCAATCACTACGTCGTCGGGATGAATCACCGGATTGCGGTAACGGAACTCGGAAGCGTATTCCACTTCCACCGGAATGCGGCAGAAGCTTTCAATCAGTTGCTTGCCAATGAGTCCAGCATGCCACGAAGTACCGCAGGCTACGATAATAAAGCGTCCGGCACGCAACAGTTGTTCCTTGTAATTGGACACGGCGGAAAGAGTAACCGTACAAGTGTCCGGATTCACGCGGCCACGCATACAGTCGCTGATGCAGTCGGGCTGGTCGAAGATTTCTTTCAGCATGAAGTGGGGGAAACCTCCTTTTTCTAACTGACCGATGTTCAAAGCTACGGTCTGCGCCTCATGCGGACACTCTACATTGTTCAGGTCGACAATCTTCAGAGGAGCATCTGCCCGCAGTACGGCTATTTCTCCGTCAGAGAGATACACCACCTGATTGGTGTAAGTCACCATAGGAGTAGCATCGGAAGCTAAGAAGAACTCTCCCTCGCCTACTCCGACAACTAACGGACTACTCTTGCGGGCAGCAATAATCTCGTCGGGATGCTTACGGTCGACTACTGCAATGGCGTAAGCACCGATGACTTCCCGCAAAGCTAACTGAACGGCGGTCAGCAAGTCCAGGTTGCCTTGTTGCTGGATGTAGCCTATCAACTGTACCAGCACTTCCGTATCGGTGCTGCTCTTGAAGGTACAGCCCTTAGCCTGTAGTTTTTCTTTCAGCACGGCATAGTTCTCGATAATTCCGTTGTGCACCAATGCCAAATCACCGTTCTCACTGCAATGCGGATGGGCATTTACCGTACTGGGCTCTCCATGGGTGGCCCAACGCGTATGGGCGATTCCCACGCAACCGGACACATCCTGCCCTTCGGCTGTCCGCTCCAAATCGGCTACTTTTCCCACAGACTTATACACATTCAACTGATGAGTATCACTCATCAAGGCCGCTCCGGCACTGTCGTATCCACGATACTCCAGGCGCTTCAGGCCTTCTACCAATATCGGCCAAGCCTTTCGCTTTCCGATATATCCTACAATTCCACACATGTTACTTTTAACCTTAAAATATTATAGAAATCTACCTAATCTGTCAGCGAAATTACAATTTCTCACAGTATAGAGGGAATTTAGACAGACTTTTTCTAGGGAAACACCGATTTTTATATTAAATTAGTACCGTAATTACAACTTTACGAACGATTTGTTTGTTTATATAAGAGCAGAACTAAAAATTATCAACTTTAAATCAAGAAAATATGAAACATTTACTTCCTGAGCTTCCTTATCAACTGGAAGCGCTGGCTCCGAAAATGAGCAAAGAAACACTGGAATATCATTACGGAAAACATTTGCAAACGTACATAGACAACCTGAACAAACTGATTGCCGGCACGCCTTACGAAGAAAAAACGCTGGAGCAAATCTTGCTGGAAGCGGAAGGACCGATGTTCAACAATGCAGCCCAGACCTGGAACCATACGTTCTTTTTTGATACACTGACTCCTCAGCAGCCGGAGATGCCTCAGCCCTTAGCAGATGCGTTGGCCCGCGATTTCGGTTCGGTGGAAACTTTCAAGGAGAAGTTTACACAAGCAGCCACCACGCTGTTTGGTTCAGGATGGACCTGGCTAGTGAGTGACAAGGATGGACATTTGTCCATCGTCAGCGAATCGAATGCCGGAAATCCGCTCAAGAAGGGACTGAAACCGTTACTGGTTATCGACGTGTGGGAGCATGCGTACTACATTGACTACCGCAACCGTCGGGCGGCTTTCATCGAAGCATTCTGGACACTGGTGGACTGGCAGAAAGTAGCTGCCCGTCTCTAAAATATAAATCGGGGCCTCGGCAAATAAGCGGAGGTCCCGATTGTTTTATCTGTTTTTACACACAATGAAAAGTCATTCGGTCTTGATGTGGTTCACCGGATTTTCACGAACGGCTCCCCAACTGATGAGACACACGGAGCCTAAAGAAATCAAGGCTACCAGCAAAAAGGCGACGCCAAACACGCCCCACATCGCCATGGGTGAATAATGCAGGATACCGTCTATCTGCCGTACACCGAACCACGCCAAAGGAACGGCCAGCAACATGCCTGCCAGCAAAGACAGCAGGGAAAAACGAAGCAGTCGTGCCCGTTCCATACCTGCACTGGAACCAAAAACTTTCCGGATGGCCATGTCGCGCTTGCGCTGGCTGATGAAATAAATGCTCATGGCAGTCAGTCCCAACAGGGAAATCAACAGGGCCGCACACGTAAAGGCTACAATAGTAGTACGCATGTGCAACAAATCTTTGTAGACTTCCGTCATCTCATCGGCATACCATTTGGATTCAAAGGGAATACCCTCCACCACTTCCGAAAACAAGGCATCAAGTTCTCTCTTATATGCTGCCTGGTCGCCTTCAATGGTTTCTACCAGCACGTTCCAGGGTCTTACTTTGTCCGGATGCTCTACTGAAATCATGGTGGGCGACTGCGGAAGGAGAATGGAACCGAATTTGATGTTGGCATACCGTCCGCCTACAGCATACTGGCGGCCATATTCATTCCGTAATTCTGCCGTACGCGCGTAATCCAGCTGCAAAGAATCGAACGTGCTTTCGGAGAAATACATATTCCCCCATTTCCGTGGAAGTTTCCTATCGTCGAACACCTGGATGTGAAAGATGTCCAAGAAGGCTGAATCGGTACGGAATACCTGAAAACTGACATTTTGAGGTATCCCATTGTTGTCGTAAAGCTGGGTAGTATTGTTGTTTCCCCGGTTTACAGGCGTACCGGCGGTCAAGCAGACATTCCTTACAAAAGGCTTCTTGCGGGCTTCGTCACGGAAAAGACGTATCTTTTCGGAAGAACCGACTGTCATGGCGGGATAGTCGAGCACATGACCGTACGTATAGCCCAACGGTTCACGAAGAATCCGATAGATTTGTGCGGACAGATAGAGGGTGCAAGTCAGCATGGCTACGGTGAGTCCGCTCTGTACCACATACAATGCCCGAAGGTACACCGCCTTGGTTTTCCGACGGAAAGTACCTTTCACCACATCTAATGGATGGTAGTGAGAAAGCAGAACAGCAGGTACCACTCCGGCCAGCAAGGAAAGCAGAACAATGCCTATCAAATAGATTAGCAAAGTGATGGCGTTCAAGTCGCCCCAAATATCCAGCCGTGTTTGCAGCAGGTCACAGGCCATCGATTCCACTGCCTTAGCCAACAGCAAAGCCAACAAAAAGGCTCCTGTGGTAAACAAGGTCGACTCTCCCAACAAACGCCAGAAGATGCTCCGTGCGGAAGAACCTAACAGACGACGGGTAGCCATTTCCTTGGCACGGTAGCTTACTTGTGCCACGCACATGCTGACGTAATTGAATACGGCCATCAGCAGAATCAGAATACCTGCCACTAAAAATATCCAGACTTTCACCGGATTGTACTGACGCAACTGAGGACTCACTATTTCGGAGAAACACACGTCTTTCAACGGCATCCAGAATGCCTCGCGGAACAACTCATGCTGATACCCCCAGGAAAAGGTTTTGAGAAAGGACAGCATGTCGGCAGCTTTCTGGTCAGGATTGACACCTTGAGGAAAACGGACCAGTATCGCCGTCCCTCCCATGTTATTCATATCCGGATTACGCATACTGCTTCCCCAGTTCACAAAATCAACATAATCGAACGGTACAATGGCTTCTACCTCATCGGGGATGACGGAATTGTCAAAATCTTTTATGACGCCTGTCACTGTGTACATCTCCTTCTTGTCTGCAGACAAACGAAGCATCTTGCCTTCCGCAGGTTCTTCTCCAAACAGTTTACGGGCGGCCGATTCGGTCAGCACAATGCTGTGTGCATCGACCAGTGCCTGATCCGGATTTCCCGACAACAGCGAATAGCCAAAGAAACGGAGGAAATTATCTTTCACACAATATATTTCCAGACTGGTTTTCCGGTTATCTATTACCGCATAACTGCCCGAGTTACAAGCTTCGGCATTCACCGCACACCAGTCGTCCATTTCCGGATAACGGTTGGCCAGCCGTTCCCCCACCAGGTAATTGCTGGCGCTATATACCTCGTTCGATAGCACATAAATATGCTCAATGTCCTTTATATCGCTGCCCACAGTGAGCTGTCGCACCACCATACTGGCAATAAGCAGCACGAACATCAGAGAGATGCCCAGTCCCGCCACATTGACCAGCGTAAACAGCTTGTTGCGGTGAAGATAGGTAAAATAAGTTTTCAGTCCTTTCATCGTATTTTATAGTTTTATGTGTTTATTCCGTCTTGATACTCCGTACGGGGTTTTCATTGGCATTCTTCCAGCACTGGAATGTCACCGTCAGTACCGTAATGAGACTGACCAGCAGGAAGGAGGCCACAAATACCCAGGCACGGATAGGCGTCTTGTCGGAGAAGCTTTCCAGCCAGTCGTGCCCTATCCACCAACCAAAGGGGGCTGCCAGTACGAAGCAGATCACCAGCATGACGAAATAACGCTTGGTAAACATATAGAGAATCTCACCTGTGGAACTTCCCATGATTTTCCGGATACCAATCTCCTTCCGGCGGTATTCGCTTTCAAACAAGGTCAGTCCGAACACGCCTATCATGCTGAGCACGATAGCAATCAGGGAAAACAACAGAATCTGACGGGTGAAACGCAGTTCCTGATGATAGTTCTGGTCAATCACCTCATCCATAAAACGGAACCTGAAGTCACTGCCTGGCGCCATCTTTTCGGTCACTTCTGCCAAACGATGCAGCATGTCCACTTTATCCACTCCCGGAGCCACCCGAATATTCAGGATGTTATTGGCATCCCAGTCCGCATGATTCTTCCCGTAAATAAAGAAAGCCATCGGTTCTACGGCATCGTTGTTGCGGAAACTGCTAAAACGGATATTCTCACAGAATCCCACTACCGGATAATCACCGGGAGTAGCAGGTTCATCGACTTTCATCCAGGGATATTTTTTCCGGGCTGCCTCGTTGAAGATATACACATCCCCGTCTCCAGCCTTGAAGTCACGACCTTCGGTAATCTTAATTCCAAGCACAGATAAATAACGATAATCCACTGGGAAACAGGCAAAATAAATATTGTTTTCTCCTTGTCCTCTTCCCCAATTCATGTAACTGTCGGACGAATTCAATATGAACTGAGAAATCGAAACTCCTTCTACACCAGACAGCCCGGACAATTCGCTGACAAAAGTTTCCCTTCGGTCCAGCAACTCATAAGGAAGGTTTCCCACCAGTACCACACTCTTGTCGTAGCCGTAGTCGCTGTGCCGAATGTAGCGGCTTTGCAGAAACATGATGCCCACGGCAATAATCAGCATGAAAGAAACGAAAAACTGGAAACAAACCAGAAACGTACGCAGCATCTTCCCTTTCGGAGAAAGACCGAACGAACCTTTCAACACCAGTGCCGGCGGGAAAGAAGTAACATAGTAAGAGGGATAGGCTCCGGCCAGCAAACCCATGAGAACAGCTATTCCACCTAAAGAAGCCAGCAAAACCGGATGATTCACCAAAGAGAGGTCAGCCGCCACCAAGGTATTCAGGGAGGTGTCTTGCAACAGATAGAGCCAAAGTAATGAAAGCAGAAACCCGCACACACAAACCAACACGGATTCCAACAATAGATACATCCGTAAAGAGAAAGTAGAAGCGCCCAACACCTTCTGAGTATTGATGGAACGCAACCGCATGGGAGTTTCTGCCAGAGAGAAGTTCATGTAGTTGACTGCTGCTGTCAGCAGAATCAGTACCGATACACACAACAGCAGGTACACGGCCGCCTTGCTGGTGGCTGCCTTATTACCTACCATAGAATAATGCACCTCATCCAGTGGGGTAAAACGCATAAAGTTATCAAAATCATCAAGCTCATCCCCACTGCCAAACATTTCTTTCGGAAGCATCCGCTTACCAGCTTCTATTACTGACTGACGGACATCGGGTAACGAAGCGGGGGTGTCCAAACGAAAATAAAATACATAATTCCAGTTGCTCCACGAGTCTTTGTTCAAATCCGGACGAAGACACGAGAACACGCAGTTACCCAACTGGGAGTTTAACGGCATGTCCTGATAAACTCCTCCTATCACCAGCGGCTGGTTACGAGACTTACGGCCTACATAAATGGTTTTTCCAATAGCATCCGTCGTGCCGAAAAAGCGGAGAGCCATGGATGCGGAAATCAGGGCATGATTGGGTTCATTCAGTGAAGCGGTCGTACCGCATACCATGGCAGGCTGGAACACTTCCAGATAGTCTCCAAATCCGGTAAACCAACGCTCAGAATAAATATGCTCGTCTACTTCAAAATCACTGATACTATTGGACGATGAAGAAACCGAAATAGCCTGCACATGGGGAGAACAAGCTTCCACCATCTCACAAAGCGGACGGGGTACCCAGGTCTGCCAGCCACCGAACGCTTCGCCGACATTCATTTCTACCCGGTAAATACGGTCGTGTGCCGGATAGGCTTTGTTGTAGTTATAGTCGTAGTCCACCTGCGTCAGGATGACGAAACAGGCCGCAAAGGCAATACTCAATCCTAACAGATTCAATACGCTGGCCGTAAAGAAACGCCGGAAAGTATGCGAGAAATTTCTAAGAAGTGTGTTCATGAGTGGTAAGTGTTTTTATACTGCAACTACGAAATTTATTCGCCGACTTTCAACCGCCGAGTGGAGACACTGCCGATTCCGTCTTTGGAGATTTGGGCCGATTTAGCCTTTCCACTTAAAGTGAGACTGCCTACACCTTCTATACTGGCATCCAGGTGTTCGCAATCTACGGCCAGTTCACCGCTTCCCACACCTTCCAGACTGACTTGCACATTCCGGGCATGCAAGTCGGTCACGTGCAGACTGCCCACGCCTTCCACATCAAACTTCACATCCTTCAGGTTCAGGCGGGACTTGCAATTGAATGAACCGACACCTTCAAAAGCCATTTTCTGCAAATCGGGGGCACTGATGTAAATAGAGAGTCCGTTCACGTTCCGGGTAGTTTTCTTTCCTTTCTCAGCCCACGCAATCAGCAATACTCCGTCTTTCACCGTACACTTTGTCTTTTCTACCCATTTCTTTTCTCCCTCTACACGAAGAGAATAGGTATCCGACTGAGTGAAATACACACTGGCTACACTCTCCACTTCAATGGAATGGAAAGGATTCACACTGCGGGTTTCACTTACTTTTTCTTCATTACCACTTCTTGCACTGGCACAGTTTACACACATCAAACCCATTACCAAACCTGCCAATATACGTACTATCTTTTTCATCACAATTTATTTTTAGTTTAACACCAATACTTCATTATCTTTGTAACTCTCATAACCGGAAACGATGACGCGTTCGCCTTTTTCCAGCCCTTCCAGCACCTCATAATACTGCGGATTCTGACGCCCAATGCGAATTTTACGACGATAGGCTTTCTTTCCTTCCTTATCGACCACGAAAATCCAGTTACCTCCGGTCACCTGGAAGAAGGTTCCCTTCGGAATCAATACACTTTCGGTAGGCTCACCCAACTGCAAGTCGATGTAGTAGGTCTGTCCGCTGCGGATATTTTCCGGACGGTTGCCCTGGAAGATGAAGTCCGTACGGAAACGTCCCTCACGTACTTCCGGATATACCTTACGCACCTTCAAGTTAAACGAAGAACCCTGACGTTCAAAAGTAGCGGGCAATCCGTTGGTCACACGGTCGATGTAGTGCTCGTCAATCATGGCCTCGATTTTGAAGTCCGACAAGTCATTAATCTGTCCCACCATCTGTCCGGCGGTGATATTCTGTCCTAACTCCGCATCCAGCAATCCTAATTCTCCGTCAATCGTAGCCCGCACTTCCAGTTTATCCTTCCGTTCGCGAATCAGCAAGACGTTCTTGCGCATGTTCTGCAAGTTATCTTCCATCTGATCCATCTGAATGTTACGGTAGATGGAGTCCTGCACCAGACGCTCCGTAATCAGTTTATGCTTTTTCTGGGCCACTTCATAATCTTCCTTGGCCTGAAGATATTCTTCACGGCTGATAAGACGTTCCTTGTACAGACGCTGGTACTGCTGGAACGTACGTTGTTTGCGGCGCGTATCAATGTCGAGCTGTACTTTCTCGGTTTCGTTGTTCAACTTGTCCTGCTGCATGGTGACCTGCGTATTACGGAGCAGGTTCTGCTTTTCGGCCAGTTCGGACTCCGCATTCAGAATCTGCAAATCCAGGTTGGAGTTACTGAGACGGAGAATCACGTCGCCTTTCTTCACATGAGCTCCTTCTTCCACCACCTTTTCCTGCACGATACCTCCCTCTTCGGGACTGAGTTGTACCACGGAAATAGGCTGCACCTGCCCGTTTACACGGATATAGTCATTGAACTTTCCATAAGTCACATCGGCAATGTTCAGTGACTTACCATCGACTTTCAATGTAGAAGCATGATTGCCGAAAATAATCCAGCCCAACAGCAGAAGAATAACGACTCCTCCCCCAATATAAGGAAGATGTTTCTTCTGGATTCCTTTTTTCTTTTCTAACTGTATATCCATAATATCGTCTTTTTTTCAATTTCTATTTATTTGTCTGCGGTATCAAACCCGCGAATGATTTCTTCTCCCTTGTAATAGTCTACCAGACGACATTTCATCAAGTAGGTCAGTTTGCTTTGCAGCAGCAAGGTCTCGCTTTCGAGCAAGGTAGCTGCATTGTTCTGTACATCGAGTGAGGTCATCAGGCCTTCTTCGTACTTGCGCCGGGTGACATGATAGGCCAGCGAGTCAGAACTGACTTTCTTTTCCATCTGTATGCTCTCCTTCAGATAGCCTTCCCGGTCCTGTACGGCCTGAAGCACCAATTTCTGCAATTCCTCTTTCTGCGATTCATATTGTTCACAAGCAATACGGTAATTGTTTCTTGCCTGACGCATGCTGGTCACTCCCGAAAGCCGGTTGAAAATAGGAATACTCATGCTGATGCCCACGTAGGAACCGAAGTTATTGTTGAATTGGGTACGGAAATCAGGATAAGCCGTAGAATGAAGTTCCTTATAATAGGAACTGGAGATTCCACCGAACAACGTGATGGACGGTACCACATTGGCCCATGAAATTTTACGCCGCATATCGGCTACTTTCGCATTCAGCGCAGCCTGCTGCAGGGTAGGATTAACATTCAGTGCGATACGGAACACATCGTCCGCACGCTCCTGAGTCAACTGAATATATTGAAGTGTCTGTGTATCGAGTACGGCAGTATCCAACTGTAAAGTATCTTCTGCCGGAAAATTCATTTTCTGTTTCAATGTCAGCAAGGCTGTTTCATACAAGTTCTTCTGATGGGTGAGGTTGTAACTGTCCGTAGCCTGCTGGGCTTCCATCTGAGCAACATCCGACAAGCCTTTCAACCCTAATTCCTCCTGACGGCGCGTCTTGTACAGCAGCGAATCACTTTCCTGCAATTTCTTGCGGGCCAGTCGCATTGTGCCGTAGCAATACAAGGCATCGATATAAGCCTGAAAAGTCTCTAACGCTGTATTGTCTTTGGCTTCCTGCCAGGCGGCTTTTCCCATCAGCCAGGCAGCCTTTGCCCGGCGCACCTCGTTCACCAGTCCCCCACCACGGAAAATCGGCATGGAAGCTTCCATGGAATAACCATTGTTGAAAGTAGACAAGGTGTTGTAGGTATTGGTTTCCGGATCGACCGAACGACCGAAATTA
>ULTW01051984.1_pt1 | contig 19950 bp, 22 predicted proteins | sample 1957961 | NCBI WGS metagenome assembly ULTW01 (sample SAMEA4835744, study PRJEB28245) | human gut metagenome | biome: gut microbiome; material: fecal sample | place: Denmark | collected 2008 | reverse complement strand
AATATGTCCATAATTATTTTTCTATAGATTCTTATCAGCAAATTAAAAAGTTATTGAAAAATGGACAACATTTATTGTTTATAGGTGTCCCTTGTCAGTGTGCTGCAATAAAAAGATTTTGTAAATCTTATGACCGAAACTTGTATATAATTAGTTTATTATGCCGTGGTGGAGCTTCTCCTTTCGTCTTTAATAATTATTTGTCATTCTTTTCGAGCAAATTTGGGAAGATTAATGATGTCACTTTTAGAGGTGGTACGTATGATTGTAAGTTTTGTGTTTATGGAGAAGATTCCAAAATATACTATTTAGGCGAACAGTTTGAGGATCCATATTTTTGGTCATTTATGAGACATACATTATATCGAAAATCTTGTTTGTCTTGTTTGTTTGCCAAACCCTCTCGACCAGCAGATATAACTTTAGCTGATTTCTGGGGATTGGATATAGCATTTATAAAGCACCACCATTTAGAAAATGGCGTTAATTTAGTAATAACGCATACAGAAAAAGGAAATCATCTTTTGTCTTTAGTAAAGGATAAGATTGAATGTTATGAAAGAGAATTGGATGAAGCCATTAATGGTAATGAAACATTGCGTTATGCGACACCTAAACCTCAAGGATATGACTTGTTGAATTTTATATATCCAAGAATAAAGAATCTTAAAGTTTGTTGCTGGCTTTTTGATTTTAATTATTTCAAGGTTCAAAGTTTTACCTTTTTAAAGAAAATAATTAAGGCAATTTTGCCTTTAAGAGTAATAAAACAAATAAAGAAGTTATCATGATTATAGGTTATACAACAGGTGTTTATGATATGTTTCATATCGGACATCTTAACATTCTTCGTCGCGCAAAGGAGCTATGCGATTATCTGATTGTAGGAGTAAGTACAGATGAATTAGTACAGCATGACAAGCACAAAACTCCTATAATTCCATTCAAGGATAGATGTGCTATTGTTGAAGCTATCAAATATGTAGATAAGGTCGTACCTCAGCCAGATAAAAACAAATTAGCTGCTTGGCAGCGAGAACATTTTGATAAAATGTTTGTAGGTTCAGATTGGAAAGGAACTGAAGTTCGGAATAAGTTTGAGGAGGATTTTAAACCTTTGGGGGGCGAAATTGTTTATCTTGACCATACAGATGGAATAAGTAGCAGTTTACTTAGAGAGAAACTCAATGGTGCAAATTCCAGAAATGGGGGGGCATCTAGAGTAATAGGGTATACCACAGGTGTTTACGATATGTTTCATATTGGTCATTTAAACCTTATAAAACGTGCAAAGGAGCGTTGCGATTATTTGATAGTTGGGGTAAGCACAGATGAATGCGTGCAAAACTACAAACACAAAACGCCAATTGTCGGGTTTGAGGATCGAGCACAGATAATAGCATCATTAAAATATGTTGATGAAGTTGTTGCTCAAACTAGCATGGATAAACTTGAGTTTTTGAAACAGAGGCATTTTGACGTGATGTTCCATGGTGACGAATGGAAGGGTACCGATCTGTACAATCGGTATGAAACAGAATTTAAAAAATATGGAGCAAAGATTGATTATCTTGTTCATACAGACGGAATAAGTTCAACCTTACTTCGAAAAAAAATACAAAATTAATATGGATAATGTTATTGTATTAAATCAAAATGTTAAGTTAGGATCGCTTTCAGCTCTTAAAGATGTTGTTAAGCCAGGAAGCGATACGATGATTCTTTCAACGCAATTTGTTTTTGAGAATGAAGTAGAACTAATAGATTCAATTCTCGAATGTAAATGTGTGTATAAGAATTTCAGCGATATCTTAGATGATGCTGAATTAGAATCATGTGATAAGGATGCATTTGTTGCAACCAGGCAGGATTATGATTTAGTAGAATTCTATGAATATATTCAAAATTTAAAGAATACTAGATTAATAGATAAATTCTTATCGCAGTATTTTTTTCATAACAAAATAATAGTTTCGGATGGTTTGGGAATTCGTTTGGAGCAATGGCAAAAAATGGGTTTTGAATACCGCTCTCTTGATTATTATTATGTGGATCCTGAGAATAAGTCAAAGAGTTTTCCTTTGGTTAGAAAATTACTGCGTAAGCCATATCATGTCATTTTAAGACTCAAAAAGGCATTTACAACTCAGATACATGTTGCTTTTGATAATGATACAAAGTATTTGTTCTATGGCAATTTGAATCGTATAGGTTATCGAATCAATTTAAATTTCCGTGATGCAGGCCTTGGTGAGCATATCAAGTATATGCTCAATATGATGGGTATTGTATGGAAAAACAATACAATTAGATTATCTTCTTTTCATGAAGGATTTAAAACAATTCCTGATCGTAAGGCTCTCAATGTTAAGTTGATTCAAGATGGATATCTGCCACCGAATTATAGTAGCAATTATCTTTATTTCTATGGTCATAATACGGAGTTTTATACATGGGATGAAATTGGATGTAATACATTCCGTTATCATCACTTACCATATAGAATCATGCCAGTAAGAAATCTCCTGTTTTTACCAGAGAAATTTAAGTTTCCTACAAAGGTTAAAAAAGTTCTTTGTGCATCAAGTGGAACCGGAGATTGGACTGCTGTCAAAAACCGTTCTGATGATGACCGTCTAGTTTGGGCTATAGGCAAGGTAGCAGCAATGTTTCCTGATGTTGAATTTATATATCGGTGTCATCCTACGTGGATTCATCCTGCTCATGCAGGTGTAAATTCAATAAATAGATGCGTTGAATACATCTCTTGGCTTAATTTGCCAAACTTTAAAATGTCTTGTAATATACCTCCAGCTATTCAGAATGGGCATTTCGTACTTTCATATAAACGCTCTTCGTTTGAAGAAGATTTAAAGGGAGTAGATCTTGTATTGGGTGAACATTCTGTTGCTATGCTTGATGCTGGTTTTAAAGGAATACCATTTGCTTCATGCAATATGACTGGTCATAGAGCCTTCTTTAAAGATATTAATGATTTAGGTTTTCCACACTGTGAGACAGTTGGGGAAATTGCAGATTTAATAAGATCTTTACCTTCGGAGAAAGTAAAGGAGCAGTATAGACAAGCTATAATTAATTATAATAAAATGACGAGAATTGTGTAATATGAATACAGTATACGATGCAAAACTCTTAGGACTTCCAAAGATTGAAGATCCAAGAGGTAACCTGTCTATCATCGAACAAATCAAACAGATTCCTTTTGAAATCAAGAGGGTCTATTGGATTTATGATGTGCCAGGTGGAAAGGATAGAGGCGCACATGCCTATAAGGAGAATGAGGAGTTTATTGTAGCTTTATCAGGTAGCTTTGATGTAGAACTTGATGATGGAAGGAATAAACAAACCTTCTCACTGAATCGTTCTTATTTTGGAGTATATGTTCCTAAAGGAATGTGGAGGACTATGAAGAATTTCTCAACCAATTCTCTTGCACTGGTTCTTTCTTCTACTGAATATGATAAGGATGACTATATCATGGATTATGAAGAATTCAAGACATGGGTGAAGAATCCTTCTATAAAAACGACTTCTTCAGGTAATGAATCTTCTGTTAAGGTAAATAATCCTTCGGATAGCTTTAGTGCCAAGGAAGGTAAAAGTGTGTTCGATTGTTCTCTCTGTGAGTTGAACAAAATGCATGATGTAGAGGGTAATCTTACTTACATCTATGAGAATGTACATGTGCCGTTCCCTATCAATCGTGTATTCTACAGTTATGATATACCTGGTGGTGAAGATCGTGGAGCACATGCTCATAAAGAATGCCACCAATTTATCATTGCAGCATCTGGCGCTTTTGAAGTTGTGCTTGATGATGGTGTAAACAAGAGAACAGTGCAGCTCAACAGACCATTCTGGGGACTTCATGTTCCACCGGGGATTTGGGCATCTGAACAAGGATTCTCTTCTGGCAGTATCTGCTTGGTGTTAGCTTCTCATGGTTATTCTGAGGATGACTACATTCGTAACTATGATGACTTCCTGAAATATGTAAACGAAAAGAATAATAAGTAATGGACGTTTTTTCAAAAGGAATTATCTTGGCTGGCGATGCGGGTAATAGGTTATCACCTTTAACTTTAGGAATACCTAAGCAATTACTGCCTCTCTACGACAAGCCGATGATTTATTATCCAATAGAATTGTTGGTAGGTGTAGGGATAAAAGATATTCTCATTATTACTAGCCAAGAACATGCTTCTACTTTCATTCATGCGTTAGGCGATGGCTCTGCTTTTGGTGCGAGGTTTACGTATTCAATACAATCAAAACCGGAAGGAGCTGCGCAGGCTTTTACGATTGGAGAAGAGTTTGTCGGGGAAGAACCTGTCTGTATGATAACTGGTGACTGTATCATATTTGGAAAGGATAGAAATATCAAATTACAAAAGGCCATTAGGGCAGCACAGAATAGTGGACAGGCATCCATATTTGTGTGCCGTGATTGGGATTCTGAGCAGTATGGGGTAGTTACACTAGATTCAGAGGGAAGATGCCTAACTGTTGAAGGAAAGGCAACAAAGCCTTTGTATTATTCGATTACCGGACTTTATGTTTTTCCGAAAGGTGTTACAGAATATGCTAAGCTTGTAGAAAAATCAGAGCGTGGGCGTTTAGAGGTAACTTCTTTGAATAAAGCTTATTTTGAAAAGAATAAGTTGCAGGTACAGGTTCTAGGTAGTGATTTTAAGTGGTTTGATACAAATTCCTTCGATTCATTACAAGTTATCAACAATTATATTCAGAAACAGAAAAATAAAAATAAATAAGATTATTATGGTTAAGTTATTAGATTTACAGGCTATCACCATGATGCATGGTGATGAGTATAAGGCTGCAGCCAACCGTGTCATTGAGAGTGGCTGGTTTTTACAAGGTAATGAAAACAAGCAGTTTGAGAAAGACTATGCTCAATATATTGGTACAGATGAGTGTGTAGCAGTTGCTAACGGTTTGGATGCTTTGCGCTTGATTATCCGAGGATATAAGGAGATGGGTATTTTTCAGGATGACGATGAAATTATCGTTCCTGCAAATACTTATATTGCAACAATTCTTGCTATTACAGAGAATAATTTGACTCCTATCTTGGTTGAGCCAACATTTGAGCATCTTGAAATTGATATTGATAAGATTGAGGCTGCAATTACTCCTAAAACAAAGGGCGTGATGATTGTTCATCTTTATGGCCGTGTTGCATACAATGACAAACTGGGCGAGATTTGCAAGAAACATAACTTGAAGTTGATGGAAGACTGTGCTCAGAGTCAAGGTTGTGCCTGGAAAGGTGTGAAGACTGGTGCTTTGGGAGATGCTGGTGCGCATAGTTTCTATCCAGGCAAAAATCTCGGTGCCTTTGGTGATGCAGGAGCAGTAACTACTAGTGATAAGGAACTTGCTTCTGTGATTCGTGCTTTGGCAAATTATGGTAGTCAGAAGAAGTATGTATTTAAGTATGCTGGTATCAATAGCCGTATGAGCGAGTTGGATGCTGCTGTTCTTGATGTCAAGTTGAAGTATTTGGATGAGGACAATGCTCAGCGTCAGAAGTTGGCCGCTTATTATTATGAACATATCAATAATCCGCTTATAACATTGCCTACAAAGATTAATGATGAAAATAATGTATATCATCAGTTCCCTATCTTCTGTGAGCATCGTGATGAATTGCAGGAATACTTGAAAGAACAAGGTGTTCAGACATTGATTCATTATCCAATACCACCACATCACCAGGAGTGTTATGCTAAAGAATCTTGGAATACCCCTCAGCTTTCACTTCCTATTTCAGAGAAGATTCATCAGCAGGAATTGTCTATTCCTATGAATCAGGTGATTAGTGAAGAAGAGGCAAAGATAGTTGTTGAAGCCATTAATTCATTTAAATAGTTTTTATGGATCTGTCACTTATCAGTAAATATAGAACCCAGTTGATGGGCTTTTCTATTTTGATAATAGTTTTTTACCATTTCTTTGGAATCGGAGGATCTTCTTTCATCGATATTGCATTTAGAAAGCTATTTTCTCAGGGATATGTTGGCGTAGATTTCTTTATGTTTTCCTCTGGTTTAGGTTTGGTCTATTCTATTTCTAAAACGGAAAACCTAAAAGATTACTTTATCAAGCGTTGGGTGAGAATTTTCCCATTTTTCACTTTTATTACCCTGATAGAGTGCTTTGTTATAAGAGGTGAATCATTAGGATTATCTTTACTGAGATCCACAACGATAGGATATTATATCGGTGTCTCATATATTGATTGGTTTGTACCGGCTTTAGTTGGTCTTTATATAGTATTTCCTTTACTGTATTTTATAGTAGTAAAGCCTAAACGCTATATTCTTGCCTTTTTGTTAATGATGTTTTTTGTCATTTTGTCTTTATATGCTTCAATTGTTGAAGTGTTAGACTGGAAACATTATGCATTGTTGTATAGAATACCAATATTTATATTAGGTACTATAACTGCTTCAGCAATAAAGTGTGGGTACAAACCTATAGCAGTAAAACGTGTAATTATCTTTTCTTCCATTATCGGAATTGTTGTGGCAGCAATATCAAAAGGCATGGGAGGGAAATATACTTTGTGGTTATTTAATGCATGTTTCACACCGCTGTATTTATTTATTTTAATGAAAGTCTTTGACTATATTAGTAGTAAAAGAAAAATGAAATGGGGGGGGGCAATTTGGACTCGCCTTTTATGGCATGTTTACATTAGAGTTGTATAGAGTATCATCTAGTTTTGAAAGACTCTTGGAAGATACTGTTACACCTGATTATCATTGGATATTTGTCCTTCTTTATTTTATTCTTTCTGTAATACTTGCTTGGATATGTCACAAAGTCTTTAAATTTATTAATGCATTCTTGTACGAGAAGCTTAAGGTGATATTTAAAGTATGAATAAAAAGATAAATTACGCCCTTTGTACTTTGTTCGATAGTAACTATTTGGATAAAGGATTGGTGCTATATAAATCCTTAGAAAGGTATGCTTCTGATTTTACCCTTTATGTCCTTGCCATGAATGACAAGTGCTATGAGGTTTTAACAGATTTAAATTATGAGCATCTTATACCAATCAGATTAGCTGATTTTGAAAACGAAGATTTACTTCGGGTTAAACCAACACGAGGGATTGGAGAATATTGTTGGACATGTTCTTCTTCGTTGATAAAGTATGTATTGGATACCTACCAGCCAGATTATTGTTCATATGTAGATGCAGATATGGCATTTTACGCAGACCCATTGGTATTGGTAGATGAAATGAAAGAGAGCAACGCCTCAGTGTCTATTGTTGGACATCGTTTCAACAGCTTTGAATTGAATCAAGCTGACATAGTTGGAACTTATTGTGTGGAATGCAATACGTTCAAAAATGATGAAAACGCTAGAACGCTGCTTGATGTTTGGATTGGTCAGTGCCTGGAACATTGCTCTATTGATGGGGATGGCGTATATTGGGCAGACCAAAAGTATATGGACAACTGGGTGAGCGATTATGATTATGTTATCGAAACACAGAATCTAGGTGCAGGTGTAGCTCCATGGAATATAGCACAATATAAACTCATTGACAATTCTTCAAGTTCTATTAAGTTGAAATGTAGAGGCAATAATTATGATTTGCTTTTCTATCATTTCGAGAATCTGCAATATTTGTCATTAAAGCAAGTGAATATTAATGTTTATGCTACATGGGGAATTGATGATAGATTGGTTCGCTTCCTCTATAAAGATTACTTGCATCGTATTGATGATACAAAATCTTTCCTTAGAAACAAGTATGGAATAGACGTGTTCATCAAGTCTCATCCAGGAGTGACTAAGAAGAAAAAGTATAAGCGGAATTACAAGATTACATACGAACGAATTAAGAAGTTTATCTTAGTGAACTTACCTGTTCGTTTATTGAAATCAAAGAATCTTATAATAGTAGATTAACAATGTACAAATTATCTAGAAATCTGGTTATGGGGGGGGCGATATTGCTCCTTTCCATCCTTGTATCTTGTGCGGATGACAAGGAGAAGAAAACGATAGTATGCTGGGGTGATTCTTTAACCGCCAGTCATACCAATGTGGGTGGCAATAGTATCAAACAACTTCTCAAAGAAACCTTTATGGGCGATGAGAGTTACCCTGGAGTGTTGCAAGACCTTTTAGGAGATGACTATGATGTCGTCAACTGTGGAGTTGGTGGTGAGAATACGCTTACCATCATGGCAAGACAGGGGGCTTATCCGATGTTGTTGGCACATGATGTGGTGCTCTTTAATGATGGTGAACGAAAGTTTGATACCTTTATAGGTAATAACGACATTCCGACTTTTATCTCTTCATATGACCATAAGAGTGAGATCTTTCCTCTCCTGCAGGGTGGCTTTAAAGAGGACGCATGTGCCAGAGTAAACCCAGTTCTTATTGATGGAAAAACTATCATGCTTGAATCTCAGACCAAGTTTTGGCAGAATCCTAACAAGAAATTTGAGTTTGAGTTTAATTATCTCTTGACACCCAAACAGAAGATTGAGAAGACTGATACGCTCCGCAAGGGTAGTATAATAAAGACGCAGGCGATGAGACAACTGAGAGGAGCCTGGTGCAATGTGTTCTTCATTGGGCAGAATGGTGGATTCAAGAATGCAGCTGACCTTATACGGCAAGTGAAGGCTATGATAAAATATAGCCGTTGCAAACATTATGTTGTTGTTTCTTTTCATAAGCCAAATGACGTGATGCCGACTCCTAAACGTATGGGCGAAATGGAAGACTCTTTGCAACTTGCTTTTGGCCATAGCTATATCAATCTGCGTCGTCACATGGTAAATAAAGGTTTGCAGGAGGCAGGTTTCCTTCCTACTCAAGAGGATAAGGATAGTATCAGGCATGGTATGGTGCCACCTCAGCTGATGGTAGATGGATGTCACTTTAAGAAAGAAGGTTATAGAATCATCGCTCAACTCGTAAAACAGAAAATAGATAGATTTAAATAAAACAAATATTAATGAGTAGATTACTTAGCTTATATACTCGCAAGTTCCTTCATCTTCCTCGATTTGTACGCAAGCAGTTTTATCTTCGATATAATCGCTTGTGTATAAAACTTTGTATTGGATGGAATAACTTGGGGAAGAGAGCCATGATATTTAATCACATCTATCTTGACATTCATCCGGATTCGAAAGTCAAGATTGGTGATGATTTCACATTTACCTCAGGTGAATGTTATAATCCGCTGTGTCGCAATCAAAGGGGATGCATAATAACAGAACGTCCTAACTCAATCATAGAGATTGGGCATCATGTAGGTATGTCTTCTCCTTGCCTTTGGGCGAAAGAGCGTATCACCATCGGTAACTATGTGAATATTGGTGGTGATTGTATTATCATGGATTCTGATGCACATAATCTCGATTGGCGAGTACGTGATTCTGGTGAGATGTTTGCTCCTATGGTGAGTATGGATAACCATACAGCTAAGTGTGCACCTATCGTTATCAAGGATCATGTACTAATCGGAGCCAAGAGTATCATCCTTAAAGGAGTTACTATTGGTGAAGGCTCTGTGATAGGTGCAGGTTCTGTTGTTGTAAAAGATATTCCTGCAAATTGTATTGCTGCAGGAAATCCATGCAAGGTGATTAAAAGGATGGAATAACTAACATTTCACAAGTGAAAAATTAGATAACTCAATGATACAACCAAAGATTTCAGTAGTGACGGTATGTTATAATGCCGTCAACGACATAGAGAAAACGATTCTCTATGTCATTAATCAAACGTACCCTAACATTGGGTACATCATCATTGATGGTGGCTCTACGAATGGTACTATAGGGTTGTGTTATAAGTATAAGTAATTTATTAAAAATTGAATTATGAGTAATAATAGTGATAATAATATGAAGAACAACAATCTTCATTATCGTTATGTGATATTTATTTTAGTATTAGCTTTAATTTCTACATTTTCCTATTATTTTTATGGAAATGAAGATTTAGTAAAGACGATTAGTTTCGCAGGAACATTGGCATCTATTATATTGTCTGTATTGGCGATATTTATAACAGTGTTGTCTAATGACTCTTTGTCTAGTATGATTCATAAGATTCGTGATCTTTATGAGGTGATTAAAGATATACCAGATTCTATAAAAAAATCTATAATCTCTTTGGGAGAAACTACAAGACAGTTGCAAAACAATATTGAAGTGATGAATGGCTTGTTGCCAGAACTTAAAACTCAATTATGCAATGTTGATGAACATATCAGAGAAAGTAATGAAGTATTGCGTTCTTTTGCAAGTCAGCAAAATTTATCGAGCGAAAAAGTAATTAAAGAGGATGTAACTTCTATTAATTTAGAGGCTTATTTTAAACAGTTTCTAGAGGGGAGTTCTTTTGTTGGTTTATGCCTTCTTTATCTTTTATTTACTGCTTCAAAAAGTAATAAGATGGTAAGCTTGGCTGAATATTGTGAAAAAGTAGATCTGAATTCTACGCTTCAGTATGATTTCGGTTTTTATATTGCTTGTCGAGCCGCAGGACTGTTGTTTGCGCGTTTAGATGGTGATGATAAATATATAATTTCGGATATTATATTTACTGATAAGATGTCGAAAGAAGATATTGTTACGGCTATGAAACAGAGTGCAGCATTGTTAAATAATCCATTATGTAAGGCTGAAGATTATATTATGAAAATTGATAAGTTTGTGAATTATGAATGTAAATGATAAACCAAAGATAACTGTTGGTACAGTTTGTTATAATGCAGTTTCTTGCATAGAAAATCTGATAAAATCTGTAAGTACCAACTCATTGTCGGACATTAGTAAAGCAAGAAATAATTTTGCACATGGTTCTATGCGTACGATGTCTTTTAATGATATTCAAAGTAAATTTTATAAATCCATTTTGATTTTTCAAGAATTAGATAAAGTAATGAAATGAATTTTAAATTAAAATGTCAATGAAAACATATATAGTTTCGTATGACTTGTTTGCGCCAGGTCAAAACTATGATAAGTTAATAGAACTGATTAAGTCTGAGTATGCTTGGGCAAAAATAGGTTATTCTGCTTTTATTGTAAAAAGTAGTTTGAGCCATACAGAGTTGAGAGATAAGTTTAAACAAGCTTTGGACTCTAACGATAAGCTGTTTGTTGGTGCAATTTCTGCTCCAGCTGCATGGTATGGATTGTCTGATGAAGTTTCTAAATGGTTGAATAATAATTTGTAGTTATGGACAGTAAAGAACATAATAGTGGGGCTATGAAAGTCAATATTCATCACCTTTATTACGTATTGTTGATAGCAGTTCTGATTATTGTAGTACTAATTTTGCATATACCTTTTGGAATATCAAGATATGCATTCGACAATTTTTCATTTGCATCAACTATAACTTCAATAGTGTTGGCTGTAGTTTCTATTGTGTATTCCATCCAGTCAGGTAATTCTTCTTCTGACCAACTGAATGGAGTTCGTGATATAGAGCGAAATATAACTAAGCAGCTGAATAACTTTTCTGAGTTGGAAGATAAACTGCATAAGAAGGTAGATGAAATCAAATCGGGCGTTGCAACAGTGAAGGAAGGTCAAGCGGATATAAAGGAGACATTTAGTCATTTAGTGGCTAAAGAGGCCTTGGCTTCTCCTGATAAGTCTGATAGTAAATCTGATTATTTAGCAAGGAATTCTTTGTTAGGAAATTTTGTTTTGTATTCTTGTGCACTAGCCTTTAGAACAAAACGTCCATTGCCTGGAGTCGTTTTAAGCAAGCAGTCTGATGATTACAATTATTGTTATGGATATTTAATTGCGCTATGTGTTTTTAAAGCCGACAAAATAGCTGTTGATGTAGTTGATGGCAGTCTACTTAATTCGGTAGTAACTCATTATGATGAAAAAGCATTTGGTACGAAAGAACAGCTTATCGCAAAGATTAAATCGGATTTAACTTCAAAGGATAATATGGATGGTCTTAAGAGTTTATTGAATGAAATAAATGAGTATTTTGACAAATCTAAAAACGAGGAGGTAAGACAATGATACAACCAAAGATTTCAGTAGTGACGGTATGTTACAATGCCGTCAACGACATTGAGAAAACGATTCTCTCTGTCGTTAATCAAACGTACCCTAATGTCGAGTACCTCATCATTGATGATTGCCTATAATTGGTGTTAGGTAAATATAGAACAAGTAAAGCTGTATAACTTTTTAAATATGATTATGGCACGAATTAATAAATATATTATTGCTAATTTTTGCGCAGAATTATCAGGTAGGTTGATAGAACCAGTTTTTATGGGGGCTATTTTATTAAAACTCTTTGTTGAAAGGAAAATTAAGCACCCAGAATTTTGCCTTTTTTTTATTGTTATATTGATGCATGGTCTTTTAATGACTATTTTTACTGGATATGATGTTGGAAAAATTTTTCAGCAATCATTTTTGTTATTTATAGTTTTATTTGGATATATCCAACTATATGAGAGACAACGTAGTATAGAATATTGGTTTTCAGTATATATGAAATTTGTCTATCTTGTAGCAATATTAGGTTTGATTCAGTATAGTGCATATTTAATATTTAAAATTAATATTTTTCCTTATTCACTAGATTTGTTTAAAACGCAGAATAGTGCTCGTTTACATTCAATATTGTTTGAACCTGGTTCCGTAGTATCATTTTTTATGCCAGCTGTTACATTTATTATTCTTTCAATAGATTACTTTAAAAAAAATTTAATTAAATGTATCATAATTATTTTGGCATTCATCTTGACGTATTCCTCTTTAGCGTTTTTAGGTATAGGTATTGCTTTGATTTTCAAATTTTACAATTTTTTAAAACGAATAAAAATCTTATTTTATATTCTATTTGGATTTGTTGTCTATAGTTTATTAACAATAAATCCTAATGTACAAGGAGTTGATAATGATGCTACAGAATATGAGAAGGCAATGTATAAGATCCAGGAAACCTATTTGACTATAGAATTATTAACTTCTGAAAATGTGTCACCTTATAGTTTTGAAGGGTTAAATGAAAGTACTTATGCCTCATTGACAAATTATTGGATAGCATTTAATGCACCCTGTAGATTTTTTGGAACAGGAATTGGAACGCATCAACAAAATTATGAATCTCTATATCAATCAAGTTACTATTCTTACGGTTTGAATGAAGATGACGCTTATTCTTTGTTTGCAAGAATTTTGTCTGAATTCGGTTATCTAGGTCTTATAATTTATCTTCTTTTCGTTTATAAGAGATTTAATAAAAGGAATATATTAAGTTTTTGTTTTTTGAATTTTATAATTTGCTATTTAATTAAAGGTGGACATTACACCTTAAATGGTGTTGTGTTGTTTCATTTTTTATATTATAAAAGTTATAATACAGTTTTAAAAATAGAAAAAATTTAGTTATCATGAGATCGAAAAGTATTTGTTTTGTTACTACAGGTGATATTCAAAAGATTGCTATGGCTAAAAGAGCATTAGGACTTGCCAATCCTTTGGTTGAACTTGGGTGGAAAGTTTCCATATTAATGGATGATACCCCTGAAAATAGACATAGGGCCTCTTTAGAGTGTAGTAATGATGTATCTGTTTTTTTTAACAGATATAAATCTTTAATCAACGAAATTGTTGTTAAATCAAAGATTATTAAGCAGCTATCACCAAGTATTGTCTATAACTGTGCTCCTGCTTTGAGGGATTTAATTATCATACCCTCTAAAACTAGTCTAGTTACAGAACATTCTGAATTGACAACGAAGATGGAGCACATTAAAGGAATTAATTATTTGAAATTTTTATTCCTCGAATTTTATTCTATCTTTAAAAGCGATGCATTAATAAATGCCAGCAAATTCCTTCAGACATTTTTTAAGAAAAGAGCAGATTCTGTTGGAAAATCAAAATTACCGATGCTTTATCTTCCATATGCTTTTAATTTAAAATCTTCTTTTATTGAACATGTTGGTAGCATTAAATTTACTAAGGGGAAGAATGACAAGTATATTGTTTATTTAGGTAGTTTAGATAGAACTTATGGGGCTTTTACAATGTTAGGAGCTTTTGAAAGAATAAAAAAAAGTAATAGAAATATTAAGTTAGTTCTATGTGGAAAAGGAGCAGATTATGAAAACGTAAAAAAAATAGTCCGTACTCATAAATTAGAAGATACAGTTTTTGTTCGAGGATTTGTCCCAGAAGAAGATGTACCATATTATTTTTCCTTGGCAGATGCTTTTTTGTCACCAATGAATAATACTATAAAGGATTGGGCTAGATGCCCGAGTAAATTATATATGTATCTTCCTTATAATAAGCCAGTTATTACATGTAAAATAGGAGAACCATATGAAGTGTTAAAGGATAAAGGATTTTACTTTGAACCGTCAGACGAATTATCTTTGGCAAATACTATTCTTCAACTTTATGATGACAATATCTGGAAAGTGGATTATCAATCATCGTTGCACGAATGGAAGCAACGAGCTGTTGTTTTAGATGAGTTTTTAAAAAAATATGTCTTATGAAAGTAGTACTATTAGCAGGGGGCTTTGGCTCTCGAATTAGTGAGGAAAGCCAGTTTAAACCCAAGCCAATGATAGAGATTGGTGGTATGCCTATCATTTGGCATATCATGAAGGAGTATGCCTATTATGGTCATACTGAGTTTATAATCTGTGCTGGATATAAGCAGGAGTACATCAAGGAGTGGTTTGGCAACTATTTCCTTCATAATTCGGATGTGACTTTTGATTATCGTCATGGTAAAAATGAGATGATAGTGCACCAGACTAATATGGAACCTTGGAAGGTGACAGTTGTGGATACTGGCTATAATACAATGACTGGTGGGCGTATCAAGCGTATTCAGAAATATGTTGGTGACGAACCATTCTTGATGACATACGGAGATGGTGTTTGTGATGTTGAAATCGATAAATTGATAGAGTTTCATAAAAGTCATGGTAAATTGGCAACCCTTACTGCCGTTAAAATGGCACAGGATAAGGGTGTTCTTGATATTCAGGATGGAGCAGTTAAAGCATTCCGTGAAAAAAATGCTTCTGATGGTGCGCCTATCAACGCAGGTTATATGGTACTCGAACCACAGATATTTGATTACCTTACCGATGATACTTGTGTGTTTGAAAAGGTTGCACTTACCAAATTGGCAGAGGAAGGTCAGTTAATGTCTTATATCCATGAAGGATTCTGGCAGTGTATGGATAATATTCGTGAAAAGAACATGCTGGAGAAATTGCTGGCTGAGGATAAGGCTCCTTGGAAGCGTTGGGAGCGTTCTATTCCTAATCTTGAATATAAGAACAGAATGACGAAGGGAGAATAATTATGTCACAGATAGATAAAGTACAGATTATTAATCGTCGCCTGATTGCAGATGAGAGAGGCTGGTTCCTTAAAGCCATTACTGGTACAGAAGAAGGTATTCCAAATCATACAGGTGAGGTGTATTTAACGATGGGCAAGCCCGGACAAGCTAAAGGTGGGCATTATCATCCTGAGGCAGTCGAATGGTTTACTATTATTCAAGGAAGTGCAGTCTTGAAATTGGAGGATATGAAAACTCATGAGTATAGAGACATAGAAATGTCTTTAGAAAAGGCCATTACTGTTTTCATTCCAAATAACGTAGCCCATATCGTCGTAAATAATAGTGATAAAGATTTTATTCTTTTGGCTTATACGGATAAACTGTATGACCCAAAAGACACAATACCTTATAGTATAAAATAAGAACTATGATAGATTTATTTGATAATTTTTTTAAAGGAAAGCGTGTACTTGTCACGGGGCATACTGGTTTTAAAGGCAGTTGGCTTTCTATTTGGTTGCATGAATTAGGTGCAGAGGTTGTTGGAGTTTCTCAAGAACCTTTTACCAATCGTGATAATTTTGTCCTGTCTGGTATTGGCCATAAGATTATGGCTGACCTTCGTGCTAATATTTGCGATGGACAAAAAATGAAGGAGATATTTCAAAAGTATCAACCAGAAATTGTTTTTCATCTTGCAGCTCAGCCATTGGTAAGATATAGCTATGAGCAACCGGTTGAAACTTACGAGGCAAATGTAATGGGTACAATCCATGTAATGGAGGCTATTCGTTCAACCGATTCTGTAAAAGTCGGTGTAATGATTACAACTGATAAGTGTTATGATAACAAGGAGCAGATGAGAGGTTATAAGGAAGATGACCCTTTTGGAGGTTATGACCCTTATTCATCCTCAAAAGGTGCGTGTGAAATAGCTATTCAATCTTGGAGAAGAAGTTTCTTTAATCCTGAAGATTATGGCAAGAAACATCATGTGAGTCTAGCTAGTGTTAGAGCTGGCAATGTGATAGGTGGTGGTGATTGGGCTTTAGACCGTATCATTCCTGATTGTATCAAGGCTTTGGAACAAGACAAGGTAATTGATATTCGTTCTCCTAAAGCGATTCGTCCTTGGGAGCATGTATTGGAACCTTTGAGTGGATATATGTTGCTTGCTAAAAAGCTATGGGAGCATCCAACTGAGTTTTGTGAAGGATGGAATTTCGGTCCAGAGTCCGAATCTGTAAGTACCGTATGGGAGGTTGCCACCGAGTTGATAAAGAATTATGGTAAGGGAGAACTGAAAGATTCTTCTGATTCTAATGCAGTGCATGAGGCAAAACTTTTAATGCTTGATATCACAAAAGCAAAAACTAAGTTGGGGTGGAAACCACGTATGAACATGCGACAATGCATGGAGTTGGTTGCAGATTGGTACAAGCGTTATCAAACTGAAGATGTATATCAGCTCTGTATAGAAGAAATTCATCAATTTACTAATTATTAAAGTCTCATATATTTAGATTATGAATATTGCAATAATTGGGTCTAATGGCATGTTATCTAAGGCCCTTACAAAATATTTTCAATCCCAAAAGGGAAACATGGTAGATGTTTATGGTTTGGATGCACCGAAAGATTATGAATGTGCAAACTTTTATCAGGTAAATTTATTGAAGGATAAAATAGACTATAACAAAATTGTAGGTTATGATGTGATTTTTTATGCTGCAGGTGCAGGTGTACAAGCTGCTTTGAAGACAGATCCTTCTTTGATGTATGCTCTGAATGTAAATGTACCGATAGAAATTACATTAAAACTTAAGCAAAACGGCTATAGTGGAACATTCATAAGTTTTGGATCCTATATGGAAATTGGCATAAATAATGAGGAAGGTAAGCGCTTTTCGGAAATCGATGTCGTTTGTTCGAAGCTTCCTGTTAGCAATGATTATGCCCTTAGTAAGCGTCTGTTTGGAAGATATATGATGGACTTTAGTGCTAGTTTTATGCACTATCATTTTATATTACCAAACATGTTCTCAGAGGAAGATTTAAAACCTGGTACTCGTTTAGTACCATATACACTTCAATATTTGCAAGAATATGTGGCGGGTAAGAATCCCGAACCTCCAATGTTTAGTGCAGGTACGCAAACTCGCCAATTTATAACATTAGAAGAGATGATTAAAACAGTAGATATGAGTATTAATAAATCAATTCCTTCTGGCATCTATAATGTTGGTGGCGGTGAATATTTGAGTATTCGAAACTTGATTGAGCGTTTGTTTGCGATATATCAAGTTCCCTGTGAAGATGCATTCTTTGGTAAGGAAGTCCGTCGCGATGGTGATATAAAGAGTCTTTGTTTGAATGGATCTAAACTAAATCTTGTTTTAGAATCATTACCAAACTCAAAAATTGAAGATATTTTTAAAATATAGTTTATGGCAAAAATTGATGTTGCTGTTATATTAATAGCTTTTAGTAGGGTTGAGCTTGCTCGTAAAACGTTCAATGCAATTAAAGAGGCTCAACCATCTCGCTTTTATTTTTATTCTAACAAAGCACGCGAGGAATTCCCTGAGGAATGTGAAAAAAATGAAGAAGTTCGAGCGTTGGCCCAAGAGGTTGACTGGGATTGCGAATTTAAAGTATGGTTTCGAGACAAGCCAGTAGGTGTTTTAGATTCACTAAGGGGGGCTATAAATTGGTTCTTTGAGAATGAAGAATCTGGTATTATTTTAGAAGATGATAGTATGCCATGCACTGCTTTTTTTGATTTCTCGGCTAAAATGTTATATAAATATAGGTCGAATCAGAAAGTTTGGATGATTGGTGGAAGTAATTATGCGGAAAATTTCAATCCAAATAATGAAAGCTATCATTTCTCAAAAAATTTTTTTATTAACGGATGGGCCTCTTGGAGAGATAGATGGCAAAAGATTTCTTGGGAAGATTTTGATGCTTTAGAATTGGTTCGTACAGGTGTTATAGATTCTTATTATTCAGATCCTCAAATTTGCAAGTATCATAAAAGTAAAATTAAAGAAGAAGCAGTTTCAAAAAAACTAACAAAATGTTGGGACTTCTTATTTTGGTATACTGGAGTATTAAATGATGCTTTATGTATAACCCCTGCACACAATTTAGTTCAGAATCTTGGCGGTAAAGGAGTACATCAAGGTCCATACAATTGGTTTAGGGCACAATTACATCTTGTTCCGTTTAATAGGATTAATTATAATGGTGATACTTATATAATTTCTAAGCCACCAAAAAGAGTAGAGGAAAATATGGGATTTGATAAAGCAATTTATCAAAATTGGTTATCAAAACAAGTACTATGGTATTTTAAAATAGCTAGAAAATTTTATCATAAGTTAAAAAAATAGATTATGCGTACTGTTTTGGTATATGATTTGCATGCGAGTGAAAATGGGGCTTTGGCAATTTTAAAAGACTTTTACGAGGATGCTATTAAGCATAAAAATATCAATTGGGTCTTTATAGTCAGTAATGCTAAAATTTCGAAAGCTCATAACGTACAGGTCTTAAGTTATCCTTGGGTTAAGAAAAGTTGGTTTCATCGTTTATTTTTTCAATTTTTCATAGAAAAAAAAATAATAAAAGAATTTAAACCATCAATTCTGTTGTCATTGCAAAATTTTCCAGTTTCATGGTTTAAAGGAAAACAAATGGTTTATTTGCATCAAGCAATATTTGTTACTGATTTGAAATTTTCAATTAAGAAAGACGGAATAAGGATATGGCTTTATCAGAAGATTGCAGCCTTTACATTGTTAAAAAAAATCACAAGAGTTTCAAAAGTAATAGTCCAAACTCAATGGATGAAAGAAAAATTGCTTTTAAGATCTCATTTGTCTGAAAATCAGATTGCAATAGTGACTCCTGCAATTCCCACCTTTCAAGGTGTTCCTTATGATATTTTGCAAGCAAATAAGACTTTCTTCTACCCAGCTTCTCCCTTTTCATATAAGAATCATCATGTAATATTAGAAGCCGTTAATATTTTAAAGAATAAAGGTTATAAAGGTTTTCAGATAATCTTCACAATAACTTCTAATGATAACAACATTTCAAGGCAAATTTATTCATTTGTTAAACAAAATGGCTTACTTGATTATTTCCAGTTCATGGGGCAGATTCCGCGCGAAAGATGTTTTAAATTATATTCAGAGTCAACCTTGATATTCCCCTCTTTATTAGAATCATATGGTTTGCCTGTTTTGGAAGCTAGATTAAGTAATTCTAATGTTGTTACTGTAAATGAAGAATATGCACATGAGATATTGGATGGGTATTCTAATTCTTATTTTTTTGATTCCACCGATTCAAAAAAATTGTCCGAAATAATGGAAAAGATACTTAATGCAGACTATGTATATCATTCTAAAAACAAAGTGTGTATAACTTACCCAAATGTATCATTATTAGATTGTGTTCTATCTGAAATTGAAAACAAGTAGAAATTAATACAAATGGAAAAGAAAAAAGTAGCTTTAATTACAGGTATTACAGGCCAGGATGGTT